>Ga0207661_10001084_pt1 | contig 18094 bp, 8 predicted proteins | sample KBSC713LmetaG_FD_184337 | JGI IMG/M metagenome (GOLD analysis project Ga0207661, IMG submission 184337) | Corn rhizosphere microbial communities from Kellogg Biological Station, Michigan, USA - KBS C7.1-3L metaG (SPAdes) (version 2) | ecosystem: Host-associated > Plants > Roots > Rhizosphere ...
TGCCGCCTGCGCCGCCGGCACCCCCGCCGCCGGTGCCGCCCGTCGCGCTCGGCGTGCAGGTGTAGACCTGGTCGCCCATCGCGTGCAGGTAGAACTTCAGCGTCGCCCCGGCGGGCGTGTTCAGCGTCGGAGGCACGGTCAGGGTCCCGCCTGTCCCGCCCGCGCCACCGTTTCCGCCCGCTCCGCCTGTCGTGCCGGCGGTGCCGGTCGTCGACCCGGCGGTGCCGCCCGTGCCGGTCGTCGTGCCAGCTGTGCCGCCCGTGCCGGTCGTGGACCCGCCGGTCGACCCGGCCGTACCGGTCGTCGAGCCGCCGGTGCCCGCGGTGGACCCGCTCGTGCCGGCGGTGCCGGTTGTCCCGGCGGTGCCGGTCGTTCCCGCGGTGCCCGTCGTCCCGGCGGTGCCGGTCGTGCCAGCTGTGCCGGTTCCGCTGCCGCCCGTCCCCGTCGGCGCAGTTCCGTTCCCGCTGCTGCAGCCGAACCCAGCGGTCGCCAACGCGGCGGCGAGGGTCAGGCCGACCAGCGTCGTGCCCGTACTGATGGTGCTTGGTCTGTGTGATTTCATCGGAAGGATTCCTCCGCGCGATCGCGATTGCGAGTGGTGGCGACGGAGTCCAGGCTCCGCACCGAGTGGTTGGCGGCGCTTGTCAGCAACCTTCGTGCCGGACGTAACCCCGCAGAATGTTAGGGCCGTCGAAACGGCGATCCGACAAGTCGTCTGATCAGGTCGTCGGCCAAATCAGACAACTTGTCTGACGCCGTCAGGGCACGAGCTGGACCTGGTCGACGCAGATGACGTAGGGCTCGCCGGACCGGTTCGGATCCCCCGTCACCGCCACCGACCACTGGAACGAGATGACGGTGGTCGGATCCCACGCCTCGGGCGGGCCAAATCCCTGCTGCTGCAGCGCCGAGAACGGCACGGTCAGGTGCTGCCACCCGGGCTCAGGAACCAGAACGGCGCTGTACGCGTCGAAGCAGTCGGTCACGCAGGCGCCATCGCCGTTCCCGACCATCGTGTCTGCCTTCTGCGGGACGAGCAGCCGCAGGGTCGAGGACGGTCCGACGGAGACGTGAAGCCAGAAGTCGATCGCGGAGTACCGGCTGGCGTCGTACGCGGCGGCGTTCGCCCGCGGCGTGAACCCGATCCCGGCGGTCGGCCAGTCGATGCCGCCGTTGCCGTTGAGCATGCCGCTCACGCAGGCCGCGAAGCAGCTCCCGTCGGCGCCCGGACAGGTCGCGTGAAACGGCTCCGTCGGGGCGGGGCTCGCCGTCGTGTTCGCGGTCGCGTACACGTACCAGCCGCCGTCCCGACCGTCGACCGCGTCGACGGCGGCGCATGCCGTCTCGAACGAGGAGACCGCGCTGCCGGTCCAGATCGGCTCGGTGCAGACGGGCTGCGCCGTGCAAGACAGCGGAAGCGCGCGGCACGCGTCGCCCGGCCCGGGGCCGGTGCTGCCGGCGCTGCCGGTGTTGCCCGGGGTGAGGCCTCGGCCGCTCGAGCCGGGGACGGCGGCCATGCCCGACGAGAGCGTCCCGGCCGCGCCCGTGGAGGTCGTGCCGGCCGCGCCGCCGGTGCCGTCATCCAGCGCGCCGCCCGGCAGCGGCGGGACACACGCACCGAGCGCGGAAAGGGCAATCGCGAAGACGACGAGGCGGAGCATCGTGACGGGCTACTTGCGCGGCCGCGGAACGCCGTACTCCTCGAGGCGCGAGATCAGCGTGCTTCGCGCCATCCCCAGCGCCTTCGCCGCCTGCGTCTGGTTGTAGCCATGCTCGGCCCAGACGCGCAGGATTCGTTCCTTCTCCTCGTCGACGGCGCCCATCGGCGCGGTCGATCGCCCCATGTCCAGCGGCGCGCCCCCGGCAGGCGCCGCCGCCGCCGTCACCATCGGGGCCGCGCTCGCGAACGAGATCGAGTTGGCCGCCATGCTCTCGATCGGGAGGTGCTCGGGCAGGATCTCGCTGCCCTCGCACAGCAGCAGCGCGCGCTCGACGATGTTGCGCACCTCGCGCACGTTGCCTCGCCACGAGTACGCCTCCAGCAGGCGGGCCGCGTCCGGCGACAGCTCGGGCGCCGGCTTGTCACCGAACTCACGCGCGAACTGCGCCGCGAACGATCGGACCAGCGGCAGGATCTCGCTGCGGCGCTCGCGCAGCGGCGGGATCGTCAGCGTGATGCCGTTGAGGCGGTAGTAGAGGTCCTGGCGGAACCGGCCGAGCGCGATCTCCGACTCCAAATTGCGGTGCGTCGCCGCGATGAAGCGAACGTCGATCGGGCGCGTCTTCACGCTGCCGACGCGCTGGACCTGGCGCGTCTGGATGACGCGCAAGAGCGTCGCCTGCAGCTTGGGCGGCATGTCCCCGATCTCGTCGAGAAAGACCGTCCCGCCCGGCGCGGTCTCCAGCAGACCAGCCTTCGCCTCGGTGGCGCCCGTGAACGCGCCCTTCTCGTGTCCGAACAGCTCGCTCTCCAGCAGCCCTTCCGACACCGCCGCGCAGTTGATCGCCACGAACGGCGCCTTCGCGCGCGGCGACATGCGGTGGATCTCCTGCGCCATCACGTCCTTGCCGACGCCCGTCTCGCCCAGGATGATGACGCTGATCGCGCCGCGCGCCGCGCTGCTCGCCAGCCCGTAGACCCTGCGCATGCGCTGGTCCTCGACGACGACGCCTTCGACGGGGGCCGGGACCTCCTTGCCGCGCAGGCGCTCGCTCGACCGCGCGACGAGCGCCTCGGGCGTCTGTCCGTCGCGCGGATGGCAGGCGACGCCGGTGCGCGCGACGATGTTCTGCGCGCGCAGGCGACCGATCAGGTCGTTGTTGATCGCCGAACCGAGGTCGGGTGGCGTGGCGGGCAGGAAGATCTCGTAATCGCTCGGGCCGTAGAGCGCGAGCATGTCGGACGTGCGCAGCGCCGGGGCGATCGCGTCCGCGACCGTGCCCGCCGGTTGAGTCCCGTCGACGGAGAGGCGGATGATGGCGAACGGCATCCGTGTCTCGGACGCGCGCAGGCATTCTTCCTCGACGCGCGCCTCGAAGTGCGTGTGGGGCCAGACCCGGCGGTTGGGCGCCGCGGCCCGCGTCTCCTGCACCATCAGGATCGTCGAGCCGATCGTCACCGCCTCGCCCGGCAGCACCGCGACGCGCTCGCCGGGCGCGAGCGCGACGTCGCGAACTTTCGTCTTGTTGATGCTGCCGATGTCCTCGATCTCGAACAGGCCCTCGGTGATGTGCAGCCGCGCGTGCAGGCGCGACGCGAGCGGATCGGAGATGCGGAGATCAGCGTTGTCGGCGCGGCCGATCGTCATGTTCCCGTTCTTGGGCAGCGCCTGCGCCAGGAAGAGGTCGGGCGCCATGATCAGAAGGTGGAAGGCCGCCGGCGGCAGCTGCAGCGGCTGGTCGAAGAGCGTCGTCAGAGAACGCACGGATTCCATTAGGCGGCCCTGAAAAGCCAACCGCGTGCCAGCCCCCGCGCACGCGTCGACGGTGAACGCGACCGCTTCCGATCAGGCAACTTGTCGATTGAAACGACAACTTGTGCGTCGACGGGCCGCCCATAAACAATTCCCGCCGGCTGAGTCCGACGTTTTGTCTGGTGCGCCGTTTGCTCGCCGACGACAATTCGTCTGACGAATTGACAGCAACCCATTGCCTCTGTTCTCTACACTGCCGCCGTCGATGAGCGCCATTCCAAAACGCCTCGGCCTCCTGGTCTTGGCGTTGGCCGGGTGCGGCAAATTCGCGGACAGTGTCTTCTGCGCGTCCGCAGGTTGCGACTGGAAACCGGGCGAGTGGGAGCGCATCGCGGCGCTCGCGAACCCCGGCGCGCCGCCGCCCGATCTGTCCAACGAGTGGCGCGACAACTCGAACGCGTTGGAGCTCGGCAAGAAGTTCTTCTTCGACACCGCGTTCTCGGGCAACGCGACGCAAAAGGACGCCATCAAGCGGGACTCGCCGCCCGCTCGTGCCGCCAAGGACGAGCCAATCGGGATCGCGTGCGTCACCTGTCATGACCTGGCGCGCGGCGGCGCGGACGTATCCTCGTCGCCCGGGCACGTCTCTGTGGGCGCGGGCTGGACGGACGTCAACGCGCTGTCGGTGCTGAACAGCGCCTACCGGCAGGTCGTGTTCTGGAACGGTCGGGCGGATTCGCTGTGGGCGCTGAACGCGATCGTCGCCGAGAGCTCGACGACGCTGAATGGAAACCGGCTGAAGACCGCGCACGAGATCGCGACGCGCTACGCGGACCCGTATCAACGCGCGTTCGGTTTTCTGAACGTCGCAGCCATCGCGTCATTGCCCGCGAACGGGAAGCCCAACGACGCTGTGTACGATGCTCTGGATCCGGACACGAAGGACATGGTGACCCGGGTGCTGGTGAACTGGGCCAAGGCGATCGCCGTCTACGAGTACCAGCTGATCAGCCGCGATTCCCCGTTCGACAGGTTCGTGGCCGAGGGCCCCGGCTCGACGGCGATCTCGGCGGCTGCCCAGCGGGGCGCGCGGCTGTTCGTGGGCAAGGCCGCCTGCGTCGACTGCCATTCGGGAGCGCAGCTCACCGACGATCTGTTTCACAACGTCGGCGTTCCGCAGACCGGCCTCGCTGTGCCGACGACCGCCGATTGCCCGGCGCCGAACCCGCCCGCGAACCCGCCCGGAAGCAGCGCCTGCGACTGTTCGGATGGCAGCATCGGGCCGTGTGCGCCGTGGGGCGCGTGGGATGGCCTGAACAAGCTTCAGAGCAGCAAGTGGTTGCGGACCGAAAAGTGGAGCGGCGACCGGACGGATACGTCGCGCAACGCCTACCTCCAGCGCGGGAAGAACCTGACCGACGCGCTGAAAGGCGCCTGGCGGACGCCCAGCCTGCGCAACGTCGCGCTGACCGCCCCGTACATGCACGACGGCCGCTACGCGACGCTGCAGGATGTGGTCTGGCACTACAACTCGGGCGCCCAGGGGGCGGGACCGGAGCAGGTCGGTGCGCTCGCGCCGCAGATAAGGCCGCTGCTGCTCACGGACGCGGAGCAGGGCGACCTGGTCGCGTTCCTCGAGTCGCTGACGGGCGCGCCGCTGGATCCCGAGATGATCATGGACCCCGCGTCGGTCGGAGGCGGCACGCCGGGCACGGGTGGCGCGGGTGGGGCGGGCGGGTCCGTGGGCTCGTCTGGCCTGGCGGGTATCAGTGGACCGGGCACCGGCGGGCGGCCGATGACGGGCGCCGGTGGAACGATCACGGGCGCGGGCGGCAGCGGTGGCCCCACGTTGCGGCCGCAGGTGTGCACGGGCGCGCCGCCCTCCAGTCCGGTCATCGCCGATTTCGAGGACGCAGTCCCGGTGGATCCGACGGTGCCGTTCATCTTCGGGACGCCGCCCAGGCTCACCGGCCGCGCGTTTGTTCGCACCTCGTCCGCCAATGTGCCGCCGCCGCTCGTGCAGCTCGGGAACGGGCTCACCGGCAAGCGAGCGCTCGTGATCGTGCGGCCGCCGCAACCGCCGGGCTCGCCAACGGACTATTACGAGTTCGGCTTGATGTTCGACGATTGTGTGGACGCGAGCGCGTTCAGCGCGGTCCAGTTCTCCGCGACGAACGCCGTTGGTTGCGCCGTGGACGTCAGCGCGATCTCCAGACCCAACGTCGCCGGCGCGCAGGATGTGCGTGGCACGTGTACGCTGGCGCCCTGCGACCCGCCGCTGACGACGACCGCGCTGGCGGGCTTCGTACGGGTTCCGCTCGCGTCGGGGACTTCGTTCGATCCGAGATCGATGATCGGAATCCGGTGGCGCGTTCCCGGCAGCTGCGTCCTGTCCGCGATCATCGACGACATCCTGTTCGTGAACCCGTGACGCGGATGAGGAATCGACGGTGGCGGACGACCCTCGGATGTGCGGTGCTCGCGGCTGGCCTGCTTCCGGCGATCGCGCGCGCGCAGGGAGATGACGACCCGGCGGCGGCGTCGCCGGACGTCGAAGGCGCGCCTGAAGAAGACGCGGCGACGGCCGCGACCGACGAAGACGAGCGCTACGAAGCATTACAGGAAGAGGTCCGCCAGCTGCGGGGTGTGGTCGCCGGGCGCAAACCGCGGTCGTTCGTGAGCGGCTACGCGGACGTCGGGTTCTTCGTCGCGCAAGGAGACGGCAGCGGCTTCATCGAGGACCTCGGCCCGCCCGCCGCGCGCTTCTTCCCGCAGTACGCGGGCCAGTTCGGCTGGGTGTTCCTGGGCGACATCCTGGCGCCCGCCATCAACTCGCGCGGCGAGCCCGCGGATCTCGGCAACCCGCCCGGGATCGATCGGCTGGATCTGATCGATTCGAACGGCGCGCCCAGCTTCATCGTCAACGAGGTGAACCTCACCTTGAACGGCGCGCTCGCGCCCACCGTGCTCGGCACCGCGAGCGTCAACTTCTTGCCCCGCACCGGGACCAACTTCCGGCTCGGCGACGCGTTCGACGTCGACATCGCCCAGCTGGAGTGGCAGGCCGGCGCCCAGCGACGCACCTCCGTCTTCCTCGGGAAGTTCGACTCGGTCATCGGCATCGAGTACCGGTCACGCAAGGCGAACCAGCGCTTCGGCATCACGCCGTCGCTGATCGCGCGTTACACGACCGGCACGCCCGTCGGCATCAAGGTTCGCAGCCGCCTCGGCCCGAACGACCTGGTGACGGTGGCGGGCGCGTTGACCAACGGCTCGTCCGTCATCGAGCCGTTTCATTTTTACGACGAGACCGACAGCAACGCCGGCAAGACGGTGAGCGGCCGCATCTCGATCGAACCGCCGATTCCGTTCATGCACGTCGAGCTGGGCGTGTCGGGTCTTTACGGCGCGCAGGATCGGGCGCTCGACAGCCGTTACCCGATCTGGTTCGCGGGGGCGGATCTGCAGGCGACCTGGCGCAACTTTTTCCTGTCGGCCGAATTTCTGCGCGGCAGCTCGGACGGCGAGGTCGGTCCGGCGGTCGATCCCGCGCACCGCGTGTACGGGCTGCGGCTGAACAACGGCGGCTACGTTCAGCTGATCGGTCGGCTGTCGCGCTTCGTCGGTGGCCTGGTGCGCGCCGAATTACGCGACGCGTTCGTCTGGCTGGGCGATCCGACGCTGCCCGGCGGGGCCGAACGGCTCTACGTGACAAAGTCCTGGCGTCTCACGGGCGGCATCCACGTCGACGTGAGCGACCGAATCGTTGCCAAGATCGAGTACCTTCACAACGGCGAGTATGGAGGGGTACCGCCGATTCCCAACGACGTGCTCACGTCGTCGGTCGTGATGGCCTATTGACCTGGTGAAAGGATGGGAATGAGCCGCAAACGATCCGCGACCATCATCGCCGCCGGGCTTGCGCTCATGGCAGGCGCCACCGCGCACGCCGCGCCGGCGGCCAAATCGCGCGCGCCGACCGCGGCCGACTTCGCGGCGCTCAAGCAGCGCGTCGACGAGCAGTCCGAGCTGATCAACAAGCTGACCCAGGTGGAGAGCGACCACTATCAGATGCTGATCAAGCTGATCCAGAGCCTCCGCCCCGGCGGGCCGCTCGTGATGCCGCCCGCGCCCGCGGTACCGCCGCCCGGGCACGCCGACACCGGGCCGGGCGTGCCGCCGCCCGCCGGCCCGGACGTGCACCACGCGCTCGCCAGCATCACGGGCCGCGTCGAGATCAAAGGAAAGGCCGCGGGTCCCGTCTTCGTGTACGTCGACAACATCAAGGAGCCGGCCGTCGATCGCGGCGTCGAGATCGTACAGAAGGATCGCGCGTTCGTTCCGAGCACGCTGGTCGTGCAGAAGGGCACGCGCGTGTCGTTTCCGAACGCCGATCCGTTTCTGCACAACGTGTTCTCGGCGTCCGCGTCGTCGCCGTTCGATCTGGGCAGCTACCGGCAGGGCGACAAACCCGGCGTCGTGCGGCTGTTCAAGCCGGGCGTGATCGAGGTGCTGTGCAACATGCACGCGAAGATGCGCGCGAACGTGCTGGTCGTGCCCAACCGCTATCACGTGAAGGCCGGCGCTGACGGCAGCTTTCGCCTGGACAACATTCCGGTGGGCGCGCGGCAGGTGGTCGCGTGGACGCCGGACGCCAAGCCGATCACGGAGTCGGTGACGCTCACGCCGGCGGGTGCCAGCGTGAATTTCGCCTTGCAGGTGGAGCCGGTGCCTCCGCCGCTGGACAAGCTGGGAAAGCCCCGGCCGGCATACCGCCAGGAAGAGTAGGGGGATCGGGTGAGGCGTCGGGCGAACGCGGGTTCGGGTGTCGTGCTGGTGGTGGCCGGGGTGGCCGCGCTCGCCGCGACGGTGATGCTCGCCCGACAGCGCGCGTCGAACGACGCCGGCGCGCGGCAGCAGGCCGCCGAGATGGCGCGCGCCATCGACCAGAGCGTGAGCGCGCTGCGCGCCGAGGTCAGCCAGGACGTGGAGATGGCGTCCGACATCCCTCAGCTGCGTTCCGCCCTCGGCAACCGCGCCGACGCCGACACGTTCATCGATCTGTTCAAGAACGAGGACTGGTGGGACCGCTACCGGGGTCTCGCAACCGCGATCCTCGTCGACGGTGACGTGCTGGTCACGCAGAACGTGGACGCGTCGGTCGCGGCCGACGGCGCGCGCCGCGCGCTCGCCACGCCGGGCGTGTCGCTGCACGCGCTCGAGTCGCGCCAGGAGGTCAATCTGGCGGCCATCGGCCGCTACCGCCTGGCGCGTCTCGGGATCACGTTCACGCTGCTGATCGGCCGGCCTGTCGATCGGGTGATGCTCGAGAAGATGCGCGGGGGACCCGCCGGCGCGCTCACGCTTTCGGACGGGCATCGCATCAGGGCGTCGAGCGGTGACGGCGAGCTGGGCGCCGTCGCGGGCACGCTGGTCGGCCGTGAGGGTGAGGGGAAGTTCGTGCTCGACGGCGCTGACTGGACCGCCGCGGCCGTCCCCGTCGCGGACAAGCTTTGGGTCGTCGCGCTGGCGCACCGGCCCGGTCATGCCCCGCCCTTCGTGGCCGTCGTGGGTTGCGGTCTCGCGGCCGTCGCGTTGCTACTGATCGGCGCGTTCCTGATGTTGCGCCGGACGCCAGAAGCGGCGGTCGCGGCGGCGCAGACGATCCAGGCGCCGGCCGTCTCGGACCTCGGCGCGGGGCAGGCGCCGGAGCGGGTTCGCTCCTCGCCGCCGGCGCTGGCCGTCGTCCCCCCGCCGGCCCCCCGCTTGACCCCGTCCGTGGTCAGCGCGCCGGGGGCACTCGCGGTCGCGACGGCGATCGCCGCGGAGGGAGGCCAGCAGTTTGGCCGCTACCGGCTTATCGAACGGATCGGCGAAGGGGGAATGGCCGACGTGTTCACGGCCCTCCTCAGCGGCGCCGAGGGGTTCGAGCGGCTGGTCGTGATCAAGCGGCTGAAGCCGCACCTGGCGTTGAACCCGGAGGCGGTCGCGCAGTTCATCGACGAGGCGCGGCTCGGGTCGGTGCTGGCGCATTCGAACATCGTGAACGTGTCCGACTTCGGCAAGGTCGGCGACGGCTACTACCTCGCCGAGGAGTTCATCGACGGGCGCACGTTGGCCCAGATCGCGGCACGCTACCGCGAGAAGTACGACAGGGCGCTGCCCGCCGCGATCGTGTTTCACGTCGTGCACGAGGTGCTGGCGGGCATCGGCTACGCCCACGACCGCATGGACCCGCAGGGGCGGCCGCTGGGCATCGTCCACCGCGACGTCTCCCCGACCAACATCATGGTCAGCTTCGAGGGCGAGGTGAAGCTGCTCGACTTCGGCATCGTGAAGGCGACGGAGCGCGTCTCGAAGACCAGGGAGGGCAACGTCAAGGGCAACGTCGGCTACATGTCGCCCGAGCAGGCCCGCGGTCTGGAGGTGAGCAACCGCTCCGATCTGTTCTCGCTCGGTCTCGTGATGTTCGAGCTGCTGTCCGGCGAGGCCTTTTATCAGGGGGCCGGTTCGGGCGAGATCCTGTACCAGGCGGCGACGGGGCCGACGATCGATCACCTCGCGCGGATCGCGAAGCTGCCCCAGCCGGCGCCGGACTTTCTGCGCCGCGCGCTGGCCATGGACGTCAACAGCCGCTACCCCTCGGCGCGCGCGTTCGCGCAGGACCTGACGCCGTCGGCGACGATGGTGAAGGGCCAGCTCGCCGAGATGATGCGGGCGTTGTTCGCCGCCTGAGCCGCGGGCTGTTCAGACAATCCGCTCGCCGATCCAGACAGATCGTCGGCGGGGTCGCACAGCGCGCGAGACGACCGCTTCGCGAGGATGTTGTTTGATATCAATCGCTTGTCCGTTTCGGGCGCGCTGGCCCGACCCTTGCTGAGGTGGTCTGCCGTGAACGGCAGGACAAACACCAACAACGAGAGACGGGGAGCCAGCATGTTTTCGATCAATCGGATCTTCTTCGCGGGTGCGGTGGTCTCGGCGGTGGCGGCGGCGCTGATGGCGAGCGGCTGCACGGCGGGCGGGGCGATGAACCACGCCGAGGTGCGCATCGCCACCAAGCTGGAAGGCGCAAGCCCCAAGATGATCGTCGCCGGCCCGGCCCGGCTGCTGCACGTCGAGGTGCACGGGCACGACGCGCACGCGAGCAACCTGTAGATCGGTAGCGAACGCTCCCGCGTTCGGAGAGGTGCTCAGGTCGGCAGCGCCGACGTCGAGGCGTTGCGCTCGCCAGAAGGCGTGAGGTGCCGCGTCTTCTCCGCCTGCAGCGGCAGATCGACGGTGAAGGTCGACCCCGTCCCCGGCTTGCTCTCCACCGAGACCGTCCCGCCGAGCGCGTCGATGATCTGCTTGACGATCCAGAGACCCAGTCCGATGCCGCCGTAGTGGCGGCTGGACGCGGCCCGTTCGAAGCGGCCGAAGATGCGTTCGTGATCGTGCGGCGCGATGCCCAGACCCCGATCGCGGATGGTGATGACGGCGCGATCCCGCTCGCTCTCCAGCGTCACGTCGATCGGCTTGCAGTCGCCGTACTTGATCGCGTTCGAGACCAGGTTCGTGACGACCTGGTCGAGGCGGCTCTTGTCCCAGCGGCCGACGACCGAGGCCGGCGCGTGGATGTTCAGCGCCGAGCCGACCCGCGCGGCCTCGTCGGTGAAGCGCACCCCGACCTCGTTGATGATCTGTGCGAGGTCGACCAGCTCCATGTGCAGCTCGAGGCGGCCGGCGGCGATGCGCGACACGTCCAGCAGCTCGTCGATCAGCCGGTGCAGCCGCGCCGCCTGCGAATCGATCTTCTCGACCTTGGCCATCAGGCGTGGGGCGCCGTCGGTGGCGTCGCGCCGCGCGATCCGCGACAGGTTCGCGACCTCGAGCTTCAGCGACGTCAACGGCGTGCGCAGCTCGTGCGAGGCGACCGAGAGGAAGTCGTCGCGCAGGATCACCGCCTTGCGCAGGGCATCCTCGGCCCGCTTTTGATCATCGATGTCCGTCGCTGTCGCGATCCAGCCGACGATCAGGCCGTCGGGTTCGCGCTCGGGCACCGCGCGCGCGAGGTGCCAGCGGTAGCTGCCGTCGGACGCGCGCTTGATGCGCACCTGGCGCTCGAACGGAAGGCCGTCGCGCAGTCCGGCCTCCCAGTGTGCGCGTGCGTCGGTGCGATCTTCCGGGTGCAGGCACTCCCAGAACGATTCCTCCCGGATGTCCGCCGCATCGAGCCCGCAGTACGCGAGCCCGGGGCGGTTCCAGTAGTTGACCTGCCCGGCCGCGTCCGCCGCCCAGATGCACTCGGGCATGGCGTCCAGCAGGCGGCGATAGCGCTCCTGGCTCTTGCGTTCGAACGCCTCGCGCTCGCGTTCGTGCAGCAGGCGCTCCTGCTGCTTGATCTTCTCGCCCCGCACGTACAGCTCGATGAACACCGTCGCCTTGGAGCGCAGGATGTCGGCGTCGAACGGCTTCACCAGGTAGTCGACGGCCCCGTGCGAATAGCCCCGGAAGACGTGGCCCGCGTCCCGGTTGACCGCCGTGATGAAGATGATCGGGATGTGGCGGCTGCGCGGGTGCTGCTTGATCAGGCTGGCCGTCTCGAAGCCGTTCATGTCCGCCATCTGCACGTCCAGCAGGATCAGCGCGAACTCGCGCTGCAGGATGTGGCGAAGGGCCTCCTCGCCCGAACGCGCCATGACCAGCTCGTGCCCGAGCGGCTCGAGGATCGCCTCCAGCGCCACGAGGTTCGCGCGGTGATCGTCGACGACCAGGATGCTCGCCCGCGGTTCTCCCGCCAGCGTTCCCGAAGTCGGAGGCGTGTGCCGTTGATCCACCTTGTTCCTCGTTCTCGGTTCGCTCACTGCAGCGCGACGCCGTCGCCGTTCCCGGTCCAGAAACGGATCAGGTCGAGCAGCTTCTCGGTGTCGACGGGCTTGGGCAGATAGTCCGACGCGCCCGCCTCTAGGCACTTGTTGCGGTCGTCCTTCAGCGCCTTCGCCGTGACGGCGACGATCGGGATGCCGCGGAAGGTCGGGTTCGCGCGGATCGCGCGCATCGTCTCGTAGCCGTCCATGCCCGGCATCATCACGTCCATCAGCACGAGGTCGATGGTCGGGTCCTTCGTCAGCGCCTCGATGCCGGCCTGGCCGTTCTCGGCGTAGATGACCTCGAGGCCGCTCGCCTCGAGGACGCTGGTCATCGCGAAGATGTTGCGGATGTCGTCGTCGACCACCAGGACCTTGCGGCCGGCGACAGACTCCTGCGTGCGGCTGCCCTCCAGCACCGCCTTCGATCGTTCGGGCATTTCGCTCTCGACGCGGTGAAGGAACAGCGTGGTCTCGCTGAGCAGGCGCTCGGGCGAATGCACCGCGCTCTTCGGGATCACCGATTGCGCGACCTTCTTCAGCGCGTCTTCGTCCTCCGAGGTCAGGTCCTTGCCCGTGTACACGATCACCGGCAGCTCACGGGCCTTGCCGTTCGCGCGCACCTTCTCGAGGAACTGGATGCCGTCCTCGCCGGGGAGGACGAGGTCGACCACCAGGCAATCGAACTCGCCGCTCTCGAGCGCGGTGGTCGCCTCCTCGGCGGTTCGCACCGCCGTGATCTGGACGTCGTCGCCTTCGCCGACCAGCTCGGCGATGGTCTGCCGCTGCCGGTCATCGTCCTCGACGAGCAGCAAGCGCCGCACCGGTCGATCGATGAAGCTCGTGATCCGCTGGAACGCCCCTTCGAGCGCCTCGCGGCTCACCGGCTTCTCGAGGTACGCGAACGCCCCCAGCGCCGCGCCGCGCCGGCTCACCTCGTCGATCGAGATGACGTGCACCGGGATGTGGCGCGTGCTCGGGGTGCGCTTGAGACGGTCGAGCAGCGTCAGCCCGTCCAGGCCGGGCAGCTTGATGTCCAGCGTGATCGCGTCGGGCTGGTACTTGTTCGCGAGGGCGAGGCCCGTGTCGCCGCGGGTCGCGACGATCACCTTGAACCCCTTCTCGCGGCCCATCTGCAGCATGATGCGCGCGAACGCGAGGTCGTCCTCGATGACGAGCAGCACCCGGTCGTCCTCGGCGAGGCTGCCGCGATCGTCGTCGATCGGCCGCGTCACGATCGGGTCCGGTTCGCTCAGCGTCGGCGGGATGCTGGCGAGGTTGGTGAACGCCGCGGGGCCGTGGCCCCAGGTGCTCGCCGTCGCCGTGGACTCGTCGCCGCTGGCGGCGACGTGGCGCTCGGGCAGGTACAGCGTGAACACGCTGCCGTTCCCCACCTCGCTCTGCACGTGGATCTCGCCGCCCAGCAGCCGCGCGATCTCGCGCGAGATCGACAGGCCCAGGCCGGTGCCGCCGTACTTGCGGCTGGTCGTCCCGTCCGCCTGCAGGAACGGTTCGAAGATCAGCTGCTGCTTGTCGCTCGCGATGCCGATGCCGGTATCGGCGACCGAGAACGCGACGACGCCGCCGCCCTGCAGCGCCTCGTTGGCGAAGACGGTGCCGCGCTTGGGCCGATGGACACGCAGCGTGACCGAGCCGCGCGACGTGAACTTCAGCGCGTTCGCCAGCAGGTTCTTCAGCACCTGTTGCAGCCGCTGCGGATCGGTGTGGATCTCGGTCGGGAGATCGACGTCCACGTCGGTCTTGAACGCGAGGTCCTTCTGCTCCGCGAGGGGCCGGAACGACCGGTCGACGAAGTCCGACAGGTCGGCCAGCGCCACCAGCCGCGGCTCGACCGGCATCTTGCCGGCCTCCACCTTGGACAGGTCGAGGATCTCGTTGATCAGCGTCAGCAGATCGCCGCCCGACGCGTAGATCGTCTTCGCGTACTCGACCTGCTTGTCCGACAGATTCTTCTCGGGATTGTCGGAGAGCAGCCGGGCGAGGATCAGCAAGCTGTTCAGCGGCGTCCGCAGCTCGTGCGACATGTTCGCGAGGAACTCGGACTTGTACTTGGAGATCATCGAGAGCTGTTCGGCCTTCTCCTCCAGCGAGAGGCGGGCTTGCTCGACCTCCTGGTTCTTCACCTCCACCTTCGTGTTCTGCTCCGCGAGCAGACGCGCCTTCTCTTCCAGCTCCAGCGCTTGCTTCTCCAGAGCCGAGTTGGTGCGCTTCAGCTCGTCCTGCTGCTGCGTCAGCTCTTTCGACTGCGACTGCAGCTCCTGGGTGAGCGACTGCGACTGCTGCAACAGCTCCTCGGTGCGCATGTTCGCGCCGATCATGTTCAGCACGACGCCGATCGACTCCATCAGCTGATCGAGGAACAGCTGGTGGATCGGGCTGAACGCGTGGAACGACGCCAGCTCGATCACGGCCTTCACTTCACCTTCGAACAACACCGGAAGCACGACGATGTTCAGCGGCGGTGCCTCGCCCAGGCCGCTGCTGATGTGAATGTAATCGTGCGGCACGCGCGTGAGCAGGATGGTCTTCTTCTCGAGCGCGCACTGGCCGATGAGGCTCTCGCCCAGATGGAAGCGGTTACCGACGCCCTTGCGCTCGCGGTACGCATACGTGGAGGTCAGCTTCAGGATCGGCCCCTGGCCTTCCCAGTCCATCATGAAGAACGCGCCGTGGTGCGCGGACACCAGCGGGGTCAGCTCGCTCATGATCAGCCGCGACACCGTCTCCAGGTTTTTCTGGCCCTGCATCATCGAGCTGAACTTCGCGAGGTTCGTCTTCAGCCAGTCCTGCTCGGCGTTCTTCTGCGTCGTCTCACGCAGGTTGATGATCATCTGGTTGATCTTGTCCTTGAGGGACGCGACCTCGCCCTGCGCTTCGACCTCGATCGATCGGGTCAGGTCGCCCTTGGTGACCGCGTCGGTCACCTCTGAAATTGTCCGGACCTGGGTGGTGAGCTGGCCGGCCATCTGGTTGACGTTGTCGGTCAGCTGGCGCCAGGTGCCGACCGCGCCCGGCACCTTCGCCTGGCCGCCCAGCTTGCCCTCGATGCCGACCTCGCGCGCGACCGTCGACACCTGCTCGGCGAACGTGCCCAGGGTGTCGGTCATGCTGTTGATGGTGTCGGCGAGCGCGGCGATCTCGCCCTTCGCTTCGACGCCGATCAGCTTCTGCGACAGGTCGCCGTTCGCGACGGCGGTGACGACCTTGACGATGCCGCGCACCTGCGTGGTCAGGTTCGAGGCCATGAAGTTGACGTTGTCGGTCAGATCCTTCCAGGTGCCCGACACGCCGGGGACGCGCGCCTGACCGCCCAGCTTTCCCTCGACGCCGACCTCGCGGGCGACCGTCGATACCTGCTCGGCGAACGTCGACAGCGTGTCGGTCATGCTGTTGATGGTGTCGGCGAGGGCGGCGATCTCGCCCTTGGCCTCGACGACCATCTTCTGCTTCAGATCGCCGTTGGCGACGGCGGTGACGACCTTGACGATGCCGCGCACCTGCGCGGTCAGGTTGCGGGCCATGAAGTTGACGTTGTCGGTGAGCGCCTTCCAGACGCCGGCGACCGCCGGCACCTCCGCCTGGCCGCCCAGCTTGCCCTCGGTGCCGACCTCCTTCGCGACGCGCGTGACCTCGCTCGCGAAGCTGTTCAGCTGATCGACCATCGTGTTGATGGTGTTCTTCAGCTCGAGGATCTCGCCCTTCACGTCGACGGTGATCTTCTTGGACAGGTCGCCGTTCGCGACCGCCGTCGTGACCAGCGCGATGTTGCGCACCTGCGAGGTCAGGTTCGACGCCATCGAGTTGACGTTGTCGGTCAGGTCCTTCCAGACGCCGCTGACGCCCTTCACCTCCGCCTGGCCGCCCAGCTTGCCCTCGGTGCCGACCTCCTTCGCGACGCGCGTGACTTCGCCCGCGAACGACCGCAGCTGATCCACCATCGTGTTGATGGTGTTCTTCAGCTCGAGGATCTCGCCTTTGACGTCGACCGTGATCTTCTGGGAGAGGTCGCCGTTCGCAACGGCGGTGGTGACCTTGGCGATGTTGCGGACCTGGTCGGTCAGGTTGCCGGCCAGCAAGTTGACGTTGTCGGTCAGGTCCTTCCAGGTGCCGCTGACGCCCGGCACGCCCGCCTGGCCGCCCAGCTTGCCCTCGGTGCCGACCTCCTTCGCGACGCGCGTGACCTCGCTGGCGAACGCGCGCAGCTGATCGACCATCGTGTTGATGGTGTTCTTCAGTTCAAGCACCTCGCCCTTCACCGACACGGTGATCTTCTGGGAGAGGTCGCCGTTCGCGACCGCCGTCGTCACGAGCGCGATGTTACGCACCTGCGCGGTGAGGTTGCCGGCGAGCACGTTGACGTTGTCGGTGAGGTCCTTCCAGGTGCCGCTGACGCCTTTCACGTCGGCCTGGCCGCCCAGCTTGCCCTCGGTGCCGACCTCCTTCGCGACGCGCGTGACCTCGCCCGCGAAGGCGCGCAGCTGATCGACCATCGTGTTGATGGTGATCTTCAGCTCGAGGATCTCGCCCTTGACGTCGACGGTGATCTTCTTCGACAGGTCGCCGGTCGCGACCGCGGTCGTCACCTCGGCGATGTTGCGGACCTGCGCGGTGAGGTTGTTCGCCAGCAGGTTGACGTTGTCGGTCAGGTCCTTCCAGGTGCCGGCGACGCCGGGCACCTCCGCTTGCGCGCCCAGCTTCCCCTCGACGCCGACGGTGCGGGCGACGCTGGTGACCTGCTCGGCGAAGATCCCGAGCGTCTTGGTCATGCTGTTCAGCGTGTCGGCGAGGGCGGCGATCTCGCCCTTCGCCTCGACGCCGATCAGCTTCTGCGACAGGTCGCCGTTCGCGACCGCGGTGACGACCTTGACGATGCCGCGCACCTGCGTGGTCAGGTTCGAGGCCATGAAGTTGACGTTGTCGGTCAGGTCCTTCCAGGTGCCCGAGACACCCGGAACACGCGCCTGCCCACCCAGCTTCCCCTCGACGCCGACCTCGCGGGCGACCGTCGAGACCTGCTCGGCGAACGTCGACAGCGTGTCGGTCATGCTGTTGATGGTGTCGGCGAGGGCGGCGATCTCGCCCTTCGCCTCGACGACCATCTTCTGCTTGAGGTCGCCGTTGGCGACGGCGGTGACGACCTTGACGATGCCGCGCACCTGCGCGGTCAGGTTGCGGGCCATGAAGTTGACGTTGTCGGTGAGATTCTTCCAGACGCCGGCGACCGCCGGCACCTCCGCCTGGCCGCCCAGCTTTCCTTCCGTGCCGACCTCGCGCGCGACGCGCGTGACCTCGGCGGCGAAGCTGTTCAGCTGATCGACCATCGTGTTGATGGTGATCTTCAGCTCGAGGATCTCGCCCTTGACGTCGACGGTGATCTTCTTCGACAGGTCGCCGTTCGCGACCGCCGTGGTCACGTCCGCGATGTTGCGGACCTGCGCCGTCAGGTTCGAGGCCATGAAGTTGACGTTGTCGGTGAGGTCCTTCCAGGTGCCGCTGACGCCCCGGACCTCGGCCTGACCGCCCAGCTTTCCTTCCGTACCGACCTCGCGCGCGACGCGCGTGACCTCGGCGGCGAAGCTGTTCAGCTGATCGACCATCGTGTTGACGGTGTTCTTGACCTCGAGGACCTCGCCGCGCGCGTCGACGGTGATCTTCTTGGACAGGTCGCCGCGGGCGACGGCCGTCGTCACCTCGGCGATGTTGCGGACCTGCGCGGTCAGGTTGTTCGCGAGCAGGTTCACGTTGTCGGTGAGGTCACGCCAGATGCCGGCCGCCTCGGGCACGTCCGCCTGGCCACCCAGCTTGCCGTCG
>Ga0207661_10001090_pt1 | contig 18024 bp, 16 predicted proteins | sample KBSC713LmetaG_FD_184337 | JGI IMG/M metagenome (GOLD analysis project Ga0207661, IMG submission 184337) | Corn rhizosphere microbial communities from Kellogg Biological Station, Michigan, USA - KBS C7.1-3L metaG (SPAdes) (version 2) | ecosystem: Host-associated > Plants > Roots > Rhizosphere ...
AGGGCGACGCAGACGTCGAGCACGTGGGCGCCGCCTTCGACCTGGTCTTCGGCAACCTGGACCAAGCCGTCGTAGTCGTCGGCCAGCAGCAGCTCCTTCGCCTTGCGCGAGCCCTGCGAGTTGACCCGCTCTCCGACCAGCGTCGGCCGCGGTTCCTGGACCAGCGGGGTGGAGGTCATCATCGAGGAGACCTCGATCGGGCCGGGTTGCGGACGCGGCCCCGGCACCTTGCCGTCGACCCGCTCGCGGATCGCGGCGATGTGCTCGGGCGTAGTCCCGCAGCAGCCGCCGACGATGCCGACCCCGTAGCGCTCGACGAACTCACCCAGCGTCGCGGCAAGCGGGACGGGCTCTTCGGGGAAGATCGTCTCGCCGTCGGGCCCTTGCAGGGGCAGGCCGGCGTTGGGGATGCAGTGGACCGGCAGCGGGCTGTTCTCGCCGAGGAAGCGGATCGCGTCGCGCATGTCCTCGGGGCCGGTCGAGCAGTTGAGCCCGACCACGTCGACGTCGAGCGCGGTCAGCGTTGTCAGCACAGCCTGGATGTCGGTGCCGAGCAGCATCTTGCCGCCGTTTGGAAGCAGCGAGACGCTGATCTGAATTGGCAGCCTGCGACCGGCCGCCTCGAACGCCTCGCGCGCCCCGAAGATCGCCGCCTTGACCTCGAGAATGTCCTGCGCCGTCTCTATGATGATCAGGTCGGCCCCGCCGGCGACCAGGCCACCCGCCTGCTCGGCGAAGACCTCGACCAGCTTGCCGAAGCTGATGTCGCCCAGGGTCGGGTCCGTAGATGCCGGCAGGAACCCGGTCGGCCCGATCGATCCGGCCACGAACCGGTCTGGTCCGGCAGCCTTGCGCGCGATCTCAGCCGCCTTCGTATTGATCTCGAGCGTGTGCTCGCCCAAGCCCCACTCTTCGAGCTTCAGTCGCGACCCCTGGAAGCTGTCGGTCTCGACGACCTCGGCCCCAGCCTCGAGCATCGAGGTATGGACCCCCTCGATCACATCGGGCCGGTTCAGGACCAGAGCCTCGTGGCACTTGCCCTCGAGCCCGCCGTAGTCCTCCTGAGTCAGCTCAAACTGCTCCAGGGTTGCCCCCATCCCGCCGTCAAACACAACGACGCGCTCGCGCACTGCTGCAAGGAAATCTCGCTCGGACATGAACCTAGGAGGGTAAGGGGTCAGGGCGCCCTCCACTGGAGGCTCAGGGACCACGCACCGAATTGCCTGCTACGACCTGCTGCGCAACGGTCTCCAGGGGAGGGCGCCCTGACCCCTTCCGCCCCTGCGTTCAAGTCAGCCGCGAAGCCCCAACCGCCTGCGCCAGTCCCGCGCGTTGAAAGCTTGCGCGACGCGGTTGACCAACCCCCGGCGGACCTTGGTGTACGGGTACCAGGTCGGTTCGTTCTTGCCGGCGAAGCGAGTGACGACAAGCGACTCGGGACGGGTGTACTTCTTGATCCCGTACTCGCCGTGGCGAAATCCGATCCCCGACTCCTTCCAGCCGCCCATCGGCACGTCCACGGCGATGTAGTTGACGATCACGTCGTTGACGTTGACTGCCCCTGCCTCGATCCGGCGAGCGATTCCTTCGGCTCGCGCCCGCTCGCCGAAGACCGATGCCGCGAGGCCGTAACGGGTGTCGTTGGCGAGTTCGAGCGCCTGCTCGGAATCGCGCACCTTCATTACCCCGACCACCGGGCCGAAGGTCTCGTCGCGCATCACCTTCATCGAGTGGTCGACGTCGACCAGCACGGTCGGTTCGAAATAGTCGCCAGGGCCATCGACGCGCTTGCCGCCGGTTAGCGCCGTGGCGCCGTTGGCCAGCGCGTCGTTGACGTGATCCTCGACCACCGCCGCCTGGTTGGGCGAGGTCATCGCGCCAACGTCCTTGCCGAAGTTCTTGTCGTCTGCACCCTGCCGGAGCTTGCCGACCGCGGCCGTGAGCTTGGCGACGAACTCGTCGTATGCCGGTTCCTCGACGTAGATCCGCTCAACCGAGAGGCAGACCTGGCCCGAGTTGTACATCGAGCCCCAGGTGGCGGCGTTGGCCGCTCGGTCGAGGTCGGCGTCGGCGAGGACGATCATCGGGTCCTTGCCGCCGAGCTCGAGGCTGACCGGGGTCAGGGTGTCGGCGGCGCGCGCCATCACCTTGCGGCCGGTCCGGTCGGAGCCGGTGAACTGGACGAAGTCGACGTTGTCGATCAGGGCACCGCCGGTCTCGCCGGTCCCGTGCACGCAATCGAAGACGTCGGGCCCGCCGATCTCCTGCTTCCAGGCCCTGATGATCTCCTCGAGGCCGAGCGGGGTGAACTCGGACGGCTTGACGACCACCGCCGCGCCGGCCTGCAGGGCCGGGATCGCATCGCCCAAGGCAAGCGCCAGCGGGAAGTTCCAGGGGCTGATTACGCCGACCACCGGATAAGGCCGGTACTGGACCCGGAGCTTCTTCGAGGCCAGAAGGGGCGAGTGGGCGCGGACGCTCTCTTCGCCGATGAACTTGGCCGCCTTGGTGCCGTAGAAATTGATCAGGTCGGTGAGGTAGATGCCCTCGGCCCCGGTGTCCCCGCGGACCTTGCCGGTCTCGGCCTGCATCGTGTCGGCGATCCGCTCGGAGTTGTCGAGCATCCAGTCGCGCAGCTTGCCGAGCCAGTGATAGCGGCCCTCGATGCCGATCGCCTCCCACTCGCGCTGGTTGGCGCGAACCCGGGTCACCGTCTCGGCGACGTGCTGGGCCGAGCTGACGGCGACGGAACCGGCGAGGCCACCGGTGGCCGGGTTGCGGACCTCGATCTGCTCGGGGGCGTCAGCGACGTTGCCGTTGGACCCGTTGATAGCCCCTGTGCTTTGCTCGGCGGTGCCGCTCTCCACTGGTAACCCCTCTCCTAGACCCTTTGGCTGGTCAGCCAACTGTAGCCGCAAAAGGCACTGGCAAGGTGGTCATGCCACGTGATCGCCGGAGACCGCGACGAGCGCGCTGGCCACATCGGGATCGAACTGCGTGCCGGCACAGGCGCGCAGCTCGGCCACCGCGTCGGCGAGCGGCATCGCCTCGCGGTAGGACCGCGTCGTCGTCATTGCGCTGAACGCATCGCAGCAGGTGACGATCCGCGCCTCGATTGGAATCGCCGCTCCACTCAGACCGTCGGGATAACCGCTGCCGTCGTAGTGCTCGTGGGAGGAGCGAACGATGCGGCCAACGTCGGCGAGAACCCCGCCGACCCTCTTCAGCATCGCCTCGCCCTCGATCGTGTGGCCGTGCATGATTTGCCACTCGTCGTCGTCGAGCGGGCCCGGTTTGTTGATGATCTCCTTGGGGACCGAGATCTTGCCGACGTCGTGCAGAAGCGCGGCGAACTCGACGTTACGGCGCTGGTGCGCGTCGAGACCGAGACGGTCGGCGACGGCGAGTGAGAGCTCGACCACGCCGCGGCTGTGACTGCCCGTGTACGCATCGTCGGCCTCGACCACGTCGCCAAGCAGCAGCGCTGTTCCCTGGTACGCCTCACTCAACTCGAGCGCCTGGTCTATCCGTCGCTGCCGCTCGCGAGAGAGCACGGCCAGGACGGCTGCCAAGGGGAGCACGAACAGGCAGGCACCCGGCCCCAGTTCGAGCGCGGCAAAGGTGACCAGCAGCCCGATCGGGGCGAGCGCCGCGTCGAGGGCATAGACCGGGGCGATCTGGCGCAGCTCGACCCGTGGCGCATTCTTCTCGATCAGCCAGATCCGGGATCCCGTGGCGAGCAGGTCGAAGGCGAACTGGGCGAGCAGGGCGAGCGCGTACGCGGGCCACCTCTCCCAGGAGAAGACCTGCGCGCCCGCGAGGACGATCACCAGCGCCGGGCCGACGGCGTGCCAGCAGTCGCCGAATACATGTAGTGCGCGCCGCACGCTGGTTTCCCCGCTGGCGTAATCGAGCAGGCGCCCCAGAGTCCAGCTGAAGCTGATCACGAGCGGCACGACGGGGGTTGGCAGGAGGAACAGCATCGGGACCAGAACCAGCTCGGTCGGCACCGTGTAGCCGTCGGCGAAGTCGAACTTGGCGCGACAGGTCACCACATAGGCGCCGATGAGCACCGCGAGTGGCAGCGTTTCGAGTGGGCGCGGTGAGCCGAAGCCGATCGCCATGGCGAGGGCGACGGCGAGGAAGCCGACTCCGGCCGCGCCCTCGACGCTCATCTCGCGCGTGCTCGGCGCAGCCAACGCTCGCTCGCGGCCGCGAGCGAAGAGTTCTTCGACGTCGAGTGTCTCTGAGGCTGGTGGCATGGATTCCCTCGGCAAGCGCCTGCACTTCTCTTTCGGCTCGGGGCTGCGCTCGCAATAACAGCGCACGCCAAGCGTCACCGCTTTTCACCTGGAAATGGGCCGAACCCAACATTCGTCCGAATTACTTCAGTTCGGCAGATCGCGGGCCGATCATCCCCACTCACATAAGTCAGCTGCACAAAGGCAAACCTGTCGCGAGGCAGGGACGCAAAGTCAGAGGTCTCGTGCTCCGGCCCGAGATGGCTCAACTGCTCAGCTTGGTTTTCACGACCAGGCTTTTTGTCCTGCCGTGAAGGGAGGTTTGCCAGTGAAGCTCGACCAAGCTCATTACGTTCGCTCGTTCCGCGCCAGGTTGGCCGCGATCTCATTGATCGCGCTGCTCGCCCTCGGCTTTGCCGCCGGCTCGGCCCAGGCATGTTCCTATCCGGGCGCCACGCCGGTCTTCGCCCCCTGGGGCGACCAGCATGCCTACGCGCTCGCGCCGGAAGGCGGTTTCGAGGCCGGTGGCAATGGATGGGCCCTGCGCGGCGGCGCCGGCGTCGTTGCCGGCAACGAGAGCTACCAGCTCAACGGCCCCGCGGATTCGCGCTCTCTGGCCCTGCCGGCGGGCAGCTCCGCGGTCAGCCCGCCGATCTGCATGTCGATCGACACCCCGCTGATTCGCTTCGTCGCCCGCAACACGGGAAATCCATCCTCACGCTTGCGCGTCGAAGCGGTCTACAGCCTGCTCGGCCTGGTGCGGACCAACGTAGTCAACACGGTCTCCGCCGGCGCCGGCTGGGAACCCAGCAAGCAGATGTCGACCGTCCTCGGTCTCTCGACCATCGTCGGCACGATCTTGCCGAGCGCGATCGAGGTTCGATTCACGCCCCTCGACAACACCGGTCAGTGGCAGGTCGACGATCTCTACGTCGACCCCTTCGCCCGCCACTAAGGGGCAACGATCCTGAAAACGGGCCCCTCCTGCGAGCAGAGATAGATGCGGCCACGGTCGTCTTCCCCGAACGAGGTGGGGGAGGCGACCGTTAGGCCGGTCTTGCGATCGCCGCCGGCGCGGCGGAGATGGGGGACGAGGCTGCGCACGATGCCGGAGCAGTAGTCGGCGTAGAGGTAGCGGCCACGCAGGCTGGGCGGGCCGCCGGGGCCGACCACGTAGCCGCCGATGATCGTGCAGCTGCCGCCATCGCGGCTGTGGCTGTAGGCCATGATCGGCTTGGTCGTGCCGCCGGGGTCGGCAGTGCCGCTGTTTTCTTCTTCGTAGGGGTGGTAGCCCTCGAAGGCGTCCCAGCCGAAGTTGGCGCCACTGGCGCCGGCGAGGGTCGCGTAGTCGAGCTCCTCGAAGCGGTTCTGGCCGACGTCGCCGATCGCGATCCGGGGCTGTGCCGCGGTGGTCGTGTTGAAGGAGAAGCGGAAGGGGTTGCGCAGGCCGTAGGAGTAGATCTCGTCGCGGCCCGGCTTGCCGACGAAGGGGTTATCTGCCGGGATCGAGTAGGGCCGGCCGCCACTTGGCCGCGGGTCGATACGCAGCAGCTTGCCCAGCAGGCTGTCCTTGTTCTGGGCGTTGTTGGGCGGATCGCCGCCGGAGCCGCCGTCGCCGGTGCCGAAGTAGAGGAGGTCGTCGAAGAATTGCAGTTGGCCGCCGTTGTGATTGGCATTGACCGGGTGGGGGATGTCGATCACGCTGCGGCGCGACCCCGCCCTGGCCCGCGTCGCCCCGGCGCGCTGGAATTCGTCGACCCGGATGTTCCCCGCCCGGTCCGTGTAATAGACGTAGAAGGCGCCGCTCTGCCTGTAGTCGGGAGGGAAGGCGATCGAGAGCAGGCCGCGCTCGCCGCCGAAGTCGACCAGGTCGCTGATGTCGAGAAACGGGTGCCGCAGCTCGTGGCCGCCGCGCAGCACCCTGACCCGGCCGGGCTGCTCGACGACGAAGAGCAGCTTGGGGAAGCCGGGAGCGCCGGCGACGTAGGTCGGGTTGTCGAAGTTGCCGATGCGCTGCAGCGCGACCCGACCCGACGACCGCTCGGCTCGGTGCTGCTGGGCAGTGCCGCAGGCGGGGAGCGCTACCAGCGCCAGCGCCGACAGAAGGACGATCGAGGTGGCCCTTTGCCTCACGCCATCACGCTACCCGCCGCCCGCCTATTTCTTTTCGACGACTTCTCCGGCGTCGTTGACTTCGGTGTTGCGTTCGGCTGAGCTGATCTTCACCGTGAAGGAGCCACCCGGAGCGGCCCCGCCACCGGTCTTGGCCTTGGTCGTGTCGGTGAGCCCAGCCTCGACCGAGTAGACGAGCGTGTAGGTGCCGGGCTTCACCGCGCTCAACTTCCAGACCACGTCGGCGCTCGCGTTCTTCTTCAGCGGACCGAAATCGAAGGTCTTCGGGTTCGAGGTTTCGGCGCCGCCGTTGGCGCTCGAGCCGGTGAACTTGGGGTAGTGCGCGGCGAGGACCCAGACCGGGCGGTCCGGCTGCGCCAGTTCCGGCTGGGGGTCGCGGATCCCGAAGGGCAGGGTGGAACCCTCGCCCTCCTTGCCCTTGATCGAGACGTTCACCGTCAGGGCCGGGATCGCTTTGTCGCCCGTGTTGCGGATGCCGAGGTCGAGCAGGTAGGTCTGGCCGAGGTGCTGGTCGGTGGGGAAGCCGGCTTCGGTCACCTTGACGTCGTAATTGCCTTCCGTCTCGTTGGCGTCCGAGGACGATCCACCGCCGCAGGCGGCGAGCGAGAGGGCCAGTGCCGCGGTCAACACAGCGGCAACCGCCGCCCGCCGGCGGTGACGCGAGACCTGTCTGGCGTGCCCCCCCAAAGCGGCCGGAACATACCACGGGGTTTGCCCTGCTCCCGAGCGGGTTAGCCCGAACTCAACAGAGCCCCCTGACGCATCGCATAGACTCGTCCCAGGAGGAGGATGATGGTCGGAACCGCGGTCAACAGGGCATTCCTGCCCGCCAAGTCGCTGTTCGAGCAAGTCGGGGACATGATGATCCTCACCGCTCGAACGCTGGTCTCTGCCGTCAAGCCGCCGTACCCCTACGGCGAGGAGTTCATCGGCCAGTTCCTCTTCGCCCTGCAGCTCTGCTGGTTCCCGCTGCTGATCTCGACCGTGGCCTTTGGCTTCGGTGCGCCGGGCCTGCAGGCCTCCAACTTCCTCTCGCTCTTCGGCGCCCTCGACCGGCTCGGCGGATTCTTCGTCCTCGCCTCGATCCGCGAGTTCGCCCCCTTCGTCACTGCCGTCGTCGTCGCCGGCGTCGCCGGCACCGCGATCACCGCCGATCTCGGCGCCCGCAAGATCCGCGAGGAGCTTGACGCGCTGCAGGTGCTTGGCGTCGACCCGATCAAGAACCTGGTCGTGCCGCGCTTCCTGGCGCTGATGCTGATCACCGGCCTGCTCGACATCTACGCCCTGGTCTTCGGCATCTCCGGCGGCATCGGCGCCGAGTTGCTCTACCACCAGTCGCTGGGTGGCTTCTTCGCCACGCTCTTCTCCAACGCCTCGATCACCGACCTCTGGGGCTCGGTGCTCAAGTGCACCCTCTTCGGCGCAATCATCGCCGTCGTCTGCTCATACAAGGGAATGACTGCGTCCGGAGGCGCTGCCGGCGTTGGCCGCGCCGTCAACCAGGCGGTGGTGATCGCCTTCATGGGCGTCTTCGCCTTCAACTACGCCTTCACCCAGACCCTGCTCGCGACCAACCCGGAGCTGCAGACGATCCGATGAACGCCTGGCTCGAAGTCCCGCGCGGCTGGCTCGACTCCTTCGGTGAGATCGCCCGCTTTGGCTCGCGCGTCGCCGGCCTCGTCTACAGCGGCCGGGTCCTGCGCTTCTTCGGCGAGAGCCTGCGCCAGGCCGGCATCCTGATCCTCGGCTCGGCCCTGATCATCTGGGGGCTCGTCTTCATTCTCGGCCTGCAGTGCGGGATCGAGGGGGCCTACCTGCTGCGCGCCCAGGGCGCGCCCGCCTACGCCGGGGTCTTCTCCGCCTGGTGCGACCTGCGCGAGATCATGCCCTACGCCTTCGGTTACATGCTGGCGGCCAAGGTCGGCACCGGCATCGTCGCCGAGCTCGGCGCGATGCGGATCTCCGACGAGATCGACGCACTCGAGGTGATGGGCGTGCCGCCCGTCACCTTCCTCTGCGCGACCCGCCTGCTCGCCGCCTGGATTGCCTTCCCCTTCATGTATCTGGCCGGGATCGGGATCATGTACTTCGCCAGCTACCTGGCGGTCGTCCAGCAGATCGGCGATGTCTCCTCGGGCGGCTACCTGCTGATCTTCTGGATGTTCCAAAACCCTCCCGATCTCTTCTTCAGCCTGATCAAGGGCATGTTCATGGCCACCGCCATAGTCCTGGTCGGTTGCTATTACGGCTACACGGCGTCGGGGGGCCCGGTCGGGGTCGGCACCGCGACCGCGAAGTCGATGGTCCTCAACATCGTCTTGGTTCACATCATCGGGATGCTTGGCACCCTGGTCTTCTGGGGAGCCAACCCGCGCGCGCCGATAGGAGGCTGATCTAACCTATGTCTATGTCGATGGACGACCCGACCCGGCCCGAAGAGGACGAGTTCGAGGCGGAGGCGGAGACCACCGCCGAGGCTGCCGAACCGGTGGCGCCCGCGCCCGCGCACAGCGGTCCCTATGTCAGCGAGGACGGCTTGACGATGGGGAAGGACTTCGTCATCCCCGGCGTCGACCCGGCCGAGTCCGATCCCTACCGCTTCCACACCGGGCGCAAGCGCGACCACGGTGGCGAGGACGCGATCGAGATCATCGACCTGGTCAAGCAGTTCGGCCGCGCCCGCATCCTCAACGGCCTCAACCTCGGCCTGCCCGAGGATCAGATCTCAATGGTTCTTGGCCCCTCGGGCACCGGCAAGAGCGTGCTGATCAAGCACATCGTCGGCCTGCTCTACCCCGACTCGGGCGACGTGCTCGTGCACGGCGAATCGATCCCCAACATGACCGACGACGAACTCTTTGATGTGCGCAAGAAGTTCGGCCTGCTCTTCCAGGACGGCGCCCTCTTCGGCTCGATGAACATCTACGACAACACCGCCTTCCCGCTGCGCCAGCACACCGACAAGAGCGAGGAAGAGATCGGCGAGATCTGCAACCGCCGGCTCAAGGAGGTCGGGCTCAGCGAGGCGATCTACAAGATGCCGAACGAGCTCTCCGGCGGCATGCGCAAGCGCGCCGGCTTCGCCCGCGCCCTGGTGCTGGAACCGGCGATTGTGATGTTCGACGAGCCCGACTCCGGCCTCGACCCGGTGCGCACGGCGCTGCTCTGCGAGCTGGTCCGTGAGGTGCACGAGGAGAATGGCGGTTGCTACCTGGTGATCAGCCACGACCTCAACACCGCGCGGCGCGTCTCCGACTTCATCGCCGTGCTCTGGAACGGCAAGATCGTCGAGTCGGGCCCCAAGGAGGAACTGTTCGACTCCGAAAACCGGTTCGTCAACCAGTTCCTCAACGCGGACGTCACCGGCCCGCTCTCGATGGATTGAGCGCGATCGCGGCCTGGGCTGTCCGCCACGCGCGGGCGGTCCTGGCGGTTGTGGCACTGCTTGCGATCGGGGCCGCGGTCGCGGCGACGCAGCTCTCGACCGACGCCGGCACCGACACCCTCGTCGATCGCGGCAGCGAGAGCTACCTGGCCACCGAACGGGTGCGCGAAGTCTTCGGCGAAGAACCGGTCGTCGTCGTTGCTGAAGGCGACCTGCAGGAACTGATCCTGACCCCGAACCTGGGGCGCCTATTGCGGCTCGAGGGCTGCCTCTCGGGCAAGGTGCCGAAAGGCGCCAAGCCGATCCCGGGCCCTTGCGCCGAACTGGCGAAGTTGAACCCCGTGCAGTTCCTCGCCGGGCCGGGGACCTTCCTCAACGAGGCGGTGATCCAGATCGACGAACAACTGCAGCGACTGGCCGCCACCGTTCCGCCCGATCAGCTGCGCGAATTCCTCTTGCAGGTGGCGGCGCGCTACGGCATCACCAGCGCCCCCAGCATCAGCAATCCGGAATTCCTCGCCTCGGTGGTCTTCGACCTGCATCAGTCGCGCGGCACGCCGAAGGCGCGGCTTGCCTATCTCTTCCCCAACGACCACTCGACCCAGATCGTCATCCGCCTGCGGCCCGACCTAAGCGAGGGCGAACGCAGCGAGGCGCTGCGGCTGATCCGCGAAGCGGTCTACGACACGACGCCGCGCAAGGCCTGCACCTACAAGGGCCAGCCGGAGGCCTGCTTCGGGCTACACGGCGCCGGCACCTACACGATCACCGGCGCTCCGGTCCTGGTCGAAGGGATCACCGGGGCGCTGAAGGAAGCGCTGCTGATCCTCTTCGCCGTCGCGGTCGTCGTCATGGGGATCGTCCTGCTGCTCGTCTTCCGCTCCCGCTGGCGGCTGCTGCCGCTGGCGATCGCCCTCGGAACGGCGGCGCTCACCTTCGGCTTGCTCGATCTCTTTGGCGGCTCGTTGACCATCGCCTCGATCGCGACCCTTCCCATCCTGATCGGCCTGGTGGTCGACTACGCGATCCAGTTGCAGGCTCGGTTTGACGAGGCGAGCGCCGGCGGGGCTGGGCCGCTCGAGGCGGCGCGTTCAGCCGCAGGTCGGGCCGGACCGACGATCGCTATCGCCTGCTTGGCGACTGCCGCCGGGTTCCTTGCGCTTCAGCTTTCGCCGATTCCGATGGTTCGCGGGTTCGGTGTCCTGCTCATCGTTGGCATTGCCCTCGGCCTTGGGCTGGCGCTGACGGCGGGGTTCGCGGCTCTCAGCTTGAGACCACGGACGGGAGGAGGGGGTACCCCTCCGCTTGCTGGGTTTTTCGCCACAGCGTTTCCGGCACTCGCTGAGTGGTCGGGGCGAAAAAGAGGACGCCGCGCGCATCCGGGGCACCCCCTCCTCCCGTCCGAGCGGCTCCTAGGGCTCGCGCTCGGCCACCCGAAACGAGTTCTGGCGATTGGCGTCTTCCTGGCGGTGATCGGGTGGGGGCTCGGTACCCAGATCGACACGGTTTCCGACGTGCAGTCATTGGGGCCGCAGGGACTGAGGGAGATCAAGGACCTGGAAAAGGTGCAGGACGCTACGGGAGTGGCGGGGCAGCTGGAGGTTGCGGTTGAAGCTCCTGATCTCTCGGATCCGGCGACGATTGAGTGGATGGCCGGCTTCAAGCAGCGGGTGCTTGAAGAGAACGGGTTCTCGGGTGCACGGCCCAGTTGCCTGAAAGCTGAAATTTGCCCGGGACCGGCGCTGTCCGACTTCCTCGTCAGCAGCAAAAGAAAAGAACAACTGAAGCAAAGTGAAATCCGTGCGACGTTGAGGGAACTGCCTCCCTATGACCTCGAACAGCTTGCACCCGTGAACGCTAAGACAGGATTGCCAGGCCACATTGCGTTGCTCAGCTTCGGGATCCGCTCGCAGTCGCTGCAGGGCCAGCAGGCGGTGATCTCGCGGGTGCGGGATGCAGTGGGGGAGCCCGGGGCGCCGGGAGGCCCCCCCGCGGGTGTAAGGGTGCGGTTCGCAGGCCTACCCGTGATCACCGCGGCAGCCGCGTCGGATCTCTCCAGCAGTCGCTACTGGCTGACGCTGGCGGGATTGGCAGCGGTGGCGCTTGCGCTGCTCGCCGCCTACCGCTCGTTCGTGCGGGCGCTGGTGCCGCTGGTTCCCGTCGTGCTCGCAACCGGCTGGTCCTCGCTTGTGCTCTGGCTCACTCAGATTCCGCTCAACCCGATGTCGGCGGCGCTGGGGGCGCTGACGATCGCGATCGCAACTGAGTTCAGCGTGATCCTTGCCGCGCGCTTTCGTGAGGAGCGGGGAGGTGGCTTGGCGGTTGCTGAGGCGATTCGCGCGGCCTACGCTCGCACCGGCCCTGCTGTCTTCGCCTCGGCGGTGACGGTCCTCGCCGGCTTCGCGGTCTTGATCGCGTCTGACGTCAGCATGCTGCGGGACTTCGGTTTCGTCACCGTGATCGATCTCGGGGTGGCGCTGCTCGGGGTGATGATCGCCTTGCCGGCGGCCCTCGTCTCGCTGGGGGAGAAGTGAGGGACCGGTACTCGCTCTTGGTCGGCTTGATCTTCGCGGCCATCATCGTGATTGCTGTGATCAACACGCTCGAGCACAAGGACGAAGGCACGCTCGGGCTCGACAAGCTCGCCAGCCGTTGGCCGTTGCCCGAGTTCGCCGTGCCGCGGGCAAACGGGTCGCTGGAAGGGGACGCCAACGTCGCCCAGGACGATTGCGAAACCTCGCAGACGCCCTGCCCGTCCTCGGCCCGACGCAAGCCGGCCTGTCGCATCTCCACCCCCGGGGCAATCCGGGTCTGCGAACTCTTCGGCCAGCCGCTGGTGATCTCGTTCTGGTTCACGAAGGGCGGCAGCACCTGTACCGAACAGCAGGATGTGGTCGACCGGGTCTACCGGCGTTACCGTGGCCGGGTGAACTTCCTCTCGCTCGACATTCGCGACGACCGCGGCACGGTTCGCGAACTGATCGAGCGCAACGACTGGAAGATGCCGGTCGGTTATGACCGCGACGGTGCGGTCGCGAGCCTCTATCGGGTGGGGATCTGTCCGACCATCGCCTACGTCTACCCCGGCGGCACCCTGCAGGAGGCGAGCATCGGCGAACTCAGCGCCCGGCAGCTGGAAGCTCGGATCGACAACCTGGTGCGGGCGACGCGAGCAGCGGAGGGCGGCTGAGTGGCCGGCCCCGAGGCAGACGGCTCGGAGCTCGACTCTGAGCCCAGGCCCCGGCAGGGCTGGGTCGCCCCGCACATCGCCGCCGAGTTTCCCGGCCTGGGCATCGCCTGGATTGAGCTCGAGAGCAGGCGAACCCACAGCCCGGAGCCGGTGCAGCGGCGGCTACGCGATCTCTCTGACCGCTTCTACGGCTCGCACGCGATCCACATGCGGGAGCGGCCGATCCCGTGGGCCTACCGGGTCTTCTTTCGCCAGGTCGGCCTCGACCCCGACCACACGCGCACTCCGGTCGAGCAACTCGCGCTCGATCGCCTCCACGACGGCGCCTTTGTCAGTCGCGGCATGCCCGCCGATGCCCTCACCATTGCCACTGTCGAGACCGGGGTCGCCCTACGCGTCTTCGACACGACCAAGCTCCGGGGCGGGCTCTGTATCCGCGATTCGGCCCCGGGCGAGTCGCTGCCCGACAAACCAACGGAGCTCGCCCAGGGAACGCTGACGATCGCCGACGGCCGCAGCCCGCTGGCGCTGCTTTTCGGCGGGCCGATCGACGGTCCGGGACTCGACTCGGACGCTACCCAGATCGCGATCGTCGCGGTGCAGGTCAAGGGAGTGCCACAGGCGGCGGTCGATGAGGCGCTCTGGATAGCCAGCGCGGCGATCGCGGCCTGATCGCATAACTTGGGTTCCTTAACCGGTTCATCGTTTTCAGCGGCGGCACCGTGATCTACACTCGATCCGAGTTTTATGCCGGATCTGCTCGATCGAGACACACTCAAGACGTTTCGAGTGGGAGGCGACGAGCGCCTCGCGCGCGCTGAGCTGCGCCGTCAGGTCGGCCGCCTCGAGCATGAGCTGTCCCGTCTCTGCGCCGAGGCCTTTCCGCGCCTGACGCTCGACACCGAGGTTCCGGCCAGCTTCGCCGTGCCCCGGGTCGCCCGGCTCGAGGAGCTGGAGCAGGTCCGCGACGCCCTGGCCGAGCGGATCTCGATCGCTCGCGAGGCTCTGCGTAAGCAGGACGAACTGGAGACCCGCAACCGCGAGTTGCTCGAGGACATGCTGGCGGCGCCCGCGGAGCACAAGTGGATGCGGATCTCACGCGCCGAAGTCGGCGAACCGGGATGCGGCCACTGGCATTCGCGACCGCGCCTCGGGCCGCTGGGCATGCTGATGGGCTGGTGGCGGGTCAAGGTCTCCTCCGGATGTCCGTTATCCGGACGGCTTGCGGCCGTTGAGCGATAGACCGGGAACAGAGGAGCGACCGCTGGCGCCGTGGGGCAACTTTCCGCTGGCCGAGCTGACCGTGCTCGCCGGCATCGTCGCTCTGGTGATCGGGTTTCTCGGCGCCGGTGTGACCGCGATTGCCCTCGGCGTGGTCCTGGCCGGGCTCGGCGGCATGACCACCGCGGCGATCGAGCACTTCGCCGGCTATCGCTCCCACACCACCCTGCTCGCAGGCACCGTCTTCGTCCTCGTCACCGGCGGCCTCTTCTACCTCGGCGGCATGATCCTGGCGATCTGCCTGGGGTTTGGCGCCGCTTCCTTCGTCGCGTCCTTCTTCGCCCTACGTCGCGCCTTCCAGAAGGCTTCCGGGGGATTGTCCTTCAAGGTGGGACGTTTCGGCAGCTGAGGTCTGATCCGGCAGGGGTGGAGCGTCTTGCACTTTTTGGGCGCCAACCTTGCGGCGCCAGCAGGCTCCGCTCCACCCAAAAAGTTAAGCGGAACCCCTGCCGGATCAGACCTCTACACCAGGAGCGACTCGCGCGAGGACAGTTCGCCGGCGAGCAGCGAGCGTTGGCGCGAGGTCAGCGTGCCGAGCTTCTTGTTCTCGTTGAGGGCGAGGCCGATCAGGAACTTGCGGGCGCGGGTGCGGCCCCAGCGGCGCTGGCTGGTGAGCAGCTCGGCCAGGGTCATGCTCTCGGTCTCCCAGGGGCACTCGCGCACAACGTCCGCCGCGTCGACGTCACCCCGGGCGATTGAGCGCTTGAGCTCCGCTCTCGCAAGTCGCACGCGGTTGGCGCGAGCAAGCGCCTGCATGTGCTGCGGGGCCTGGACTGCGGAAGCGGCGGTCTGAGCAGGGGCGATCGTAGCTGCGTCCACTGGGACTCCTCCATTCGAGGTTCTTTAACTGGGTAGCTCTGCGCACCGAACCGGAGGGGCGAACCTCGGCCTGGCTGAGTTGAGTGCTCCACCATTCGCGTCCCTGCCCCGGGATGCGGTCGGCGCGTTGGGCAAGCTATGCGTTCGGGGCGGAGACCGTCAACCCCGTCGGATGGAAAGTCGCCTCAGGCCGGTCGCTAAGAGCATCTTTTTCGTGGACGTTTTGAGCTGTCCCGTTTCGGACAGGCCCGAAACTACCCCGACCGGGGTAGTTCGGGAAAGTCCTCGATCACTCTGGCGATCGTTCCCAATGCGCCGTCGAGGTGCTCGCGCTCATGGGTCGCCATCAAACTGGTGCGCAGCAGGGCGCCGCCGGGTGGTACCGCAGGATGGATCGCGACGTTGGTGTAGACGCCGGCATCGAAGAGCGCCTTCCAGAGCAGCACCGCCTGCCAGTCGTCGCCGACGACCACCGGTACCACCGGCGTCGTCGCCACCGTGCCGTCGGGGAGGGCGCCCGGCTCGATCACCTCGAGGCCGAGATGACGTAGTCCCTCGCGCAGGTACTCGGCGTTGGCGAGCAGGGCCTCGAAGAGCCGTGGTCCCTCCGAGCGGATCACCCGTAGAGCCTCCAGCGCCGCCCCCACCGCCGCCGGCACTGCCGAGGCGCTGAAGACGAAGGAGCGCGAGGAGATCCGCAGGTACTCGATCACGTCGGCCGGCCCGGCGACGAAGCCGCCGCAGGAGGCGAGGCTCTTGGAGAAGGTGCCCATGCGCAGGTCGACCTCGTCCTCGAGCCCGAAGAGCTCGCAGGCGCCGGCGCCGCGGGCGCCGAGGACGCCGGCGCCGTGCGCCTCGTCGACCATCAGGCGGGCGCCGTAGCCCTTGCAGAGCTCGACGATGCGCGGTAGGTCGCAGACGTCGCCCTCCATCGAGAAGACCCCGTCGACGACGACGAGCACCCCGCCGCCGTCGTCTGCGGCGCGCTGCAGCATCTTCTCCAGCTTGTCCATGCGGTTGTGGCGGAAGGGCCGCAGCTTGGCGCCGGAGAGGCGGCAGCCGTCCAGGATCGAGGCGTGGTCGCCGGAGTCGACGATCACGGTGTCGCCAGGCTCGAGGATCGTGCCGATCGTGCCGAGGTTCGATTGGTACCCGGTAGAGAAGACGATCGCGTCCTCGGTTCCCATCCACTCGGCCAGCTCGGTCTCCAGGGCCACGTGCAGCGGCGTCGTCCCGTTGAGCAGGCGCGAGCCGGTGACGCCGGTGCCGTAGGTCTCCAGCGCGTCGCGTGCCGCCTGCTTGACCCGCTCATCGCCGGTCAGGCCGAGGTAGTTGTTGGAGCCGAGCATGATCGTCTCGCGCCCTTCCATCTCGACCACCGGGCCGGCCTGCGAGGTGAGCAGGCGGAAGTAGGGAAGGAGGTCGTGCTGCTTGGCCGCTTCCAGCTGCTCGAGGCGGTTGTGGCTGCGGGCCTTCTCGAAGACGTCTATGGGGGTCCTGGCGGTTTCGCTCATGGCGGAAGTGTAGGTTCCGGGTCTCGTGGCAAGCGTGTCTATCAAGCCGGTCCGCGATAAGCGCGACCTGAAGCGCTTCGTCAAGGTGCCGTTCGGGTTGCGTCGCGACGATTCGCAGTGGGTGGCGCCGCTGATCTTCGAGCGGATGGAGTTCCTCAACCGCGAGAAGAACCCCTGGTTCGAGCACGGCGAGGCCGAGTTCTTCGTCGCCGAGCGCGACGGCGAGGCGGTCGGCCGGGTCAGCGCCCACATCGACCACCGCTGGGACGAGTACCAGGGTGGAAGCGACGCGATGTTCGGCTTCTTCGAGGCGGCCGACGACGCCGAGGTGGTCGCGGCGCTGCTCGGCGCGGCGAGCGAGTGGGCCCGCGGCAGGGGCCGCGCCCGCATCCTCGGCCCGATGGACTTCACCACCAACGATGAGATCGGGATCCTCATCGATGGCTTTGACCGACGGCCGATGATTCTCGAGCCCTGGCACCCGCCTTACTACCGGGAGCTGATCGAGGCCGAGGGTTTCGGCAAGGCGATGGACGTGCAGATGTGGGAACTGCAGTTCGGCGATCTCAAGCAGGGCGAACGCTTCGATCCCTCGATCCACGCCGCCGCCGAGAAGGCCCTGCACGACGAAGGGATCGCGATCCGCAACATGCGCAAGCGCGATATGGCCGACGAGGTGCGCCGCTTCATGGACGTTTACAACGAGGCCTGGGGCGACAATTGGGGCTTTGTCCCGATCACCGACGCCGAGGTCGAGTTCCAAGCCAAGAACCTGAAACAGGTGATCGACGAGGACTGGGCCTACATGGCCGAAAAGGACGGCGAGGTCGTCGGCGCCGCGCTGACGCTGCCCGACATCAACCAGGTGATGGCGAAGCTGAACGGTCGCCTGCTCCCCTTCGGCTGGCTCAAGTTCCTGCTCGGCAAGCGCAAGGTCGATCAACTGCGGGTCTTCGCCCTCGGGGTCAAGCACGACTACCGCCACAGTGGCGTCGCCGCCGGGCTCTACCTCAAGCACCTCGAGACCGCTGCGGCACCGGGCAAGATCGAAGGCGGCGAGATGGGCTGGATCCTCGAGACCAACGGGCCGATGAATCGGGCGATGGAAGGGATGGGGGGGAAGGTGGTCAAGAAGTACCGCGTGTATGAGAAGGCGCTCGAGGCCGATCCTGGCAGGGGTTCCGCTTAACTTTTTGGGTGGTGCGCTCCCTGCTGACGCCGCAAGGTTGACGCCCAAAAAGTGCAAGACGCTCCACCCCTGCCAGGATCGGCCTCGAGGGTCTCCTCTATCCGCGCAAGGTGCGGCTTGTTCCGCTGCGCCCGCCGGGAGCATCGCTATGGTCGGCTGGGTGAGTGACTTGGAGCTAGAGCCGGTTTCGGTCCGCGTCCTTCCCCAGGAGAGTGCCGCCTCGCTTGCCGTGCGCAACGAGGCGCGAACTGCGGTCGTGGCCGCTGCTGGTG
>Ga0207661_10001091_pt1 | contig 18020 bp, 15 predicted proteins | sample KBSC713LmetaG_FD_184337 | JGI IMG/M metagenome (GOLD analysis project Ga0207661, IMG submission 184337) | Corn rhizosphere microbial communities from Kellogg Biological Station, Michigan, USA - KBS C7.1-3L metaG (SPAdes) (version 2) | ecosystem: Host-associated > Plants > Roots > Rhizosphere ...
TGCACAAGCTCGTCATCGTGAACGGCCACGGTGGCAACGATTTTCGCCAGATGATCCGAGAGCTGCAGCCGAAGACGCGCGTCTTTCTCAGCACGATCAACTGGTGGTCGTGTGTGGATGTGCGGGCGTTCATCGAGGAGCCGGGCGATCACGCCGGCGAAGCCGAAACGAGCGCGATGATGCATTTGGCGCCGGAGCTCGTGGGTCCGGTGAATGACGCCGGACCGGGGCGCGCGCGTCCCTCGCGGCTGCGCGGCGTTCGTGAAGGTTGGGCCTGGGCGCCCCGTCGTTGGACGCAGGTGACCTCGGATACCGGCATTGGTAATCCCGCCAAGGCAACCGCGGCGAAAGGAGAAGCGTACGTCGCCGCCGCCGCCGAGCGCATTGCGGGATTTCTCGTCGAGCTCGCATTGCTTGAACTCGACGATCTCTATGAATAGCTACATGCCGCTCGGATAGGTCTCCGGCTCGTCGCCTCCGCTTCTAACGCGCACGGGCATGTGCAGCGGATCGACGGCGCGAGTCTCGTCGATGTAGAGAAACGCATCGTATCGGCGCGACATGATCGTCGGCACGTAGTTGCCCCACCGCTCATGGTCCGGATCGTAGACGACACCGATCGCGCGATGGCCGATCGGGCGTTCCAGCACAGGAGTCTGCCCGGCGTCCCGAAACAAGAAGAGCGCGTCACCGACGGCCGCGTCATGCACCGCGTGCTCGAAGCTGTCATCCCGCGCCGGCGGAACGCGCATACGTTCCATCGGCGCGCCCCACTCTTCGGCCGCGATCACCGTTCCACGATGCGTGCCGAAGCCGACGAGCACCGTGTCGTCCTCTCCGCGCGCCTCGCGCACGAGCTGCCCGACGTTCACCATCCCGGCGCGCGCCATATCGGTGAAGCGGGCGTCGCCGATGTGCGTGTTGTGCTCCCAGACGATCGCCTTCGACATCGCACCGTGATGCTCCATGAGGCGATCGAGCGTCTCGACCATGTGATGATCGCGCACGTTCCAAGACGCCGGTCCGCCGCGGACCATCGTGCGGTAGTACCGCTCGGCGTTGCGCGCAACGAGCGCGTTCTGCTCGGCGTCGAAGTAGCCCTCGCGGCCGTCTTCCTTGAAGCTTGCCGCCCTGTCGCGCATGGCGCGTAGCACGGCGACCGCTTCGTCCTCGCACGACGTCGGCACCAGCGCCGTGGCGCGCGCGTATTCCTGCACATCCTCGCCGTACGGCTCGAAGCAGTGGTAAGCGCGCCGAGCCGCTGCCGCGAGGGCCGGATCGATGCGTGTTAGATACTCGGTGACGACGCGCATCGAGTCCCACAGCGAGTAGACGTCGAGACCGTAGAACCCAACCTTGCGGGCGTCGGCTGCGGAATCATTGTGCCGACGGAGCCATTCTGTGAGAGCTACAATTTCGCGGTTCGCCCACATCCACGTCGGCCAGCGCTCGAAGGCATGGAGGACCGACTCGGCGTCGCGTCCGGCTTGCGACATCCCTTTGAGATATCGGTTGACGCGATAGCAGTCGGGCCAGTCGCCTTCGACGGCGATGAGGTTGAAGCCGCGCTCCGTAATCAGTCGTTTGGAAAGCTCAGCGCGCCACGTGTAGAACTCCGACGTACCGTGCGACGCCTCGCCGAGGAGGACGAAGCGCGCGTCGCCGATTCGGTCGAGCAGCGGATCGAGATCGCTTGGCGCGGACAGCGGTCGCGCCGTTCGGCGCACATCGGCTTCCAATGTCTCCGTCGAATCGTCGGCGTCTCGTCGGTTCCAGATCATGTAATCCTCTGCCTGCTGCCTGCCATTCACGACCTGGACACTGCAAGTTGAAGGCGATGCCGACCGTCGAAGCAGTCATCACCGAGCGGGAGCGGGCCACTCTCGCGATTCTCTGCGACGCATTTCATCCATCGTTGTCCGCCGATCCGCGCGGCGGCGATGATCCTCTGCTCTTCTCGACGAGCGCGAGCGCACTCGGCGTGCCGCGGGCCGCCGAGCGGGCGATGGCTTCGTTGCCGGCGGCCGAGCGCAGCGAGCTGCGCCGTCTGCTCCGGTTGCTCGACAGCGTCGTCGGCGGACTCGTGATCGGGAAGCCCGTCGGTGTGACGAAGATGACGACGGAGGAACGAGAGCGCCTGCTCCGCGCGCTCTCCGTCCACCGAATAGCGCGATTGCGCCAGGGGTTTCAGGCGCTGAAGCGACTGTCGAGCTTCCTCTACTACACCGTCGTCGACGGCCGCGGCGAGAATCCGATTTGGCCGGCCATCGGTTACCAGCCGTCGACCCAGCCCGTAGTCAGCGCCGACACGATTCGTGTCATCAAGTACGACACATCGACGACAATCGATTGCGATGTCTGCGTCGTCGGGTCGGGCGCCGGCGGTGGGACAGTCGCCGGTGAGCTCGCGATGAAAGGACTGCGGACGGTCGTGCTCGAGGCTGGGCCCGGAGATCAGGCGCCGCAGTTTACGCAGCGCGAGCTGGATGGAATCCAGAAGCTCTACTATCAGAGCGGTCTGGCGGCGTCGAGCGATCTGGGCATCGCGATCTTCGCCGGCGCCTGCCTCGGCGGAGGCACGACGGTGAACTGGCAGACATGTCTCCGTACGCCGGACTACATTCGCGACGAGTGGTCGGAGCGGTCGAAGTGCGAGCTGTTCACGAGCGAGAAGTTCACACAGGCGTTGGATCAGGTCTGCCGTCGACTCGGGGTATCGTCCGACGAAAGCGATGTAAACGCGAACAACGAGCCGATCCGTCGCGGCTGCGAAAAACTCGGGTATTCGTGGGAAGTGATCGAACGGAATTCGCGGGGCTGTGACGGTAGCCAGTGCGGTTACTGTACCTTCGGATGTCGCGTCGGCGGAAAGCAATCGACGGTTGCAACGTTTCTCCAAGCGATGCAGCGTTGGCGTTCGTCGACGATCATCACCAAGTGCCGCGCCGAGCGTGTTCTCATCGAGCGCGGCAAGGTCGTCGGTGTCGCGGCGACCACGCGTGCGCTGGACGGTGTTCTCGAAAACATCGAGATCCGGACGCCTCTCGTGGTAGCATGCGCCGGTGGACTCGAAACGCCCGCACTCCTCGAGCGGTCAGGTCTCTCTCACTCGGCGCTGGGCAGGAATCTCTATGTTCACCCGACGAGCGCAGTCGCGGGTGTGTACTCCGACCCGATCGCGCCATGGACCGGTCCGCCGCAGTCGATCTTGAGCGGGCAGTTTTCGCGGTTCGAGGGCAACTTTGGATTTCGTCTCGAGGCAGCACCGGCGCATCCAGGATTGTTGGCGATGGCCGTGCCCTGGACGACTGCTCGGTCACATCGACGACTGATGCAACGCTCGGCGCATGTGAGCGCGACGATCGCGTTGACCCGCGACGCGACTGGTGGTCGCGTGCGGTCGCGTCGTGATGGTGGCCTCACTATCGACTATACGATGGGACGCCGTGAACAATCGCTCGTCGCACGCGGCATCGCGGCGGCCGCGCGTGTGCAGATCGCCGCCGGCGCTGAAGAGGTTCACACCCTCCACTCGGCGGGGCTCGCGTTCAGAGGAAACGCAAAGATGTCGCCGTCGGAGATCGACGCGTTCTGCGACCGCGTTGTCGCCGAACCGGTCGCGGGCAACCGGTGCATGGTGTTCAGCGCGCACCAAATGGGAACCTGCCGGATGGGTCGCGAGCGGATGAACTCAGTGTGCGACGAGAACGGCGCTGTGTACGGTGTGAAAGGACTCTACGTCGCGGACGCGAGTCTCTTTCCGTCGTCGAGCGGCGTGAATCCGATGATCACGGTGATGGCGCTGGCGAAGTGCGTGGCGAGCGGACTGACCCGGGTTTAGTCGCTACAGAACACGTCGCGTACCACCTTCAAGTACTCGTGGCCGAAACGCTGATCGGGCTCGAGGTAGTTTCCTTCGGCCCATTCGTTCCACGACTTGACGAAAACGATGCGATGGTCCGCGTCGCGATCCCGCACTCGATCGAGGCCCTGCTCGGCATGGATGCGAAATAATTCCGGCGTTGACCCGTGGAGCACGAGTCCGTTTGCGCCACTTCGCGGTGTGTTATCCCAGTTGGGAATCAGGCACGGGTACTTCGCTGTTCCAGCTTCGGCGGCGGGGAGAAGGCTTTGCAGAACGTCCGCGTACTGATAGATGGTGGGCCTGCCGGCGAGTTCTTCAAATCGGCGCCTGAGCCACTTGAGGGGCCGACGACGCGATACCCAGGGTCGACGCTCGGGAAGGCAGGACTTGGTCGCCGCATCCAGACCCAGATCCGATGGCGTGAGGTTGCCAATGTCGTTGCCGACGAGGTGTAGCCCCGGCAGTCCGGCGCGCCGCGCCATGTCGCGCCAAAACTGCATGGTGTCGACGGTGTCCGGGATTTCACGCGGCTGGTAGAGCACGAAGACAGGACAGCCGTCGACACAGATGTACCGCGGATCCTTGAAGGCCGGCAACAACGTCTCGAAATGTCTTTCGTGATCGGCACGGCCCGGGTACGTCTGCTCGATGAGAATCCGATTCGGCTCACCGTGCCAGACGCCCGTCCAGGTTTCGTTGGCCCAACAGAGACAGAAAGGAAAGTCGGGGGCGCCGGACGCAAGCACCTCATTGAATGGTCGCTCGAGCAGTCGCCTGCCACTGAACCAGTAGTGGTAGTAGCAAAACCCCTCGATGCAATGCTCGCGCGCCAACTCAGCTTGAGCCGCACGCGTTTCTGGGGCCCGCAGGTCATAAAAGCCGAGATCCGCCGGGAGGTGTGGCTGATCGTGCCCTCGAAAGAGCGGTTTGGCTTTGGCCGCGTTCGTCCATTCAGTGAAGCCCTTCCCCCACCACTCATCGTTTTCGGGAATCGGATGGAACTGCGGCAAATAGAACGCAATCAGGCGTGCGAGAGGTTTACCCATTACGCTTCTCGTGAAGCTCGAGCGACGAGTGACGCGCCGGCTGACGTGAGCCGACGGATGACCGAGGTCATCCGAGCAAGCCGACTACTGGGCCCGACACCGTCGTCCGGTCCTTCGCGAGCGGCGGCTATTGACGTCCGAAGAACGTTGCCGAGTGGCCACGCGGGGTTGCGCTTGCCGATAAGCGCCTGAATCGCCTCAACGACTGGCGCCATGGCAATATCGGCGCTCGAGAAGAGCGCGGCACGACGCTTCGCAGCTGCCGCAAGCCGAGTGCGTAGGGTGTGATCTCGCCACAACCGCTCGAGCGAGTCGGCGAGCGCTTCGACGTTCCCTGTTTCGAACAGAATGCCCCCCGCGCTCTCGCCGTCCTCGATGATTTCCGGCGTCCCACCTGAATTCGTGGCAATCACCGGAACACCGAGCGCCATCGATTCAATCGTCACGCGCCCGAACGGTTCGCGGTCGGAGCACAGGACATTCACATGGGCGCGAGAGACGATACGGGCCGGCTGATCCACGAACCCCAGTAGTTGAACGTGATCCGAAAGACCATTCTCGCGAACGAAGCTCTCGATCTCGGCCTGGTAGTCCCTCTCCACAAATGGGCCGATCACAAGCAAACGCGCCGGAACACCACGACGCCGGAGAAGGGCGACCGCCCGAACCGCATCGAGCTGGCGTTTCCAGCGTTGGATCGACCCGACGATGGTGATCATATACAGGCCGTCCGTAGCGGGGCCGGCCAACGCGCTGGGTAACTCGCCACTCACCTCGAACGGAGTGACCCAATTGTAGGCGATCGCTGTCCGTGTGCTCGGGAACATGCCGTCCCACTCGCGCTCGACAGCGCGTGAGTTGAACACGATGATGTTTGAGGTTTGGAGCATCAGGTCGGCGAGTTCCTCTTTCGGGACGCTCATCTCGATCGCGCCGGGATTGAACGCGAATTCGTGGATGTGCCAGATGTGCGGGATCCCGGCAAGCGCCGCGGCGATAGCTCCAGTGGGAGCGACGATCGTCTGCGTGTAGACGGCGTCGACTTTCAATTGCAGAACGATGTCCGCCATGAGGCGCGCGGCTCGTGCCGTGTGAGCGAGATGATCCTCCGTCAGGTTCACCGGTCGCGCCCACCAGGGATTGGGCGCATAGCGCACCGCGACGCCGCGTTCACTCAGCCGGTCGGCAAGTGGGCCATGTCGCGGCAAAATCGCAAACACCGTCGCGCGCCGATCCGCCAGGTAGCCCGCCTGGTCGAGCAGGTACCTGCCGGCACCCTCGAGCGTTGCGCCGTGTCCCACGAAACAGACACGCGCTCCCGCGATGCTAGCCAACGGAGGACGCTTCCTCGCGACCCAGCTCGTCTCGCAATGCTTTGAGGAAACCGTGCCCGTATCGCTGACTGGGCTCGAGAGCCATTCCCTCTGCCCATTCGTTCCAGGCGTTGACGAACAGGATCCTTCGATTCGCAGGCTCGCCACGCATCGATTCGATCGTGGCTCGGAGGCCTTGGGCGAAGGCCTCCGGCGTGGCGTTGATCAGGATGATCGCCTTTCGGCCGCGGCGTGGTGTGTTATCCCAGCCGACGAAGAAACCGCGAAGATGTGGGTACTTCGGCCGATCCGCCTCCATGAGGCGGCATCCGTCGGCGTAATCGTAAATCTTGAGGTCGGCGGCTGGTACGCCGAGACGGAGATTCCTGATCAAGTCACTCTTGTCTAGCGGCAAACTCACGCGCGGGAGCGCCCCGAGTGCCGGGGACGAGTACTCCGAGATGTCACAGCCGAACTGCCGCATGTCGACGCGCGGGTTATGCGTATCGCGACCAACAATGAACGGCTCGGGCAGTCCCAGGCGGACCGTCTCCGCGCGAATCGTGTCAGTGGTTCGTTGAGGATCGGGCAGCCCTGGGGCCCGATAGAGAACGAAAACTGGGCGTCCATCGATTTGAATGTATCGGGGATCAGCAAAGAGCTCCGCCAGCCAACGCGCGTGAGCGACATCGTCTTCGCACGAGTAGGTCTGCTGAAGCAAGACCTCCTTTTCCTCCCCTGTCCAGCGGCGGGTCCAGGACTCGTTTGCCCAGCCGACACAGAACGGGAAATTCGGGCGACCGGACGCGCGCATTTCGTCCAGTGGCCGGTTCAACAGCCGCTTGCCGTCGAACCAGTAGTGCCAGTAGCAAAACCCTTCGATCCCGTATTGCCGCGCGAGCTCGGCTTGTTGTTCCCGGACTTCCGGGACCCGCAAGTCGTAGAAGCCGAGATCCGCCGGCAGCTTGGGCTGTTCATGACGGCGAAAGAGCGGGCGCGCTTTGGTGACGTTCGTCCATTCGGTAAAGCCCTTACCCCACCACGCGTCGTTCTCCGGTATCGGATGGAACTGTGGCAGATAATAGGCGATCACTCGGACGGCGGAATCGGGCATCGCGGGTTCTGGGCGTTCGGCGTCGGCGCAGGCGCGCGGCAACTCAAGTATAGACGACTTCGAGACCTGGCCGTTGCGGCGCAGGTCTCGAGTCACGGGCGAAAAAAGAGCCCGGCATTTCTGCCGGGCTCCTTCTTTTACGGCGCTAAGCCTACAGCCCTATCAGTTCGCAGTGAAGAAGTCCGGACCCGGGCAGCTCTCGATGCCGGAGCCGATCGGCGTTCCGAAGAAGAAGTTGCTGAGATAGTCCGCAACGCTGTTCGTGGCCGGGCCACCGTAGATCTGCGGATTCTCAATGACCTGCTGGAGCGTCGGGTTGCTGCCTGCGCCGGAGGTGGGGGCTTTGTTGCCCAACGGAGCCCTCCAGCTCCCGATGCTGCTGTACAAGACGCTGAGCTTACTGGTCCACAGCTCCTCGTGGTTCTTCCAGAAGCCAGGCGAGCACCACGTGGTGACCGGGTTGACCCAGCTGACCGTACCAACGAAGTCGAGACCCGTCGGGTTCAAGCAGGTAACGGCGTAGGCCGCCGGGTTCGCCACGTACGCGGCGCGCTGCGGCGTGGGAACATTGAATGGCGTTCCGAAGCCGGCCTCACCGAACGTCTGCGGACCTTCCGCCAAGCAATTATCGGTGCCACCCGGGAAGCCCGGAGTACCGTATTTGATTCGCGTGTTGGTCAAATAAACCGTGAGGGTGTTGCTGCCAATGACGGGAATGCCCGACACCACGAAGGGGGTTTGCCAGTTACAGGAGCCCGCGGTTATGCAATCCGCGACGGGCTGTTGACCCAGCAGGACACCGTTCAGATACACGGCAACTAGGTTGTCAGAAAGCGTCGAGACATTCAGAACCGGCGACGTTACACCAGCGTCAACCGTGAACGTGGTGTTGAACTTGTACGTTCCTACAGCGGCCAGATACTGGTTGTCAGTTGCCGCATGTCCAATCCAGCTCGACTGTTGCGAGTTCGGGGCCGCAGTCGTGAGCGGTGCGCTCCAACCGGGGTTATACACCGCGAGAGCTGCCATCAAGTCGGTGGCCGCTACACAGCCCGCATCCGCAAACGTCGCATTGAGCGCGGCGTTATAGCCGCAGTACTGCGTGGTGCTAGAGCTCTTCAGGAAGAGCTGGACCGGTCCAACGTTGGCCGTGGGTCCGACCGTAAACGAAGGACCCGACAACGACGGCCGGAGGGCCGAGGGTGTCGTGGTGCCATCCGAGCAAGCTGCGAGCGCCAGCACGCCCATGGCAGCAGCCAAGGATAGAACAGGTGAGAAGGTACGGCGCATAGACACTCCAGTGGGGGAAAGTTGATCCGCGGCAGTCCGCTCAAGGCGGGTCCTGACCTTTTACGAATCTGGACGGGACTGCAAAACTTCGTCCGCGCTACGGGCGTCCGGAGGCCACTGGTTTTCAGGTTTGCAATTTGTTTATCGCCAATCCATTACGCCGCTGCGGACAATTATCTGATATCGCGAATATTCGCGCACGCACGCGGAAGATGTTGCGCCTGGTCCACATGTGCGTACTCCGGACGCATCACCATGGCTATTTGAGGCTGTTCGACGGTTGTATAAAGAATCAGATTGAGGCAAATACGATGATCAGAATCGACGTCACAACCCACTGTAACGATCTGACAATCGCGAGCAATCAATCGCCCAGGCTCGGTCGGGCGCGCTGTGGCGCCAGCGCCTCAGGTAACCGGCTTGGAACGTACGAGATTCTGCAAACCGAACATCGACGGAAAGCGGCGGACGAGCCGACGGAGCACACTCGTCCGATACCGCCCCGGAATCAGCGTCCACGGAAATCTGGCATACGCCGGATGCCAGTTCCCAAGCGTGCCGAGGGTATCCTCGACCGCGAAGCCGCACGACTCGAGCATACGACGCAGCGAGGCCAGCGTGAACCACCGGAGGTGCGTCGCGTCCATGAGGCCCGTCGGCTCGTAGTCGAAACGTCCGCGCAAGAGTGACGCGCGAATCGTCCAATGGGCGGCGTTCGGCACCGACACGAGCAGGTGCCCAGTGGGTTTCAGCAGCCGGCGCGCCGTCGCAATGATAGGCCCGGGATACGGCAGATGCTCGATGACGTCCGCCAGGACTGCGACATCGAATGGCTCCGGCGATGTTGCCGCGAAGGTGTCCAAATCGGTCACATGGACGGTCAGTCCGCGCGCACGTGCCAACTCGGCCCGGTCGGAGTCCGGCTCGACACATACCACGGTCGCCCCTTTCCGGTCACGAAGCGTCACCGCCAGCGTGCCCGTACCGGCGCCGATGTCCAGAACCCTGGCCCCGGCCGGTACCCAGCTCGTCAGCAGCGGATGCGGGTCCTGGGGGTCGTCTCCGGGGAAATCATACCGAAACGGCGGCGGGGGCTCAGGCAGAAGGCCGGTGAACTCGTTGACCACGCTCGCCTCAGTCGCCCGCGTCACGCCGCCCCATATTGGCGCTCGATCCAGCGCCGGTAGCTCCCGTCCATCACTCCCCGCCACCAGCTCTCGCGCTCGAGATACCAATCGACCGTTCGCGCCAAGCCGGTGCGCAGCGTCTCGCGGGGCTCGAATCCGAGCCGCGTCGCGATCTCGGTCGGATCGATCGCATACCGACGGTCGTGCCCGGGACGGTCGCGGACGTGCGTAACCAACTCGCGGCAGCTCCCGCCGCGCGAGGCGGGGCAGTCGGGAAAGCGCGCGTGCAGCGACGCATCCTTCGTAAAAGCGTCGTCGACGAGCGCGCACAGCTGCTCGACGATGTAGATGTTCTCGTGCTCGGCGCGCCCGCCCACGTTGAAGGTGCGCCCGACCATGTCGGCCCCGAGAATCTTCTCGATTGCGATGCAGTGGTCCTCGACGAACAACCAGTCGCGAACCTGCCGTCCGTCGCCGTACACCGGAAGCGGCTTGCCGCCGAGCGCGTTCACGATCATCAGGGGGATCAGCTTCTCCGGAAACTGATACGGTCCGTAGTTGTTCGAGCAGTTGCTGATCGTCGTGGGCAGTCCATAGGTGTGGTGGTAGGCGCGAACCAGGTGATCGGACGCCGCCTTGCTCGCCGCGTAGGGTGAGTTTGGTGAGTACGGCGTTCGCTCGCTGAAGGGCGGGTCGGTGGGCGAGAGGGACCCGTACACCTCGTCTGTCGAAACGTGATGGAACCTCACCCCGTCTCGCCAGCGCGTGTCGGTCCGCCACGCTGCCCGCGCCGCATCGAGCAGCACCTGCGTCCCGACGACGTTCGTTCGCACGAATGCGCCGGGCTCGACGATCGATCGATCCACGTGCGACTCGGCGGCGAAATGCACGATCGTGTCGACGCCATCATCGGACAGTGTGCGCGCGACGACGTCGGCGTCCGCCACGTCGCCTCGGACAAAATGCATGCGCGAGTCGCCCTCGAAGCCCGCCAGGGTCTCGAGGTTGCCGGCGTACGTCAGGGCGTCGAGAACGACCAGAGCATCCCGCGGGTGCTCGCGCAGCCAATAGTGCACGAAGTTCCCGCCGATGAACCCGGCACCGCCGGTGATGAGTAGCTTAGCCATTCAATAACTCTGATGTTGACCGAACGACGCCTTCGCGCCAGTGCGGCGGGAGGTAGCCGATGGCGCGCCACGAATCGTGCTTGTCGAGGACCGAATATGCGGGCCGGCGTGCCGGTGTAGGATATTCGCTCGACGGAATCGCGATGACGTCCGCGCCTTCAGGCAGACGCCCGTCGGCGCGACACGTTTCGAGGACGGCGACGGCGACATCAAACCACGATGCGACTCCCGCATCGGTGACGTGCAGCGTCCCCGTAATCCGGGATTGTTCGGCTACCTTCCAGAGAGCAGTCGCCAGGTGCTCGGCCCGCGTCGGGGTGCCAATCTGATCGTCGACCACGCGCATCGCACGGCCGGCGCAGAGAAGGCGCACGGTGGTGCGAACGAAGTTGGCGCCGCCGCCCGAGTGCACCCAGGCCGTGCGCACGATTACGCTGGACGGATCCACCCGCCTGACCAGGTTTTCGCCGTCCAGCTTCGTTTGTCCGTACACGCTGCGGGGACCCGTCGGCGCGTCGGTGCGGTAGGGGGTGTGCGCCTCCCCGTCGAAGACATAGTCGGTCGAAATGTGAATGAAGCGCGCGCCGGCCCGAGCGGCGGCGGCGGCGATGATGCCAGGCGCGACGGCGTTCACTTGGTGCGCTTCGTCGGGCTGGCTTTCGGCGCGGTCGACGTTCGTGAACGCCGCGCAATTGATGATGGTGTCCGGCCGAACGCCGCCGATCGTGGCCGCGACGGCGCGCTCGTCACGAATGTCCGTCTCGCCGACGTCGTGCGCGGTAACGGCCCACGAGTCCGGCGTCGTGCGTTGCAGCGCCGTGCCGACTTGTCCCGACGCGCCGAACAACAAGAGCCGGCGCGTCATACGAAGACACGCGCGGCGGAGAGAAGCGGCGCGGCGGCATCGGCCGCCGAGAGAATGGGTGCGACGTTTTTTTCGATCGGCCAAGCGATACCGATCGCCGGATCATCCCAGCGCAGACTGCAGTTCGACTTCGCGTCATACACGGTCGTGCACTTGTAGGTGACGTCGGCGCTCTCGCTGAGCACAAGGAAGCCGTGCGCGAAGCCGGGCGGGATCCAAAGCTGACGGCCGTCGCCGGCGACCAATGTGACGCCGGTCCATTTGGCGAACGTTGGTGAGGAGCGGCGGATGTCGACGGCGACGTCGAAGACCGTGCCGGTGACGGGACGAACGAGCTTGCCTTGCGGGTTGTGAAGCTGAAAGTGCAGGCCCCGAAGCACATGCCGCGCTGACCGGCTGTGGTTGTCCTGCGGAAACTGCACCGGCAGTCCCATCTCGGCGAACCGCTCAGCGTGAAAAACCTCCGTGAAATACCCGCGGCTGTCGCCATACACTGGCGACTCTACGACGACGACACCGGGGAGATCGGTCGCTTCAACCTTCACGAAACAGCATCCTCGTCGGCGAGCGTCCGGAGGTAGGCGCCGTACTCGCTCTTGCCGAGGCCCTTGGCAAGACTGCGCAACTGCTCGCGGTCGATGAAACCCATGCGATACGCCACTTCTTCCGGCGCCGCGATCTTCAACCCTTGGCGCTGCTCGACCGTCTGGACGAAATGCGTTGCCTGGACGAGTGAGTCGTGAGTGCCGGTATCGAGCCAGGCGCTTCCCCGTCCCATGACCTCAACACTGAGTTTCCCGCGTTCGAGATACGTGCGGTTCACGTCGGTGATTTCCAGTTCGCCGCGCGGCGATGGCTTGAGATTCGCCGCGATCGAGCAGACGTCTTCGTCGTAAAAATACAAGCCGGTCACCGCGAAATTTGATTTGGGTTGTCGCGGCTTTTCCTCGATGGAGATCGCCCGTCCGCCGTCGTCGAATTCCACTACGCCGTATGCGTCCGGATTGGCGACGCGATACGCGAACACTGTTGCGCCGTCGTTGCGCGCCGCGGCCGACTGCACCGACTTGGCGAGATCGTGCCCGTAGAACAGGTTGTCGCCGAGAATGAGCGCCGAGGGTTCGCCGGCAACGAACTCGCGGCCAATGATGAACGCTTCGGCGAGCCCGTTGGGGTTGGGCTGGACCGCGTATGAAACACTGAGCCCCCAGCCGGTCCCGTCGCCGAGCAGATCCTGGAATGCCTGTCGGTCCCGGGGTGTCGTGATGATCAGCAGGTCCCGCACGCCGGCGAGCATCAGCGTGGTGAGCGGGTAGTAGATCATCGGCTTGTCGTACACCGGGAGCAGTTGCTTGCTAACGGATCGTGTGATCGGATAGAGCCGCGTGCCCGATCCACCGGCCAGGATGATTCCGCGGCGAGTCACGCGCTTTGTCGCTCCGCTTTCGAGTCGGCAGACGGGGGAACAGCCGCGAGCTTGGGCGCCAGCCACCGCGAGTTCAATTGCACTTCGCAATAGAACGGAAGGCGCTCGAGCACTTCGATGGGCAAGGAGGGTCCAGTGAGTATCGTCTCATTCGAAATGGCGTTCCAGATCACCGGCTCGACGGTGTAGCGGCCTGGCTGAACGTTCATCTGTAGCGTCAGGTGGTATTCGAACTCGCCGGTGACGGGAAGCGGAATGCCCCGCTGCAAACCTGTAACGGAGTGAACCTGCGTCGCAGTCGCCGTGTCGCGGATCCGGAACGCGGGGCTCCAGCCTTCCGGCGCCGCCTCGAGATCGGCGGTTCCAGTTACGATGATCGTGATCTCTTGTCCGGACGCGACCGCCTGGCCATTCGGCCCAAACACACGGTCGAACCGTATCTTCACCCCGGAATCCGTGGCGGGAGTGGTTCGGGCGATGCCGTGGAGGTACGCGTTGATGCAATCCAACGGTGCCCCTTCGACGCGGGTCGCACCGTGGTCGAGGACAATCGCCTTGGTGCACAGTTCGGCGATACGATCGAGCTGATGCGAGACGAGAACGACCGGCGCGCCACCCGTGGCCATCTGCTTGATTCGGCCAAACGCTTTCTGTTGAAATGCCGCGTCGCCGACGGCGAGTACTTCGTCGATGATGAGGATGTCCGGCTCGAGGTGCGCGGCGATCGAGAAGCCGAGGCGCGCATTCATCCCGCTCGAATAGCGTTTGACCGGCGTATCCAGAAAGTCATCGATCCCGGCGAAGGCGACGATCTCGTCGAACTTCCGCTCGACCTCGGCCTTTCGCATTCCCATTATCGCGCCCTGCAGAAAGATGTTCTGCCGGCCGGTGAGGTCCTGATGGAACCCCGCGGACACCTCGATAAGGGCCCCGATCCTTCCCTCCGTGCGTACCGTGCCCGCGGTGGGATCCATGATCCTGTTGAGGATCTTGAGCGTCGTAGACTTGCCGGCGCCGTTCGAACCGATGATCCCCAACACCTCTCCGGGCTTTACCTCGAACGACAGGTCCCGCAGTGCCCAGAAGGTTCGCGACGACCCCTTGTGTTCGACGTGAGGCCGTCCGATCAAGCGGCGAGCCATCGCCGGAACGAGATCGCGCAGCGAATCATGCGTCTGGCCACGCTTGAACTTTTTCCAAACGCGCTCGAAGGCGAGATAGGGCGTCACTTACGCCATCTCCGCGAATTTGCCGGACGTCCGACGGAAGATGATCATTCCAGCCGATGCGAGAATTGTCGACAGAATGACGGCGTAGCCGAGCATCCAGGGCTCCCAGACGACAACGGGGCCTTTCGGGCTATGAAGCACGAGCGGCTCGAGAAGGCTCTTGCCGCGGACGACCGCGACATCCATCGCCTGGATGAACGGGGAGAGCGGCAGGGCCAGCATGATCGCGGCCCCCTTTTTCCCGAGCATTTGGGGCTCGAAGAACACCGGGGTCGCAAAGACGCCGAAGTTGAGCGCGACCTGAAGGATATATTTCACATCTCTAAAAAACAGATTCGCGCAGCTCAGGACCAACGCCCAACCGATCGTGAAGATCACGAGGAGAAGGAGGACGGCAACCCCCCAGAGCGCCGTGAGATGCAACGACACGCCGACGATCGGTACGATGATCAGCACGACGACGAGGCTGACGACAAGATCGGGGAGCTGAGCAAAGACCGACGCGATGGGAATCGACTCGCGCGGAAAGTAGACTTTTCCGATCAGGTTCGAATGGGCGAGAAGGCTCTGCGTCGCCGTGGTAAGACCACCGGAAAAGAACACCCACGGCACCGCCTTGGCTGCCAGTCCGGCGATGCCGGCGCTCTCGATCGGACTGTTCGAGAGAGTCGACAAGACCACTCTGAAGACCAGCCCAGCGCCGACGATGAGTAGCGGCATCACCAGCGCCCAGGCGAATCCCATCACGGCCTGGGCGTACCGGATCGTGATGTCGCGACGCATGAACTGGACGACGAGATCGCGTGAATCCCACAGCTCGGCGATGATCTTGGCGAGCGACGTCTTGCGTCGCACCACGTTCAGAGTCGGAGGAGGGGCGATGGGGTCCATGGACGGCGATGTGCTGATCAGAACTCGTGACACTACGGCGCCTCAGGGCTGGGTAGGGGGACACGCATCGATCGGCGCGACCGAACGAAAGGTGACGGCGAAGTCGGGGGCAAAGTAGCGTTCCGGTTTCGCTGCCAATACCCGGACTTCGGCGGTTCGGGGGCGCCCTGCGCTATCAGCCGTGAAACCCCTTTGCATGAACTCGGCGAAATGTCTTCGCGTCTCGATCACCGGCGAAATCAAGAAAGGAACAGTCGTCATTGCCGGTATCAGGCCCCTATCGCCTGGTCCCGGTGAGAGACGAAGGACGACGCTCGGCCCTTTCCAGAGCAGAGTCTTAAGTCGGTACAACAACGTCGGCCGCAGCCCGAATTCAGCCATCACGCCGCCGCAGGCCACGTCCGGCACCTGAAATGGAGTCCCTATCGTCGCGGTGATCCCCGGCAGCGGACGTGGATCGGCGGTCGGGTGGCCATTGATCCTTCGACGAAGCCAAAGAAACCCTCCCGTGTCGCCGGCGAACGAGTAGTGCCGCCAGATTTCCGGCCAAGACGACCCGTCCTCCATTGCCGAGAAGCGAAGATCGATGGGTCCAATGTCGAAGAGAATGTTCTCCGGCGCATTTCTGCCCCGCAAATGCGCCGCATTCAGTTCGGCGAGTTGTGGCGTGTAGGCGGTATAGCTCTGGGGAACCGGGCGGGGTGCGTACGCGAATGCATGCGACAACACGACAGCCAGGTCATCGGGGTAGACGTCGACCGTTCCGTCGATTTTCGGCAGAGGATCATGGGCGACCGCTTCTCGACGCATCGCATCAAAGCTCGTCGCCTCCTGCCGCAATGCGTCCCGGGGCATGATCATCGTACGGAGCGACCGATACAGTCTTGCGGGAACCGCAACAGCGGTCGAGGCCAATCCAGGGCGTTCCGCGTCTCGCAGAGCGAGCTCTGTTGCGACGCAGCAGACGGCGAACCCGAAGCCCACGATCGCCATCGTCGCGGCGCTCGCATCGAACGCAGCGATCGCCGTCCACAACACCGGAAGGGCCGTCACCGCCCAGAGTGGCGCGATCAGCTGGTGTCCGGAATCGAATCGAACGAAGGACGCCTTTGCAACGAGAAGCCACGTCGCGAAAAAAACGGTGATGACCATTCCCAGGCCAATTGTTCGGCGCCTTATCGCGATCACCACCGATGCCGCAACCACGAGCGCGACCGCCGCGGCAACGGCGAGCAGCACTCGGCGATCGCCCATGTCCAGGGACATTGCGGCGGTATACCCACCGGATACCTGCATGGATGTTCTCATGAACTCGGCGAATGCGCCGAGAGGCTGTCCGCAGGCGAGCCACATGATCAGGACGGCCGCGCCGTACGCCAGACCAACAAGCGGCCGGCGGCGTCTCATGATGTCCCAGACCGTCATCATGGCAACGGTCGCGACGCCGCCCGCAAGGAACGAGAACTTTACAAGCGATCCGGCAGCGAGAAGCACCGATATAGCAAGAAGATCCCACGGCGCGCCGTCACGGTCGGCTGCCGTGACCGCAATCGCCGCAGCAAGAACGGGAATCGACAGGAAGAAAGCATCGCAGGAAACCACGGCACAGATCACCGTCACAGCGAACAACACGACGCGAGCGACCGGATGCGGTAGCGATCGGGAGAGCTGTCGCCAGAGCACGGCGGACCAGGTCACCGCGATTGCGCTCCAGCCGATCCAGAGGGCCGGCCCCGTCGCGGGGATGTACCCTCTCGGTCCCAGAAAGCCGAGCGGCCCAGCCGTGAAAATGAAATCCCGGCCGAAGACCCTTCCGTGTCTGAATGCTTCGCTCAACGCCCAGATCCACGAGAAATCGCGGTACCCCAGCTGATGCGGCGTCCATTCCGGTTGCCAAGGGACGATCATCAGCAACCCGAAGACCGCCGCCGCAACGGTCGCGGCGATCGACGAACGTCCACCGCTTCGACTTGTCGTGGCCATCGGTGGCGAAGAGTACCTCGCGTCGGCGACGGCGGCTGGTTGCAAGGTCATTGCTTTTCCGCGACGACGAGGAACTGACGGCCGAACACCTTCCAGGCGACTGGCAGCGACAGGTATGCACGAAGAGTGAACAACGGGTATCGCGGCGCGTCGACGAGCGTGAACGGAAGGAAGCGAGCGACGCTCCGCGTGACGGCGAACCCGGTGATACGCAACGCCTCGGAAAGCGAACGCTCGCTGAGCGCGACGTGGTGGTCGAAAAAATCCCAGTACTGGCCGGGAAGTGCTCTGACGTTCGGTCCCATCGCGATCAGCTTACCTCCGTGTCGGAGGCACCGGTGCGCTTGGTAGAGCGTGCGCGACAAGGCGCGCTTGTCCGGCAGGTGCTCGAAGAAGTTGCTGGTAAATACGACGTCGAGCGAGTCGTCCTGCAGCCCCCACGGAGCGGAACAGTCTTGCGCCAGCAGGCGGACGTCGCGTGAGAGATAGCGTGCAGCATCGGGATTCAGGTCCATCCCGTATTTCGCGGCACCCTCAATGTTATTGATGAACTCTCCGTAGCCGCAGCCCAGGTCCAGGACGGCGGCATTCGGTGGAACGAGCTTTTGAAAAAAATCCGCCGTTAGAACTTTCCAGACTTCGTTCCGGTACGCGTGCGTCGACGCGAACCGCGCTTCGTAGATGTTTTGCAGTTCCGCGGTCAGCTCGGCCTGGGTATCCGACATGATCGCCTAGGTTTTGTTC
>Ga0207661_10001097_pt1 | contig 17991 bp, 15 predicted proteins | sample KBSC713LmetaG_FD_184337 | JGI IMG/M metagenome (GOLD analysis project Ga0207661, IMG submission 184337) | Corn rhizosphere microbial communities from Kellogg Biological Station, Michigan, USA - KBS C7.1-3L metaG (SPAdes) (version 2) | ecosystem: Host-associated > Plants > Roots > Rhizosphere ...
CCGCATGCGCCGCACTGCCTCCGCCTTAAACTTCGCGCTAAAAATCCGTCTCTTCATCGAGTTCAGTTCTCCATTTACTGTAGAACTGTCCCCTATTTCGGTGTCTCACTTTCGGGGCTCACTCCACCGTCTGTCCCCAGGTTTACAGCATCCCCAACGGGACGTCTCGCGAGGGCGCGGGGAACGCCTTGTCGATGGCGGCGACGTCTTCGGCGGGAAGTTCCCAGCCGACGCCGCCGGCGTTCTCGCGGACGTGTTCGACGTTCGACGCCTTCGGAATCGCGAACACGTCCGGGTGGCGCGTGAGGAAGTTGAGGGCGACCTGACGCGACGTCTTGCCGAGCCTGCTGGCGATGTCCTGCAGCATCTTCGACTTCTCGGGAAAGCGGTGCTGCCCGAAGGGTGAGTACGCGACCACCGGAATCTGCCGCTCGGCGCACCACGGCAGGACACGGCGCTCCATGCCGCGATCGCCGAGGTGGTAGAGCACTTGATCGCATGCGAGACGCTGTGCATCCGCCGCCGCCGGAAGCTCGTCGACATCGAGATTGCTGACGCCGGCGAAGCGGATCGCGCCGTCCTCGATCAATTTCGCCATGGCTCGCATCGTGTCCTCGATCGGGAAACTGCCGGACCAGTGCAGCATGTAGAGGTCGAGGCGGTCCGTCTTGAGACGGCGGAGCGAGCGATGGCAGGCGCGCAGCGTGCCGTCGTAGGAGGCGTTGGAGGGGAGAACTTTGGAGGCGAGGAAGACTTCGTCGCGCCGTCCGGCGATGGCCTCGCCGACCAGTTCCTCGGCGCGCCCACTGCCGTACATCTCGGCGGTGTCGATATGGGTCATGCCGAGGTCGAGCCCGGCGCGGAGAGCGTCGATGGCGCGGCGCTCGGCGTCGGGCTTGCCCTCGATGTTCCAGGTCCCCTGTCCGAGGATGGGGACCTGGACACCGGTCCATCCGAATGCGCGGGTCGGCATGCTCATGCCGACCAGATTACTGGATCTCGACCTTTCCGAAGTGCGCGTAGGCGGACATATCGGAGAGGATGATGCGGTCGCCTGGCTGTAGGCCGCTGACGATCTCGATCATATTCACCGAATGGCGTCCGAAGCGGACGGGGACCAGAGTGGCCGTCTTGCCGTCAGGGTCGATTTTGAAGACCGTGCCGGTGGAGTTCGGTCGGGCAATGGCCGGGCGGCCGACCCAGACGACATCCCGGAGCGTTTCGATATTGACGGCGGCGTCCACGAGGTCGCCGACCTGGGCTCCGGCGGGAGGTGGAGCGTCGAGCTGGACCATTACGACGCCGTTTTCGACACGCGCAACGCGGGCACTTGCCGTGTCTTTCCCGAGCATCACGACCGCCGTCTGCCCGGGCTGGATTTCACCGTCAGGCGCGATCAAGGCGATGAGGCCGTTCGCCATGAGCGAGCCGGCCGAACGGAGACGCCGCGGCATTTCGCCGCGCTTCACCGTGTCCGGCCAAAGCGCGTCGAGGCGGACCACCGCCTTGTCGGCGGGGCGAACGCTAGGGTCCTTGGTCATGTGGTACTCGCCGTTGCGACCCTCGTCGTCGAACGCGACGATGATGTTGTCGCCGATTCCGGCGATGTGGCGGTACATCCACTGCTCGTAGGGGAACGCGACCGTCGCGGAGCCGCTGGGGTGCGACTCGATCTCGTCGGGCGGCCCGTAGGTAATGTAGACGCGGCCGCGGTCGGTCTTCCAACCGGGAAGACCGGCAGGTGTGGAGTACTTCTGGTTCGTGTACGCGATGCGCCGGTAGTGCTCTTCCTTCATTTCGTTCTCTACTGTGCCGGGAGTGGGATCGCGGCGCAGCCAGAACTGCTCGATGAACTTCTCGCGCTCGTCATCGGTCGTGAGCGCATTGAACGCGGCGCCCTCGCGGGCGGTAATGATGTAGGCTACGTCTTCGGTGAGCCACTTGCGGTACGGAGAAGCCGCCACGGCGCCCTTTTGCTGACGGACTTGTTCCTGCGGGTTGGGCTGCCAGGCGGCGAGCGCCACGGCGGCGGTCACGAGAATGAGGCCTGCCGAGAACGCCGGCGTGAGGGCGGCGTGCGGCGGCTCGGGACGGTCGAGCAGACGATGAATGCGTTTCATGAGGTCCCCTCCAGTCGCGGCGAGCGCGGGCTCGCCGGTAATGCGGCGCGATTCGAGCGCGGTGAGCGCGACGGCGTAACGATGAGCGTCGCCGCGTACGGCCACGACGAGGTCGTCGCAGCAATTCTCCCGCTCGGCACGGATCACGCCTGAGATCCACCAGACAGCGGGGTGATAGAAGAGCAGGTTCTCCGCCACGGTTTGCAGCAGGTTCACCAGATAGTCGCGGCGGCGGATGTGGGCCAGTTCGTGGAGCAGGATCGCTTCGAGATGGTCGGTGGGCATGCCTGCGAGCAGCCCGAGCGGCATCAGGATCGCGGGCCGCAGATACCCGATCACGACCGGCACGTCGACGCGGCACGTCTCCAGCAACGCAACGGGCACGGAGAGTCGGACTCCCTCGGCGAGTTCGGCGAGACGCTCCTGCCAAACGGGCGGCACGGCAAGCGCGGAACGGCGCAGGCGGCGGACGGCGAGCCAGCCGGCCATCGTCCGCAGGTGCAGCAGTAGGACGCCGGCGATCCACACAGGCGCGGTCCACGGCAGCAGGTCCTCGGCGCGGAACGGCTTGGGCGCCGCCGGCGGGAGATTGCCCGCGGCGGCTGTGGCGAGTCGTTTGATTGGGACTGGCCGTGGCGCAGGTTGATCCGGCATCACGCGGATGAACGTCCCGGCGCAGGCGACGAGCATCGCGGCGAGCGCGACGCACGCGGCGCCATAGCGAACGCGCGACCCGCGCAGGAACACGAGCGCGACGGCGAGGATCGCCGCGATCGCGATGCCTTCCCAGAGAAAGTGGAACAGGGTCCAGCCGAGCGCCCGCGCGGCCGGGGTTTGGATCCAGTGGGTCAGGACGTTCATTTGGACCTCTTTTCGTATTCGTCAAGCACGCGGCGGAGCTCGGCGAGTTCCTCGCGCGTGGCCTTCTTCGAGGAGAGCGCGCCGAGCATCAGGCTGCGGGCATTCCCGTTGAAAGCCCGGCGCATCAAGTCGCCGGCGAGCTGCTGCTGCGTCCACTCCTGCGGGCGCGCGGCCTCGTAGACGTGTGCCCGCTCGGACTCGTCGCGCTTCACCAGCCCCTTCTCCGCCATGATCTGGAGGAGCTTGAGGATCGTGGTGTACTGCGCGGGCTTGCGCTCGGCGAGGGCGTCGAAAACGTCGCGGACGGTGGAGGGTCCGCGCGACCAGAGAACGGTCAGGATTTCGAGTTCGCCATCGGTCGGGCGTGGGGGCGTCGCATCCATATACGAAGACCTTACTACGAAGAGATTCGTATGTCAACGGGAAATCTCTTCATCGCAAAATGGAGGGATGGATTCCTGTTCCCACTTCCGCACCCTCGCGCGGTACAACCGGATCGCCAACGAACGTCTCTACGCGGCGTGCGCGCAACTGAGCGACGAGGAGTATCGGAAGCAACGTAAGGGGTCGTTCGGGAGTATTCACGCGCTACTGAATCACATCCTGCTCGGCGACCGCATCTGGATGTCGCGGTTCGAAGGGGGCGGGCACACGACTCCGTCTCTGAACACGGTCCTGTACAACGACTTCGCGGCGCTAAAGACCGCGCGCACGGCGGAAGACGCGCGCATCGAAGGATTCTTCACGACCGCCGGACCGGACTTCGGCGATCGGGAACTGCGCTACACCAACAGCAAAGGCGTCCCGTATGTGGACCGCGCGGGCGAGGCGGCGGCGCACTTCTTCAATCACCAGACGCACCATCGCGGACAGGTGCACGTGATGCTGGCGCAGACGGAGGTCGCGCCACCCTCGCTCGACCTCCATCGCATCGTCAACCCGTAGGGCAGACTTCAGTCTGCGCGGGACTTCAGTCCCGCTCCTCGGAACAGCGTCGAGGTTGCAAAGCGGGACTGAAGTCCCGCGCAGGCTGAAGCCTGCCCCACGTTGAGTTCCCTAGAACGACAGGCGGAACGCGAACTGCATGCTCCGCGGGAAGTTCTGTTGGGAGATCGTGACCCGGCCGAAGTTATTGGAGGTCAGACCCGTGTCCGGACCCTGATAGATCGGCGTGTTGAAGGCGTTGAACGCTTCCGCACGGAACTGGAAGTTCATCCGCTCCCGGATTTTGAAGTTCTTGAACATCGACATATTCACCTGGGTCGCCCATTGATTGCGGATGTTCGGGAAGCGGTCGTCGTAGGTGCGGAGCTGATACCCGTTGGTCATCTGGACCCACGTCACCGCCTCGTCGGCCGAGGCGCAGTTGGAGCGCTGTCCGTTGGCGAGCAGGGTGCAGGTGTTGAACCAGCGGGAGGTGGTCTGCTGTCCCTCGGGCAGTTCGGGATTGCGGAGATTGAAGGCATCCGGGCGGCCGGTCGGGACGCCGGTCATGTATTCGAGCGAGGTGTTGTACTGCCACCCGCCGACGATCTTGTTGAGGACGGGGCTGGCGCCGGTGAACCAGCGCTGGCCTTTGCCGAACGGCAGGTCGTACTGCAGCGTGAGCGCGACGTGGTGCGTGCGGTCGTAGTCCGCGAGCGTGCGGTACTGCGTGTCATACTGAGCCTCGCGGAAACCACGGCTCACGATGATTTTGCCGAACGTATAGGACACGTTCGACATTAGACCGTGGCTGAACCGCTTGTTCGCGCGCACTTCGAGCAGGTCGCCCCATTGCTGGCCGATCGGCATGCTGGCCTGCGTGACGCCGGTGAATTGCGGGTACGGCATCATCGCCTGGTTATTAGTGATCGTCGCGCCGTAGAGGCTCGTGCCCAGCAGCTCCGCGGCCCCGGCGAACGGATTCGCCACCGAGTTGTTGCAATAGTTCTGGTCGGCGAAACATTTCAAGCGGTTGTCGAGCGAGATCGCGTTCATGTTCTTGCTGATGGTCAGCCTGTGGGTGCGGCTGCCGACGTAAGACGCCTCGAGCACCGTGTTCCACCACGGCAGCTCGTATTCCAGACCGACGTTGAATTGGTGGACGTAGGGAACTTGGTAGTTCGCCGAGTCGAAAGTTACGCCCGTGCCAACGGCGGTCCGATAGCCGAGCGTGCTGCCGTACGGCTGGAGGATGCCGTTGGGAAACGGATTCTCCCAGGTCGATGCCCCGGGCATATTCGGAATGTAAGAGTTGATGCCGCCGCCGACCGTCGCGTTGTACGGCGTGCTGCGCGAATAGCCGTTCTGGCGGAAACCGACGAGCCCGCCCGTGCCGCCGAGCGGCAGGTAGCTCATCCCGTACGATGCGCGGACCACGAGCCGGTGCGGCATCTGGTATGCCATGCCGATGCGTGGCTGGAAGCCGGTCCAATTGGCGTCCCAATTGGCGCGGGCGCCGGGCTTGGCGAAGACGAGTCCGCCTTTGGCCGGAGCGCCGGCGAGCGTATACGTCGCAGTCGGGTCGAACGCGACGATCGAGCGATCCCACCGCTCGACGATCGGCGTTTGACGGTCCCAGCGCAGGCCGAGGTTCACGGTGAGCTTCGAAGTCACCTTGAAGTCATCCTGGACGTAGAGGCCGTACGCGCGGAATTTGCCGCTCGATTGCGCGTTGATATCCGTATTGCCGCTCGCGGGTACGCCGAGCAGGAACGACGCGATACTGTTTCCCGAGGTGCTGTCCGACGTCTGCGGATTACGCCGCGTGAAACCGCCATCGAAAGAATAGTTGCCGTAGGTCCACCCGGACGTGTACCGGTTGGGGCGCGTCTCGGTGACGGACATGCCGAACTTCAGCAGGTGGCGGTTAACCGTCTTCGAGACCGAGCCGCTGAGACTGTACGCCTGGTCGGGCCAGAAAATTCGGTTGGCGCTGTAACCGCCGGTCGCCATCGTGAGATAGCCGGAGTAGGCGAGCTGCGGGAAGTGGATGGCGGCAGCGGAGCCGATCGGGTTCTTCCAGCCGAGCTTGGAGCCGTCGAACACGTCGGCCTGCTCCTGGGCGCTGTAGTTGATGTAGCGCTGCCAGCCGGCGCGGATGTCGACGACCGTGGAGGCGCCGATGGTCCAGACGTGGTCGAGCGTCGAGCCGTAGTTGACGCGGCGCAGCGGGTCGTTGCCGGACTTGGCGGGGCTGTTCTGGATCCCATTGCCGGCGCGATACTCGAAGCCCCAGTCCTGGCTGACACTGCCTGTTGTGCGGTGATTCTGGTTCCAAACGTAATCGAATTTGGAATACCAGGCGTTATAGCCGTATTTGCCGATATTCGGGGTCGCGATGTAGTTGTTGACGTGGGTGAAGTTGACGCCGACGGTGTTGGCGTGCGGGAAGAACTGCATCAGGTTCTTCGAAATCGTGCTCTGCATTGACGCGGGGAGCGCGTTATTGGGGAACGCGGTGCGCGCGAAGCCGCTGCCGGCCGCGACGGTGCTGAACGGGTCGTAAATCACGATGAGCGCGCCGGAAGCGTTACGCGTGTCCGAGAAATCGCCGGCACGCTCGAGTTCGCTGGGCACCGTCTGCGTCGTGGGAAACGGGATGCGTTCGCGGAAGCCTTCGTACCAGCTCGAAAAGAACAGCTTGTTCTTCTTGATGGGGCCGCCGACGAGCACGGAAAAGTCGTTCCACTGGTGCTGCGTCGCTTTGATGGGCGACTGGTTGGTCTGGGTGGCGACCGCGTCGAAGATGTTGTTGCGGACGTACTCGGACAAGGTGCCGTGGAGCGTGTTGGTGCCGCCCTTCATCGTCATGTTGATGACGCCGCCGCCGGAGAGGCCGAGCGAGGCGTCGGAAGAGGGGGTGCTGACTTTGAACTCCTCGATGCCATCGACCAGCGGGGCGAACTTCCATTCGCCGGTGCCGGCGTTGATCGACGCGCCATCGAGATTGAACTGGTTGCTGCTGGTGGCGCCGCCGTGCATGGTCAGGCTGCCGTTGGTGTCCCACGCGCGCGTGCCGGAGAAGCCGCTGGCGCCGAATTGCTGCTGCGTGAAGACCGTGCCGGCGGAGAGTTGGACCAGCATGAAGACCTGACGGCCGTTGAGCGGCAGTTCGCTGACGGCCTTGTTATCCATGAGCTGATTGACGACGGAGCGGTCGGTGTCGATCGCCGCCACGTCGGCCGTTACCGTGACGGAATCGGTCTGCGCGCCGACCTGCATCGGGATGTTGACGGTGGAATGGTCGCCGACCTGGAGATTGACGCCGCTGCGGGTGAACTTCTTGAAACCGGCTGCCTCGCAACCGATCGCGTATGCGCCGGGTGGGATTTGGGCGAGGACGTAATGGCCGTCGGCGCCGGTGGTGGTCGTGAGACGCACGTTCGTCTCGACGTTGGTCGCGGCGACAGTGGCCCCGGCGATCGCGCCGCCCGAGGGATCGGTTACCTGGCCGGAGATCATCCCGCGGAACTCCTGCGCGAATGCCATGCCGGTGAGCAGAACGAGAAGTGCGGCAATACGGATGCGCATGCAGTGCCTCCTGAATGAGTCAGGAGGTCTGGCGCCCGTAGCGGACGGAACGGACTTCCAGTATGTAGACCCCGTACTTGACGTTACCTATACCACCAGGACCTTATCGATTCAAGCTATCTATCGATCTGTACAGTGTGAGCGACAGTATCGACCGTGACTGTCGACGCGCCGACATGGACGGTGTTGCCTTCCACCACGAGTTTCACGGGAGCGCCGTCGAGCGAGATCGCCCACACGTAAGTGGTCTGGCGGCCCTGCCGGCGGAAGAGCGACATCGGGATGCGTTCGGCGGTGCTCTTACCGGGACCGGTCGCGGCGAGAATCTCCGTGGGCTCGGTGTCGGCGAGCGTCAGCGCGGCGGCATCGGTCGCGACCGTGTGGACCTTCCGCGCGTCCTCGACATAGCGATATGGGAGCGAGACCGGATCGCCTTCGACGCTCTTCCACGTCCCGGCGAGGTGATTGGCGAGATCGAACGTGTGCGGAGCGTCCGCGGTGATGCGGTCGACGAACAGGATCACGTTCGCGGAAACCATCGCGATCGTGCGGATGAACTGGACGCCGGGGTAGATTGCGCCCGCGTCGGTCATCGCGTAACGGTCGCCGAACGCGAGCAGCTTGCCGGTCGCGGGGCTCTGCGATTTGCCGTCCACGACGAGCGTGTTGTGGGCGACGGTGGCGCGGTCCCAGTCGGTATGGAGAGGCGAGCCGTACGGGCGTGTGCCGGGGTCGGGAAACAGCACCTGCCCGCGCGCGTAGAGGATGAAGTTGTTCTTATCGGGATGGCCGTGGCCGCCGCCGTGCGGTCCGTATTTCAGACAGAGCCACGTTCCCTCGCGGGAGAGGATCGCGTAGCCCGAGTCGGGGAAGTTGCGGGAGGCAGGGGCGGGAGCTTTGGCGTCGCGGGGCGCGGCTCCGAACCACAGCGCGAACTCGTTGTTGCCGGTTGGGACCGCCGCGAGGAACAGCGGGGCGTGGTAGCGCGCGTACGCGAGCTCGTAGATCGGACTGCGGACCGCCGTCTCGCCGCTGTCGTTGAACGCGGGCAGCATCAGGTTCGGCATGGCGAGTTGGATGGGAGCGGCGAACATCTTCTTCAGCGGCTCGCCGTAGAGGTCGATTCCGGCGTTGCGGGCGGCCTCGGTCAACGGCCAGAGCGCGCTCAACGTGTAGAAGTGGTAGCTCCACGCGCCTTCGAACCAGACGCCGTCGCCCTGAACGCCCTTCGCCATCTGTGTGCGATAGCCGCGGTCGGGGTCGTCGATCGCAGCGTGGATCAGCGCGTCGTCGCCCAGCAGAAAACCGGTGAGCCCGACGGCGCTGTTCTTCCAGCATTGGATGTTGTGGACCCCCATACGGTGCGGCAGGATGACGTCGCGCGCGGCGGGGAGGAAGAGCTTCTCGGCGAGAGTGGCGCGGTCGGCGTCGGAGAGCGTGTCCCAGACGAGGTCGGCGCCCTGCGCCATCGGGATTAGCCAGGTGGATTCGTCGAGCGTCTGCGGACCGACTCGGCCGCCGCCGATTTTGGCCTCGCCGGTGGTGGTGTGGAGCGGATAGTCGAGGTACTTCGCCGCGTACGCGAGCAGGATGGCGCGGACGCGGTCGGCATACCGCCGGTCCCCGGTGACCTGATAGAGGACGCCACCGTCGCGTACGGCGCGCGAGTAGCGGTCGTGCGTGCCGCTGAGGGCGCAGCCGTCGAAATCGGTCTGCGGCTTCGACGGATCGCCGCGGATGACCTCGCGATCGGCCGGGCAGATGTGCTCCCACTGCCAGGGTCCCAGACGTTTGCCGGTGGTGAGCCGGACGCCGTGCTTCGGACAGACATACCAGTGGTACCAATTGCTGCCGCGGGGCGGGAGCTCGATGGCGGCCGCGATCCCGGCGTCGTACGACTTCTGAAACGCCGTCCACTGCGCGGAGACTTCGGGCCGGCGGACGCGCTCCTTCAGTTGGTCGATTCCGTTGGAGTCGAAAAGCAGCCGCGGGTGCGGGGCGGCCGCAAGGGTCGCGCCTGAGAGCGCGAGGAGAGCCCAGATGCGGTACATCGAGCCCCGATTGTAGCAGTCGACTAAATGGGCCTGTGGCGCGTCCATAATGAGAGAGTCCATGTCCACTGCAACGGAAAGCCGCGCCTCCCGCACCATACGCGAAGCGATGGAGACCGGGAGGCCGCTCGTCTACATACGGTCGTCGGAGGAGCAGCGCGTCGCGCGCGTGCTCGCCGAGGTCGGCCAGCGTTCGGGCGATGTCCCGGTGTGGACGTGGAGCCTGACGGAAGGGCTGCGGAGCGCCGACGGCGCCGTGGCCGGAACGGATGACCCGCGCAAGGCGCTCGACTTCATCGTGGCCCACGACGGCGCGGCGATCTTCCACCTCCAGGACTTTCACGAACCGTTGCGGGAGTCGTCGGAGATCCGGCGGCGGCTGCGTGACGTCTATGCGGCGGCGCTCGACCGGAAGAAGTTCGTCGCGATCTCGTCGCCGGTGCGCGAAGTGCCGGAGGAGATCGAGCGCAACCTGCTGTTCATCGAACTGCGCCCGCCGGACCTCGTAGAGCTGATCGAGTTTCTGCGCGAGGAAACGCGCGGGCTTGGCGCGGCGAGCGAGCAGGACTATCACCAGATGGCGCGCGCGCTGCAGGGGCTGACGCTCGACGAATCGCGCTACGCAGTGCGGCGCGCGGTCGCGTCCGGGCATCCGCTGGGACCGCAGTCCGTGCCGGCGCTGCTCGAAGAGAAGAAACTGCTGGTCAATCGCACCGGCGTGATCGAGTTCATCTCGGACGGCACGCATCTGTCGGAGGTCGGCGGCCTGGAGGGATTGAAACGCTGGCTGCTGGAGCGGCGCAAGCTGTTCCAAATGCGCGACGATCTCGACTCCGAGATCGTGCCGAAAGGCCTGCTCATGATGGGCATTCCGGGCTGCGGCAAAAGCCTCTGCGTGAAAGCGATCGCCAACGCGTTCGAACTGCCGCTCTACCGCATCGACATGTCGGAGATCTTTTCGGGACGGCGTGGGAAGGCGGAGGGAGTGTTCGTGGAGGCGTGCCGGATGATGGAGGACATGGCGCCCGCGGTCCTCTGGTTCGACGAAATCGAAATGGGGCTGACGTCGACCGAGGCCGGCGGCGAACAGGGGCGCATCTTCGCGTTCTTCCTGACGTGGATGCAGGAGAAGACGCGCGGGCTGTTCGTGGCCGCGACGGCCAACCGCATCGACCTCCTGCCTGCCGAGATGATCCGCAAGGGCCGCTTCGACGAGGTCTTCTTCGTGGACCTACCGGTCGCGTCCGAGCAGGTGGAGATTTTTCGCATTCACCTGGTGCGCCGCGGCGTCGATGTGTCGGGGTTCAATCTCGAGCAGTTGACGCAGTTCACCATTGGCTGGACGGGCGCGGAGATCGAGCAGTGCGTCGTATCGGCGATCACACGGGCCAGGCTGGAAGATCGTGAGATTACGGAACACGACCTGATCACGATCGCGGCGAAGTCGGTGCCCTTGTCGCGGACGATGAAAGAGCAGATCAGCCACATCCGGAACTGGGCGTTCGATAGAGCGATGCGGGCGACGCCGGCGACGCGGTAATGGGCCACTCGTTGACACCTCCCAGGAAGCAGTGGGATAATCCCACTATGATCGTTACCCTGGACGCGAAGCGGCGTCTCACAGTCCCGAGTGGCCTCGCTCCGGCCTCTCCCGGAGACTACTTCGATGCAAGCTTCGACGCAGAAGAAGATGCTCTGGTCTTTCGGCGGCTCCCGGGCAAAGAGAGTTGGCTCGCGGTGCTCAAGTCCTGTCCGGTCAGCCCCGACGATTTGCCGCGGCGTCGCCGCACGCCGGCACGGCGACGGAAGCTATGAGCTGGCTGCTCGACACAGACGTAATCTGCCAGCCTGCCAAGCGGCACGGCGACGCAAGGGTCATCGCGTGGCTCGAGGAGGAACAAGACCGCTGTTACACGAGCGCCGTAGTCATTGCGCAACTGGCTTATTGGGTGCGCACGAAGGATGGGCAGCAGCGTCAAACCTTACAGTCGTGGCTGACGCGGCTTGTGGACGCACTCGGAGGACGAATTCACGGCTTCAACGTGTCAGTGGCACACGTGTGGGCTGAGCAAGAACGGATGCTCGACAAGGCTGGACATCGTATGCCTGTCGAAGATAGCTATATCGCGGCGACCGCCCGCAAGCACGGGCTGACGATCGCCACAGGCAACGATCGGGATTTTAAGCGTCCCGGGCTCAAAGTATTCAATCCCTTCAAAGATCTGGCCTGAACCGAGCCTCTTTCGCTAGATCGATTCCAGTTCTTCTTCCAGCATTTGCTTCTGCGACAACTCGGCGTAGTAGCCGCCCGCGACGACCAACTCTTCGTGCGTGCCCTGCTCGACGATCTTTCCGCCCGAGAGCACGACGATCTGGTCCGCCTGACGGACGGTCGAGACTCGGTGCGAGATCAGGATCACGGTGCGACCCTGCATCACTCCCGCGAGGTGCTGGAGAATGCGCTCTTCGGTGAGCGTGTCGACACTCGATAGCGCGTCGTCGAGGATTAGGATGCGCGGGTCACGGAGGATCGCGCGCGCGATCGCGGTGCGCTGCTTCTGGCCTCCCGAGAGCGTGATGCCGCGCTCGCCCACCATCGTGCGGTAGCCTTCCGGAAAGCCTTCGATATCGCCTGCGAGCCCGGCGATCTCGGCGGCGCGGCGGATCTGCTCCTCGGTGGCATCGTCGACCCCGAAGGCGATGTTCTCCGCGATGGTCGCGCTGAACAAGAACGTCTCTTGCGGGACGAAGCCGATGTGACGGCGCAGGGCCGACGGATCGAGTTCGCGCACGTCGATGCCGTCGAGCAGGACCGCGCCGGCCGTGGGGTCCATCATCCGCGGGATCAGATTGACGAGTGTGCTCTTGCCCGAGCCCGTGTGGCCGACGACCGCGACGGTCGAGCCCGCCGGGATGCGGAGATCGACCGCGTCGAGAGCGAGCGTGCTGCCGTAGTCCACCGAGACGCCGCGGAATTCGATTTCGCCGCGAACGTCGCCGAGCGGTATGGGATTCGGGGGCGCGGCGATGGTCGGTTTCTCGGCGAGGATCTGGTTGATGCGGTCAAGCGACGCGCTGCCCCGCTGCATCAGGTTCACGACCCAACCCAGAGCGATCATGGGCCAGACCAGCATGCCCATGTACGTGTTGAACATGACGAAGCTGCCGATCGAGATGCGGCCTTTCAACACCTGATACCCGCCGACCCACAACACCACCAGGAACGTCAGACCGATCAGCGCTTCGAGCAGCGGATCGAAGACACCCTGAATGCGGACCAGCCGGATGTTCTGCGCGATGTAGAGCTTATTGAGCTCTTCGAAGCGGCGGAGTTCGGCGCGCTCCTGCGCAAAGGCGCGGATCATGCGGACGCCGGAGAGATTCTCCTGGACGCGGCTGGAAATGTCGGAGAACATTTCCTGGATGCGCTCGAAGCGCGCGTGGATGGCGCGCCCGAAAAAGATCACCGCCAGACTCACGGCGGGGGCTGGCAGGATCGCGGGGATCGCGAGCCGCCAATCGACCGACACCATGATGCCGATCGCCAGCGCAAAAGTGAGGCCGGTCTCGAAGCAGTACATGACCCCGGGCCCGAGCATCATGCGGACGGCGTTGAGGTCGTTGGTGGCGCGCGCCATGATGTCGCCGGTCCTCGTGCGACCGTAGAAATCGGGCGAGAGCTGGGCGAGGTGGCGGAAGAGATCGTTGCGGAGGTCGTACTCGATATCGCGGGAGATGCCGATGATGATGACGCGCATCCCGTATTGGAAGACGCCCTTCAGCAACGCGAGGCCGACCAGATAGAGCGCGAAGCGGACGAAGAGGCCCTTGTGCCCGGCGAGGCCGTCGATGGCTCCGCGAATCATGAGCGGCTGGCCGGCCTGAGCGAGGTCCTTCAGGACGAGGCAGAGTCCGCCGAACGCGAGTCCGCGACGGTAGCGCCAGAGATGTCCGCGAAGGGTGGCGAGCGACTTCCACATAGTTACATCCCGACCGCGGTGGCAATGGTCTTGGACCACTCGAAAAAGACGATTTTCAGGCTCTCGCGCGAGCGCCACCAGGCATCGCGATGGAAATACTTGTCGGGCGCGGCGACCAGGCGGAACGACGGTCCGCCGCCCTCGCGCTCTTCGGCGGCGCGATAGATCCGGCCTGAGCGGGCGGTGTGGTAGTCGCTCGTCACGAGAAGGAAACTGTGGACGCCGCGGCGGCGGAGTTCGGCGAGCATGGCGCGCGCCTCCTCGCGCGTGGAGAGCGCGTCGTTGGGGGCGGGGATGAAGTACTCGGGCGGGTAGCCGCGGCGGACCGCCATCCGAATGGCGGCGTCGCACTCATGCTCGCCGTAGAACGGCGGTCCGCTGATCAGGACGGCGGGGACGTAGCCGGCGCGGACGAGTTCCGCCGCCTTGCCGATCCGATTCCCCCACTGATCACCGGCCAGCACGACCGCGATATCGGCCTTCGCCGGCCCATCGTCGCGGATCAGGGCGCTGCCGAGTACGCGCAGCCAAACGGGCGCGGAGATCGCGACCAGGAAAAGCAGGAAGAAAAAGGCGATCCAGAATTTCCGGCGGAGCACTACTTCTCGTCCGCGTTCTTATCGAGATGGCCGACGGTCTTGAGGCGCTGGTACAGGCGCTCGACCTCGGCTTCGTCTTCGGGACGGAGGATGCGGTAACGCGGCGCGGGCGCGGCCTGTTTGTTGCGGTCGCCGCCGGTGGCCAACAGTTCGCCCCAGTACTGGCGATAGGGAATGCCGTCGATCAGAGCGTCGCGGCTGAGGCGACGGAGCTGGCGGAGGAGGCTGTTGCAGGAATCCAGATCGCCGGGAAAGATCAGGACGAGGCGGGAATCGTCGAACAGGGTGACGCGGACAATCAGAGGCGAAATCCAGCCGGTGCGGTCGAGGCGGCGGATGTCCATCCACGGGATGATGCGCTTGCCTATCGAAAGATACCCTTCGTGAACCTCGATGGCGGGGCGCACGGCCATCGCGAACAGGAAAACGGAAGTGATCAGGAATAGCGCAGCGGGCAAATAGGCGAGGGCGATGGCGGTCGCGAACCAAGCACAGAGCCCTGAGAAAACGACTGCGGCCGCGCCGAGCCACAAGTAGTGTTTCGCAGGGAGATAGCGAGTCATCAACCTAACCTTTACCCAATTTTAGCCTAATCCCGATCCGGCGGGCCGTCAATGCGTTCGCGCGATGCGAAAACCGCGCCGGGCGTAGTCCACGCCGCTCCAAATTGTGAATCCGACGCAGAGCCAGATGGAGAGCACGGCGGCTATCTCCAGCAGCGAAACGCGGAAAGCATCGCGGGCCATCCAAACGACCGCGTTGGAAATCTGAAAAAACGTCGAGACCTTGCCCCAGACACTTGGCGGAAAGCGGCGGACCGGGGTGAAGAACATCACAATGCCCGCTCCGGCCAGGATAAAGAGGTCGCGCCCGAAGACGATGCCGACCAGCCACCACGGGATGATCCCCGACCAGGCGAGCGCAAAGTAAACACCGCTGAGCAGGCACTTGTCGGCGAGCGGGTCGAGGTACGCGCCGGCCGGGGTGGCGATACCGAAGCGGCGGGCGGTCCAGCCGTCGAGGAAGTCGGTGAACGCGGCCAGGAAGAAGACGACGAGGGCCTCGACGTGGCGTCCGCCGCGGATTTCGAGCACGATGACGGGCGTCAGGACGATCCGCGCCATCGTCAGGAGGTTCGGGACGTTGAGGAATTTACCCAAGTACGACGACCTCGTGGTCCAGGATCGACTTCACGTCGAAGGTCGCCCAGCCTTGGGCGACGGTGGCGGGGGTCGTGCGGCCGGCGACGAGCAGTTGGGCGCTCCGGGGTTTCACGTCGGCGGGAAGCTTCACTTTGACCTGGAGGGGACCGATCGGGATCAACTCGTCGATGGGGCCGCGCCACGTGCCGGCGCTGATCAGGTTGACGAGGTGGAGGATGACGCGGCCGGGCTGCCGATACAGGTGGCAATCGACCAGACCCGCGCCGTGGACCTCGAGCGGGATGCGCCCGCCCGATGACCAGCGCGCGAGATTCGCGAGCACGTCGGCATGGTCGGGCAGGTTCTCGTGGGTGTACCGGCGGTCGATATCGGCGGGCAGGTACGCGACCTTGCCCTTGAGAATCAGCCCAGAGATGTCGGTCTTCGGCGTGCGCATCCAGGCGGTCTCGGGCGGATAGATCGGGAAGGCCGGGATGAACGTCAGCGGGACGGTGACGCCCGGATCGGTGCGGAGCGCTTCCAACTGGCCGCCGAACGCGAGGATGTCGGTGTCGTCGAATCCCTTAAGGACCTCGTGGCGCTGCGCGATCCGCAGATAGGTGTGAGCGGCCGCGGCGGCGGGACGGCGCGTGCCGGCGGCGTGCGCGCCGAAGAGGTCGGCGAGCGCGAAGTCCGGACGGGCGTCACCGCGTTCGGTGTAGAGCGACGAGGGCCCGGTCGCGACCAGACCGCCACCGCGCTCGACGAAGCGGCGGATCGCGGCGCACTGCTGGTCGGAGAGCGCGCCGACGGCGGGCAGCACGAGCGTCGAGAGGTTGGCGCCATCGCGGTCGATGTGGTCGGCGAAGACGGGGATGTACGGGATGCGGGCGCGGATCAGCGCCTGGGTCCATCCCCGATACGGCGCGTCGACCAGTTCGGCGGCGTCGTTGCGGCCGTAGAAATCGGTGTTGCGCTGTGACCATACGATGCCGACCGCGGCGATCGGGGTGCGATTCGCGAGGTACTGTTCGTGCGCCTTGTGCCAGCGCATGATCGGCTCGGCGGTGGCGAACTCGCGGCGGTCCTCCTGCACGGCGCCGATGTGGTGCCACCAGGGCTGGATGCCGCCCGCCATGCCCTCGATCATCCACATGCGCGCTTCGGCGGCGGGCTTGGCGGCGACGCGGAAGGACGAGCGGCCCGCCTGGTACATCGCCATGCTCTCCGGCATCACCTTGTCCCACCCGAGAATCCCGTGGACCAGTTTGCCGGTGTCGCCGTTCTGCTGGAAGCCCGTCGCGTCGGTGCGCGACTGGTGGTCGAGCAGCATGAACTCGGCGCGCTTGCAGATCTCGGCGAAGTCGCGGAAGGATTGCGCCTGGCTGGTGATCGAACCGCTGTTCATGCCGATCCAGAGGCAGTGCGGTCCGCCCGCGGCCTGCGCGGTCCGATTGTTCAGCTCCCAGACGGCGACGCGGCGGGCGTAGCTCCAGTCGATCCAGTCGCGATAGACCGGGTCGTCCCAGTTGGCGGTGCGGGGCAGTGCGTGGCTCTTGCGGTCCTGGAAGCTGCGCGCGCAGTTTTCGCAGTAGCAGATGGTGTCGCGGCCGAGGCCTGCCCAACTGTTGTCGGTGAGGCCCTCGGGATGCGAGCGCTCGATGATCTCGGTGAGGACCGCGGGAATGTACTCGTCGTAATACGGGCTATTGATGCAGGTGACGTACTTGTCGGCGGCGCGAATCGGGTCGCCCGCGGCGTTGCGCGAGAACCACGTCGGATGGGCGTCGTAGAAGTCCTTGGCGGTTCGGTTGGAGTCCATGCGGGCGAGGACGGCGAGGCCATCCTCGTGGGCGGCGCGGGCGAGGTCGCCGTAGAGATCGCGATCGTGTAGGAACTCGGCGCGGTGGTGCAGCGGGAACTTGCTCGGGTAGTAGGCGACGATGCCGCCGGCGTTGATGATGACGCCCTGCACCTGGGTGCGCTTCCAGTAGTCGCGCCAGAACGGGATGTCGTAGCGGTCGGGGTCGCGCTCTGTAATGTTGGTCTGGCCCCAGCGGACACAACGCCGGTACCAGGGCGCGGTCGCGGTCTGCGGCTCGGCCGCTGCCACAGCGGCGGTCGTCACCAGGAACGTCCTTCTCGTCACGAAATTACGTTATCAAATGGCCGTGGGGGCGCCTTTTGCTCCCCCAGACGTCCTATAGGAAAGCCGCAAGTTTTGTGATAGATTGTGCGGAATACGCTATGGACATCCTACAGGGAACTCTCGATCTGCTGATCCTGCGGGCGCTGGAGCTGGCGCCGATGCATGGGATCGGAGTGGCGGCGCGGATCGAGCAGGTGACGCGCGGCGCGTTCGTCGTGAAGCCGGGGTCCCTGTTCCCTGCCCTGCGGCGTTTGGAGCAGCGCGGGTGGATCGAGGGTGAGTGGGCGCCGTCCGAGAATAATCGGCGGGCGCGGTATTACACGCTCACGCGCGTGGGCCGGGCACAGCTCGCCGAGGAGAAGCGCAACTGGCGGCGCGTGGCGTCGGCCATGAACTGGATGCTGGAGTGCGAGGGGTAGCGATGCTGGGACGAGCCTTCGATTTCCTGTTGCGACGGCGGCGGTTCGAGGACGAGCTCGACGAGGAGCTGCGGTCGAACTTCGAGATCCTGGTAGACCGCTACGTGGCGGGCGGCATGTCCGACTCGGAGGCCCGCCGCGCGGCTCGGCTCGAC
>Ga0207661_10001099_pt1 | contig 17974 bp, 8 predicted proteins | sample KBSC713LmetaG_FD_184337 | JGI IMG/M metagenome (GOLD analysis project Ga0207661, IMG submission 184337) | Corn rhizosphere microbial communities from Kellogg Biological Station, Michigan, USA - KBS C7.1-3L metaG (SPAdes) (version 2) | ecosystem: Host-associated > Plants > Roots > Rhizosphere ...
GGATGTTATTGCCGCTCATGCTCATCTCGCGCTGATCGAACGTCATGGTATTCGTGGGGTAGGAAACGCTGATCTCATTGCCGCCGGTGAAGAACGGATTTACCAGTTGCCGCTCCGGCGTCATCATGATCATCCGCCAGGTCTCGTCCGCGAGGGGAGGCACGGTGACGAGTTGGTGTTCTTTGGCAAAATCGATGCCTTCCACGACGAGTTTCCGAATCAACTCCGGCTGCTCGCCGGGCAGCACGTGCATTTGCTTTACCTTTTCCACCGCAGCGTGCCAGTTATCGCCGTACCCCATTTCGTGCGAGGCCTGCAGCATTTGGCGCATGCACCAGTCGTATTCGGTTTGCGCAATGGCTATCAGTTCCTCCGGCGAGTAGGGAATCATGTTGTCGGCGAGCTCGTTCATCAGGGCCTGGCGGCCTACGGGATCGCCGATGATGGTGGTCTTGTCGTCGGGCTTGATCCCGATCAGCTTCTCTCTGAGGAAGGCTTCGTAGTCGTGAAGTGCTTTGTCAGCGTCCTTGTACGGCTGGTCGATCCACCATGTGAATGCCGGATCGTAGCCGTTATATTGACCGAACCATTCATGCAGGTCCTCGGTAAGCTCCTGCGTGGCGATGACCGCGCGATTGGCAACGACCGGGTCGATCTTCGAATGTTGAGCGCGTTCGGATGAGGCTTCCTTCTGCTGTTTTGGATCCAGTCGATCGCGGGTAGCTTGAATCTCCTTGACCATGTCGGAGAGGGCCGCTGCATCTTTCTCAGCGTCAGGCCTCTGCATCAGGCGCTTGGCCGTCATCAAGTCCTCAATCGGCTTTGCGAACGGAAGCAACGGCATCATCTCGTCAACCTGCGCTTTGCGGATGGCGAGTTCATGCAGGTCGGCGGTAAGACGGTTTTTCAGCAGCAGATAGTCGATCTGGTCTTCGTGCGACAGCGCGTCGAAATCGATTGCTGCCAGCGCGGCAAGCGTGTCGTTATAGAACTTCTCGAAACGTGCCGTTCGCGCTGGTGAAATCGTGACCGGATAGGTCCGATCGAGCGACCTGGAGTCAGCGGAAAATCTCTCGATGACGGACGGCATTTGCGCCAGGCTGGAATGCGAATCTGCCGCTTTGGCAGGAGGCTCAGATTGGGCGTTTCCTGCCGCGATCATGACTAGGCAAAGCGCGCAAACTATGGTTTTGCTCATTCGCAAGTTGACCCCGATCGTGGGTGAGATTGGCTTCAACAGGAACCATTCGCTGGGCGCATGCGATGTGAGGGAAAGGCGCCGTTCCGCGAACAGGAATGAATTGTATACTAAATTGCATTTAGTGGATGTCGCGGTTGGCGAGGAACGACCCCATCACTCCCAGCCAGGAAGCCAAATTCATGAGCCGGCAGGGGTCGGCACCGGACGTCCCGGTGCTGCATGTCTCCCGGTGTGACCGGCGCGCAGAGGTCTTGAAGCATGGACGTCCCCAGCAAATCGCAGCAAGAGGCATCGGGGCCCGCGTTTCACCGCGGACTTGGACTCTTCGATTCGGTCATGATGGTGGTCGGGGTCATGATCGGCTCGGGCATCTTCATTGTCTCGGCCGAAATGTCACGGCAGATCGGCAGCGCCGGCGGCTTGCTCGTCGCATGGATTCTGACGGGAGTGCTGACCGTCTGCGGCGCGCTCACTTATGGTGAGCTGGCTGCGATGATGCCGCAAGCCGGCGGCATGTACATCTATCTCCGCGAGGCATTCTCGCCCCTGTTCGGTTTTCTTTATGGCTGGACTTTGTGGACCGTGATTCAGACCGGCACGATTGCGGCCGTAAGCATCGCGTTTGCCAGGTTCACCGGCGTTCTTTGGCCGTCCATTTCGGAATCGAACTACCTCATCTCGCCGGTGCACATTTCCAGCCACTACGCGGTTTCTTTATCAACCGCGCAGGTTCTGGCCATCGCTGTGATCGTGGTGTTGACCGTGGCAAACAGTCGCGGGCTTCAATACGGAAAGGCCGTACAGAACATCTTCACGGTAGCCAAGACTGGTGCGTTGCTTGGGCTTATCGTTCTGGGTTTGACCCTGGCCGCGAATCCAAACGCCATCCACGCGAATTTTCAACATTTGTGGGCGGCGAATCCTTCGGTTTCGCTGGCAAAGGGGCTGACGGCAGCAACCACCGGTGGGCTGTTCCTGGCCATCTGCATCTCCCAGACCGGCTCGCTCTTTTCGGCAGACTCATGGCATGACATTACATTCGTCGCCGCAGAGGTGAAGAACCCTCACCGCACCCTGCCATTGTCTCTCGTCTTTGGAACGTCCATCGTGATCTTGCTGTACCTGCTGGCGAACGTTGCTTACCTGTTTTCGCTTCCGTTGCCGGTCATGCAGCAAGTGGCCGATGATCGCATTGCAACCGCGGTCGTGCGTCTGGTCTTTCCCCATTTCGGCGCCGGGATTATGGCGGCGGCGATCATGGTGTCGACGTTCGGGACCGCCAACGCACTCACGCTTGCCGGCGCGCGGGCGTCGTATGCCATGGCCAACGATGGGCTGTTCTTCCGCATCGCTCAACGCATCAACGCGGCTCATGTACCGGGATGGGCGTTGCTGATCCAGGGAATCTGGTCCGTGCTCCTGGTGCTTCCTCGCACGTACGATCCGGCAACCCGCCAATATGGGAATCTCTACAGCGATTTGCTGGAATACGTGATCTCTGCGGCATTGATGTTTTACATCCTCACCATCGCCGGGGTGTTCCGGTTGCGGAAGACTCGTCCCGACGCTGAGCGGCCGTACCGCACGTGGGGCTATCCGTTTGTGCCCGTCTTGTACCTGGTGGGAGCTAGTACCATCCTGGTTGTATTGCTGATCTACCGGCCCACCACGACCTGGCCCGGATTCGCCATCGTGATGGTCGGCATTCCAGTCTATTTCCTAGTTCGCTCCCGCAACGCGAAGGCGGCAGCGCCCAACAGCCGTCGTTGAGCGCGGTCGAACAACTCAGCAGGCACTGACACGGAAGGTGCTTGCATGGGGGCCGTCATCTCATATACAAAATTGTATGCATTGAGAGAAGCCCTTTGCGAGATGGTCTTCCCGTGCAGACACCGCGGTCCAAGGGGGCTTCTCCCAAATGGAACAGGATTCCGACATCCCCGCTTTCTTCATACGCGTGAACGGCCGGCAGGTTCAGGTAGCTGCCGGGACGAGTGTGGCCGCGGCGATGATGACGGCGAACCAGCCGTGTCGCATGTCCGTGCTCGGGGAATCGCGCGCTCCTTTCTGCGGAATGGGAATCTGCATGGAGTGCCGTGCCATGGTGGACGGTACACCTCATCGTCGGACCTGCCAGCTCCAGTGCATTCCGGGGATGGAAGTGGTGACCGAATGAGCGCGGCGTTCGATGTGGTCGTGGTGGGAGCCGGCCCCGGCGGAATCGCCGCTGCCGCGGTTGCCGCGGAGGCAGGTGTACGCGTTTGTCTCCTCGATGACAACGCGCAACCTGGTGGGCAGATCTGGCGAGGGTACCAATCAAAGACAGCGCCAAACTACCCTCATGGACGCGAGTTCCTGCAATGGACCAGCCGGCTGCGCAGTACGAACTGCGAAATCTGGTCAGGATGGCGGGCGATCGATCAGCCCTCTGAGCATTGCCTTCGGCTGGAGAGGGAAGATGAAATCCATGACATCGAGTTTCGCCGGCTGATCGTGGCCACTGGAGCACGAGAACGTTTCCTGCCATTCCCGGGGTGGACGTTGCCGGGTGTCATGGGCGCAGGCGGACTGCAGGCGATGGTGAAGTCAGGATTAGACCCACGAGGCAATCGCATAGTGGTGGCCGGAACCGGACCTCTGCTGCTGGCAGTCGCCGCCGGTATGACCAGGGCGGGAGCCAGCATCCTTGGCATTTACGAGCAGGCGTCTCTGTCGAGAATGTTCTCGCTTGGCCTTTCCCTCTCTGCTCACCCAGCCAAACTGATTGAGGGAGCCTGTTATCGGCGCAAGACGCTCCGCGCACCATATCGCACCAACTGCTGGATCGTTCGTGCGGAGGGTTCGACACAGATTGAGAGCGTTACGGTCACCAATGGCCGCACTCAGTGGACGCATACGTGCGATTGGCTGGCATGTGGATTCCACCTTGTCCCCAACCTTGAGCTCCCGCGTCTTCTGGGCTGCCGCATTGCGGACGGGTATGTCGCGGTGGATGCTCTGCAGCAGACCTCGATTTCAGCAATTGCATGCATCGGCGAGACAACAGGCATCGGGGGAATGGAGAAAGCGCTTCTGGAGGGGCAAGTTGCCGGATTGGCAGCGGTCGGACGGCAGCCACAGGCAGCAGCGCTGGCATTGCGTTTGAAACCCCTCCGACGGTTTGCCCGAAACCTGGACCGGGCTTTTGCATTACGCGAAGAATTGAAAGCTCTGTCTGCACCGGAAACCGTGGTTTGCCGATGCGAGGATACGTTGTATTCCGAACTCAAGGAGTGCAGTTCATGGCGCGAAGCCAAGCTGCACACACGCTGCGGCATGGGCGCCTGCCAGGGGCGCGTTTGCGGCGCAGCCACGGAGTTTCTTTTTAATTGGCAGCAGACGGGTGCGCGGCCCCCGGTTTATCCAGCCGCGGTTTCTTCCGTTGCGGCAAAGTTGGATTCCCCGGAAACCGTCCACCTCTGACCGCAATAGCCCCGCTCTCGACCTTGACGCGGCGGGTGATCTGACCATGGAGGCGAGTTGATCCACGAGCAAAAAGTTCAACCAGAATCACGATCTATTTGCCAGCCATCGCGATTTCGCTACAACGCACTCATGGCGACCGGCGCATTGTTTCTGTTCACGGCATTGCCTCTTGCGGCCGCCACTCAGCTCTCCCCAGCGGACTACGAACGCGCGCTGAACCTCCGCGATAAATACAAGGGTTTGGTGATCCACATGCCAGACGAGGTGAAGTGGATCGAGGACTCCGATCGCTTTGTCTATCGCAGGTCGATCACCGGAGGGGAAGAGTTCATGCTCGTGGATGCCGAAAAGCAAACACAGCAGCCGGCATTCGATCATGCGCGACTGGCGGAAGTACTCACCAAGGCATGGGGCGAGCCAGTCAAAGCGGATGCATTGCCGCTCGAGCGCTATGAACTCGTCGATAAGGGCGCGACCCTCATTTTTGAACATGCCGGGGAACACTGGCGGTGCGATCTTTCCACCTACGGGTGCGCCGGTCGGGACAGGAGGGAGGAAATAGCTCCTGACGACGGGGGATACGATTCCACACCGCCGCCCGAAAACGGCTCTGCGCAGTCCGTTACTTCGCCCGATGGCAACTGGCGCGCATTCGTGCTCAACTACAACGTCGCCTTGCGCCCCGCCCATGCGAGCCACGAAGATGCCGAGAAACAAACGGTCATCTTAAGCCAGGACGGATCGGAAGGGAATTACTACGCCATTCGCACGCTGAGTTGGTCGCCTGATTCGAAGCATCTGGCGGTTTACCGCATTCGCCCGGGCTACAAACGCGAAGTCCATTATGTTGAATCCTCGCCGGCCGATCAGTTGCAGCCGACGTACTCGTCCATGACCTATCCCAAGCTTGGAGATGTGCTGGCTTTATATCAGCCCGTGCTGTTTGACATTGTCGCGCGGCGTGAGCTGTCCATCGACAATGCGCTCTTTCCTAATCCGTACGAGATGATGCCGTTCGAGTGGTGGAAGGACTCTCGCGCTTTCACATTCGAGTACAACCAGCGCGGGCATCAGCTCTATCGGCTAATTGAGGTCAGCGCCAGTGACGGCAGAGCTCGGACGCTGATCGAAGAAAAGAGTGACACATTCATCAACTATGAACCGCTCACGCGCAATCAGTTCGATCATGGCAAGTACTACCGGAAAGACCTGAAGGATGGAAAAGAAATCATCTGGGCTTCAGAGCGCGACGGCTGGGAGCACCTCTATCTCTTCAACGGTGAGACAGGCGCCCTTGTCCGGCAGATTACGCATGGAGATTGGGTGGTGCGAGCGGTGGATTTTGTCGACGAGGCAAACCGCGAAATCTATTTCGAGGCCAGCGGGATGGATGGCGACGAAGACCCCTATTTCGTGAAAGGCTACAAAATCGGGTTTGACGGCAGCGGTCTCACTCCGCTCACTCCCGCAAAGGCGGACCACACTCTCGAATACTCAAAAGACGGCAAGTATTACGTTGACACGTATTCGCGAATCGATTTGCCTCCAGTGGTGGAGCTTCATCGCGTCACGGATAACGGCCTTGCGATGGCAATCGACAAGGCAGACGACGGCCCGTTGCAGGCTGCGGGCTGGCGCCCAGCCGAGCCATTTCACGCCGCGGGACGCGACGGCAAGACGCAGATATGGGGTGTGATCTACAAACCGCTCGATTTCGATCCGAACACGAAGTATCCCGTGATTGAGGACATTTATGCGGGACCGCAAGGATCTTTCGTGCCAAAGGACTTTTCTCCTCGTGCGGAGCCGTTGACGGCGCTCGGATTTGTGGTGGTGCAGATTGACGGCATGGGCACAAACAACCGTTCGCGCGCCTTCCACGACGTTGCCTGGCACAACTTGAAGGACGCAGGCTTTCCCGATCGCATCCTCTGGCACAAGGCAGTGGCCGCCAAATATCCCTGGTACGACATCTCCCGCGTGGGCATCTTCGGCACCTCCGCAGGTGGTCAGAATGCCATGGGGGCGCTGCTCTTTCATCCGGAGTTCTACAAGGTCGCGGTCGCCAATTCAGGCAGTCACGATAACCGGATGGACAAGATCTGGTGGAACGAACAATGGATGGGATGGCCCATCGGCCCGTGGTACGCCGAATCGTCCAATACTGAGAATGCCTGGCGGTTGCAGGGCAAGTTGATGCTCGTGATGGGAGAGATGGACAAGAACGTCGATCCATCGACCACGCTCCAGGTCGTCGACCGGTTGATCAAGTCGGGAAAGGACTTCGACTTTCTGTTGGTTCCCGGAGGAGGGCACGGAGCGGGCGGCCGTTACGGCCAACGCAAGCTGATGGATTTTTTTGTGCGCAACTTGCTCGACCAGCCCACGCCAAACTGGAATGGGCTGCCGGCGGACAAGATTACAGAACATTCAGGCTCGGCGAAGCGAACTCGCTAGGAGCCTCTGTTTTCTCATGCAGTTGCGTGGATAAAGACCAGACGAAAGCCTGTGGAAAAAACAGCGACATAACGAGGACCAAAATTTCACTTGCAAAAAATACAAAAATAAATACACAATCTTGTTCTATGTTGGATTTGAGAATGCGTTTACTTGAAATGCAATCTCCGGCATCGGGAGGAGCAGGAAAACCAGTGAACCGAGCTTTGTCCCCGTCTCGGTAGTCTCCCGGATCTGAAACATCTGGCGCAGCATAAGTACTGGAGGAAACCCATGATGACGCAACGAGCCCGCCGAATGTTGAGCTCGATCGGAACGCAAGTCAAATTGCTGATGCAACATCCCCGAAAGATCGAAAGCCACAGCCAACGCGCCTTGCGCCGGGGCCAATTCTCAATGCCGGCGATCGCCGTATGCGGTCTAATTCTCGCTGCCGTCGTCTCCCCGTCGGGCCGCGCCCAGGACTTCGCGACAGGCGCCATTAACGTCACCGTGCAGGACCCCTCAGGGGCCGCCGTGAATGACGCGCATCTCGAGTTGAAGGACCTTGAAACGAACGATGTGCATACCGCCACTACCAAGGGCGCGGGCAACGCGGTTGTCTCGTTTCTCAACCCCGCGCGCTACACTCTCACCGTCACCAAGGAAGGGTTCGCGACTAAGGTGTACCCCCTGGTGACCGTACAGGCGAACCAGGTGACTGCTCTGAAGGTCGCATTGACCGTGGGCGCCGCCGCGCAGACCGTCTCCGTCTCGGGAGATAACAGCCCGGTTCTTGATACTACGCAGAACACCATCGCGACCACGATCGATCTAAAGCAAGTCGACAATCTTCCCGTCGCGGGACGCGATGTGTTTTCTCTGGCCTTTCTCGTTCCTGGAGCGGTCGGCAACAACTTCAACAATCTCCCCGGTGGCGCGGTTAACGTCAGCGCCAACGGCTTTTCGACAATGACCAATCGCTTCAAAACCGCCGGCTTTGATGCCGACGGGCCATCCACGACAAACCGTCTTGAAGACGTGCAGGAGATGACGGTTCAGTCAGGGGAGCTGGATGCCAGCAAAGGTGGAACCTCCGCAATGGACATCGCCTTCGTGACCAAGCGCGGCACGAACGCTTTTCACGGGCAGTTATACGAGGACTATCGCAGCGATTGGCTCAACGCCAATGACTGGGTGAGCAACGATGTAGGAGTAACTCGTGGCTTCCTCCTCAAGAACGATTTTGGCGGCAGTGTCGGAGGTCCGATCCTCAAGGACAAGCTGTTCTTCTTCGCAAGCCTCTCGAACTTCCGTCAACCTTTCAGTTCCAGGGTGGACACAACCGTGGCTACGCCTCTGGCTCTTTCGGGCGTATACACATATGTTGCCGGCGGCGTAACGAAAACCGACAATGTGCTGCAAGCGGGTGCGAGCGGAGGCTGTTCCACCTGCACCGGCTCAATTAATCCGCTGATTGCCACGGATCTCGCGAACATCGAGTCTACGTATCATCTCCAAGGCGCAACGCTCAGCCCCGTGGATCTCAACCACGAGAATCTGAATTTTCTCAACAAGGGATTAGCCATCCAGAAGTATCCGACTCTGCGGCTCGACTACAACGTGACTCCCAATTTCCGTTTGACGGGATCGGCAAACGAGAGCAACTTCTACAACATCAATCAAGGCGGCCCACCGTACCCGGGCCCTGTCTACTCCAATCAGGCATATAGCAACGTGGAGAGGAATTACCAGATCGTTACTGGATTTGATTGGACCGTGAAGTCAAACCTGGTAAACGCCTTCCGCGTTGGCTATCTCTACACCGGCTTCACCTATAACTCGCAGGGAATCAATGTTCCCACCGCCGAAATGATGCAGCAGGGCGAGCTCCAGTTTGGGTTTGGCCTGAATAGCGGCGTCCACGGATTTTCAAGTCTGAAGGGCGGCTCCCTGTATCCGGTCCTGAGCATGAAGGACGACTTTACCTGGCAACACGGCAGGCACACCATGTCGTTCGGTGCCGAAAGCGCCACCGAAGTCGACCACTATTACAACAACCAGTTTGTCCCGTATATTGGCGTGGACTCCATCATTCCAGGCGATCCGGTAAAGAATGCTCTGGATCGCTCGGTCCCCGGAAATGCGCCGGTGTCGGCGACAGGCGACGTGGAGAGCCTGTATGCCACTCTTACCGGGCGCATGACCTATTACAGCCTGGGGGAATTCGTAAATGCGAAGACCAAGCAATTCCAGCCGGGTATCTCTTTCAATTTGCACGAGCGGCTTAACCAGACGGCGCTCTTCTTTGAAGATTCGTGGAGGGTGAAGCCCACCCTGACCTTGAACATGGGACTCCGCTGGGACTTTGCTGGCGCTTCGAAAGATGAAACCGGGTTCTATACGCATCCTTCAGTGCCTGATTTGTGGGGCCCCACCAAAGTGGGCGCCCTGTTCCAGCCGGGCACGCTTGGCGGCGTTCAAAATCCGGTTGAGGGACCAGCATCCGAATCTTACAGTCCAACTTACGTGCATCCGGAACCGAATGTCGGGTTTGCCTGGAATCCCCAGGGAGAACCGGGCAGTGTGCTCGGCAAGCTCTTTGGCAATGGCCTCACGGTCATCCGCGCCAGCTACACCTTCAAAAACTACACTGAGGGCGCACAGAACTTCTGGAATTTCGGATCAAACAACGGAGCGAATTTCAACACGTATTACTACACATTCCCAGTTGCTCCGTCGGGAACCAGCCCGGGACGGGGATTCTATAACGCGGGCTCGCTCAGCCTGGGAGATCCGCTTCCTGCTCTCGCGTCTACGTCGCCGTCGCCTTTCCAACCTGTGATTCCCGAGTCGTTCCAGGCCTTCAGCGGAACGTCTTATCTCACCTTCGATCCACACATCAAGCAGCCCTATGTCGAATCGTGGCAGGTCGGCATTCAGCGCGCCCTCAGCCCCAATAATGTGATCGAGGTGCGTTATGTGGGAAATGTCTCCAGGGATCAGTGGCTCGGAGTGAATTATAACGAGGAGAACATCTTTGAGAACGGATTCCTCAAAGACTTCAAAACCGCACAAGCCAACCTGGCCGCGTACGAAGCTGCTCATCCTGATTGCCAGGGGGCAGGAAACTGCAATTTCGAGGGAACTCCTGGATCCCTTCCCATCCTGGAACAGGCCTTCGCGTCCACAGGAGGCGCGGACTTCACAAACGCCGGGTATGCCAACTGGCTGCAGCAGGGACAAGCGGGCGCATTCGCAAACACGCTCGCCGGAAGTCCTACTTATTTGTGCTCCCTGATCACAAGTTTCAGCGGATGCGATACCGCGGGCGTCCCCGCAACCGGCACTTACCCCATCAACTTCTTTCAGGTGAATCCTTATGCCGCCGGCGTCGGCGTCATTGAGATGACCAACGAGGGGTATTCAAACTACAACGCGCTGCAGGTGGAATTCCGGCAACGACTCAATCACGGCATGCAGTTCAACGCCAATTACACCTGGTCCCACTCGCTTGAGAACAATGTGCAGGGGAGTGTCACTCCTGGATTTTACGGCGGCGGCGGCAACAGCAATTCCGGCAACAGTGCGCCGGGTTATTACACCCTGCGCAACAAGCACCTGAATTACTTCCCCAGTTCCTTCGATATTCGCCAGGTGTTCCATCTGAGCGGCACTTACGATCTGCCGTTCGGCCATGGCCAGCCAATCCTGGCTGGGAATCGGATTCTAGATCCGGTGATCGGTGGCTGGACAGTGGGAATGATTCTCACCCGTGAGTCCGGCGATCCGCATCTCTTTTTTGGCGGAACGCAAACCGTGAACCAGAACGATTCCGGGGTCGCCCTCCATGGAGTTACGATTTCGCAATTGCAAAGCCAGGTCCGTGTTCGCAAGGGTGCGGCTGGCAGCGGCTTGGTCAGTTTATTCGATCCTAAGTACATCTCGGGCGACGGCCGCGCCAACACGCAGTTCATCAGCCCGCAGGAGACTGCCGGACAGTTCGGCACTCTGATGTGGTTGCGCGATCCGAAATGGATTAACACCGACCTGGAAATCTCGAAGGTCATTCCTCTCCACAGGGAGATGAACCTCACGGTGCAAGCCGCGTTCCTGAACGCATTCAATCACCCGGCGTGGGCCGGCATGGATACAAACGTTCAGGACAGTACGTTCGGCACCACATCCGGCACCGCAAACGGACCTCGAAACATTGAGGTTCGCGGTAACTTCCGCTTCTGATTCATCAATTTATCCGGCGCGCATGGCCAGATTCAGTTGGCTGTGCCGCCGGACTTGGATCGAGGGAGCAATCATGGCATCGCCTTCACCCGCTATCGTGAATCGCTGCCCTGAACACGGCTGGTACCCTTTTTCAAACAACAGCATTCCCGCCCTTAACGACAGTGTCTCGGTTTCAGTGTGCGCGTCCCCTGAAAGTTGCTAGAATGAGCCAAAGTAAGCAAGCTCTCAAAACGCAGGCCGTTACAGATCCCCGGTGTCTTCTCAGGCCGGAAAGCAAAATCGCATGGCGTCTCTATCAACAAAAATGACCAAAGGGCTTAAAAAACGGATCATCAAGCCGAAGCATGGCACCAGTGTCGGCACGGCCTTTCAACGTATTCGCGACCTGATTGTCCATGGAAAAATGGCGCCAGGAACGTGGATTGTCGAAGGCGACCTGTGCGAGCACCTGAACATGAGCCGCACGCCGATCCGCGGAGCGCTCTATCTGCTCCTGCGCGAAGGTTACGTCGTCGAATATCGCAATGCCAGCAAGTCGCGCATGATCGTTGCGCCCTTGACCAAGGAAGATGCCAGCGAACTCTATCCCATCATCGGGCGCCTGGAAGGATTGTCGGGGCGCCGCGCCGCCGCTCTCCCTCGCCAGGAGCGCAATGACCTGGCGATCAAGCTAAAGCAGGTGAATGAGAAGCTGACGAAGATCGCTCGCGACCGCGGAAATCACGGTCCGGAGATATTCGACCTTGATCACGAGTTCCACCGCCTGCTGCTTACCGCGGGTTCAGGGCCTCGCCTGAATGCGTTGCACAGGGCGATTGAGCCGCAAACCGAGCGCTACTGGCGCTTGTACGCGAGCTCGATCATTGGCGAGCTTCACCTCTCTGTCGAGGAGCACGAAGAGATCATTGAGGCTCTGGTGGCCGGAGATTGCGACCGCCTCGAGCGTGCATTGTCCATCAACTGGGAGAATGGATGCAAGCGGCTCGCCAAGGTGATCGATCTCTATGGCGAACGGGGCAACTGGTAGCATCAGGCTTTCCGCGTTTTTCCTGGTACGCGTTCGGCATCTGCCGATCGCTTGATCCGCCACCAATCTATGGGGTCTCAACGTTCATTGGTGTCGCGCGGTCCTTCGCGCGACACCGAACCCTAAAACATTACGATACAAATCGAGTGCTTGCGACAGCCGCTGGCGGCCGGTTCGCCTGCGCGATCCTGAACGCCTCGCGCGTCTCTGCCAATTCGCTGCCTGTAAGCTCTAGCCGCGGTGCGCGCACGCGAGAACTCCCGACGTTCGCTTCCTGTTGCACCTGTTTGATCAACTGGATAAATTTCGGCACGGTATCCATGCGCAGCAGCGGCAGAAACCAGCGATAAAGCTTAAACGCCTCTGCGGCTTCACCGGCGCGCGCCAGGTTGAAAAGATCCACGGACTCCCGTGGGAAAGCATTGACCAATCCAGCCACCCACCCCACCGCGCCGGCTGCGATGCCTTCCACGATCGCATCGTCAACGCCAACAAAGACGGCTAGCCGATCCCGCAGCAAGGCTCGAATGGCGGTCACTCTGCGAACATCGGTCGACGATTCTTTCACTGCAGCAAGGTTGGGGAATTCATTCGCCAACTCGACAATCTGCTCGGGTAAAAAGTCTGTGCCATAGGCGACGGGATTGTTGTAGAGCATCCCGGGCAGGGGAGTCGCCTTCAGAATGGCCGCGACGTGGGCCTGATTCTCGCGCCAATCGCCCTGATACACATACGGCGGCAGAATCATCAACCCGGAGCAGCCCGCGGAATGCGCCGCCTGGGCCAACTCGACGGCCTCGGCAGTTGATAGCGCGGAGATCGCCGACACAACCGGGGCTCGGCTTCCAACTGCTTTCACTACCGTTTCGAGAATCTCGACCTTTTCCTTGTGGTTGAGAGTGCTCGCTTCACCCAGCGAACCCAGGCAGATAATTCCAGTACATCCGTTCTCCAACAGCCATTGCGCGTGATGCGCAACGGTGTCGTGATCGACGCTTAAATCCGGATGAAAGGCGGTGGTCATTGCGGGCATCACGCCGGTCCAATTCATAAATTCTCCTGATGAAGAGCGATCTTTGGGCTGCGCACCTGCTCAAATCGGCCCGGGAGATATGGCTCCGGGCGGATCGCGGGCACGCTTCCGGTAAAAGCGGCGGCAAGCAATTCCGCGGTTGCCAGCGCGGTGGTAATTCCAAGTCCCTCGTGCCCCGTAGCGAGCCAAAGCGTTTCATCGCCAGGGACAGGACCGATAAGCGGCAGCTTGTCTGGAGTAGCAGCGCGGAAACCAGTCCATACCCGGATCACGCTGAGTGAAGCCACGCCCGGCAGGTAGAGCGAGGCTCGCTGCAACATGGCAGACAACATGTCTTGATTCACCGCCGGGTCATCGTTCCCATATTGCCGTGATGAACCAATCAGAATTTGCCCCGTCTGCCGCGGCTGAACGTTGAACGCCACGGAATCGGTGGTGATGGAGTGGGCACTCTTGAGATATCCAAGTTCGACAAGTTGGTGGCGCACGAAATCCGGATAGCGGTCCGTAATCGCCAGGTGCCCTTTGCGCTTTTTCACAGGCAGATCCGGCGTACACACCGCCGCGTCGGCGCCCATCGCATTCACCAGCTTCGGCGCGCGTAATCTCGATCCGTCGTCGAGAACAGCTTCCCCATTCCCAAGGTGTCGAACAGTTCGGCCTTTGATCAACTCGGAACCGAGGGAATGCAACTGCATGCTGCAATAAAGTGCAACAGCCGGTGGATAGACGACCGAGTCTTCCGGAACCAGCAATCCTCCCGCCAGCCCAACGCGCAGATTCGGTTCAAGAGTCGCCAGTTCGCTGCGGGAAAGCAATTGGCTCGGAACGCTGCGTTCTTCAAGATACACATGCTTGCGCCCGGCTTCGGCGAGTTCCTCTTCGTCAGCCGCCACCCAGATGGTGCCGGTCGTCTCGTATTCGGCGCTTGTCGGCAACGACGCACTCAACGTGTGCCACAGTTGCTGCGATCTGCGCGTCAGCGCAAATTGGGCTTCACTGTCGTCCATCACGACGATGTGACCCATGCCCGCCGCGGTAGCACCACACCCAGCGAACTCACGCTCAACAAGTGCGACCCGCAGCCCGGATTGTGCGCAGGCCAGGGCGCATGACGACCCCACAATGCCGCCGCCTGCAATGACCACATCGTATGTGCGCACGGAATCCGACGTCACTGCGCCACCTCAAACGAAAAAGGACCTGACATGCAATGAGCTACTTCTCCGGAAGTGCTCGAGCCAACCGCGTCGAATCGAAGGGGCATTTGTTGCGTCGTCATTCCAATTCGCAGGTAGTAATTCCGTATGGTCGCAGTAAGACGGATGCAGGGCAACCCTCAGATTGCGCGCTGCTGCTGCGCCCGAGCCGGCGCGAAACTCACAGGTTCGTGAAGTCTCTGCTATTCCAAAGTATACGAGTTTGGATACAATCAATGCTACTGGATTTGGGTGGACGCTTCTCCGAATGCGTGATTCCAATTCCTCGCAGGACGTCAAACTCATGAGATTTCCACTGCGCGCCCGTCCAGAGGCGAGACTTGTTGCCTCGATTGCCTTCGCTGTTGCAGGAATTTTACCGTTGCACGCACAGGGGCATCCGGCGGGACGCGATGCGCGGCTCGGCCCCATGCTCGACCAGGGCCTTGTGAGCTACGAAACGCCGGAATTGCGCCTGCGCCTCGTGAAATCCTCCGGCACCGTTGCCGGCCTTGAGCCCATCGCCGCGGGCCATCAGCGTCAGGACAGCTTTGATTTCACTCCATCCGAACTGCTCGCCGCGCGATCTGCTGACGGCTATTACCACCTTGGCGACCTCGATCTTCGTCTGCGGGTGTCAGGCGGTTCCGAATGGCACGGCTATTCCACCGCGCTGGAGCGGCATCCTGTCAGCGCTCTGCCGCCCGGCTCGGGTGAACTCGCGCGCGAGGATTTGAAATCGACTCTTCCAGCCGCCTTTCCCCTGCAGGTTACGCGGGTCTGGGCCCAGGCAGACGGCAAACTGGTCCTGCGCTTCATCCTGAAGAACCCCGGCCCTAGGCCGATTGAAATCGGCGCGCTGGGAATCCCCCTGATCTTCGACAATATTTTGAGTGGCAAGAGCCTGGCAGAGGCGCATGAAACATGCAGCTTCTCTGATCCATCCATCGCATTGGACGCCGGCTACGTGCAGGTCACTCGACTCAATGGGCACGGGCCCGCACTTGTTGTGGTCCCTGACGGCAATACTCCGTTCGAAGCCTATAACCCGATCCCGGGATCCCACGGACGTGGAGCACACACGCCGGCCCTCTTTGAAGATCGAACGCCGCGCAACATGACCTTCGAGGGATTCTACGAATGGATGGTCGCTTCAGCCGCCTACCAGCAGAATGAATGGAAGCAGGCCGAGCCGTGGAATCCGGCGACAAGCATCGTCTTACAGCCCGGTGAGGAACGGACAATCGGCCTGCGCTTCCTGGTGTCCGATTCCATTCGCGACGTTGAAAAAACGCTGGCTGAGAACGGGCGTCCGGTCGCCGTCGGAATCCCCGGTTACATTCTGCCGCAGGATCTGGAAGGCAGTCTCTTTCTCAAATATGGCCGCCCGGTGAAGGACGTGAAGGTCGAGCCTGCGGGTGCGATAGAAGTGCGCCCGGCAGGGAATACCGAGCACGGATGGCGCCGCTATGCCGTGCAAGGAAAGACATGGGGCCGAGCGCGCCTGACCATCACTTATGCGGACGGCTTGACAGAAACCGTGCAGTATCGCGTCATCAAGCCAGAGACTGCCGCGATTGACGATCTCGGGCGCTTCCTGTTTTCGAAGCAATGGTTCGACGCCGCTGACGATCCTTTCCATCGCGCCCCGTCAGTGATCAGCTATGACCGCCAGGCCAATGCGATTGTTACTCAGGACAGTCGAGTGTGGATCGCAGGCCTGAGCGATGAGGCCGGTGCCGGTTCGTGGCTGGCTGCGGCCATGAAGGAGTACGGACGTCCTGACCCGCAGCAGGTGCAGAAATTGGAGAAGTTCGTAGACGGCGTGCTGTGGGGGCATTTGCAGTTTGCGGATGGCCCCAAAAAGTACGGCGTCCGCAAGAGCCTCTTCTACTATCAGCCGGACAAATTGCCCGCAGGCTTCTATCGCAAAGACTTCAACTGGTCGAGTTGGGAAAGCTGGAATCAGGAGGCGAGCGAAGATGTGGGCCGCTCCTATAACTACCCGCATGTGGTAGCTGCCTACTGGGCACTCTACCGGTTGGCGCGCGACCACCAGGGCCTCGTCACGCATCACGATTGGAAATGGTACCTGACTCAAGCCTATGAAACTTCCATGGCGATGACGCTATATGCGCATGACCTCGCGCAGTTCGGCCAGATGGAAGGACACATCTTCGTTGCGGTGCTTGACGATCTTCACCGCGAGGGAATGACCACCGAAGCATCCACGCTCGAGGCAGCGATGCGCGCCCGCGCCGACGTCTGGAAGAAAGAGCCGTACCCCTTCGGCAGCGAGATGCCGTGGGATTCCACCGGTCAGGAAGAGGTCTATGCCTGGACCCGGCGTTTTGGCATGAATGACAAAGCGCAGGTAACGCTCGACGCGATCACTGGCTACATGCCGGCAATTCCCAATTGGGGTTACAACGGAAGTGCGCGCCGCTATTGGGACTTCCTATATGGAGGCAAAGTGCAACGCCTCGAGCGCCAGCTCCACCACTACGGTTCCGGCATCAACGCCATCCCGGTGCTCGATGCGTTTCGTCGCGACCCGCAGGATTTGTACCTTCTACGAATCGGATACGGAGGCACAATGGGCGCGATCAGCGGCATTGACCAGGATGGGTTTGCCTCCGCCGCATTCCACAGTTATCCAGACATGATGAGCTTCGACCCATATTCCGGAGACTACGGACCGAACTTCTTTGGCCATGCCTGGACGACCGCCACGTACGTGGTGAAGGATCCTGAATTCGGGTGGCTGGCTTTCGGCGGAAACCTGAACGTGGAAGGGAATCGAGTAACGATCGACCCTCGCGATAGCTTCAGGCAGCGCATCTTCATTGCGCCGCTCGCCATGTGGCTCACTCTCGATAGTGGCCGGCTGGACCATGTCAGCTTCAATCCAACTACGAACGACGTGGAGGTTCATCTCGCTCCCGGCGATGCGTATACCTCCTCAGCCCTGGTGCGTGTGGAACAGACTGCCCGCATCGGCGGTATCGGCGATCTCGTGCCCAAGGAAACGTTCGCGATTCAGCGCGGAGCCTGGGTCATGCCTTTAGGACCATCCGGCGCGACCCTGCACTTCGCATCGCGACCAAAGTAGCGCGATACTCGCTTGTTCCGCCAATGCAGCACGCCCGGCCCTATCTCAGTATGAACATCCGCCTCAACGTGTCGTCTGATATTGGTTGGGCGCTCCGGGCGTGGGAATGTTGTCCGACACCTGTGCCCCGTTTCCGTGGGCGCGTGTCAACGGCGCGGCGAGAGTGATGCCGGTGCCCGAGACGATTGCATTGGCCGGATGCGCATGCGTGAGCGGGGCAGCGATCGTGATTGCGGGGGAAGGGAATCGCGCGATG
>Ga0207661_10001101_pt1 | contig 17973 bp, 15 predicted proteins | sample KBSC713LmetaG_FD_184337 | JGI IMG/M metagenome (GOLD analysis project Ga0207661, IMG submission 184337) | Corn rhizosphere microbial communities from Kellogg Biological Station, Michigan, USA - KBS C7.1-3L metaG (SPAdes) (version 2) | ecosystem: Host-associated > Plants > Roots > Rhizosphere ...
CGTCCATTTCCTTCGCCAGCTTGCGTGCCAGTTCGACCGGCTGCACCTCGGAGCTGAAGGCACGGCTGAAGACCCCCTCGACGAGGCCCTCGAACATCGACTCCAGACGACTCAGCGCACCGATGGGGAAATCCTAGGGAAGGGGCTACGGCAGGGCCGCGCCGTGAAGGGCAAGGAGCCCGCCGGCCGCGACCGCGGCGGCAAGGGCGCTGGCGCGAGCGAGGAAGCCGTGGCCCTCGGCGGCGGGCAGGTGGTCGCTGAGCGCATCGAGCGCGTCCTCGATCGTCGTCCCCAGCTCCTCCAGCGAGGGGCGGTGGCTGGGACGGGGGGCGAGGCAGGCGTCGATCGTCGCGGTCAGCTCCCGCGGCAGGTCGGGACGGAGCCGGCGCAGCGGCCGCACCCGGCCGCCGATCGCCCGCGCGGTCGCCGCCGGGGTGGCGCGGCGGTGCGGGTTCTCGCCGCTCCAGCACTCGTACAGGGTCAGGGCCAGCGAGTAGACATCGGCCTCGGGACCGGCCCGCCGCCCCTCCGCCTGCTCGGGGGCCATGTAGGCGAGGGTGCCGACCACGTCGCCGGCGGCGGTCAGCGGCGACTCGTCGGCGAGCTGGGCGACGCCGAAGTCCATCAGCTTCGCCCGCACCTCGGTGTCGGCGAGGACCTGCACGTTCTGCGGCTTGATGTCGCGGTGGACGACGCCGCGCGAGTGGGCGTGGTCGAGCGCCTCGCAGAGGTCGGCTCCGACCTCGCCGATCTCGCGGTCGGAGAGCTCGCCGGCGTGGGCGAGCCGGGCCAGGGTCGAGCCCTCGACCAGCTCGGTGACCAGCAGCGCGTTGCCGTTCTCCTCCCCCAGCTCATAGAGGGTGACGATGCCCGGGTGGTTCAAGCGGGCGGCTGCCTGCGCCTCGCGCAGGACCCGGCGCCCCGCCTCCCCCCGCTGCTCGATCGCCTTCACCGCCACCGGCCGCTCGAGGCGGCCGTCCCAGGCCTCGTAGACAACACCGAAGCCGCCGCTGCCGATGCGGCGCTCGATCAAGAAGCGGTTGAGGACCAGCGAGCCGACCATCGCTCTTCCCATTTCGCCGGAAAGGAAAGCCTTCCTGCCCGCTTACCGATTGGGAAAAACCCACCGTTTGCGGGATCTCCTGGCGCCACAGCCGCATCAGAAGTCATACTCTCGCCCCCGTGGAGGACTTCACCTCACGACGCCCGCCCCGGCGCGAGCGGCCTAAACGTCGACCCGAGCGCCAGCAGATCGTGCTGCGGCGCGCGCTCGCCCTCGGCGGCGGCCTCGTGCTCCTGATCCTGATCGTGCTCGGGGTCAAGGGCTGCCTCGACGCCCGCGCCAACCGCGAGCTCGGCGACTACGCCCGCAACGTCACCCAGATCGTCGAAGAGACCCAGCACACGAGCAAGTCCTTCTTCGAACGACTCGAAGACCCGGGCACCCTCTCGGTCACCGACTTCGTCGACCAGGTCAACGCCGACCGCAGCGCGATCGACACCTACGCCACCCGGATCGACGACCTCAGCACGCCCGGCGACATGTCCCAGGCCCAGCGCAACCTCGAACTCGCCTACCAGCTGCGGGCCAGCGCGATGGACGAAATCGCCGAAAAAACCGACGACGCCCTCGGCGACGCCGGCGCCGAGAAGGCGACCGAAGTGATTGCGAAACAGATGCAGAAGCTGCTCGCCTCCGACGTGATCTACGAACAGGTGGCGCGGCCGGAAGTCGACGCGGTCCTCGCCGACAACGGTGTCAACGACAGCGACCTGCCCAAGAGCACCTTCCTCCCCGACGAAAAGTGGCTCGACCCGACCACCGTCAGCGACGCCTTCGGGGAAGTCAGCGGTGGCAGCAGCGCCAACGTCTCCGGCGTCCACGGCACCGAAATCGCCGGCGTCACCGTCAACGAAACGGAACTGATCGAAGGCGCGCCGACGACGATCGTCGGCGAAGAAGGAGTCAACGTCGAAGTCTCGGTCCGCAACCCGCTCGAATCGACCGAGAACGGAATCGGCGTCTCGGTTACCTATGAAGGCACCACCGTGACCGGCGAAATCGACGAACTGCCGGCCGGGGAAACCGTCTCCACGGTAATCCCGCTGACGCCCGCGCCGACGGGCGAAGTGACGCTGGAAATCGAAGTCGAAGCGGTCCCGGGCGAGGAAGTCCTCGAAAACAACGAAGCGACCTACACGCTCTTGATCGAATAGTTCAGGCTGTGGGGATGCGCATCGCCTACCTCGGCCCGGCCGGAACCTTCACCGAGGACGCCCTCGGCGAGGCGATCCCTGAGGGCGGCTTCGAGCCGCTGCGGACCCCGACGATCCCCGACGCGATCCTCGCCGTCGAGCGCGGCGAGGCCGAACGGGCGCTGGTCCCGATCGAGAACTCGCTCGAGGGCTCGGTCCGCCCGACCCTCGACACGCTCGTCTTCGAGGCGGGCGCGGTGACGATTGTCGGCGAGCACGACTACCGGGTGCGCGTCCACCTGATCGCCCGCGAGGGAGTGCGGGCCGAGGACGTCGAGGCGGTGCTGTCCCATCCGCAGCCGCTTGCCCAGTGCCAGCGCTTCCTGCGCGAGCGGTTCCCCGAGGTCGAACTGCGCAACGCCAGCAGCACCGCGGCGGCGGTGCGGATGGTCAGCGAGTCCTCCCGGCCCTGGGCGGCGCTGGGGGCGCGGGCGGCGGCGGCGCTCTACGGGTGCGAGCTGCTGCAGGAGGGCGTCGAGGACTCCGACGACAACGTCACCCGCTTCGTCTGGATCGCGCCCGCGGGAAGCGAGCCGGTCGGCTCGGGCCCGTGGAAGACCTCCCTGGTCTTCTCCGAGGTCGGGGCCGACCATCCCGGCGCTTTGGTCGAGTGCCTGAGCGAGTTCTCCGGCCGCGGCATCAACCTCACCCGGATCGAGTCGCGGCCGCTGCGGCAGGGCCTCGGCCGGTACATGTTCTTCTGCGACCTCGAGGGCCGGGAGACCGACCCGACGGTCGCCGAGGCGATCTCGGCGCTGCGGACGAAGGCCGCCTCGGTGCGGATCCTCGGCTCCTATCCACTGGGCTGAAACGACCTCGAACGGGTCCCGGAGACGGGGACAGGCGCCGAGGTGCCTACAATTTCCGGTCAGTTATGGCCAGGGTGCTGGTACTCAACGCGACGTATGAGCCGATCAACGTCTGCACGTTGAGACGAGCCGCTGTCCTGCTGCTGAAGGAAAAGGCCGAACTGCTGGAGCAGCGCGAGGGCGCCGCGCTCCACTCCGAGCGGATGACGATGGAGCGCCCGGACGTGATCCGCCTCGTCAACTACGTCCGCATCCCGCGCGAGGCCCACCGCCGCAAGATCACCCGCCGCGCCGTCCTCGCCCGCGACTCCTGGACCTGCCAGTACTGCGGCTCGACCAAATCGGGGCTGACCGTCGACCACGTCATCCCCCGCTCCCGCGGCGGCCTCTCGGTCTGGGAGAACATCGTCGCCGCCTGCCCGCCCTGCAACCGCCGCAAGGGCAACCGCCTCCCGCGCGAGATCGAAATGCACCCGGCGAAGACGCCGAAGGCGCCGCCGCCGACGGTCTTCATCCAGGTCGCCAGCCCGAAGATCCCCTCGGCCTGGGAGCAGTACCTGCCGCAGGCGGCTTAGGGCTGCTCGACCAAAAGAGGCTTCTGGGCGCATAGCTCGAATCCAGCGCTGATGAATGCGAGTGCTGGCGGGATTCGGCGCGCGGTCGCGGCTGCCGTGATGGCGGCGACCCTCTGCCTGATGGCGGTTCCGGTCGGCGCGAGCGCCCGCAGCGGCGTCTGGGTGAAGCCGACCTCCGCCCGAAAGGCGGCCGCCTTCTGGACGCCGGCGCGGATGCGGGCGGCAAAGCCGATCGAGGTCTTCCCGCGGCGGCGGCAGGCGCGGCCGAAGCTGCGGCGCGGGCAGCGCGGCGAGCCCGGGCAGGTGGCGGCCTTCGGGGTCCCCGGCGCGGAATTCGGCTCCGACTTCGAACAGGTGCCGGACCCGACCCTGCCGGAATTCCGGGTCAACGGCGCGCTCTTCCTCTCCTTCGGGATCTTCGGCTACGGCCGCTGCTCGGGGACCGCGGTGCGCTCGCGCAACAAGAGCGTCGTCGTCACCGCCGCCCACTGCCTCAATAGCGGCGGTAGGCACGGGCGCTGGTTCACCGGGCGGATGGTCTTCATCCCGGCCTACCGCTACGGCCAGCGGCCCTTCGGCGTCTTCCCCGCTCGCTGGATCGACACCACCAGGCAGTGGCGCGCCGACGGCAGCGAGAACTACGACGTCGGCGCGATCGTGGTCGGCCGCAACCAGGCCGGCAAGAAGCTCGAAGCGGCAGTCGGCGGCGTCGGGATCGCCTTCAACCAGAAAGCGGACCAGACCTTCGACGTCCACGGCTACCCGGCCGAAGCGCCCTTCGACGGCGAAACTCAGCGGATCTGCCGCGGCACCCGCTTCCTCGGCCACGACGCCTACTCCTTCGTCTTCCGCGGCCCGCTCAACCTCGCCGTCGCCTGCCAGCTGACCGGCGGCGCCTCGGGGGGCGGCTGGACGATCGCCGGGGGCAGGCTCAACAGCGTCACCAACTACGACTACTTCGACGAAGCCTCCCCCGTCTACGGGTCCTACTTCGGAAAGGAAGTCGCGCGGCTCTTCCATCGCGCGACGAAGAAGCGATGAAGGGGCGGCTCACGGACGTGGTCGTGCTGGCGCTGGTGCTGGCCTTGGCCGTGGCGCTGGCGAGTCAGGCCGCGCCCAAGGAGCACCAGCCCCAGAAGACGCATCAGCCGCGGCTCGAGCACCGGCGCGCGGCGCCGCCGCTGCGCCTGCTCCCCCCCTCGCCGCGCAGCCGCCTGCTCAGCCAGCACGGCAAGGCGGTCCACCCGACCCCCTTCTTCCGCTCCGGGTTCGTGCTCAAGGCCGACGGCTACCGGGTCGGCGTCAGCACCTTCGGCAGCGCCGTCTTCCTCGAGGTCTGGCGCGGCCGCCGCGGCAACCGCATCGCCACCTCCTACATGGCGCGCGGCGTCGCCCGGCCCGAACGCCTGCAGGCGACCTTCGGCAGCTTCGGCAAGGTGAAGATGCGCTTCCGCCCCTCCCGCAACCGCACCTGGGTCGGGCAGCGCCGCAGCTGCCGCGGCGCCAACCGCTTCATCAAGAAGCACGGCACCTTCCGCGGCAACCTCCGCTTCCGCGGCGAAGGCGGCTACGTCACCGTCCGCATCCACCGCGCCAGGGGAGCGGTTGTCATCCCCGCTCCCAAATGCCGTAAGCGCCACGGCAGGGGCGGCCCCAACTTCAACTTCAACCCCTTCGAACCGAGGGCGGGGCTGCTCTCCTTCGTCCGCGAAGGAATCGACTCGACCTCCTTCCTCGCCCTCGAAGGCAGGCACAACACCCAGTTCGTCGCCAGCACCGAAGACTCCCGCCCCCACGTCGCCATCGTCCGCGTCGCCGTCCTCCGCAAGCACAGCCCGATCCGGATCGACGAAGCCCTCACCACCGCCAAGCTGACCCCGCCGTCCCCCTTCCACGGCACCGCCCGCTACCGCGCCTACCCCGACGGCACCACCTCCTGGTCCGGCGACCTCAGCGTCAACTTCCCCGGCGCCCCCCGCTTCCCCCTCACCGGCCCTTCCTGGGAAACGTTCCTCGAAGTGCCGTTCTAGGCGGGCGGACGGCTACTCGCCGGCGCCGTCGGGCGAGGCTTCGACCAGCTCCTCCTGGTCGCTGCTCTCGGTGTCCGCGGCTGACTCGCCTTCCTCGGACTCGACCACCAGGGCGACAGCGCTGACGCAGTCGTCGTCCTTGATGTTCATCACCCGCACGCCCTGGGTCGAGCGGCCCATCTGGGAGATGCCGCCGACGGAGGTGCGCTGGACCATGCCGTTCTGGGAGATGAATAGGAGGTCCTCATGTTCGTTGACGATCAGCGCCCCGGTCAGGCCGCCCTTCTTCTCGGTCAGCTTCACGGTGAGGACGCCTTTGGTGCCGCGGCCCTTCACCGGATACTCGGAGACCGGCGTCCGCTTGCCGTAGCCGTTCTCGGTGACGACGAAGAGTTCGGTGTCGTTACGGGCAACGTCCATCGCCAACACCCGGTTATCCTTGCCGGAGACGTTCATCCCTTTCACCCCGCTGGTGTCGCGTCCCATCGTCCGCACGTGCTTCTCGGAGAAGCGGGAGGCGTGGCCGGAGTGGGAGACCATGAGGATGTCGTCTTCGCCCGAGGTCAGCCGCACCTGCACCAGCTCGTCGCCGTCGCGGACCTTGATCGCGATGATCCCGTCGGCGCGGATCGGCGTGTTGTAGGCGAGGAACTCGGTTTTCTTCACCAGGCCCTGGGCGGTGGCGAAGGCCAGGTACTTGTTCTCTTTGAAGTCGCGGGTCGGGATCACCGCCATCACCCGCTCGCCTTCGCGCAGCGGCAGCAGGTTGTTCAGCGAACTGCCTTTCGCCTGGCGGGCGCCCTCGGGCAGCTCGTAGACCTTGAGCCGGTAGACCTTGCCGCGGTTGGTGAAGAAGAGCAGGAAGTCGTGGGTCGAGCAGATGTGGAGGTGGGCGATGTAGTCGTCCTCTTTCAGGTTCATCCCCATCACCCCGACGCCGCCGCGCCGCTGCTGGCGGTAGGTCGCCAGCGGCAGCCGCTTGACGTAGCCGGAGGCGGTCAGTGAAATCACCATCTGCTGGTCGGCGATCATGTCCTCGATCCCGACGTCGCCCTCGAAGTGGACGAGTTCGGTCCGGCGCTCGTCGCCGTAGGAGTCGACGATTTCGGCCAGCTCGTCCTTGACCAGGCCCATCACCTTGGCTTCGTCGCCGAGGATCGCCCGCAGCTCGCCGATCCGCTCCATCAGGTCGGCGTGCTCGGCCCGGACCTTGTCGGCCTCCAGCGCGGTCAGGCGCTGCAGACGCATGTCGAGGATCGCCTGCGCCTGCTCGCGCGAGAGCTCGAACTGGTCGATCAGGCCTTCCCGGGCGGAGTCCGGGTCTTTCGAGCCGCGGATCAGTTTGATCACCGCGTCGAGGTTGTCGAGCGCGACCAGCAACCCCTCGAGGATGTGGGCGCGCGCCTCCGCCCGTCGCAGTTCGAACTGGGTGCGGCGGGTGACGACCTCGCGCTGGTGTTCCACGTAGTGGTGGATCAGCTCGCGCAGGCTCAGCGTCTTCGGGACGCCGTCGACCAGCGCCACCATGTTGGCGCCGAAGGTCGTCTGCATCGCGGTTTTCTTGTAGAGGTTGTTGAGCACGACCTTGGCCGGGGGGCCGCCGCGCTTCAGCTCGATCACCAGGCGCATCCCGGAGCGGTCGGACTCGTCGCGCAGGTCGGAGATCCCCTCCAGTTTCTTGTCGCGGACGAGGTCGGCGATCTTCGTGATCAGCCCTCCTTCGCCGCCCTTCTTGACCATGAACGGCAGCTCGGTGACGACGATCGCCTCCTTGCCCCCCTTCAGCGGCTCGACGTGGGCCCGCGCGCGCACACGGATGCTGCCGCGGCCGGAGCGGTAGGCGTCGGTGATCCCCTCGCGGCTCATGATCCCGCCGCCGGGGAAGTCGGGGCCCTTGACGTGCTGCATCAGGCCCTCGAGGTCGATTCCCGGGTCGTCGATGTAGGCGGCGACCGCGGTCGCGACCTCGCGCAGGTTGTGCGGCGGGATGTTGGTCGCCATCCCGACCGCGATCCCGGAGGTGCCGTTGACCAGCAGGTTCGGGAACCGCGCCGGCAAGACCAGCGGTTCGCTCGCCTTCTCGTCGTAGTTGGGACCGAAGTCGACGGTGTCGGTGTCGATGTCCCGCAGCAGCTCCGTTGCGAGGCGGCCGAGACGGGCCTCGGTGTTGTGACTGACAAAGCCGTTGGTCAGGAAGGAGTGGTCTTCGCTGTCGACCCGGATCGAGTAGACGGGCTGGACTCCGGCATCCGTGATCGACTCGACCTCGGCGTAGAAGTAGTCGCCGGTAACCAACGGAGCGACGGTGTCCCGAACCTCCTGCGACCCGATTCGCTCCAGGATCGCGGTGCCACCCTCGGAGGACCCGACCCTTCGCCCGGCCTGCGCGCCCAGTCGCTCGCCTTCAGATCGTAGATAGCCACCGATTAGATCCTCTAGATTCTGCCCCGGCAGAAACTTGAATTGAGATCTGAGCTGGAGGACCCTGTCACCCGGCTGGATCTCCTCCAGGAGCTTCCAGAGCAACACCGGGACTCCAGCCATATCCACCAGGCAGAGAACGGGGTGGTTACGCGTTCCCGTCAACTCGTGACCCTGCGCAGTGCGCAGACGAAGGGTGGGGTGGTCTCCTGAGTGGAAGAACTTGCTGGCGTGGACAGGACGACCGAGGCGGTCTAGGACCTTAAGATCGATATCCGAATCCGACTCGGGTTCAGCGCCCTTGACGATCGAGTCGATTCGGACCGTGCCTTGGGTGGTGGCGACGCAGGTGTCGCCGGTGACGCAGTACCTCATGGCTGCTGCCGGGTCGTCATCGATCGAGCCGAAGTTGCCCTGGCCGTCGACGAGGACGTAGCGCAGGGAGAAGTCCTGCGCCATCCGCACCAGGGTGTCGTAGATCGCCGAGTCGCCGTGCGGGTGGTACTTGCCCATCACCTCGCCGACGATGTAGGCGCACTTGCGGTAGGAGCGGGTCGGCTGCAGGCCGATGTCGTGCATCGCGTAGAGCACCCGGCGGTGCACCGGCTTCAGCCCGTCGCGAACGTCCGGCAGCGCCCGGCCGACGATCACGCTCATCGCGTAATCGAGGTATGACGAGCGCATCTCCTTCTCGAGCTCGCGCTCTTCGATCCGGCCGCCGGTTAGAACGTTTGCATCCATCAGTGATTCACCTCGTCAATCGAACGGGCGGGCCTAGACGTCAAGGAACCGCACCTCCCTCGCGTGCTCCTCGATGAACTCACGACGTGGGCCCACCTGGTCGCCCATCAGCATCGAGAAGATCGTGTCGGCGGCCGTCGCATCCTCGAGCGTGACACGGGCGAGGGTGCGGCTGGCCGGATCCATCGTCGTCTCCCGCAGCTGGTCCGGGTTCATCTCGCCCAGTCCCTTGAAGCGCTGCACGTCGACGCCTTTGCGCGCCAGCTCCAGCACCGCGCCCCGCAGCGCCTCGAACGAGAGCGCGACGTTGCGGCGCTCGCCGAACTCGATCTCGAACGGCGCCCGGCCGACCTGTTTCAGCAGCGCTTCGTGGACCTCGGCGAACTTGCGGTAGTCGTGGTGGTCGAACAGCGCCGCCGGCAACTGGTGGGTGCGGGCGAGGCCGGTCCTCCGTTCGGTCGCCTTGACGACCAGCAGCTCGTCGTCCTGGGAGACGACCTCGGTTTCGAACGGCTCGCTCTCCGGAGCCTCTTTGGCCAGCAGCGCCGCCGCCGTCTTCAGCGTCTTCGTCCCCTCGTCGAGCAGGCTCGACTCCTCCAGGAACCGGACCGCTTCGTGGCCGAACTCGGCCTGCAGCGAGGAGCCCCAGCCCTCGTACTCTTTCGAGCGCCGGATGTACCCCTGCCAGCGGCTCGCGGTCAGTTTCGTCTTCTTGCCGTTGGCGTCGGTCAGCTCGAAGTCCTCGAGCTTGTCGCGCAGCAGCACGTCTTCCAGTTCGGAGTCGCGCTCGAGGTAGGTGATCTGGTTGCCCTGTTTGACCCGGTAGAGCGGCGGTTTGGCGATGTAGACGTAGCCGGCGTCGATCAGCTCCGGCATCTGCCGGTAGAGGAAGGTGAGGACGAGGGTGCGGATGTGGGCGCCGTCGACGTCGGCGTCGGTCGCCATCACGATCTTGTGGTACCTGGCGTCCTCGAGGTTGAACTCGTCGTGGACGCCGGTCCCGATCGCCGTGATCAGCGCCTGGATCTCGTTGTTGGCCAGGACCTTGTCGATCCGGCTCTTCTCGACGTTGATGATCTTCCCACGCAGCGGCAGCACCGCCTGCGTGTTGCGGTCGCGCGCCTGCTTCGCCGAGCCGCCGGCGGAGTCTCCCTCGACCACGAAGATCTCCGCCAGGCTCGGGTCTTTCACCGTGCAGTCGGCGAGCTTGCCCGGCAGCGTCGAGTTCTCCAGCGCCGACTTGCGCCGGGTCAGGTCGCGGGCTTTGCGAGCGGCGTCGCGGGCACGGGAGGCGTCGATCGCCTTGCTGATAACCCGCCGGGCGTCGCCCGGGTTCTCCTCGAAGTACTCGGCCAGTTTGCGGTTGACCGTCTCCTCGACCAGGCCTTTGATCGGCGGGTTGCCGAGTTTGGTCTTGGTCTGACCCTCGAACTGGGGGTCGTGCAGCTTCACCGAGATCACCGCGGTCAGCCCCTCGCGCACGTCCTCGCCGGCGAGGTTGTCGTCTTTCTCTTTCAGCAGGCCTTTGTTGCGGGCATAGGCGTTCAGGGTCCGCGTCAGCGCCGCCCGGAAGCCGGAGAGGTGCGTCCCTCCCTCGTGGGTGTTGATGTTGTTGGCGAAGCTGAAGATCGACTCCTGGTAGGAAGCGTTCCACTGCATCGCCAGCTCGACTTCGCCGGCCTCCTCGTCGCCCTCGAAGTAGATGACCTTGCGGTGCAGCGCGTCCTTGTTCTCGTTCAGGTGGCGGACGAAGTCCTCGATCCCACCCTCGTACTGGAAGGTGACGCTGTTGGTGGCGCCGCGCTCGTCGACCAGTTCGATCTTCAGGCCGCGGGTCAGGAAGGCGGTCTCGCGGAGCCGCTCGGCCAGGGTCTGGAAGTCGAACTCGATCTCCTCGAAGATCTCGAGGTCGGGGAGGAAGGTGATCTTCGTCCCATGCTCCTTCGTCTTCTCCCCCGGAGTGAGGTCGTTCTGCGGTTTGCCGCGCTCGTAGTCCTGGGACCAGACGCTGCCGTCGCGGCTGATCTCCAGGTGCAGTCGCTCGGAGAGCGCGTTGACGACCGAGACGCCGACGCCGTGGAGACCGCCGGAGACCTTGTAGCCGCCGCCGTCCCCGAACTTGCCGCCGGCGTGGAGGACGGTCAGCACGACCTCGGCGGCCGGCCTCCCCTCTTTCTCCATCGTCTCGACCGGGATCCCGCGGCCATCGTCTTCGACGGTGCAGGCGTTGTCGGGATGGAGGACGACGCGGACGCTGTCGCAGTGACCGGCGAGGGCCTCGTCGACCGAGTTGTCGACGATCTCGTAGACGAGGTGGTGCAGACCTCGCGGGCCCGTCGAGCCGATGTACATGCCGGGGCGTTTGCGAACCGCTTCCAGGCCCTCGAGGACGGTGATGTCCTTGGCGCCGTAGGAGTCGCCGCTGGCTTTTTTCTCAGGCAAAGAGTCCCTTCCGATTGAAACGTAGACACACAAAGCCCCGACTCCTGGAGAGCTCGCTCCACGGCTGTCGGGGCGTCATGCGAGTTGCCATAAGAATACCAGTTGGGGGCCTCGGACAACCCGTCCGTCTGAGGCAATTTCCCTGCAAATGTGCAGAAACTGTGCTTAAAATCGCTCTGAGTTGACACGAAACCGGAGCGCTTTCGGGGCCTGCTCTCCGACTTCGGCTCGCAACCGCTTCAGCAGGGCCTCCTGCATCAGGTCCAGCTCCTGCGCCCAGACGGTGTCGACGCACTCGATCGTCACCGTCCCGTCGCGTTCGGAGACCGGCACCGCGACCGCCGCCAGCTGCTCGCCGGCGGTGCTCGCCCAAGCCGCCTGCACCGCCGCCAGGGGGGTTTTGGGGGCGACCCGGTCGAGTGCGGCCTTGAAGGCGCCGGCGGCAGGTCGGGGAGCGCGGCGGCGGCTCATGCGCCGGTACCTTCTGTCTGCGGCGGCATCGTGACCACGGTCTCCCGCGCCCTTGCCGGCACCTGCTCGGAGTCCGCGGCGGTGATCAGAACTTGGCCGCCGTCGTCGAGGCGGGCGACCAAGCGCTCCCGCCGACCGGGGTCGAGCTCACTCATCACGTCGTCGAGCAACAGCAGCGGCGTCACCCGTCGCGCCGCCAGCAGCGCCTCGCGCTCGGCGAAAAGGAGCGCCAGCAGGGCGGCCCGCTGCTGTCCCTGCGAACCGAAGCGGCGCAGCGAGCGGTCGCCGCTGCTCAGCTTCAGCTCGTCGAGGTGGGGGCCCCAGGAGCTGCGGCCGAGGCGGATGTCCTGCTCGCGGCGCTCCTCGAGGCCCGTTCGGATCTCCTCTGCCGAGCCCGCCGCCCGCGGCGCGTACTCCAGAACCGCTCCCTCCAAACCCAGCTCCTCGGCAGCGCCGGCGAACGGCTGCGCCAGCTCGCCGACGGCCTCGGCCCGCGCCTCGACAAGGGGGGCGGCGGCGTCGGCCATCCCCGCGTCCCAGATCCGCAGGTCCTGCGGCGAGCCGTAGCCGCCGGATAGCCGCGCGAGCAGGGCATTGCGTTGGGCCACCGCCTGCCCGAAGCGCTTGCGCAGCTCCCCCCGGGCAGGCCAGCGGGCGGCGAGGAAACCGTCGAGGTGGGCGCGGCGCTCGGCCGGGGGCCCCTTGACCAGGGTCAGGCGGTCCGGGGCGAAGACGGCAACGGGGGGCCGACTGCGGGCGATCGTCGCCGGATCGGCCGGGCTACCGTCGAGCAGGTGGCGGCGGCCTTCGCTGCGGCTGACCGAGGCAAGCAGGGTGCGCTCGATTCCGTCCTCGTCGCGAATCGTCGCCTCGGCCCGGGCGAGGGAGCCACCGAAGGGGATCAGGTCGCGGCGATCGCTGGTACGGAAGGAGCGGCCGGTGAGGGCGAAGTAGAGCGCCTCGACGAGGTTCGTCTTGCCGGTCCCGTTGGGCCCGATGACGCTGACGATCCCCGGCGGCAGCTCGACCCTTGCCCGCTCGAGGCTGCGCAACGGCTTCGCCTCGATCGCGGTGACGAGCACGACGCGCTCACCCGGCCGGCGCCGTCACGCTCAGACGTTGAGCCGGATCGGCATCACCAGGTAGCGGAACTCGTCTCCCTCCACCGGTTCCAGCAGCCCCGGCCGCAGCGGCGAGATCAGGCGCAGGAGGATCTCGTCGCCGGCGACGCTTTCGATTCCTTCCTTGAGGAACTCGGGGTTGAACCCGATCTCCAGCTCCTCGCCCTCGAAGGCCGCCGGCATCGTCTCCCGGGCGTCGCCCACCTCGGGCGTCTCCGCCGCCACCGTCAGCTCGCCGGAACTGAACGAGAGCCGCAGCGGCGCGTTCCGCTGCGCCAGCTGGCTGACCCGGCGGGTGACGTCGAGCAGGTCGGTGCGCGGCAGCCGCACGTCGTGCTCGTAGGACTCCGGCAGGAGTTGTCGAAAGTTGGGGAATTGGCCGTCGATCAGCCTCGTCGAGAGGAGGATCGCCCCTGCCTGGAAAACGGCCTGGTTGGGCAGCAACGAGATCGACGCCTCGCCGGCGCCCTCGGAGGAGAGGATGCGGCCGAGCTCGCGCAGCGCCCGCGCCGGGATGTTCGCCTCGAGCTCGCCGCCGAGGTCGGCCTCGAGCTCGGTTCGCTTCACCGCCAGCCGGTAGGAGTCGGTGGCGACCATCGTCATCTCCTTGCCGCTGGCGGAGACGAAGACGCCCGTCAGCACCGGGCGCATGTCGTCGCGGGAGGCGGCGCGGGCGACCAGGTCGATGCTCTCTTCCAGCGCCGTGGCCGGGATCCTCAGCCCCGGGGTCTCCTCCGGCTGAGGCAGCTTCGGGAAGTCCTCGGCCGGCAAAACCCGCAGGTGGAAGCTGGAGCCGCCGCTGCGGATCTCGACGTCGTGCTCGGCCTCGCGCGACTCGATCTCCACGCTCGGATCGGCAAGCGAGCGGGCGATCTCGGCGAAGAGGCGGCCGGGGAGGAGGGCCGAGCCCTCGTTCTCGATCTCGGCCTCAAGCGTCGTCTCCAGCCCGAGGTCGAGGTCGGTGGCGGCGAGGGTGACGCGGCCGCCCTGCGCGGAAAGAAGGACGCCGGAGAGCGCCTGGGTTGCGGCGCGGGTGGAAACCGCCCTGGAGACGATCGAGAGCTTGGAGACGAGATCTTCGCGTTTGGTCGTGAGCTTCAAGTGATGTGCTTTCCTGGAGTTGGCCTTACTTGAGTTGGGTTAGGTCCTGTTGAAAAGACTCTTATCGAGGGCGATTCGGCGGCGCGATGCGGTTTGGCGGCTGTGGAAGGGCCTGTGGGAGGCTGGGGATTCTTACAGCGCGGGCGGCTGTCAGCGCTCCTCGCCCACAGGGTTGTGGATAGCTCCCCGCAACTCCCGGACCTTCTCTGCCAGTTCGGTGTCCTCGTCCAGGCTCGCTTCGACCCGGCGCAGGGAGTTGATCACGGTGGTGTGGTCGCGACCTCCGTAGAGGCGGCCGATCTGCGGCAGCGAGAGGTCGGTGAGGTCGCGGGTGAGGAAGATCGCCACCTGGCGGGCGCGCAGCGGAGTCGCGGCGCGGCTGGAGCCGACGAGCTCGGCGCGGGAGATGCCGAAGAGCTCGGCGACCCGCTGCTGGATCTCCTCGACCGAGGTCGTCTCGCGCCGGCGGTGGCGGGGGATGACTTCGGAGATCAGCTCGGTGCTGAGCGGCCGTCCCATCATCGAGGCGTGGGCGATGACCCGGGTCAGCGCCCCGTGCAGCTTGCGCACGTTGGCGTCGATCCGGTTCGCCAGCTCGGTCAACGCCTCTGTGTCGGCGATCTCGACCCCGGCCTCCTCGACCAGGCGCCGCAGCACGGTCAGCCTGGTAGCCAGGTTGGGAGGCTCGACGGCGACCGTGAGGCCCCACTCGAAGCGGTCCCGCAGCCGCGCGGCGAGCGTCGAGAGCTCGCTCGGGATGCGGTCGGCGGAGAGCACGAGCTGGCTTCCGGACTCATACAGGGCGTTGAAGGTGTGGAAGAACTCCTCCTCGGTCGCCGGCTTTCCCTGCAGGAACTGGACGTCGTCGATGAGGAGGACGTCGATGTCCCGGTAGCGGGCCTTGAACCCGTCGCTGCCCTTCGCCTTCAGAGCGGCCACGAACTCGTTGGTGAAGGACTCGGCCGTGGTGTAGCGGACGCTGAGGCCGGGGGCGTTGTCGCGCAAGTAGTTGGCGATCGCCGCCAGCAGATGGGTCTTGCCCAAGCCGGGGGGGCCGTGGAGGAAGAGCGGGTTGTAGGCCTCCGAAGGCGCCTCGGCGACCGCCAAGGCGGCGCCGTGGGCGAGGCGGTTGCCGGGGCCGATCACGAATCGCTCGAAGGTGTAGCTGGGGTTCAGCTCGGGGTCGTGCTCGCCGCTCCCCTCGCCCAGCTGCGGCTCGGCGAAGCTCACCTGCTCGAGGCCGATGTCGGCGCGCCGCAGCGCTTCCGCGATCAGGGTCGAGTAGCGCCGCTCGGTCCAGGCGCGTTTGCTCTCGGGGGCGGTGAGGAAGAGGGTGTCACCCTCAGCCGCAACCGCCACCAGCGGCTCCAGCCAAAGACGGAAGGTCGACTCCGGAACCGATGCCCTCAGCCGCTCCTGCGCTGCCCTCCAGAGGGCGTCGAGGTCGGATGGGAGGGAGTCGTCGGGCACCGGGCGGCGACCATAGCGCCGTGCCTGAGCAGCCAGTTCCGGTGCCTCGCAAATCCCGCAGAAAAGATTTTCGGAGGCGCTCCCTATACTTCCGCCGGCATGAAGCGCACTTACCAACCGAAGAAGCGGAAGCGGGCGAAGACCCACGGCTTCCGGGCCCGGATGAGCACCCGTGGCGGTCGCGCCGTCCTCAAGCGCCGCCGCGCTAAAGGCCGCAAGCGCCTCACCCCGTAAGCGGATGGCGCCCAAGCGCCGACGCCTTTCGCGCAGCGGCGAGTTCGACCGCGTCTACCGCGACGGCACCTCGCACGCCACCCGGTACCTGGTCCTCTACACCTTTCCGCGCAAGGACGAGGACCGCGACGAGGTGCGGCTCGGGGTCTCCGTCAACCGCAAGGTCGGCGGCGCCGTCGAGCGGAACAAGGTGAAGCGGGTCCTGCGGGAGGCGTTCTGGACCCTGGCCGACCGGTTGCCGCCGCGCCACGACTTCGTCATCGTCGCCCGCGCCGAGATCAAGGATCTGGTCGATCGGGAGGGTATGCAGGGGGTTTCCGCCAACCTGGAAGAGGCACTCGCGGGCGGCCGTTCCACGTGAAACGCTTTTTCCTCGCCCCGGTTCGGGCTTACCAACGTTGGATCTCACCGCTCTTTCCCCGCCGCTGCCGCTACGAGCCGACCTGCTCGCGGTACACGGTGGAAGCGGTCGAGCGCTTCGGCGTGATCCGGGGCTTTCTCCTTGCCGGCTGGCGGATTCTGCGCTGCAACCCCTTCAGTCACGGCGGCTTCGACCCCATCCCCGATAGATTCACGCTCCGCACCGGTCCGGTTCACCCCGCCGACTGGCACGAAGCCCACCGATGACGCCCCTCACCGCCCTCATCCTCCAGCCGCTGATCGACGTCGCCAACGGCGTCCTCAAGTTCTTCCACGACAACGTGGGCCTCAGCTGGGGGATGTCGATCATCATGCTCACGGTCGTCACCCGGGCCGTCCTCATCCCGCTGACCTACAAACAGCTGAAAGGGATGCGGGCGATGCAGGCTCTGCAGCCGCAGATCAAGGAACTGCAGGAGAAATACAAAAACGACAAACAGCGCATGCAGCAGGAAATGATGCGCTTCTACAAAGAGAACAAAGTCAACCCGCTGGCCTCCTGCCTGCCGCTCCTGGCCCAGTTCCCGGTCTTCATCACCCTCTTCTACGTCCTTCGGCACGAGCTGCCGCCGGACATGGGTTGCCCGGCGGCCGGCCACTGCGCCGCCTACGGAGCCGAATTCCTCTTCATCAACGACCTCACGGGGAAGGCGACCGGCGCCGAACTGATCGTCCTCGTCGTCGCCTACGTGGGCACGCAGCTGATCTCCAGCATGGTCATGTCGATCACGGCTGACAAAAGCCAGCGGACGATGATGCTCCTGCTCCCCTTCGTCTTCGTCCCCTTCATCCTCAAATTCCCCGCCGGGCTGATCCTTTACTGGATCACCACCAACCTCTGGACCATCGGCCAGCAGCTGGTGATCAAAAAGGTGGTACCGCCGCCTGTGATCGCGACGCCCGAGGGGGCGGCCGCGATCGCAGAGGCGAAGCCGCCCCCTCCGCCGCCGCGGAAGAAAAAGAAGCGGCGATAGGGGGTTCGGGGGAGGGTCCGGTACCCCCTCCTCTCTCAACTTGCTCGGGGGGGGGCGTCGCCTGCCGGTCCGAGATTGGGCTGCCCGAGAAGTACAAGCCGTTCGGAGGGGGTACCGGACCCTCCCTTCGAGCCTGGGTGGTAGATGGGTTAGCCCTTGGGGCGTTTCTTGGCGATTCCGGGGTTGCGGGGGAGGTTGGGCGGGGTCGGGGCGGACTTGCGGATGACGTGCAGGTGGCGGTGTTGGCTGCCGGCTCGGTCGCCGACGTCGAGGATTGACTCCGGGCTCATTGCCAGGGCCTGAGACGCGTTCTCGAGCTGTTGCTCCTCGTCCTCGTCGCGCTTTCCCTTCCAGGCGACAAGGACGCCGTTTGGCTTCAGGAGCGGGCTGGCGAGCTCGGCTAGGGTCGATAGGCGGCCCACGGCGCGGGCGGTGACGGCGTCGTAGGTCTCCCGGCCTTCACCCGCTGCCAGGTCCTCGGAGCGGGTGTTGAGGACGGTGACGTTGGCGATCTCGGCCGCCTCGGCGGCGCGGCGCATGAACTCGCACTTGCGGCCGACCGACTCGATCAGGTCGACCTGCGCGGCGGGCAACGCCACCGCCACCGCCAGCCCGGGGAATCCCGCGCCCGCGCCGACGTCGGCGATCCGCCTCGCCTCCCGCAGCTCCGCTACCTCCAGTCCGGTGAGGCTGTCGGTGACGTGAACCTGCCAGGCGCGCTCGTCCACGACGGAGCTGACCGAGGCCCGCTCCTGCGCGAGCAGCTCCAGAACCGTCTCCAGCTTCGCCCGTGCGGCGTCGTCGATCACTCGGGCAGGAGCGGCGCGACGATCACGCAGCGGTTGGGCTCGTCGCCCTCGCTGTAGGTCTCGATCCCGGCGCGCTCCTTCAGCCGCTCGTGGACGATG
>Ga0207661_10001102_pt1 | contig 17966 bp, 17 predicted proteins | sample KBSC713LmetaG_FD_184337 | JGI IMG/M metagenome (GOLD analysis project Ga0207661, IMG submission 184337) | Corn rhizosphere microbial communities from Kellogg Biological Station, Michigan, USA - KBS C7.1-3L metaG (SPAdes) (version 2) | ecosystem: Host-associated > Plants > Roots > Rhizosphere ...
TCCGCGACAGGGGAACGCTGCCGCTCTATGTCTCCGCCGATTGGTCCAAGCCGCTGCCTGATCTCACCCGCGCGGTGCTGGTGCTGCATGGGCGGCTGCGCAACGCCGATGTGTATTACCGCTCGGCGCAGACGGCACAGGCCGCGGCTGGCGAGACCGGCAAGTCCGCGATCATGATCGTCCCGCAATTTTTGGCCGAGGTCGACATCGAGGGCTGGCACCTGCCGGCGGATACGCTGCGCTGGTCGCTGGAAGGCTGGGAGGGCGGCGAGCCGGCGCTGGGACCGACCCCTGCGAGCTCGTTCGAGGCATTGGACACCATCCTCGCGCGCCTCGCCGACCGGAACATCTTCCCGAACCTGAAGCAGGTCGTGGTCGCCGGCCATTCCGGCGGCGGGCAGGTGGTGCAGCGCTATGCCATATCCGCGCAAGGCGAGGCGGCGCTGACCGCCGCGCATGTCGACATCCGCTACGTCGTCGCCAATCCCTCCTCCTACGCTTATTTCAGCGCGGAGCGGCCGGAGCCGCAGATCGCAGCTTCTTGCCCGCGCTACAACAATTGGAAATACGGCATGGAGGCGCGCCCGCCTTACGTCGCGGGTTCACCGGCCGAGCTGGAGCAGCGCTATGTCGCGCGCCGCGTGATCTATCTGCTCGGCACCAAGGACACCAATCCCAATCACCCCGCGCTCGACAAGAGCTGCATGGCCGAGGCCGAAGGCCCGTATCGCTACGCGCGCGGGCATTCCTACGCGGCTGTCATGGCGAAGCGGGACGGCGGCACGCCCAACCACAGGGTTTGGGACGTCGAGGGCGTCGGCCATGACGGCGACAAGATGCTGACCTCGCCCTGCGGGCTCGCAGCCCTGTTCGACCTGCCGGGCTGCGTCGCCGAGCACTGAAGCATGCTGAATTTTGGTTGAGTCGATTCGGCGCAGAGGGTTCCTCACCTCTCCCCGCGAAGAGCGGGGCGAGGTAGAAGACCGAGTCCGCGGCTCGGCTCAACTTGATCTCACCACATTCCAGTCTGTTCAGCTCGCGCGCATGCGGCCGAGATTGATGGAGGCGCCGGCGAGCGCGGCGCGGCGGTCGGCGACGGCTTGGTGGAATTGCTCGAGCACCAGATGGTGGGCGGCAAGATCGGATTCCTCGATCGTGCCGTCGTCATAGCAATCCAGTGTCTCGCGCAGGATGTTGTCGGCCTCCTCTTGCAACGCGTCCAGCTCCTCGGGCGAGTTGATCTTGCGTGCCCGCGAGATCGCTTCCACCAGGCGTTCGCGATGCAGGACGTTCATCTTGCGCTCATTGCGCCGGATGAAGTGGCGCATGGCGGCGGTCGCGGAGCCCAGCACCGAGAACAGCAGCACCACGGCCCAGATATAGTCGCTGTATTTGTCCATGAAGGTGCGCTCGGTGCCGTCGATATAGGCGGCGGCGCCGGGATGGGCGGGCAGCGCCGCATCCTTGTCGGTGTCCGGCTTCTCGAGCTTCGATGCGCTCCGGATTTCGCGCGTCAGCGACGGCTTGGCCGCGAAGATTTGCCGCGTCAGCGTGCTGACCGTGGTCTCCGCCAGTGATTTCGGCGCGACAATCAGATGGCTGACGCCGACCGTCTCGACCTTGTCATCGGGGCGCGCCGGCGACGTCGTGAACGAGCTGCCCGGGATCTCCTCGGATTCATAATGCGCGTGGCGCGCGGCGATCGCCTCGGAGACATCGATCGGCAGGAAAATCGGCTCGCCGCGAAGGTGCGCGGTCGCGGTGATGGCTTCGGACACCTGCTTGCTGTCGACGGGGGCGACGATCATGAACGCGTCGATAGAGGCGTCCTTCACCATGTCGCTGACCTGATCGGTGCCGAACTGCGCCACCTCGACCTTGTCCGGGTCGACGCCCGACTCTTTCAGGATGACGCGCAGCAGCTTGATGTTCACCTGCGTGCGTCCGACCACGCCGACCCGATGGCCGGGGAGGTCGCCGATCGCCTTGATCTTCGGTCTGGCCGGCTTGCGCGGCGCCTTCGGCGGCGAGCCGTTCGCCCAGAGCACGACGACGTTCTTGCGCAGCACTGCAACGGATTCGGTGCTCTCCGGCATCTCCTCATCGGCGCGCGCCACCGCGAGATCGGCCTTGCCGGCGGCAAGTACCGCGATCGAGTCGACAGGTCCCGCGGTGGTGATCACGGAGAGCCGCACCGTGGCGCCGTCCTGGGCAAAATGCTGCGCCAGGCCCTGGATCACTTGCTGATCGCTGCTGCCGGATGGGCCGACGGCAATTCGCAGCGTGGTCGGGCGCAGCAGGATGAAGGTCGCGCCGACGATCGCCGCAAACAGCAGCAGGCCGGCGGCGAGCGCCAGGAATGGGGAACCCCTCGTTCGCCGGCCGCGAAACTGATTTTCGCCGGTCACACCGTCTGAACTGGACATCGTGCCGCCACGCAAGGAGAGATCGAGGCCGCCCTTGGCCGCAGACTAGCATGCTTGGCGCGCTCGCTCCAATTTCCCCATCGAATGGTCCAACTTTCGACGCCGACTCAGAGCACCTTCACGGCCAGTCGATTCGGGCTCGGCGGGTCCCGTGGTTGTGAGGGGTGTTTGTGATGGTGAGCACGTATCCGCCGGCGAAGAAGGACAGTCATATTTCCCGATCGCGGTTCCAGGACGATGATGGTTTTGATACCGAGTTCGATCCCGACATGATCCGCCTCCTGGAAGAGAACGCCCGACTGCGGCAGCTGGTGACCCAGCTCTCCTGCCTCGTACTCAAGCACGTCGCCGATCAGAAATAGGGTTGCTTCGCCTCATCATCGGGCATCACTTTGGCGGCAGCGCGGCCCTTCCGGTCGCGCGATCGCTCTGCTATGGAGTTTGCCGTACGCGGCTCGCCCGCGTCGCGGGCGTCCTACTTCGGACGCTCGGATGTCTCCCGGGGAGGGAGACGGCAGTTGACCTTGGTCATTTACACAAGCCTGGTCGTTGCGTTCAACCGTAGTAGCCCGACAGCAGGCTCTTGTTCACCTTGCAGATGTATGTGTATTTTGGATTGACGACCTGAGTGCACCGCGCTTCGGCAATCTGGCCGAGCAGCATGTAGCCTTCCGCGGCGGGGATCTTCCAATCGTCCTCCATCCAATAGACCATTTCCTCAAATGCAATCCGCATCGCATCCTCAAGCGGGCGCGCGCAGCCCAAGGTGCAAATGTGCGTTGAAGTCTCGATGCGCGGATGATTGAGCCGTGCCGGCGCGCGCTCGACCCCGACTCTCACGGTCAGGGTCGTGGCGATCTCGATGGCGCCCATGCCATTGCATTCTCCATCGCCTTGAATGGCGTGACAATCGCCGAGAAAGAGATGCGTGCCATCCTTGTTGACGCGAAAGAAAACGGAATTGCCGGTCGTAATCTCTTGCACATCGAGATTGCCGCCGTGCGGGCCGTTGTCGACGGTCAGGACCGCACCGTGGACCGGCGCAACGCCCGCTACACCGATCATCGGCTTGACCGGCAATTTTAGATGCTCATTCCAGAGCACGTGGCCGTCCTTCACCTCGACCACCCTGGTTTGGATACCGAATTCCTTGCGCCTGACCCAGTCCGGAAACATCCCGATGCCGGGCCAAAGCGCCGTAAAGCCCAGCTTGTCGAGTTCAATGTTCAGGATGTCGAGCCTGATCATGTCGCCAGATTTCGACCCCTTAACCTCGATCGGTCCGGTTGCGCCGTTGACAAACGGAAGGGTGACGTCCGCCGCCGTCAGTTGCTGTCCGACATGACGTATGGTGCCGTCATTGACGTTGATCGCGCACTCGACGACGAATGTCTCGTCCGGTTCAACGCTTGCAATGAAATCGTCATCCCCGGACAGCGCGTATTTGATGTTGCCGGCTTTGCTGATGCGCTTCGACATATTTTTCTCCCAGGCAGGCTGATTGCTGAAGATTTAGATCTGGCGTCGCCACGGCATCAGCAGCCGCTCGATCTTGCCCACGATGAAGGTCAGGAGCAGGGCCAGCGCGATGGTTACGACGAGCGCCGCGAACACCTTCGGTATTATGTAGAGCGAACCCGCCTTGAAAATCGCGTGGCCGAGTCCTTCGGATGACGACATGAACTCACCGACAATCGCCCCGATCAAGGCAAAGCCGACGGTGAGCTTTAAGCCGGCAAAGATGTCGGTCAGGGATGCAGGCACCACCAGCTTCCGGAAAATCTGGAACTTGGATGCGCCCAAGGTTCTCATCAGGTTGATTTGGTCGGGATCGACGCCGACGGCGCCCTTATAGGAAGTTACCAGCGCGACGATCACGACCGAAAGCGTCGACATGGCAACCTTGGAGACCAGGCCAGTACCGAACCAGATGATGATGATCGGTGCCAACGCGATGATCGGTATAGAGCCGAGCGCGATAATAAAGGGCTCGACGACCCGGGAAACGAATCTCGAATACCACAGCGAGAGACCGATCAGGGTACCAAAGAGATTGCCGACGAAAAAGCCGAGCAGTGTTTCCAGCCCAGTGACGTAGGTATCGCGAAAGAGGCTGCCGTCACGCGCCATTTGCCCGAGAAAGCCGGCAATCGCCGACGGCGAACCGAACATAAACGCAAAGGTGGTGTTGCCGGAGGTCGCGTGCTGCCAAAAGCTCAAGAACGCCACAAGGATGACGAGTTGCGTCGCAAGTATCGCGATCGCGGCGCGAAGCCGATCCCATCGCCGCTTTGCGAACAGCGGCGCGGTCTCAACCGGAGACTTTGTCGTAGGTGACACGGGCGCTTCGATTTCCGCTGTCATTGCCGCACCACATCGAGATCAGCCCAGATGCTCCGCACGTAGTGACTGAAATCTGGATTTTCACGCACCTCCATCAGATCTGTTCGGCCAGAGCCGAGCTCGATGTCGTAGACCGATTTGATCCGGGTGGGGCGTTTTGACAGGACAATAACCCGGTCGGCCAGCGAGATCGCCTCTTCGATATCATGTGTGATGAGCAACAGCGAGCGCTTGCCTTGCCGCACGAGACCAACGGTGTCGTTCTCGATCAATAGCTTACTTTGAAAATCCAGTGACGCGAACGGCTCATCGAGCAAGAGCACGTCAGGTTCGTTCACCAATGTGCGCGCGAGCGCCACGCGCTGACGCATTCCACCGGAAAGAGTGGACGGATAGTGATCGGCAAAGCCGTGGAGGCCGAGTTGCTCGAGCATAGCTCGGCTGCGATGCTCGGCCTCGGCCGCAGCAGTGCCGCGGATCTCCAGTCCGAGCATGGTGTTGCCGAGCGCGGTCCGCCAGGGCAGTAACAGGTCCTTCTGCAGCATGTAGCCGACATTCTGGGGCTGGCCGAAAACCTCTCGTCCGTGCCAGCGGATGTACCCGGAATCCGGCGCCAGCAGCCCGCAGAGCGTGTTGAGTAGAGTTGTCTTTCCGCATCCAGAGGGACCGACGATGCTGATGATTTCTCCCGCCTTAAGCGTCAGACTGAGGTCGGCAATGACGGGCACGATCTGCCCGTCAAGGTCGTAGCTCTTCGCGACGTGCTCGACTACCAGCGGAGGCTCGGAAGTCCGCGCCTCCGCGATCATGCCGCCTTCCGATTCTCGATCAGCGCCTTTAGCGGTCATTTGAGGCTGGCAATCGCCTTTTCCGCGAAGGAGTTGTCGATAATCTGATCGAACGGAACAGTGCCCTTGGCGTTGCCAAGATAAACCTGCATGTCCATCAGGTTTTTCCATTGATCCGGCTTGGTGATCACCGATTGCGCCGGGATGAGGTATTTCAATTCCGCGTCGATTGCCTTGTCAACGACGTCGCCTGGAAGATCGGGAAACTCCTGGCGCGCCACCTGCTTGGCAAAGGCCGGATCAGCATAGGTCTTGCGCGACGCCTCCTCAAAGGAAGTGACGAGTGCCTGCACCATCTGCGGATCCTTCTGGATCGTGCCCGGAAGCACCATGATGCCGGTGTTACAGAACGGCCCGATATAGCTCGAGAAATCGAATACGACCTTGGCACCTTGGCTCTCGGCGGCGGCCACGCTGGGCTGATAGGCGATGGCGATATCCGCCTGACCGGCCAGCATCGCCGCGATCTCGGTGCCCGGATTGACAGGAATAATGGTCGCATCAACGCCGACCTTGAGACCCGCTTTTTCAAGCAACCGCTTGGCTACACTGTAGTTCGTGTTCGGCTCAGGCGAGGTGACGATTTTAAGGCCCTTGAATTGTTTCGGATCGGAAATCGGCTTGAGGGTCTTGGAAACCCCAAAGTAATGGGCGCGCTGCACGACCGTGCCCACCACGACACCGGGACCGCCGTTCTCCCGCGAGATTTGCGCCATCGTCGCGTCTCCGATGGCGAAATCCGCCGAGCCGCCCAACACGGCTGCGAACGTCTGAGTGTCGCCGCCGGCAGCACTCACCTGCATGTCCAGACCGTTCTTTTTGAAGATACCGGCATGCATGCCGACGTAGAGGTTGATGTAACCGAGATTGTGGACCGCTTCGCTGAAGCGCACGGTCTTCAGTGTTTCGGCCAACGCAGGACGAGAAGCGAGAAGCACTGATGTGCCGAAACAACCTGCAACGGCCGCTGAAGTGCCTAGAAAGCGACGCCGAGTGATTGGGTGGCTGCTGTTCGTAAAGGGATGGCGGACTGATCCGGTCATGGCTCTGATTTCCTCCCGCGAGTGAAATATCGCAAAGACTAGTTCGTCTCGGAAATTATCGGAAGGCGAAAATAGTGACGTCAACTGACAGAACGTTGGCGCGACAATTCATTATGTCGCATCCGGTGACATAATGGGTGGAAGCTTGCTGTGTCCGTGAAATTTTCGTGCGGTCAATGAGGCCTGACTTCAATCGTCACGCCACTTGTCCTTCCGTTCTCTTTGTCAGCTATCGCAGCGCTAAGGATTGGCAGCGATGCAGTCGTGGCCGAGCGCATACCGCGCGGCGATTCGACAACGACCAAGCGAAGGTGATGCGCAATAGGCAACCTTCAAGCGTTCACGCGCAATGAAGCAAACCGTCCAGTGACGGCACCGCCACATTTTTCTGCGGCAATGCGCGTAGCTCGCGCCTGTTCGCGCTGCTTGAAATTTGGAGGTTGGGGAGTTCGGGCTGTCGGCGAAGTCGTGGTAGAGTTCTCGGTTGCTCTGAGGCGCTCGAATAGATTGTTAACCAGCCCTCGCAACCGCAAGTTCTCAGTCGCCAATTCCTTCATCTGTCTTGCAGCGGGGATGTCTAGTCCGCCAAGCCGGCGACGCCAGCGGTAGAAGGTTCGTCTTGTCACACCAGAGGTCCGGCAAATCTCCACCACCGGCACGCCCGCGCTGGCTTCGCCCAGCAACTGCAGAATTTCGCTGTCCGTGAATTGGGAACGCCTCATTGGCTGTACTCCATCCTCCAACGACGCCCGGCAATGCAGTACTATAACCGAGCCTTGCCCCGCCCGGAGCCCGCACATGCCACGTCGCTACGAAATACCAAGCACACCGGAGAACATGGTATGGGGTTACCTCGACAGCGCGGTTAAACCCATCATCGAGATCACCTCGGGCGATACGGTGACAATGCACAGCTTTCCAGCTGGTGGAAAAGAAACGCTGCCGGATGATCTGAGCACCGTGCCGGGCGACTACCTGTTGGCCCTTGAAACGCTGCAGCCCGGCCCGGGTCCCCATTTTATCACCGGCCCCGTCTATGTCAGAGGCGCCTCCGTCGGCGACGCCCTGCAGATCGATATCCTGGATGTGAAGATCAGGCAGGACTGGGGTTTTGTATCGATCCTCCCGCTGCTTGGGACGCTCCCGGAGGAGTTCACCGAATACGAGACGATCCATCCGAAAATCGATCGGTATCGCAACGTCTGCGTGATGCCATGGGGGACCGAGATCCCACTTGATCCGTTTTTCGGAATCATTGCCACCGCACCTCCGCCGAGCTGGGGGCGATGCGGATCGCCCGTGCCGCGGGCGTTCGGTGGCAACATGGACAACAAGGAGTTGCGCCCTGGCACAACCTTGTACTTGCCGGTTTTCAACGAGGGCGCGCTTTTCTTCGCCGGCGACGGTCATGCGGTTCAAGGCGATGGCGAGGTATGCATCACCGCGCTTGAGACGGGAGTCACGGAGACATTCCGCCTCACCGTGCGCAAGGACATGGAGATCCGGTGGCCTTTTGCCGAGAGTGCAACACATCTGATGTCGATCGGCCTCGATGAGGATCTTGACGATGCTGCAAAGCAGGCCATCAGAGAAATGGTGAAGCACATTTGCGCGCGCACGAATCTGACCCGCAACGAGGCTTACATGTTGTGCTCGCTTGCCGGAAATCTTCGCGTCACCCAGCTTGTCGATGGAAATAAAGGCATCCACATGCTCTTGCCTAAGTCGCTTTTGTAGTGCCGCGGCTCCCAGCCGACAGATGTTGCTAAGCGGCGTGTGGCTTTGCTAAAAGACGGCGGCGGGTGGACCAAGAGCGGAACAAAATCTCCAGCTAATGGAAATGACCTCGCAAATCAGGACGGTCCCGTAGCTCAGCCGGATAGAGCGGCGGTTTCCTAAACCGTAGGTCGGAAGTTCGAGTCTTCCCGGGATCGCCAACTGATTTGCCGGAACGGCCGGTGGCGGAAGTGGCGTGCCGAAAATCTCGTGTCGCTTATGTGCGAGGCGCCGTGCGCGCGAGGCGGCGCACCAGCAGAAGGCCTCGGGGCAGCTCGATTGGTCATGGTGACCCCGGACTCTTATGTCCGGTCGCTACATTCCGCCGGTGTATCTCGAGCAGACCCCGAATGGTCAGGTCGGGATCGAAATGATCGATCGCAGTGGTCGCGCCACGGAATAGCGAGGCGACACCGCCGGTGGCGACGACGGCCATCGCTTCATTCCGCTCTGCCTTTATACGAGCAATCATTCCCTCGATGAGCGCAACATGGCCCCAAAAAATGCCCGACTGCATGGCGCTGACCGTGTCGTTGCCGACCACGCGCCGAGGTCGTTGCAGGGCGATCCGGGGAAGCTTCGCGGCGGCTGCGTGCAGGGCCTCCATGGACAGGTGCACACCGGGCGCAATGATGCCTCCCTCGAAGGCGCCGTCACGTCCGATCACGTCAAGCGTGATCGCGGTGCCGCTGTCGACGACGATCAAAGGTGGCGGATAGAGCACGAGCGCGCCGAGAGCATTGACCAGGCGGTCCGATCCGACCTCCGAGGGTTTTACGGTCCGAACCTGGATGCCGAGCTCGGTATTCTCGCCGATGATCAACGGTTCGACGCCCAAATATCGACGCGAGAGGTTTCGAAGGTTGAAAATCGATTGTGGCACGACGCTCGAGATCACACAGGCGTTCAGCGCGCCGATGTCCAGTTTGCGCATTGCCATCAGGTGCGAGAGCCACACGACGTATTCATCTGCCGTGCGACTAGGCTCGGTGGCTGTGCGCCATTGGGCAATCCAATGCTCGCCGTCGTGAACCGCAAAGAGGCTGTTGGTGTTGCCCTGCTCAACTGCCAGTAGCATCGGCTCTCCCTATGCGGTTCGCGGAAAACGCACCTGTGCGCTGACCAATTGATCAAGCTATTGAGGCGGCACGCTAGACCGTATGGGATGCATCGCCTAGAGCGGATCGCGCATTTCGATGCCGAGCGCAGCGCCGGCAACCATATGCCGCCGCTTTACCCCGCCTCGTGCGGTGTTATCCTGATCTTCCGACATGTCGAATCTCCCGGACCGCGGGAAAATTCGGTGCGGCCGAGACCGAAGGTGGCCGCCGCGAGATCATGGTGACCTTGCGCCAGGTGCTGGAATATCTGTGGCCGACGAAATCGAGGGAGGCGGGATGACGGAGGTTTTGCCGCTCAAGATTGAAGTCGGCAGCGCAGGCGCGGTGTCCGCGCTGCTGACGCTTCCGCCAAAGCCGCACGCCTGCTTCGTCTTCGCGCATGGCGCGGGCGCCGGCATGACGCACGCGTTCATGGCGGCCGTCGCGTCGGGTCTTGCCGAGCGCGGCGTCGCGACGCTGCGCTATCAGTTTCCCTATATGGAAAAAGGCAGCAAGCGGCCCGATCCGCCTGGTATCGCGCATGCGGCGGTGCGCGCCGCCGTCGCCGCGACGGCGCAGCACTGCGGAGGCGTACCGCTGATCGCGGGCGGCAAATCCTTTGGCGGTCGCATGACCTCGCAGGCGCAGGCGAAGGCGCCGCTCGCGGGCGTCGTCGGTCTCGCCTTTTTCGGCTTTCCCCTGCACGCGGCGGGCAAACCTTCCAGCGAGCGCGGCGATCATCTAGCCGATGTGAAAATCCCGATGCTGTTCCTGCAGGGGACGAACGACAAGCTGGCGGAGCCGGAGCTGCTGAAACCTGTCGTCAAGAAGCTCGGCGCCCGCGCGACGCTGCATCTCGTCGACGCCGCTGATCATTCCTTCCATGTGCCGAAGCGTTCAGGCCGCAACGACAGTGAGGTGATGACCGAGCTGCTCGACACGTTTGTGGCCTGGATTGGCGCCATGCGTCGTTGAGGGATCAGCGTTTCGAGATGCCCGAGGGGGCCTCGCTGGCGCACGGTGCGGGATCATGTAATGGTCCGTCCGCAACGACGACTTCGGAGAATTGTGGATGCTTGACGTGAGGGATGAGGCTGCGGCGAAGGCGTCCGCGGCGGGAGCGGAGCGATGGACCAGCGAGACGGCGGGCACAATCTATCGCCTGCCATTCAATGATCTCCTGTTCCGCGCGCAGTCGGTGCACCGACAGCATTTCGATCCGAATCGCGTGCAGCTCAGTCGATTGCTCAACATCAAGACCGGGGGGTGCCCCGAGGATTGCGGCTATTGCAGCCAATCTTCGCATCATGCGACCGGGCTCGCCGCTTCCAAGCTGATGGATGTGGCCGCCATCGTCGCCGAGGCGCGCAAGGCGAAGGTGGGTGGCGCGACGCGGTACTGCATGGGCGCGGCGTGGCGCAACCCGAAGCCGCGCGACATGGATGCGGTCGTCGAAATCGTCGGCGCGGTGAAGGCGCTTGGGCTCGAGACCTGCATGACGCTGGGCATGCTCGACCGCGAGCAGGCGGTTCGCCTCAGCGACGCCGGGCTCGACTATTACAACCACAATATCGATACGTCGGAACGCTACTATCCCAAGGTGATCTCGACGCGCAGCCTTGCCGACCGCATGGAGACGCTGGAGAATGTCCGTCAGTCCGGCATGAAGGTCTGCTGCGGCGGCATTCTGGGCATGGGAGAGGGCGAGGACGATCGCATCGACATGCTGGTGGCGCTGGCGAACCTGCCGGAACCGCCGGAGAGTGTGCCGATCAACATGCTGATCCCCATTCCCGGCACGCCGCTCGCAACATCCGATCCGATCGGGCCGATCGAATTCGTGCGTATCGTTGCGCTTGCGCGCATCATGATGCCGGCTTCCTTTGTCCGGTTGTCCGCCGGCCGGTCCGCCATGACGGATGAGATGCAGGCGCTCTGTTTCTTTGCCGGCGCGAACTCGATCTTTGTCGGCGATACCCTGCTCACGGCCGGCAATCCCGAGGATGCTGCCGACCGGAAGCTGTTCGGTCGGTTGGGCTTGCAGGCGCTCTGATTGCCGAAGGGAGATCAACCGTGGGCATTGAGGACATCAAGAACAACGTCAAGGCCTGCATGTTCGACCAGTATGGCACGGTGGTCGACATGCAGGGCGGACTCACCGCCATTGCGACGCCGTTTCTCAAAGCCAAGGGCTGGCGCGGCGACCCCAATGCCTTTGTCACCTGGTGGCGACGCACCCATTTCGAGAACTCGATGATCGATGCGCTCTTGCATCGCGAGCATACGCCCTATCGCGAGATCGGCCATCGCGCGGTCGCACATGTGATGGATCGCGCCGGCATCAGCCATACCAAGGACGAGGTGCGCTACCTTGTCGGCGAGATCGAGAAGCTGAAACCGTTTCCGGAGGTGCCGGCGGCGCTGGCAAAGTTGCACAGGAAATACAAGCTGGTCGTGCTGTCCAACGGCGATCCGGACATGCTGGAGACCGCAAAACAGTATCACCAGATCCCGTTCGACCGCGTCATCTCGGTCGCAGAGGCCGGCTCCTTCAAGCCGCATGTCGCGACCTATACCAAGGCAGCCGAGCTGTTAGGCCTGAAGATGGATCAGGTGCTGTTCGTCGCCAACCACGCCTTCGATTGCATCGGCGCAAAGTCGGCCGGCATGCGCACCGCCTTCATCGACCGCCGCTCCCGCCCTTTCGGCGAAACGCCGCATCAGCCGGATATTCTCGTGCCGACGATGACGGACCTCGCGGATGCGATTGTCTAATGCGGAGATCGATTATCTGGTAAGGGCCGGCCGGGTGAGCGCCTTATCGGATTCGTCATTGCGAGGAGCGCCAGCGACGAAGCAATCCAGACCGCCATCGCAGAAAGATTCTGGATCGCTTCGCTTCGCTCGCAATGACGTTGGAGGTCCGACCCAGTCTCTTCTCTAAGACGCCGCCGGCGTGCCATAAATCTTGTCGCGCAGCCTCCGCATGCCGGAAAGCCAGCGGTCGCGATTTTGCGCTTTGCGCTGCATGTATTCGTGCACCGCCGGATGCGAGAGGATCAGAAAGCGCTCTTGCTCCATCGCCTCGATCACCATGCGCGCGACTTCGCTCGGCTGCAGCACGCCGTCGACGCGTGCCGCGCTCGGTCCCGGCGTGGTCATGCCTGTCTGCACCGACTGCGGACACAGCACGGAGACGCGTATGCCGCGATCGCCGTATTGAATGGCGAGATGCTCGGCGAGCGCGACCGCCGCGTTCTTGGTCACTCCATAAGGCATCGAATTGAGCGAGGCGAGCAGGCCGGCGGCGGAGGCGGTGCTGACGAGATAGCCGGAGCCGCGCGACAGCATTTTTGGCACCAGCGCACGCGCCGCGAAGACATGGCTCATGACATGCACGCGCCAGCTCACCTCCCAGTCGGCATCGGAAGCATCCTCCTGTCCCTTGCGCGAGAGGCCGGCGTTGGAAAAGTATACGTCGATGGCGCCATATTTGGCTTCAGCGGCGGCGATCAGCGCCTTGATATCCTCTTCCTGGCCGACATCGGCCGCCACGGCGAGACCGTCGATGTCGCCGGCGACCTGCGCGAGCTTGTCGCGGGTGGTCTTCAGATCGGCGACGACGACGCCACGCGCGCCAGCTTCGGCAAAAGCACGAGCCGTGGCTTCGCCGATGCCGCTGGCGCCGCCGGTGACGACACAGACCTTGTCCTTGATGTGCATGCTGCTGTTTTCCTATCCCGGCTTGTAAAGCCCCTTGTCCCGCGCGCGCTGGATCGCGAGCCCCGCGATCAGATCGAGCATCGGCGTCGACAGGCCAGCTGCGCGCGCAAAGGCTGCGGGCGCGCGCACCAGCACGTCGATCTCCATGGCGCGGCCAAGCTCGTAATCCTGCAGGATCGAGGGCTTGTGCTCCGGCGCGGGACCGGAGCGCGAGACGCGCTTGACCGTGGGGATGCAGCTTTGCCCGACCGCGTTGGCCTCATCGACCAGGCGCGGAATCACGTGCTGCAGTGCCGGCTCGTCGCGCACGGCACGCGCAGTCTGGCCGGTCAGGAGGCACAGTACCGACATCGACATGTTGGTGAGGAGCTTTGCCCAGATCGTCTCCCGGATTTGAGCGGTCGGCGCCGAAGTGATCTTCGCGGCTTCGAGCAGCGCGCGAAGTTTGCCGATGCGTTCGCTGGTGCGATCGTCGCATTCGCCGATCAGCAGCATGTTGCGCTCCGGCGAGAGGTTGGCGACGATGCCGGGCTCGATCACCTCGTTGGACGAGAAGATCACGCCTCCGATGATACGCGACTTCGGGATCGCCGCGCGCAAGGCGCCGCCAGGATCGAGAAAGGATAGATCAGGCGGAGCGGGGTGATCGGCTGGCAGGCCGATGTCGTACCACCAGGGAATGCCGTTCTGCGCAAAGATCACCGGCGTCTCGGCGCCCAGCAGCGGTTTCAAGCCGTTCGCGAGGCTCGCAACCCCGGTCGCCTTCAGTGTGGAGATGACGAGATCCTGCGGCCCCAACGCCGAAGGATCGTCCGAGGCCTTCACCTTCACGTTGGTCTCGGCATCGCCGACCCGCAGTGTCAGTCCCTTTTGCTTCACGGCGGCAAGATGCGGCCCACGCATCACGCATGCGACATCATGGCCCGCCTGTGCGAGCCGCACCGCAAAGTGGCTGCCGACGGCGCCTGCGCCGAAAATACATATCCGCATTGGGTGGATGTCCTGTCGGGCGTGGTAAGATGGGGTCAGTTTCAAATAAACTTGCGTGGGGCGCAACCGGTCATGTCCCGCGGAAAAGGAGAATGCCCATGATCACCGCTATCGTCCGCTTCAAGCTGCCCACGAGCATCGATGCCGCCAAGGCGGAAGAGCTCTTCAAGGGCTCGGCGCCGAAATATCAGCAGCTGGCCGGCCTCGTCCGCAAATATTATCTGTTCGATGCCGAGAGCCACACCGGCGGCGGCTGCTATCTCTGGGAAAGCCGCGCGGCCGCCGAGCGCGTCTACAACGCGGAATGGCGCAAGATGATCATCGATCGCTACGGCAGCGCGCCCGAGATCAGCTATTTCGAGACGCCCGTGATCGTTGATAATGCGCAAGGCAAGGCGACCCTGGACGCCGCAGAATAGCGCGGCTGAAACAGGGATATCGGTCATGTCAAACCCGGTTTTGTGGGACCTCGACGCGCGCGGAGTCGCCACCGTCACCTTCAACCGTCCCGAGGTCAACAACGCCTATGATGGCGGCCTGATCAACGGCGTGCTCGCCGCCATGGATGAGCTCGGCAAGAAGCCGTCGCTGCGTGTCGTGATGCTGCGGGGCAATGGCAGACATTTTCAGGCCGGCGCCGACCTGAAATGGATCAACGGCGTGCGGCCGAAATCGCTCGCAGAGAACGAGGCGGTGTCGCAGGCTACCTTCGAAGCCGTGCAGCGGCTCAATCTGCTGCCGGTGCCGACGGTGGCGCTGGTGCAGGGTGGCTGTTTCGGCGGCGGCACCGGCATCATCGCGGCGTGCGACGTCGTGATCGCGGCCGACGATGCGTTGTTTGCAATCACCGAAGTGCGCTGGGGGCTGACGGCGGCGATCATCATCCCGCAGCTCTGCGACGCCATCGGCGTGCGCCAGGTCCGCCGCTATGCGCTGACCGGCGAGCGCTTTGGCGCGGCGGAGGCACAGCGCATCGGCCTCGTGCACGAGGTGGTGCGGCCTGACCAGCTGGAAGCCGCCGGCGCCAAGGTCGTCACGCAGTTGTTGGCCAACGCGCCCGAGGCGCTGACTGAGACCAAGCGGCTCGCCTTGGAAAGCTCGTTCGGCGGCATGGCCGTCGACGATGCCGCCTATGCGCGGCTGGTGAAGATGCATGCGGCGAAGCGGCGGACGAGTGAAGCGTCGGAGGGACTTGCTTCGTTCGCGGAGAAGCGCGAGGCGAATTGGGGTAAGGCGTAGCACCGACCCTTGCCGCATCGCTGAAAATTCCCTAACCCGGGCAAATAGCCAGCCATGGGATCAGGAACTTGCCCGCTAAGACCATTCAAGAGCCCGCACGCCAGATCCCTATCTACGGCGAATATGAAGTCGCAGTGCTCGGCGGTGGGCCGGCGGGCATCGCGGCGGCGGTGGCGGCGGCGCGCGCCGGACGGCGCACGCTGCTGGTCGAGCGCTACGGTTTTCTCGGCGGCATGGGCACGGCGGCCGGCGTCACCAATTTCTGCGGGCTGCACGCCAATGTTCATGGCGCGATGCATCGCGTGGTGCAGGGCATCGCTTCCGATCTGCTCGCGCGCATCGATCGCCTCGACGGGCTGAACCAGCCGCATCTGATCCTCGGCAAGATCTTTGCGCAGGCCTATGACACCGCGGCCTACAAGATCGCGGCCGATGATCTGCTCGCTGCGCATAATGTCGACATTCTCTTCCATGCGCTCGGCGCCGGCGTCGCGATGGATGACGACAAGCGTATCCACGCTCTGTTCGTCGAGACCAAGGCCGGTCGGCAAGCAATCCTCGCTCGTCTCTTCATCGATTGCTCCGGCGATGGCGATCTCGCGGCCTGGGCCGGCGCGCCGTTCGAGGTCGGCGACGCGCATGGCCATATGCTGTACCCCTCGATGATGTTTCGCCTCAACGGCATCGATCCCGCGAAAGCGGGCGATGCCTGGCGCACGATCCCGCAGTTGATGGAGCAGGCCGAGGCAAAGGGCACGCACAAATTCCCGCGCAAGGCGGCGATCGTGCGGCCGCAGCGCTCGCCAATCGAATGGCGCGTGAACTTCACCCAGCTCAAGCGCAGCGACGGCAGCGCCATCAACGGGCTCGATCCCACTGATCTCACCCGCGGCGAGATCGACGGCCGCCGCCAAGCCGTCGAGGCTTTTGCGTTTCTTCGCACCGTGCCCGGCTTCGAGAAATCCTACATCGTGGATCTGCCGCCGCAGCTCGGTATCCGCGAGACGCGGCGCGTGGTCGGCGGCTACCGGCTTTCCGGCGATGACGTGCTCGGCTGCGCCTCGTTCGAGGATTCCATCGGCGTCAACGGCTGGCCGATCGAAGCGCATGTCGCGGGCGACGTGATCTTCAAGTTCCCGCCGATCCCGGAGTCGCGCGGCTACAACGAATTGCCCTACCGCATGCTGGTGCCGGAGGGCGTCGACAATCTGCTCGTAGCCGGCCGCTGCGCCTCGATGACCCATGAGGGCCAGTCGGCCGCGCGGGTCTCCGGCGCCTGTTTTGCGATGGGAGAGGCGGCCGGCCTGGCTGCCGCGCTTGCGCTTTCGGGTAATACTCCGCCGCGTGACATTGCGATAGAAAAGCTGCAACAAGCCCTGAAAGGGCAGGGGGCCTTCATCGGACGGGACCAGGCGGTCCCACAAGGCCAGTAAGCGACGGAGGAAATCTTGATGACGGGATGGGCGCACGCGGCGCTGGCAGGTTTGATTGCATTGGCCGCGGGCACGCTGGCGCGGGCGGAAGAGCCGCTGAAGGCGAAGGTCGGCGTGCTCCGGCTGTCGTCGTCGGCGCCGGTCTTCATCGCGCAGGACAAGGGCTATTTCCGCGACGCCGGGCTCGACATCGAGCTGAAATTCTTCGATGCGGCGCAGCCGATAGCGGTTGCGACCACCTCGGGCGACGTCGATTTCGGCATCACGGCCTTCACGGCCGGGCTCTATAATCTCGCGGGCAAGGGCACGCTGAAAGTGATCGGCGGCATGACCCGCGAGAAGGCCGGCTATCCCCTGATCGGCTATTTCGCCAGCAATAACGCCTATGCTGCCGGCCTGAAGACGCCAAAGGATCTCGCGGGCAAACGCGTCGCGGTGACGCAAGTCGGCTCCAGCTTCCACTATTCGCTCGGGCTGCTTGCCGACAAATACGGCTTCAAGCTTGCCGATGTGAAGATCGTGCCGCTGCAATCGCTGTCGAATGCCGCGGCGGCGTTGAAGGGTGAGACCGTCGATGCCGCGCTGCTGCCGGCTTCCACCGCGCGAAAGCTGATGGATGACGGCGGTGCCAAGCTGCTCGGCTGGGTCGGTGACGAGACGCCGTGGCAGCTGGGCGCGGTATTTGCTTCGCTGAAGACGCTCCAGAACAAGGCCCTGGTGACGAAGCTGCTAACGGTGCTGGATCGCGCCGACCGCGAATATCACGACGTGATCCTGGCGTCGGTGACGGATGGCAAGGCCGCGATCAACGACAAGACCAGGCCGCTGCTCGAAATCATTGCCAAATACACCAACCTGCCGGTCGAGCAGGTGGTCGGCAATTGCGCCTATATCGACGCGGGCGGCAAGCTCGACGTGAAGAACGTCGACAACCAGATCAAATGGCTGCAGGACCAGGGCTTCGTGGACAAGGGCTTTGGCGCCGATGCGATCATCGACAAGGATTATGTGAAGGCGGATTGACGCGTGACGCGAGCTGCGGCGA
>Ga0207661_10001107_pt1 | contig 17930 bp, 14 predicted proteins | sample KBSC713LmetaG_FD_184337 | JGI IMG/M metagenome (GOLD analysis project Ga0207661, IMG submission 184337) | Corn rhizosphere microbial communities from Kellogg Biological Station, Michigan, USA - KBS C7.1-3L metaG (SPAdes) (version 2) | ecosystem: Host-associated > Plants > Roots > Rhizosphere ...
CGCCGCCTTGCCAGTACTGCCGGGCGGCGCCGAAGGCGGTTCCTCGCGTGAACCCGTTGGGCGTGGTCGAGTCGGCCCAGCTCTTGCCGGCGTCCAGCGAGTAAGAAACACCGCAGGTGCCGTCGCCGCGCCGGTAGTCGTTGTAACTGGCCAGCACATGATTGGCATTGTTTGGGTCGACCGCTACCCAGGTTTCGTTTTGCGACTGTCCCCGTCCGGCGAGATCGGCATCGGAAAGGTTCAGGCAATTCTGGTTGACCTTGACATTGTCGCCGAACCGATTCGTGCACGCGTCGCTGGTGCTGGCGCGGCGCGGTGCCGAGGGTGCTTTGCTGCGGGACTGTCCGGCCAGGTCGGCCGGGTTCAACTCGGCGCTCAGCAGCCCGGATACCAGGCGCTTCTGGATGCTGTTGAGCTGGTTGTAGCCGAACGGCGCCGCGGTAGCGGTGGATCCGGTCAGCCCGATGAGCGATGTCGCGACCAGGGTGCTGGTCGCCAGCAGCGCGAAGATGGTTCGCAGTCGCGTCATGAATGAGCTCCTCTGCTCGAAGACGACGTCGGCAATCACGCCCGGAGCCGCCGTCCTCCTTCCGCCCGCGAACCCTGGGCGGTAGCCAGCCGAAACGCTAGACCCGACAGCAACTTCGGGGAATACCAAATCGGCAGTTGATCTATTGGAGCTGATAAATTGCCCGTTGAGGCAATTCGAAGATGACGAAGTCAATGTCGGCCGCGGCCGGATTCATGCTTGTCGTCGCATCATTCGCCGGATGCGCTGCGCCCGGTGCCGGGCAATTGCCGCCGCCGAGTGAGCCGCCGTCGACCCAGGAGGCGCAATCCGTGCCGCATCTGCGCACGATCGGGCCCCGCGAGCAGGGCGGCACGGTTGTGCTGCGGGTCGGTGATCGGCTCGACGTCGTCCCCGAGCGCCGTTTCGGCGGGTGGACGGTGGTTGAGGTGCCCACCGCCGTCTTGCGACTGGAGGGCAGCCCGGGCGCCGCCGGGAGCCACACGCTCGTGGCCGTGGCCGTCGGCGACGGGCAACTGACCCTCAGCCCGGCCGGTCCCGAGGCCCACTCGATCGGCCGATATTCGGTGCGGATCCAGGTCGTCCGGGACACCGTGCAAGGGCCGGGGCCGCCCTGACAAAGGACGGCCCCGGCGACATGCCAAACCGCTACGGCTTGACCAGGCTGATCCGGGTGCCCCAGTTGGCCAGGGCGGTCCGGGTGTTGCCACAGCTGCCGAACGGCGCTGCCTCGTACTGGGCCAGGGTGCAGGTCTGGCCGATGTACTCGCTGGCGATCCAGATCTTCGAGCCGTCGACGGCGGTCGCCCCGTAGTCACCCCAGCGGGGCCGCGGCGGGTCGCCGAAGGCGCGGTAGCCGGAGAACCCGTCCTGCGGGCCGAGGCCGGCCTTGGCCACGAAGATCGAGCCGGCACCGGTCTTCCCGTCGAACGCCGAGTACGCGGCCGATGGGAAGAAGCTGCTGCCGACGAGGGTGAACGCCATGACCCCCTTGCCGTCGGCGTTGACGCCGATGGCCGGGTAGGTCAGGTTGTTGCCGGCCAGGCCGAGCTGGCCCTGGGCGACGAGGTTGGCGCGCACCGAGTTGGACCGGGAGTCCGGCTTCACGATGTACCAGCCGATGCCGGCCTTGGTGGCCCCACCGACCGTGACCGCCGTGTCCAGTGCGCCGTAGAGCTTGCCGGTGGCGTAGGTGACCTGCTGCATCCGGGTGTCATTGCTGTCCAGGGTGGACTCAACCTCGGGGAACGGGTCGGGCGCGCCGAGCAGGAACGTCGCGCAGGGCACGTCGTTGAGGCACTCGCCGAGCGGTATCGGGCCGGCCTTCTGGTTGGCGGCCGGCGGCAGCGAATAGGTTCGCACGCCGACCCGCGTGTTGTGCAGTTGCGGGTTGGGCGCGGCCGAGTCGAGTGACTTGGTATTTGTCAGGCTCCAGGTCACGATGCTGTTCGACACGTAATCCTGGGTTCCGGTCGCCTCCTCGGCGGCGTTGGAGGACAGGAAGAACGCGGTTCCCCGCTGGTCGCGCGAGTAGTCGCTGTCGCGCGGTGACTGGGCCGGCCAGATCGTGAACCCGTTGAGACCCTGATCGGCCGCGGTGGTGTCGAACTGGGTCACCAGCACGTCCGCGTCGCCTCGGGCCAGTGCCCGCTTGGAGAACGCGTAGATCTGCGCGCTGTTGAACTCCGGTCCGAAGAACGAGTACTCGTTCGTGGTGATGTAGAACCCGTTCGCGTCCACCCCGATGTGCGGGTAGTCGCCGATGCACGGGCAATTCGGGTGTACTGGCGTGCCAAACGTCCCGTCGTCGGTGACATCGAGCCGGTAAATGTTCCAGGTGCCGGTCGGGTCCTTGGCCACCGCGATGTCGAGGTGGTTGTCGCCGGTGAAGTTGCCGTCCGGCGTCTGCTCGAGCGTGAGGATCACCAGGAAGAAGGTCTTGGTGGTCGGGTCGAAGAGGCAGGTCGGGTCGGTCACGAACGGACCGGAGATGCCGGTGGTCCGGTCGATCGAGGGCGGATAGCCGAAGAGCGTGTTCAGCGCGATGACGCCGGTCTGCGCGCTGCCGTCGGCGTTGTAGACGCGGAACGCGTCGTTGACCGCCTCGACGACATGCCCACCGCCGACGCAGAGCGCCTGGTCCGGCGGTTCAAGGCTGAACTGGTTGCCGTTGTTGGCGGTGCGGTGCTGGAAGTGGTTGATCCCGTCGAAACTGGTTACCAGTTGCGGACCGTTGCGGACCACACCGCCGGCCACGGCGGGGCCGCTGGCGGTGGCGGCGCCGGCCGCCTTGCCGGCTCCGGCGTGGTTGCGCGGCGCCAGGCTGCGGTTGACGCCGGCCGACTGGTTGGCGGTGCGGGCCGCGTTGCCGCCTTCACTGGCCTCGGGGCCAAAGGGCTTGGGGATCTCGGTCGAAATCGAGGCGGGAAGCCCGCTACCGGTGCCGGTCGGCGTGTAGTGACCGGTACCGACCTTCTGGATGTGCCGGGTGTTCGGGGCCGGCGCAGCCGCTGCGGTGCTCGCACTGACCAGGCCGCCGGCCACCGTGGCGATGACTAAGGCGATGGTTGCGGACACCCTTGTGGGGGTTCTGGACATCGGTCTCCTCTGTTCGGATCGGAGATGCGAAGAATGCGGGGCGCCGACATGTCCGGGGATGCCCGGTTCATCGACCGGGCACCCCCCTACGCGCCCCACCAGGTGGCGCATCCCTGACGCTAATGAGAGTCGTTCTTGATCGATATGTGGAGCGGGTTAATGCGAGGGGGCAAACCGGTCAGCGAGCCGTTGCCACCAGCCCGGACGTACGGCCGGGCGCGGTCGTGGCCGGTCCGGTCGTGTTGCGCACCGCACCACCGCTGATCGCCAGGCCACCGGTGGGCACGAACATCGACAGATTGAAGGTCGACCCCGTCGGCGCGGTCGCCACGGCGATGATCGGGAACGCGTTGCCGCCGCTGCGGACCGAGGTGGAGATGTAGTCGCCGAACATCCGTCCCTGCGAGGTGTTCGGCAGCCAGGACAGGTTCATCGGGCCGGCCAGTTGGGTGGCCGCGCTCCAGCTGGTGCCGCCGTTCCGGGAGGAGATGAAACCCACGGTCAGCTGGCACGTGCTCGCCGTGCAGTTGGCCGTCGGGTAGAAGTAGTAGGTCAGACCGATGCGGGCCGTGGTGCCCGACGTCGACGGGTCGACGCCGATACCCGGGATGAAGTGGTCGACGGTGCTCGTCGTGGCGTCGATCGGCACTCGCGTGGGCGCGGCCCAGGTGGTCTCGCTGGTCGACTTGGCCAGCACGATGTCGTTGCTGGGACAGCCGGAGCGGAACCGGCAGTCCGACCAGGTGACGTAGACCGTGCCGGCGGAGTCGACCTCGGCCGAGGGCAGGGTCTCCTCGCGTAGGCCGCCGGCTGGGTCGTGGTGGCTGATCGACGAGACGAGCACGGTGGCGCGCCAGGTCGCCCCGCCGTCGACCGACCGGAACGAGCGGATCTGATCGTTGAGCGAGAGGTAGGGCACGATGACGGTGCCGTTGCGCAGGACGACCGGCTGGCCGCCGAGGCCGGTCGGGTTGCTGCTGGAGGTCCGCGCCGGGCCCCAGGTCAGTCCGCCGTCGCTGGACGTCTTCATGCGCAGCGCATCGCCGGAGCCGCTGATGTCGTACTCCGTGTAGCAGTTGCCGAAGAACGGGCTCGCCGAGGTGTTGTCGCAGACGATCCAGTTCTTGTCGAGCTGGCCGGTCGCGGTCGTGACCGGGTTGGACCACGTGGTCCCGCCGTTGGTGGACCGGCTGGTCAACACGTCGACCGATGAGCTGCGGATGCCGAGGCTGGAGATCAGCCAGACGTTGTGCTTGGCGTCGAAGGCGACCGAGGCGTCGCTGGCCTGGCCGTAGATGCCGCTGCCGCCGCCGTTGGCGGTGATCCCGGGCAGGAACCCGTTGGTCCAGGTGGTACCCCCGTTCGTTGAGGTCGCCCACCCGATGTCGGAGGCGCCGCCGCCGGAGACGCGGCCGACCTGGAACGCGGAGACGATCGTTGACCCGAAGCTGAACGTGTCGGGTTCGACCTCGGTGCGGTGCTGCGCCTGGGCGTCGGTGAACGGATCGGAGCTGACCTGGGTGACTGCGACATTGGCGGACGCGACGCCGCTGCCGAGCACGGTGACGGCGAGCGCGGTACCACCCGCGATCACCGCTGTACGGAGTGCGAGACGGTTGAGGGAGAAGCGCATGACGGGCACCACCCTTTGAGCGAGGTGTGGTCGGGAGATTGACATGTATCAGAATGATCACGCTCCGTGAACAGATCGTTACAGCAGCGTAGGGTCGGGCGAGGGTGCATCGTCACCGACAACGTGTTAGCGCGGGCGGAGCATCAGCGCTGAACGATGTGCCCCACCCCTCCTGCCGGTACTCACCCCAGACCGAAGGAGCTGTTGTGCGCAATCTCCGAAGGCTCGCGACGACGGCCAGCGCCGCCGTCACGCTCGTCCTCCTCGCCAGTGCACCGGTCCACGCGTCCGTCGGGCCGGTCTCGCACGGCACGCCATTCGCCGGCTGCACCGTCGGCGGCACGCCGACCTCAACGCTGTACCCGGGAGCCGAGGTCGAACCGTCCCTGGCAAGCAACCGATTCCGGCCCGGCGAAGTGGTCGGCGCGTGGCAGCAGGACCGCTGGAGCGACGGCGGTGCCCGCGGCATCGCGGGTGTGTTCTCCCGCGACGGCGGCCGGTCGTTCACCGAGGTGACCTGGCCGGTGTCGCGGTGCGCGCCGGGCGGGCTCAGCTATGACCGGGCCTCCGACCCATGGGTCAGCATCGGGCCGGAAGGCGTCGTCTACGGCAGCGCGCTGAGCTTCGACGCCAACACCGCGCGCAACACGGTCGCCGCGACCACGTCATACGACGGCGGCCGGACGTGGCGCAACACCACGGTGCTGATCGATGACACCGAGCCGGGCATCATCGACGACAAGAACTCGGTCACCGCCGATCCGATCCGACCGGGCTCGGCGTACCAGGTCTGGGATCGACTGCGCCTCTCGCCCGACGGCGCGCTGCTCTTCGAGGGCCCGACCCTGTTGTCGGTCACCCGCGACTTCGGCCGCACCTGGAGTACGGCGCGGGTGATCGTGCCGACCGCCCCGTTCCAGCAGACCATCGGCAATACGATCGTGGTCGACCGGCGCACCGGCACGCTGTATGACTTCTACAACTCGATCCAATACACCGACGCCACCGCAACTGCCATCACGTTCATCCGGTTTGAGGTGGTCCGGTCGACCGACGCCGGTCGCACCTGGAGCCGGCCGACAATCGTCGCCCAGGACAGCAGCGTCGCCGACGTCGCGCCGAACACCGGCGACCTCCTGCGCACCGGCAGTGGTCTGCCATTCCCGGCCATTGATCCGCGCACCGGCGAGCTGTACCTCGCATATGAGGGCACCGATTTCACCGGCGGCGCATACAACCAGATCCAACTCGTCCACAGCCTCGACGGCGGCCGGACCTGGAGCGCACCGTCCCGGGTCAACGCGGTCCCGACCGGGCCGGCGTTCACTCCGAATATCGCGATCACCGACCGCGGCGACGTCGGAATCACTTACTACGACGTCCGCACGCTCGCGCCCGGCAACACCACGACCCTGCCCACCAGCACCTGGTTGACCGTTTCGCCCCGCGGTGGCCAGCATTTCAACCGCGAACGCCGGCTCGCCCCGGTCTTCGACTTCCTCCAGGCGCCCAACGCCAACGGCTTCTTCCTCGGCGACTACGAGGGCCTGGCCACGTTCGACGGCCAGTTCCGGGCGTTGTTCGTGACCACCAACAGCGGCCGGCCCAACAACCGCACCGACGTGTTCTACTTGTCGGTGCAATCAACTGACGTCCGCAGCCCGGTCGCGGCGGCGGCCGGAACCGTGGTCAGCCCGCTCCGCGCACCGACGGCGCCTGGGCAGCGCCGGCTTTCGGCCCGGCGGTAAGGGTACTTAGACGCTATCCCGGCCCTTACGGTTCGGTATCTAAACCCTTTCCCATACCCTGTACCGCTGCACAATGCGCTCTTGCACTTTTCTCGTGATCCCGGCTGCGGTTGCATCAGCGTGTTGAGCCGACGCCCCCAGCCGGCTCGGGTATCACGGAGGGAGCGGGCATTTGTCGCCTGCACTGTTGCCCAGAAAGCGAGTGTGGACCTTAGCGATCGGCGGTTTGTCGATCGTGGCTCTCACTCTGGCTGGCTCCCCGGCGGCCGCCGCCCCCGGGAAAGCTCTGCCGAACCACGTCAAGAACCTGGCCTCCACGGCTCACGGCAAGACGGCGGCCGGGTCAGCCAAGTCATTCGCCGCCACCGAGGAAGACCCTGGCGACGGCGATGAGGAAGGCTCGGAAGAGATTGCCGAGCAGGCCGACCAGTACCAAGAGGCCCGCAGCGCACCCGGCATCGTGGCGCCGGGCGCGTATTCGGCGGCGTTCGCCGACCTGCAGAAGCTGCCGCACACCGGTGGCCGGTGGGTCGACGAAACGGCGTTGCCGTACAACTCGGACGACCCGCGCTACCGGGACATCAACTCCAACTCCTCCGGGGGCGCCGGCTACGTGACCGGCCGCATCACCGGGCTGGCCGCGGACGACCACGGGTACGTGTACGGCGGGTCGGCCGACGGTGGGGTCTGGCGTTCGTCGACCGGTGGTGGCCGCTGGTCGCCGATCTCTGACCGGCTGCCCGCCCCGTCGACGGGCGACCTGCAGCTGGACAATCGCGGTCGGCTGTGGTTCGCGGCCGGTGAGGCCAACACCAACGCCGACAGCTACGTCGGGTCGGGCGTGTATGTGCTGCGCAACCCGCGCCACGACACGTTCAGCCCGTCGGACCGCGTCGGCGGTACCGAACTGGAAAGCACGACGATCAAGCACCTGCGCTTCGCCGGCAACACCGTGTATGCGGCGACCAGCCGGGGCGTGTGGTCGCACTCGACCACGAACCTGTCCGGCTCGTGGACCCTCGTCTTCGCGCCCAACCCGGACTACATGCCGGGCGGCCCGCTGGCGAAGGACCCCAACGCGCCGTACAAGAACATCGCCAACGACATCGCCGTCGACCCGCGCGATTCGTCGAAGGTCATTTTGGCGATCGGCTGGCGCAGCGGCGACGACTACAACGGCTACTACGTCAAGTCCGGCAGCACCTGGGTGAAGACCACGCTCAACGGTCTGCCCAGCGACCCGGACAACGTCGGCACGGTCACGTTCGCGTCGGCGGCCAACGGGTCGAAGTACTACGTGGTGACCGAGTCGCCGGAGCAGCTGAACACCAACCCGGACAGCGCCCTGGGCGGCGTGTTCGTGTCGGCGTCCGGCTCCCCGTTCGGCCCGTGGACCCAGGTGGCCGACTACCACAAGCTGGCCGACTCGGGCTCGGCGCTGACCGACGCGGGCTATATGCCGGGCATCCAGGCCTGGTACAACCAGTTCCTCAAGGTCGACCCGGCCAACCCCAGCCACGTCTGGCTGGGCCTGGAAGAGGTCTTCGAGTCCAAGGACGCCGGGGCGACCTGGACGACGCCGGGCCCGTACTGGAACTTCCCGTTCCCGTGCTGGAGCATCGACCCGTCCAAGCAGACCGGTGACTGTAACCAGACGGTGCACGCCGACCAGCACGCGGTCACGGTCGGCAGCAACGGCGGCAAGCCCTATGTGATCGCCGGTGACGACGGCGGCATGTACCGGCGGCCGGTCAACGGCAAGGCCGACAGCAGTGGCCACGCCACCGACTGGAAGTCGCTGAACGACGGCACCATGGACGTGCTGCAGTACTACTCGGTGTCCACTGGCCTGGACAAGTACAACCACAGGTTCGGGCCGGCCATCTCCGGTGGTCTGCAGGACAACGGCGTGTCGATCCTGCGCCCGGGCGACAAGGTCATGGGCTCGAACTTCGGTGGTGACGGCGGCGACGTCCTCGTCGACCCGGCCAACGGGTGCAACATCGCCTCCGAGTACGTGTACCTGGCCATGTCGGTGACCAACAACTGCGCGGTCAACGACGGCTCGTGGACCACCGACCCGACCAAGGTGTCCAGCCGCAACATCGCGCCGCCAGACGCCGAAGACGGTCCGGCCGGGGCTCGGTTCATCGCCCCGTTCGCCGCGGACGCGAAGGACATCAACACCTGGGTCGCCGGCGGCCGGCACGTCTGGGTCCAGCACAAGGGCTTCGCGATCCAGAGCGGTGCCGACTGGATCAACGCCTTCGACCTGGGCGCCGGGCACGTCGCCACGGCAGTGTCCGTCTCCGGCGGCACGGCCTACGTCGGCTGGTGCGGTCCCTGTAACGACCAGGGCTTCACCCGCGGCATCGCGGTCGGCAACACCGACGGGACCGGCTGGCACCAGCTGACCCTGCCGGTCGACGGCACCGTGCCGAACCGGTACGTGTCCGGGTTCGACGTCGACCCGCACAACTCGAACCACGTCTTCGTGGCGATGAACGGCTACTCGCGGCACTGGACCGAGGGCCCGGGTGCGGGCGTCGGTCACGTCTTCGAGTCGCGCGACGCCGGTGCCACGTGGACGGACATCTCCGCCAACCTGCCCGACATCCCGGCCAACTCGGTGAAGATGGTCCTCGGCGGCGGCCTGGTCGTCGCCACTGACCTCGCCGTGCTGTACCGGGCGCCGGGGAAGACCAACTGGAAGGTGCTCGGCCGCAACCTGCCGACCACCACGACGATCCAGGTTCGCACCGGCCTCGGCGGCCTGCGTCTCTACGCAGCCACCCACGGCCGTGGCATCCAGTCGTTCGACCTCTGGCAACTTTTGTAAGGCCCGTAACAAAGCGGCGGCCCCGGACGAACGTCCGGGGCCGCCGTTTTATATCAGGTACGCACGTCGATACCGATCAAGCCGAACGGCGGATGAAAATGATTCCGTAATTCACGTCGCTCGCTGTCAACAGGCAGGGGAAAAAACGTGAAACGACGTATCTGGATCATCGTCCTGGCCGCCGTGGCAACGGTCGCAGCGGTCACCCTCCAACCAACGGGCTCGAGCGCCGCGCCGAGTGTCCCCCAGCGGATCGCGGCCGGCACGCTCAAGCCGGCGTACGTCAAGGTGGCCGGCGGCATGAAGCGGATGCCGTTCCTGTCGCCGGGCCGCACCGAAGCCATCACCAACGCCCGCGCCGCCGCCCAGTTGACGCGGGGGCAGCACCCCAACAGTCCCGGGATCGCCGTGCGCTCGGCCGGCTGCGCCGATCGCACCGGTGGCCGTAACGTCCGGGTCAATCAGGACTGCACGTTCCGCCGGCAGGCCGAGGAGCACATCGCGGTCGACCCGAACAACCCGAACAACCTCGTGGCCGGCATGAACGACAGCATCATCGGCTGGAATCGCACCAGCATCGACTTCTCCGTCGACGGTGGCCGGCACTGGGGCGCGATCAGCACCGCACCGTTCGGGTACCGGCTCAACGACCCGAACGACCTCGAGCCGACGGCCGCCGACCCCAACCGGCACACGATCAAGGGCGGCGCCGGTTCGCTGCATGCGTACGACGCGTGCAGCGACCCCTACCTGGCTGCCGACTCCCGCGGGCGCTTCTTCTACACGTGCGTCGGCTTCGATATCGCCTCGAATGACTCGCTCGCGTTCGTGGTGCCTTCGCAGCCCGGCGCCGCCGGGTCGTACTTCGACCAGGTGCCCCCGCCCGAGGGCCTCGCGCCGCCGTACACCGGGCGCGAACACATCGTCGCCGAGGACAACAGCGCCGCCGCCAGCTACGACGCTCCCAAGGTGACGGCCGATCACTTCGTCCACAGCCCCAACCGGGACAACGTGTACTTCACCTGGACGGTCTTCGACTTCACTTGCGGACCCGACCAGGACCAGTTCTGCGAGTCCCCGATCTGGGGCTCGATGTCGACCGACCAAGGCTTCACCTGGTCGACGCCCGAGGTGGTCAGCGGGTCCAACGCGGCGGTCTGCACCATGGGCAACGCCTTCAACCCCGCGCTCGACCCGGCGGCCTGCAACCTCGACGGCCACTCCGACCTGGTGGTCCGGCCCAACGGCGAGCTCGCGGTCACGTTCATCAGCCAGAACACGCCGACCCAGAACCCGCAGATCTTAAGCCAGCGCTGCCACCCGTCCGGCAGTTCGCCGGCCGGTACGGCTCACCTCAACTGCGGTACCCCCACCAAGGTGGCCGACTACGTCATGGGTCCGACCTGTGACTTCGGCCGCGGCCCCGAGCAGTGCATCCCCGGCGTGTTCATCCGGGCACCGTTCGAGACCTCGCAGCGCCTCAGCGTCGACGAGCGCACGGGCGTGCTCTACAACACCTGGTACGACTACCGGCTCGGCGAGTTCGACGTGTTCGTCACCCGCTCGACCGACGGCGGTGCGACCTGGAGTTCGCCGCGCTTGGTCAACCCCGACCGCGGCACGGATCACTACTTCTCGGCGATCGACGTGGGTGAACAGGGCACGCAGGTCGCGATCGGCTACTACCGCACCGGGCGGGTGCCGGGCGAGAACACCCCGCCGCCCGGCGGCTTCGGCCAGGACGTCGCCACGCAGATGTCCGACTTCGTCCTGTCCGGTGGTACGGCAATCAACACCCCGTTCGCGTTCGACGTGCTGTCGCCGAAGTTCCCGCCACCGGACGGCATCCAGGCCGGCTTCAACGGCGACTACTCCGGCATCACCGTGGACCGCAACGGCATCGCCCATCCGGTCTGGTCGGACACCCGAAACCGGGTGCCCAACCCGGACTTCGACAAGTGCACGGTCGACGAGGACGTGTTCACCGCGGCCCGCCCGATCCCGCGCCACTGACCCTCCCAGTCCAGGAGCACCAGGCCCGGCCTGGTGCTCCTGGGTATTTCATGGCAATTGTCGGCGTTTGCCACCGGCCGGTTTCCAGGGCAGGCTGTATCTGTGACCGGCCGAACCGACCCTCGCCTGCGCGAGCTCACCCTCTTACGCCGCGTCCGCGACCGGATCGACCGGGACTACGCGCAGCCCCTGGACGTGGAGGCGCTCGCGCGCGGCGTCCATCTCTCGGCCGGCCACCTGAGCCGGGCCTTCCGGGCCGTCTACGGTGAGTCGCCCTACAGCTATCTGATGACCCGGCGGATCGAGCGGGCGATGACCCTGCTGCGGCGCGGGGACATGTCGGTCACCGACGTCTGCTTCGCGGTCGGCTGCTCGTCGCTCGGCACGTTCAGCACGCGGTTCTCCGAGCTGGTCGGCATGTCACCGAGTGCCTATCGCCGCTTGTCCGGCGAGGAGGCCGCCGGGATTCCCAACTGCGTCGCCAAGCAGGTGATGCGGCCGATCCGGCAGCGCGAAGCGGTCTAACCTAGCGGCCATGAGCATCACCATTCACCAGACCTTCCTGCCGGCCGACGACCCCGAGAAGTCGCTCGCCTTCTACCGCGATGCGCTGGGTTTCGAGGTCCGCAACGACGTGGCCTACGGCAAGATGCGGTGGATCACCGTCGGGCCGGTCGACCAGCCGCAGACGTCGCTCGTCCTCCACCCGCCGGCTGCCGACCCGGGCATCACCGAGGAGGAACGCCGCACGATTGCCGCACTGATGGCCAAGGGCACCTACGGGATCATCGTGCTCGGCGCGTCGGACCTGGCCGATACCTTCGAGCGGCTGCAGGCCAGCGGCGCCGAGGTCGTCCAGGAGCCGACCGACCAGCCCTACGGCATCCGCGACTGCGCGTTCCGCGACCCGGCCGGCAACATGGTGCGCATCAACCAGACGAGCTGAAGGAGCCGAACCGCGGATGCCCGCGGTTCGGCGACGTTCAACTATCCGCGAGCGAGTTCCTGGCCCTGCTTGTCGGTGAACTTGCCCATCAGGATCATGATGAGGTCAACGAGCACCCAGATACCAAAGAAGCCACCGATCGTAACGATCTGCAGGATGGCCGTGCCGATCTTGCCGGTGTAGAAGCGGTGCGCTCCGACCATTCCAAGGAAAAGACACAGCAGAAGCGCGACGACCCACGACTTCTGACCGGTTTCTGTGCTGACAGCGCTCACGAACCTTCCTTTCAAGGGTGGGGTGTTAACGACGGTTGACGGCGCAGAACCATAACAGGCCGTACACCTTTCTGACTGTCCCCGCGCAATGATTCGGAGCCGAACGGGCAGGCAGGCCCGAGTCATATATAAATGGAGGTCATGAACGGAAGCCTGAGCGGCATCGCCCTGGAGTGCGCCGATCCGGCCGCGCTGGCCGAGTTTTACAGCCGGCTGACCGGCTGGCCGATCGTGTACGCCAGCCCGGACTGGTATTCGATCGGCGAGAGCCGGGACGCCGGGCTGCACCTGTCGTTCCAGCGCGCACCCGGGCACCAGCCGCCGACCTGGCCGGATCCGGCCTCGTCGATGCAGTTCCACCTGCACTTCCGGGTCGACGACCTCGACGCCGGGGAGGCGCTGGTGCTCGGGATGGGCGGCACGAAGCTCGATGTGCAGCCCGGCAACCGCGTATTCGCCGACCCCGCCGGGCATCCGTTCTGCCTGTGTCCTCAGCCCTGAGTCATTTCCTCGATGGGATACGGGATGGCAGGCTCCGCTCCGACGATGTCGACGTAGCCCCGACGGACGTTGACCCTCCGGTGGCCGGCGAGCGCGGCGGCAATCTTCGCGATGGCCGTGTTTTTCGGGGTGTACGCGTAAATCGTGCAGCTTTCCGGACGGCTCGCCCACGTCACCTGATCGGTCACGTCGATGCGGTCGTAGTTGCGTTCGCGGACGTCGAGGAGCGCGAGGTCCTCCTCGGTGACCGCGAACACCGAGCCGGCGCAGCGGTCGCCGGGTTCGATGCCGAGGACGACGGTGAGTCCTTCGTACTCGGAGCCGTCGGCCAGGCGGAACGTCCGCTCCGGGTGTGACTCCTTGTCCGAGCCGACGTTCCAGGCACGCTGCCAGCCGCGCAGTTCGGCCTCTTCGAGGTCGAGGTGGCGGCCGAGCGTCGACGCGACGGATTTGGCGCTGACCAGGGAGCCGTAGCCGAAGACGAACAGCACGGGCCTACCAGTGCCACCACAGGAAGTGGCGCTTGTGGCGCACCTTGACCGAGCCGGCGCGGCTGGTGCCGGTCACCACGAAGTGCACGCCGCCGGCGGACTCGTGGTGGCGGGGGACGCCGGCGGCCTTCAGGCTGCCGGCGACCAGCTGCACGCTGTCGACGTCAGCCGTGGCGTCGACCGGCAGGACGAGCGTCGTCGACGCCGCGTAGACGTCCAGGACGACCTCGACGACCGGCGACCCGATGGCGGCCTCGGTGAAGTCGAGCTTGACGCTGCCGGCCTTGCTGTGGACGAGCAGTCGCTGGGGAACCGGCCAGGTGCCGTTGCGCTTCAGCGTCGACGCGACCGTGCGCAGCTCGGCGACCGGCTGGACGGCGGCCGGGAACGGTGACCCCGGATGGGTCGGCAGTCCGTCGAGGTAAGGCTCGATCTCGCCGTATCGCCGGGCCTTGAGCACGCCGTCGACCCGGTCCTGGAACTCGGAAAGGGTGATCCGCCCCTCGCTGACCGCGGATTGCAAGCGGGCGACGACCCGCTCGCGGTCGGCGTCGGACATCAGCATGTCGCGCTGTCCGGGCTCCAACTCGCCGCTCATGCCAGCGACTGTAGTTCCCGTGGCGCGGTTTTTGTCAGAGGTGCTGGATCGCCGTCTCCCTGACCGGCGCATCCTCGCCTCCGCGTGGGGATGACGCCGGCCGGGTTCGCGCTGTGAAGGCGGCCACCAGGATCAGCGTGCCGAGCAGCGTGAGCACGGCCGCGGTCACCGCGGTCACGTGCATGGCGTGGATGAAGGCGCGGTTGGCCGCGTCGACGAGGTCGGGCCGGTCCAGCGACGCGGCGAGCTGCCGGGTCGCCTCGGCCGATGGCCGGGCCGCGTCGGCGGCCGGACCCGGCAGGCCGGCCAGCGACGGTCCGATCCCGCGCTGGTAGGCGTTGGCCAGCACGGTGCCGAGCAGCGCCACGCCGAGCACGCTGCCGACCTGGCGGAGCGTGTTGTTCACGGCCGAGCCGGCCCCCATCCGGTCGACCGGAAGCGCCGCGAGGACGGCCGCGGTGACCGGGGCGACGGCCGCGCCGATGGCCGCCCCGGCAAACAGGCCGACCGCGCCGAACCAGAAGAGGGGAGTGTCGACGGTGAAGAGCGCGTTCGCGGCGAGGCACAGCGTGAACAGCGCGAACGCGCCACCCGCGATGCGGGCCACCCCGAGGCGGCGGACGAGCCGCGCGCCCAGGGGGGCCCCGATGATGACGCCGACCGCCCCGGGCAGGGTGACCAGCCCAGCGTCGAAGGCCGCCAGGCCGCGGGCGCCCTGCAGGTAGAACGTGCCGTAGAAAGCCTGCCCGGTGACCCCGAGGAAGAGTGCACCGAGCGCGATGTTGCCGGCCGCGAAGCGGCGGTTGCGCAAGAGCCGCGGGTCGAAGCTGGGCTCGGCCGTGCGCAGCTCGGACAGGACGAACGCGGCGATGAGCAGCAGTCCGAGCACGATGCTGCCCCACACCGGCCAGCGGCCGAACCCGGCGCGTTGGCCACCTTCGATCAGCCCGTACGCGAGCGCCAGGAGACCGGCCGTGGACAGGACCAGTCCGAACGGGTCGAGGCGGCGGCGGTGCGGGCTGCGCGGGTTCGGTACCAGGAGGGCGACGCCGACCACGGCGGCCGCGACGATCGGCAGGTTGATGAGGAAGACCGAGCCCCACCAGAAGCGGTCGATGAGCAGGCCGCCGAGCACCGGGCCGGCGGCCACGCCGACGCCGGCCGAGGCGGACCAGGCGGCGATCGCCCCGGCGCGCCGTTCGGGGGGAAATGTCGAGCCGATGATCGCCATCGAGGTCGGCATGATCATGGCCCCACCGGTGCCCATCAGGGCGCGGGCGACGATGAGCTGCGTCGCGTCGGTCGACCAGGCCGCGGCGGCCGACGCGAGGCCGAAGACCGCCAGGCCGAGCAGCAGGATCGTGCGGTGGCCGAAGCGGTCGCCGAGGGCTCCGGCGGCGAAGAGCGCGGTCGCGAAGAGCAGGGAATATGCGCCGACCGCCCACTGCAACTGGCCGGGCGTCGCGGCCAGGCCGGTAGCCGAGTCGGCGAGCCGCTCGAGAGCGATGCCCAGGACGGTGGCGTCGATCCAGATGAGGACCGCGGAGACGACGAGCACGGACAGAATGCGGCGTTCCATGACCAGCCCCATGGTTGACAGGTTCCTGACGTTGTCCGCCCACGTTGGCACTATCGTCAGGAACCTGTCAAGGGCTTTGTTTGCACAATATAGGCGTGGATCTGCAGAACAACCCGCACGCCTGTCTGACGTTCCTGGTCCGGCACGCGTGGCTGAGCATGCGCACCGTGGTCGCCGGCGTACTGGCCGAGCACGAGTTGTCGGTCGCCCAGTACGGCACGTTGGTCATCCTGGCCGAGCAGCCGGGGATCAGCGTGGCCGAGGTGGCCCGCAAGGTCGGCACCGCGCGGCAGTCGGCCAACGAGTTGCTCACCGGCCTCGAGCGCTCGGGGCTGATCGAGCGCCGGGCCCACCCGAAGGACCGCCGGTCGCAGCAGGTGTTCCTGACCGACCGGGGACGCGAGCGGATCGACGCCGCGACACCGGCCGTCCGAGCGGTCGAGGCGCAGTTGGAGGCCGAGTTCAGCGCGTCCGACCGGGCGGCCGTGCGCAGCTGGCTGGTCCACATGGCATCGAGCGCGGCCCCGGAGAGCGAGGAGTTCTCGACGCACTGATCAACGGGGCTAAGGGGCGAGCAGCCGTACGTCGTCGACGGTCGTGCCGGTGCGGTTGACGAGTTGGTAAGTCCCGGTGGCGTCCGGGTCGATGCGCCACTGCGCCGACGGGCCGGCGCCGCTGCCGAGCGCCAAGTGTCCGTTGTGGACGGTCAAGGCGCGGCCGGTGCAGGCGTCGACGATGCGGTAGTACGCGTCCGATGGCGAGTCGAAATGCCAGCGCTGGCAGCCGATCGGGCGCCGATCGGTCATCCGCACGACCGGAAGCGCCGACAGCACCCGGTGCATCGCTGCGTCGGCGATGAGCACGTTGCCGACCGGCTGGATGCGGAACTGCTGGCACGGGCTGCCGTCGGCGGTCGCGGTCTGGATTGCCGCGCCGACCCCGCCGCAGGCGGCCGGCTGCCACACCCGTCCGTTGAGCTTGCTCGTGACCGTGCTCCAGCCGTCGCCGGTCGACGAGAAGTGGAACTGCTGGCAGTCGTTGTTGAGCCAGCCCCACTGGGCCACGCGGGCGCCCTCGGCGTTGATGCAGGCGGCGACCTCGGCCACCTTGTTGCTGAAGCGGTTGAGGACGCTCACGTAGCCGTTGTCCCGGTCGTCGCCGCGCCACTGCTGGCACGGGCTTGTCGACTGGGTGTCCAGCCGGATGTCGGCCCCCTCGTAGCCGCACGTCGGGTTGGACACGACCGCGCCGCTCTGGCGGTTGACCAGCCACGTGTACGCGGGGCCGTGGCCGACCTGCAGCGAGCCGGACAGCGGGTCGCCGAGCGACGGCCAGCCGCCGGCCCAGTTGATCGGGCGCACCGACAGCTTCGGCGCGCCGTTGTCGGTGGCGTCGTAGTAGTGGTGGATGTAGAAGTTCCCGAACACGTCGCCGCCGCCCGGGCCGCGGAATTCGTTGTAGCCGCGGAGCACCTCGGTGCCGCCACTGGCCAGCATCGGCACGCCGGACCGGTCGACGTAGGGGCCGGTCACGCTCGTCGAGCGACCGACCGCGACGCGATAGTCGCTGTTCACGCCGCGGCAGCAGAAGTCGAAGCTGACGAAGAGGTAGTAGTACCCGCCGTGCCGGGTGATCGAGGCGCCCTCGATGGATGCTCCGCCGCGGGACGCGAGCGAATACAGCGTCGGGTCGGCCGGCGACAGCAGGCCGGTCGCCCGGTCCAGGCGGCGCATCTTGATGCCGTCCCAGAACGAGCCGAACGCCAGCCACGGCTGGCCGTCGGCGAAGACGATCTCGGGGTCGATCGCGTTGAAGTTGTCGGCCGGGCTGGACCGCATGACCATGCCGTGGTCGACCCAGCCGTAGTCCGGGCTGGCCGGATCCAGCGTCTTGTTGGTGGCTAGGCCGATCACCGAGTTATTGGTGCCGAACGAGGAGGCCGCGTAGTACAAGTGGAAAGCGCCGTCGAAGTAGGTGATGTCGGGAGCCCAGAAGTCGCCCGGGGTGAGCCCGAGTTCCTGGGTCACCCACGCCGGCGCGGTCGTGAACACCGGGCCGAGTTCGGTCCAGTGCACGAGGTCGGTCGAGCGTTTCATCGGCAGGTAGGTGCGGGTGGCGATGTCGCCGGTGATGAAGGCGTAGTAGTACCGGCCCTGTTTGATGACCGTTGGATCATGCGC
>Ga0207661_10001108_pt1 | contig 17926 bp, 14 predicted proteins | sample KBSC713LmetaG_FD_184337 | JGI IMG/M metagenome (GOLD analysis project Ga0207661, IMG submission 184337) | Corn rhizosphere microbial communities from Kellogg Biological Station, Michigan, USA - KBS C7.1-3L metaG (SPAdes) (version 2) | ecosystem: Host-associated > Plants > Roots > Rhizosphere ...
ACCTCGGCACGGCCGTTCGACGCTGCATCCACCGTGGCAAAACGCTGAAACACGCGGATGGGATCGTCCGAGCTCAGCACCGTTACCGCGGAGCCAAGCTTGATCGTTTTGGTTCGGGAAGCGATGGCTGACAGAGCCACCTCAGGCGCGGAGATCGCGAAATCGGCGCGATGATGCTCGCCGAGCCCGATGAAATCGATGCCGAGCTGATCGGCCAGCACAGCTTCCTCGATCACGTTGCGGATCACCTGCGCGTGGGGCAAAAGCTTGCCGTCGGCGCCACGCGTGACGTCGCCAAAGGTATCCAGTCCAAATTCGATGGGTTTGGTCATTTGCCGGTAATTTTCGTGGGAAAGAGCGAGAACTGCTCGGGAACGGAGGCAAAATAGGTACTGGGTCGGCAGGCGGCTAGGCCACCAACGGGAAACGCTGGGTTTCCAAGTAGCGCTAGCGCCCCAACCCGGCTGTCAAAGCTGCGACCTTGGCTTTCACCGCGTGCACGGCCATATCCTTCACCGGCCCAAAGCCGCGTATGTCCATCGGCATTGCGGCGACTTGCACAAGCTTTGTGACGTTCTCCGCGCGGAGACTTGGAAGCCATTGGTCGAGCAGTTGCTCGTACCAGGCAATCAGTTCGCGCTCCATTTTGCGCTCGGCGGTGTAGCCGAACACGTCCAGCGCCGTGCCACGCAGGGATTTGAGCCGCGCCAGCGCGGCAAGCAGCGGCGTGATCCACGGACCGAATTGCCGTTTCCTGGGGCGGCCACGGGCATCGAGGCGCGCAGGCATCAGCGGAGGTGCGAGATGGTAATTGACAGTAAAATCGCCCTCGAATTCCTCCTGCAGCTTCTCGCGAAAATCGCGGCTCATGTGCAGCCGCGCCACCTCATATTCGTCCTTGTAGGCCATCAGCTTGAACAGCGAGCGCGCGACCGCCGTAGTGAGCAATTCGGAGCCGGGCAGGCGGCTGTTCTCCAGGGCGCGCGCCGCGTTCACCCGTTTCAGGTAGCGATCGGCATAATCCTGGTCTTGATACTCGCGGAGGAAATCAGCGCGCCGGGCGATGATCTCGTCCAGCGTCTCGATCGCCTGAGCTGAGATCCCGAGACGCGCTGTGAATTCCGCGTCGACGGCTGCGAGCCGGCCGCAGGCAAAGGCCTGCTTGTTCTGCTCAATCGCGACATCGTTCAGCTCGATTGCGCGCATCAGCGAAGCCAGCGCCACCGGAACGAGACCGCGCTGCCACGCCGCGCCCAGCATCATCATGTTGGCGAACACGGTATCGCCGAACAGCGCGCCGGCTGCGCGATTGGCATCGAAGCTGAGAAGTTCCTTTGCTCCAACCAGCCGTTCGATATCCTGCAGCCGTTGCGAAACACCGAGCCCGGCGTCACGATCCCGCACGACATCGCCGGTCGGCATTTCCGCGGTGTTGACCACGGCGCGCATGGATGGCCCATAGGTCGTCGAGGCCTTGGCCGAAGAGGAGACGACGATGTCGCAGCCGATCAGAGCATCGGCGGCGCCCTGATCGATGCGGACCTGATGAATCTCGTCCGGCGTCGCGGCGATCCGGATGAAGCTCAAGACCGGACCGAATTTTTGCGCAAAGCCGGTGAAGTCGAGGACGGAGGCGCCCTTGCCTTCGAGATGCGCGGCCATCGCGACCAGCGCGCCGAGCGTGATTACCCCAGTGCCGCCGACGCCGGTGACCAGCAGATTGTAGGGCTTGTCCAGGGCCACAAGTTGCGGCTCGGGCAGCGCTGCCGCGCGTGCCAACGCGTCGCTGTCCGATCCCTTCTTCCGGCGCCGTCGTCCGCCTTCGATGGTGACAAAACTCGGACAGAATCCGTTGACGCAGGAAAAATCCTTGTTGCAGGTCGAGAGGTTGATCTGGCGCTTGCGTCCGAACGGCGTCTCCTTCGGCTCGACGCTGAGGCAATTCGATTCGACCGAGCAGTCGCCGCAGCCCTCGCAGACGAGGTCGTTGATGAAGGCGAATTTTGGCGGATCGACCGCCTGGCCGCGCTTACGCTTGCGCCGACGCTCGGTCGCACATTCCTGCTCGTAGATCAGGACGGAGACGCCCTTTACCTCGCGCAGCTCACGCTGCACGGCGTCGAGCTCCTCGCGCGGATGCAGCGTTGTGCCTTCCGGAAACTCGCCGATACCAAACTTCGCGAGATCGTCGGTGACGACCGCGATGCGTTGCACGCCATTGGCGCGCATCTCGTGGGCGATGGCGGGCACGTTGATCGGGCCATCGACCGGCTGTCCGCCGGTCATCGCCACCGCATCGTTGAACAGGATCTTGTAGGTGATGTTGGTCTTTGCGGCGATGGCCTGGCGGATCGCCATCGAACCGGAATGATAGTACGTGCCCTCGCCGAGATTCTGGAACACATGGGTGCGGCCGGTGAACAGCGAGGAGGCGATCCAGTTGACGCCTTCGCCGCCCATCTGGATCAGCGAAGTCGTGTTGCGATCCATCCAGCTTGCCATGAAATGACAGCCGATGCCGGCCAGCGCCTGCGATCCCTCCGGCACTTTCGTCGACGTGTTGTGCGGGCAGCCCGAGCAGAAATAGGGCGTTCGCGTCGCGCCCCGTACATCGATCATCCGCCCCGCTGCCGGCTGCAACGCCGCGGCGCGTGCTGCTAGATTGAGGCCGGGAAAAGCCGCATCCAGCCGCCTGGCGATGATCGGCGCCAACAGCCGCGGCGACAATTCGCCGATCCACGGCACGAGCGGCGCGTTGTTCTCGTCGGTCTTGCCGACCATGTGCTCCGGCTTGTGGCCGGGATAATCGTAGAAATATTCCTTGAACTGGCTTTCGATGATGCCGCGCTTCTCCTCGATCACGAGGATCTCGTGCTTCTCGCGCACGAACTCCAGCGCGTCGTGATGCGCCAGCGGCCAAACCATCCCGACCTTGTAGATATCGATGCCGAGCCGCCGGCATTCACGTTCGGGCAGGCCAAGCAGTTGCAGCGCCTCCATCACGTCGAGATGGCCCTTTCCCGTCGTGATGAGACCGAAAATGGCGTCATCGATGTCGTAGATGCGGCGGTCGATCGGATTGGCGGCGGCGAACGCCAGCACTGCGTCTTTCTTGTGCTCCAGCCGTTGCTCGATCTGCGGACCCGGCAGGTCCGGCCAACGATAATGCAAGCCGCCGGGCGGTATCTGGAAATCGGGCGTGACGAAGCGCCGGCGCGGCAAGAGCTCGACCGAAGCACAGGACTCGACCGTTTCCGAGATCGCCTTGAAGCCGACCCACATGCCGGAGAAGCGGCTCATCGCGTAGCCATATTCGCCAAAGCTCAAATATTCGGCGACATCAGCCGGATTGAGCGTCGGCACGAACCACGCCATGAAAGCGACGTCGGACTGGTGCGGCATCGAGGAAGAGGCGCAGCCATGATCGTCACCGGCCACAACCAGCACACCGCCATGAGGTGACGAGCCATAGGCATTGCCGTGCTTGAGCGCGTCGCCTGAGCGATCGACGCCGGGCCCCTTGCCGTACCAGAGGCCGAACACGCCATCGACCTCGCGCCTCGGATTGCTCTCGACCTGCTGCGAGCCGAGCATCGCGGTGGCGGCGAGGTCCTCGTTTACCGCGGGCAGAAATTCGATGCGACGCTCGTCCAGAAAGCGCTTGGCGCGCCACAGCTCGATATCGACGGCGCCGAGCGGCGAGCCGCGATAGCCGGAGACGAAGCCCGCGGTGTTGAAACCATCGGCACGGTCGCGGTCACGCTGATCGAGCAGCACGCGTACCAGCGCCTGCGTCCCGGTCAGCAGCACGCGGCCGCTTTTTCGCGTATAGCGGTCGAGCAGCGTATAGGTTTCGAGGTTGTTGCCCTGGGTTGCGAGCGCCTGCGCCATGGCCGTGCTCCTGGCTTGGAGATGGCGGCATTATGGGCGCGGGCCTCTGGTTAGATTGTTCATTCTGTCCGGGGTTGGACGCCATTTTGGTATGAATGTCCCAACAGGATGCTAAGATCGGATAATTCATCCGACTCCGGGAGATGGCCCATGCTCGATGCGCAAGACCGGCGCCTGCTGCTGCGGCTGCAGAAGGACTCTCGGCTTTCCAATCAGCAATTGGCTGAAGAGGTCGGCATGTCCGCCTCCGCCTGCTGGCGGCGGGTGGATGCGCTGGAAAAATCCGGCGTGATCACGCGCTATGCCGCGATGGTCGACCGCGAGCAGGCCGGATTTGCGATGTCGGCGATCCTGCATGTCTCGCTCGACCGCCATGATGAGCAATTCGTTACGCAATTCGTGGCGCGGGTGAAGCAGCGGAGCGAGGTGCTGGAATGCTTTGCGACCACGGGCGACGCCGACTACCACCTGCGCGTGGTCGTCAGCGACATGGCCGCCTACAACCGTTTCCTCGACGACTTCCTGTTCAAGATCGCCGGCATTCGCCACGTGCGAACCAATGTGATCCTGAAGGAAATCAAATACGAGATCGCGCTGCCGTTTTGATTAAAGGCCACGCCATTCGGTGGGCGCAGGGTCCGCGATTTCGGGGAAGCATTCTTCGATTGGCCTCATAGTCTCTAGCAGCGCGATCAATCCGCGCTTGCGCACCGGCTCGATCAACAAGCGATCGCCAACGCGGTACATCACCGCCTCATTTCCTGGGAGTTCGAACCCAACGGGCACGCGAACCAGCTGGTTGTGGCCATCGCGAATAAGCCTGACGCGCCGTTGTTCTGCCATCGCTGAGATCCGGACCTTATCGAGGGGGTTGATGATAAGGACATGATTTTGCCAGTGATTTATCTGACGGGCAAAGTCGATTCTGCCGACGCTATCAAAACTGTTGCATTAGGGAAATGCGAGCGTGAAACCGGGGAACCTGTGGCGAATTATGTTCCTGTGTCGGTTTGATCCCGGTCCACCAAATCCCCTCGAATGGAGCCTTTCGTGAGCGCACTTCGACTGATCGGCGACATCGGTGGCACCAATGCGCGGTTTGCGATCGCGGAGGGCGGCAAATACCGGCAATTGAAGCACGTCGAGGTCGACCGCTATCGGTCGCTTCATGACGCCATTGCGGACTATCTGAAGCCTTTGCCCGACCGCGAACGCGCGGGTTTGGCTGGCGCGCTCGCGATTGCCGGGCCCGTGCTCGGCGACCGGATTGCGCTCACCAATGCGGCCTGGTCGTTTTCGGTGGAGGAATTGAAGAAAAGCCTCGGTCTTGCCTCGCTGGCCGTCGTGAATGATTTTGTCGCCAATGCCCACGCCATTCCGCATCTCACGGCACAGCAGAAATTTGCGATCGGTCCGGTGATTGCCAATGCGCATGGCAATATCGGCGTGGTCGGGCCCGGCACGGGGCTTGGCATGAGCTCGCTCATTCCAAACGGCGACGGGTACACGCTGGTCGCGGGCGAGGGCGGCCATGCGACGCTCGCCGCTTCCACGGAGGAGGAATTCGCCATCATCCAGATGCTGTGGAAACGCTGGAGCCACGTCTCCGCCGAGCGCGTGCTGAGCGGCGCGGGCCTGGTCAATCTCTATGAGGCGCTGTGCGCGATCCGAGGCATCGAGCCGTTGGTGCTGTCGCCCGCCGACGTGACGCGTCATGCGATGAACAAGACCGACGAGAATTGCGTCCGTGCCTTCGACCGCTTCTGCGAATTTCTGGGAAGCGTGGCCGGCGACCTTGCGCTCACGATCAGCGCGTTCGGCGGCATTTACATCGCCGGCGGAATCCTGCCCCGTTTCAAGGACGCCTTCGCCGCTTCGGCCTTCCGCGAGCGTTTCGAGAGCAAGGGCCGCTTTGCCGGCATGCTTGCGAAAATGCCGACCTGGCTCATACTCGAGGAATCGCCGGGCCTTATTGGCCTTGCCAATATGCCGCTGGCATAAGGACTTCCCAAAAAGTAAAATAATATGACTAGACCGGGCGGGAGCACACTGGCCTCGCCCGGCGTCGCGCACTTACGCCAGGAACGGGGGTGTCATGGAAAGGTTAGCGGAAGGAGCTTTGAAGCGATGAGTTCCCGCCTGGTCGTCATTCCAACTCGCCGCGCCCATTCCAACCACGAGCAGGTCGCCCGCTCGATCGGCATCGACATCATCACCGGCCGCTACGCTGAGGGCACGCGGCTGCCGGGCGACGCCGAGCTCACCGCGAGTTTCGGCGTCTCGCGGCCGGTGTTGCGTGAAAGCGTCAAGACGCTGGTGGCGAAGGGGCTGCTCACGACCAAGGCGCGCGTCGGCACCGTGGTGCGCGAGCGCGGCGCCTGGAACATGTTCGATGCCGATGTGCTGGCCTGGCATCTCGATGTCGGCATCGACCGGCGCTTCCTGTCCGATCTTGCCGAAATCCGCCTCGCGATCGAGCCGCGCGCGGCCGCGCTCGCGGCGACGCGGCGCTCCGAGGCCGACATCGCGGAGCTGCGCCGCGCCTTCGAGATGATGCAGCGCGCGCCCTCCGACTCCGACGCCTTCACCGACGGCGACCTCGCACTCCATATCGCGGTGGCCAATGCCTCCGGCAACCCGTTCATGCGCTCGGTAGACGCGGTCATCGCGGCAGCGCTGCGCGCCTCCTTCCTGCTCTCCGCGCCGGTCGATCCCGATGACCGCGATACCGTGCTGAGCTGGCATCAGCGCATCGTCAACGCGATCGCCGACGGCGATTCGCGCGCCGCCAACGAGGCCATGACCGCTGTCATCTTCAATGGTATGCGAAGGCATGGTGCGAGCTCGCTCGATCCGACCCTGCACGATCCGGCCGCCGGCACCGGGAAGGACAACAAGGAAAAGAGATGAGGAATCTTCGCCTCGCGATTGTTGGCTTCGGCAAGATCGCGACCACGCGGCATGTGCCGGCGATTGCGGCGACTTCCGGCGTCGTGTTGGTGGCGACCGCCGATCCCAAGGCGAAATCGCCTGACGTTCCCAGCTTTGCGAGCCTGGAGGATTTGCTCCGCGACGGCCCCGAGATCGACGCGGTCACGCTTTGCACTCCGCCGCAGGTGCGCAGCGCGCAGGCGCGGCTCGCGCTCGAGGCGAAGAAGCATGTGATGCTGGAAAAGCCGCCGGGCGCCACCGTCAGCGAGATCGCGCCGTTGCAGGCGGTGGCGAAAGCGGCCGGCAAAAGCCTGTTCGCGACCTGGCACTCGCGTTTTGCGCCCGCGGTCGAGCCGGCGCGCGAGCTTTTGGCCGGCCGCACCATCAAGCACGTCACCATCATCTGGAAGGAGGACGTCCGCGTCTGGCATCCCGGCCAGGACTGGATTTTCGCGGCCGGCGGTTTCGGCGTGTTCGATCCCGGCATCAACGCGCTCTCGATCCTGACCCGCATCCTGCCGCGGCCGGTGTTCGTGACCGGCGCCAGCCTCGGCTTTCCCGCCAACCGCGAGGCGCCCATTGTCGTCGAGATGGACATGGCCGACGCCACCGGCCTGCCGATCAAGGTGGAATTCGACTTTCGTCAGACCCCTCCGCAGACCTGGGACATCCGGATCGAGACCGATCGCGGACCTCTGGTGCTGTCGGGCGGCGGCGCCAAGATGAGCGACGGCGGCAAGGGCGTGGTCGACGCGATGAAAGAGGAATATCCGGCGCTCTATCGCCGCTTCGTCGATCTCGCCGCCACGGGCGAGAGCGATGTCGATCTCGCGCCGCTGCAGATCGTGGCCGACGCCTTCCTGCTCGGCCGCCGCCACACCGTCGAAGCCTTCGAGTTCTGAGCATGAATGCATCAAGCAAAGCCAAGGTCGAGCGCGCGCCGTTTGGCAAGATGCCTGACGGCACCGAGGTCGAGCGCATCGTCCTGCGCGGCGCGGAAGGGTTCGAGGCCGGCATCCTCCCTTATGGCGCGGTGCTGCACACGCTGCATGTGCGCGACCGCAACGGGCAGAGCGACGACATCGTGCTCGGCCATGACACGTTTGATGAATATCTCGCCCAGCGCAAATTCCTGGGCGCTACGGTCGGGCGGTATGCCAACCGCATCGCGGGCGGTCAGTTCACGCTTGACGGCGCGACGATCAAGCTCGACGTCAACAATGGTCCCAACATGCTCCATGGCGGCAATGACGGCTTTGACCGCAAGCTCTGGCGCATCGTCGAGGTCAAGGAGGCGCCGGAGCCCAGCGTGGTGATGGATTACACCAGCGCCGACGGGGAGGGCGGTTTTCCCGGCAAGCTCGCCGCGCGCGTCATCTATTCCGTGACCGGGCCGACCGAGCTGGCTGTCACCTTCGAGGCGACGACCGATCGACCGACCGTCGTCAACCTCACCAACCACAGCTTCTTCAATCTCGACGGCGCGCGCTCCGAGCGCCAGATCCTGGATCACCGCCTTCGCATCGTCGCCGATCATTTCCTCGCCACCGACGCAACCTCGATCCCGCTGCCGGGCCCTCCGCATCCGGTCGCGGAGACGCCGTTCGACTTTCGCGAGATGAAGCGCATCGGCTCGCGCATTCGAGGACGGGACGAGCAATTGCTGCGCGGCCGCGGCTACGATAACAATTATTGCCTGATGCCGGGCGACGGCGTGCGGCTGGCCGCGCGCGTGGAGTCGGAAGCGAGCGGCCGCGTGATGGAGCTTTTGACCAACCAGCCGGGCCTGCAATTCTATTCCGGCAATTTTCTCGACGGCACGCTCGCCGGCAAGGGCGAGCGGCTCTACCGGCAGTCCGATGCCTTCTGCCTGGAGCCGCAGACTTGGCCGGATACGCCGAATCGCCCCGACTATCCATCGGCGCGGCTCGATCCCGGACGGCTCTACCGGCACCAGACCGTCTATCGCTTCTCGCTGGTGTGACCATGATGACGGTGGCTGACAACCTCGATGACGTGCCGACCACGACATTGTCGGCTGAGCGCTGCCATCTCGGCGAAGGGCCGACCTATGATGTGATAACCGACACCGCCTGGTGGTTCGACATCCTGGAGTGCCGGCTGTTCGAGGCCGATATCGGAAATGGTCGGGTGAAAGTTCACGCGCTCGGCAAGATGGCGAGCGCGCTGGGGCGGATCGACGCCGAGCGCCAGCTTGTTGTCACCGAGGACGGTCTCTACATCCGACATGTCGCCGACGGCCGTATGGAATTGTTCGCGGCACTGGAAGCCGACAATCCGGCGACTCGATCCAACGACGCTCGGGTGCATCCTTCCGGCACGCTGTGGCTCGGGACCATGGGACGCAAGGCCGAGCCGCGCGCCGGCGCGATCTATGCGCTGCATCGCGGCCGTATCTCGCGGCTCTATCCCGACATCACGATTCCGAATGCGATCTGCTTCTCGCCAAATGGCGAGATCGGCTATTTCGCCGATACCGCGACCAACATCCTTTATCGGGTGCCGCTGGATGCGGCGACCGGCTTGCCGGCTGGAGAGGCCAAGCCCTTCATCCGTCACACCGGCACAGGCGGAATTGACGGCGCGGTCGTCGACGCGGACGGGTTGATCTGGAATGCGCGCTGGGGCGGTGGCTGCGTCGATGTCTACGACAGCGACGGAAAGCGCCTGCGCTCCTTGCGCGTTCCCGCGCGGCAATCGAGCTGCCCGGCCTTTGTCGGCCGCGACTTCTCGCGGCTTCTCGTCACCTCGGCCTGGCAGGGCATGAATGAGACTGCCCGCGCCGGCGATCCCGGGCATGGACACACCTTTATTCTCGAAGCGAACGCACGCGGCCGCGCCGAGCCGGACGTGAAGCTCGGCGGCTGAGTTTCGGAGCCGTTCAAAACGTCTCGGTAATTTTGCTCAGGCGAGGGGGTCGATCCGGGTCAAATCCGCAGGCGCGCGCGGTCTGCTCGATCATCCGATAGGCTGGAGCGAGCATGGTGATCGGGTCGGTCGCGGGGTCGTCCTCGGCCAGCCAGGGCAGCGAGCCATGCGGTCCGCCGCATAGATGCAGCGCGATGTTTTGCTCGCGCAATTCTTCCGCCAGCGCGTCCACGGTAGCTGCCGTTTCATCCATGAGGCGCATCATGACAACCGGCGTGCGCGACGATAGCGCGGCCCGCGGCCCATGCTGCAACTCGGCGGCGCTCAGGCCAATGGAAGGCAGGCGCAGGATTTCCGAAAGCTTCAGCGCGATCTCCCGCGCCGAGCCGAGGCCCAGGCCGCGCGCCGCCACAAACACAGCCGACGCCTTGGCGAGATCGTCGGCAATCTCGGACCAGTCGAGCGCCAGCGCGCGGTGCAGCCGCTCGGGCAGCCTGTCGAGGGCTGACCGCAGCGCACAGTCTTCCGCAAGTTCCGCCACGAGTCCGGCGCCAGCGGCCATCGAGCCGATCACGGTCTTGGTCGCCGCGACCGAGTGCTCCTGGCCGGCTTCGATCGGAACGACGAATTCAGCTTCCTCAGCCACCGGCGAGGACGTCGCATTGACGATGGCGATGGTGCGGGCGCCCGCGGTGCGCGCCGACCTGGTCGCCGCGACCAGATCGGGGCTGCGCCCGGATTGCGAGATCACGATGAACAGCGCATGACGCAGCATCAACGGCGTGCGAAAAGCCGTGATCACGGAGGGAGCGCTGGCTGATACGGGCAGGCGAAGCCGCGTCTCGACAAGGTATCTCAGGAAAACCCCGGCATGCCCGGAGCTTCCCCGGCCGCACACCACACACACGGGGGCAGAGCCAATTCCAATTCGCTGTGCGATGTCGCGCGTGGCGGGGCGGCCGCGAACTATTTTGGCGACGACATCCGCGCTTTCCGCGATTTCGCTCGCCATCGCGGATGTCGTCACGGCTCGACCGCTCCGCCTTGCTTGCGCGCCGCCGCGCTCTTGGCAGGCCGGTCACGATCCTTGTCATGATTCTTGTCACGATCTTTGGCGAGCTCGGCAAACACCCGCCGAAGATTACCGTCACAGTTTTTCAGGACGGCCTCGGCATCAACCTTGTCGACACCCAACGCCAGAAGGACCGCCGTCTTGATGTCTCCCTCGGCCTGCTCGAGCGAGCTTGCCGCGTGCGAGTGATCACAATGGGCGATTTGCGCCACCATAGCCTCGGCGCGCCGCTTCAGCTTGGCATTGGTCGGCGGCATGTTCACCATCATGCCGCGATACACCCGGCCAAGGCGCAGCATGATCCCCGAGGAGATCAGGTTGAGCACAACCTTCTGCGCGGTGCCCGCCTTCATCCGCGTGGAGCCGGCGATCAGCTCGCGGCCGGTCTCGATCAGGATCGGAAATTTTGCCGATGCGAGCAGCGCGGTGCCTGGATTGTTGGCGACACCGATCGTCACGGCACCGAAAGAGCCTGCTTGTTGCAGCGCCGCCACCGTGAATGGCGTTGTCCCGCTGGCGGCTACGGCGATCACCACGTCGTGGGGCGTGAGCTGTGCGGCCTTGATCTGCTTCACCGCATCCTCGATATCGTCCTCCGCACCCTCGATGCTGGTGACGAACGCGCTGTCTCCGCCGGCAACGATGAAGCGGACGCGCTCGCTCGGCCAGGCGAAGGTCGGCGTCAGCTCGGCGCCGTCCTGGACCGCCACGCGGCCCGAGGTGCCGGCGCCGACATACACAATGCGTCCGCGATCGCCCAGCGCGGCCTTGGCGGATTCGGTTGCCGCAGTGATCGCCGGAAGGGCATGACCGATCGCCGCGACCGCCGCAAGCTGGCCCTCCCACATGGCTTCCATCGCCGAGGTCAGCGACCATGCATCAAGATCGGCAAAACGGGGATCGACTTCTTCGGTGGCCATATAGTTGATCCATGCGCCCTTAAACGCGGTACCTTGAAGCCTGCTCATGCTCGGTTTCTCTCTTGGGCAGCTCAAGCCCCCGCGCCACCAGCAACGCGCCGGCCGCCGCGTCGGCGTCAGGACGCCTCAGGCGGGCGCGCAGGTCGGGCGTCAGCCAGGGGGTAATGGCATCCGCCAGTCCGCCCACCAGCGAGAGCCGCTCGATTCCTTTCGCCAGGAACAGATCGAGCAGATCGCCAATGGCATCGGCCGCGCGTTCGACAATGCGACGGCCGACCGGATCGCCCTGATTGGCGTGCCGCATCACGATCGGCGCGAACGCAGCGTAGTCGGTGGCCCTGGCTTCTTCGGACCAGGCCACCGCCTGATAGGGATCATGGTCGAATGCGCCAAGCACCTCTGAAAGTAACGGGGTCAGCTCGCCACGGCGATCCGCGGCCCGCAGCGCCAGTCGAACAACCTGCAGGCCGATGTCGGCGCCGCTGCCTTCATCCGAGACGGGAAAACCGTACCCCGCCAGACGGATTTCGCGGCCGTCGATCACGCCGACACCGACCGAGCCTGTGCCTGCCACAACGATGGCCCCGTCCGTGCCGCTGTGGGCGCCGAGACAAGCCGCCAGCCCGTCGCCGATGAAGACGGCCGATGCGAAGGGATGCGCAATCTTCTTGAGCGCTGCTTCCGCGCCCCGGCGACCGAGACCGGCGAGGCCAATTCCGGCATGCATTCGCGCGAAATCCTCGTGCGTCAGTCCGGCCTGTGCGGCTGCCGCGTCAGTGGCCCCCATGATGGACCGCCAGGCCTTCTCCAAGCCAATCCGTGTCGTGGCAGGCCCCGAGCTCGCTTCACCGAGCATCCTGCCGTCTTCGTCCTCGATCCGGGCGCGGCAGCGGGTTCCGCCCCCGTCAATGCCGAGATACGTGGTACCTTTTGTTGCCATCGAAGGTTAACGCGAGGGTTTCGTTCCGGGTCCCCCAAAGCTTCTCGCTGTACATATGAAGTCTTCTACCGGACTCTTCTCACGAGTCCGTGACTGCCGTTCTCGGATGAATGCTGATGGGTCAAGCTGGGTCTTCCGCCTCTCTCACGATTGCCGCGCAGCACATCTTTGATGGTGCCGACATGCGCGGACCGGGGTCGGTCAGCATCTCGCGGGGACGGATCGAAAGCGTCACCTTCGGCGAGCTTCGGGCGCGCGCCTCAATCCACCTTCCCCGAGAGGCGATCCTTGCACCCGGATTGATCGACATCCAGGTGAACGGAGGCGGGGGCGTTCTTCTCAACGACCAGCCCACGGAGGCTGGCGTTCGACACATCGTTGAAGCCCACCGCAAGGGAGGCACCACCGGCTGCTTGCCGACCCTCATCACCGATCGCAGCGAGGTCATCGAGCGATTGGCCGCAGTCGCCCAGACTTGTCTGAAGATTCCCGGCGTGCTCGGGTTTCATCTGGAAGGACCCGCCCTCAACAGATCTCGCAAGGGCATTCATCCGGACGCCGAGATCCGCGTGCCCGATCGGCGCGATCTCGCCGCCATCAGGAGCTTTGGAGGCTGCGGCCGCTCCATTGTGACCCTGGCTCCGGAATGCGTGCCGGCGTCCATGATCGATGAATTGATCGGCGCCGGATTGCGTATCGCAGCCGGTCACAGCGACGCCACCGCAGCCGAAATCGGACAGGCGGTCGATCGCGGTGTCTCCGGGGTAACCCATCTGTTCAATGCCATGTCGCAGTTGCACGCCCGTGAGCCGGGCCTGGTCGGCGCCGCGCTTGAGGACGACAGGCTGTTTGCAGGTATCATCTGCGACGGCATCCACGTCGACCGCGCTGCCTTGCGCATTGCCTTCCGCTGCAAGGGACGCGATCGACTGATGCTGGTCACCGATGCCATGCCATTGGTGGGCACGCACGACCGGCAATTCATGCTGCAGGGAAGGCAGATCACGTTGCACGAAAATCACCTGACGGGCCCCGATGGCACGCTCGCGGGCGCTCACCTCAGCATGATCGAGGCGGTGCGCAACGCTGTTGCGTTTCTTGAAATCTCCCTTGCCGATGCTCTCATCATGGCCTCTCGAACGCCCGCGGTATTTCTGGGCCTTGGGTCCGAGCTTGGACGGATCGCTCCCGGCTATCGCGCGGACCTTGTCGCCTTCAATCCGGACTTCGAAGTGGTCGGCACGTGGATAGCCGGTGTCGGGGCGATGGGCGAGGCAAGCGAGGCTTCTCACCGAGGTTAGATGCGCAACCATCCGATCATCGTACAAAAATATGGCGGTGTCTGTCTTGAAACACCGGAGAAAATACGTGCGGTTGCACGCAGCCTCGCCGACCTGCATGGCCGTGGTCAGCGCGTCGTGGCGATCGTCTCCGCCATGGGCAAGACCACCGATCAATTGATCCAGATGGCTTATCAGGTGAGCCCTAGTCCCAATCGCCGTGAACTCGACATGCTGCTGACGACCGGTGAGCGCGTCAGCATGTCGCTGATGAGCATGGCGCTTTCCGATCTCGGCGTGCCTGCGATCAGCTTCACCGGCAGTCAGGCCGGCGTGATGACCGACGGCTCCCATTCCTCCGCACGCATTCTGGATGTCCGGCCGATTCGCGTGCGCGAGGAGCTCGATCGCGGGCGCGTTGTGGTGCTGGCAGGATTTCAGGGGGTGAACCCGGCGACCAGGGAAATCACCACGCTCGGCCGGGGCGGCAGCGACACCACGGCTGTTGCGATGGCCGCGGCGCTGCAAGCCGAACGCTGTGAAATCATCAAGGATGTCGATGGAATTTGTTCGGCCGATCCGCGCATCGTGCCGGATGCAAAGCCGCTGCGGCAAGTCGACTTCGCATCCCTGTCCGAGATGTGCTTCCTGGGTGCGAAGATCCTGCACTTTCGCAGCGTGGAGCTGGCGCAAAGTCAGTCAGTGCCTCTGCTTCTCAAGCAGTGGGGCGGCGCCGCGCCCGGCACGCAAGTGATGAAAGAGGTTGCAGGCATGGAAAGCGGAAGGATTCTGGCCGTCAACTCGATGGCTCGCATTGAGCATGTGGAAATCGATTCCAGAGACCTCAATCAAGGTTTCGAGAAATTCGCGCAGCATCTCAAGCAAAACAGCCTGTTCTGGCCGCAGCTCCTAGCCTCGAGCTTTGCTGCGGGAAAAACCAGCATGACGGTGGCCAGTGATTCCGAGTGGCTCGACGCCCTGTTGCGCACGCTGGAGCGGAGCAAAGATATGCGCAAGCAGCGCGAGGCCTCGAGTTCGGTGAGTCTCACCTGCTTTGGTGGCGTTTCGCCGGAATTGCCGTTCAGGGCGTTGCAGGTTCTCGGAGATCGGGGGATCGTCCCGGACAAGTACGTGTTGTCGCCGCATTCGGTCAGCCTGTTTGTCCCTGTGGAGAGCCGGGAGGCCGCGGTAAAAGCGTTGCATTCGCTTGTCCAGCAAACATAGCTTCGGCGGAAACGTAGAGCACCGTCGTCCCGGACAAGCGAGCCAACGGGTCGCGCGAATGCGCGCCCGATGACAGGCTCCGCGAGCGCCGATCCGGGACCCATAACCACCTGACGTGGTCATCTGGCACGCTGGCAGCCCCAGCTTGGCGCAACAACTACGTCCTGTGGTTATGGGTCTCCGCCTGCGCGGGGACGACACCGAATTTCTGGATGCGACTGCGCATCTCGCAGCAATTCCGACCACAAACTTGTATGCGATAGCCCCCGCAGGGATTGCGGATCAGGCCCGTAGCCGCAGCCCAATTTCGGCGCTCGAAAACGCGCGTTTTTCAGTCAGGATAACGATGTCGCGCACCCTGAATGATCCGGGTGCGTCGTAGATGAATTTGAGGTGCGACACGCAGGTTGTGAAATCGGGCGTAATGTCGAAGTCCCCAGACTCCAGCACGGTGCGCATCAGCCTTGCTGAATCACGGTCGCTCAGCGGCGCGCGGATCAGCGCGTCGATCAACGCCTCCAGCGTCATCCCGTCTTGCAGCATCAGTCGCGCGGCTTCGTCGCCATGGACCTGCCGCAACGCATCAACAATGGTCGCAACCGCACGCGGATCGTGCATCCCCTTGGGCCCTCATGACGCGGCCCCGCGTAGAGCTACAACTATAGTGGTGTCCGTCTGAAGGCAATCTGACCTGAGGCAATTAGATGTTCGCTGATGCGTCCTGGCAACACGGCGGGATCGGCGGCGCTTCTCTGCCCCTGCAGAATCATCTAAGCGTTGGCGATCGGGTCACCTGACATCAGCCAATGAACCGTCGCGAACGCCGCGCCGCCGGCCAGAAATCCAAGGCGGCTTCGAGCGCCGCGACGACGCCTGCCGCGCTTTGCGAGTTGGGCCATCGTCATTTTGCTGAAGGCCGAACCCTCGACGCGCAGCTGTGCTGTCAGGAGGCGCTGGCGATCGATCCGAACTTTGCCGATGCGCTCTACCTCATGGGCCTGCTCGCGCAGAAGGCGGCGCAGCTCGATCACGCCATCGCCTGGTTTTCGCGCGCGGTCCAACAGGGGGAGAAGCCGCGTTATCTCCTCAGCCTTGGCCACGCATTGAAGCACCTGGGCCGGCTCGAGGAAGCATTCAAGGCGTTCGACCGGGCGGTGGAGCTCGATATCGAGTCGGCCGAGGCATGGAAGCCGCTCGCGCAGATGTTGGCGGATCTCAATCGCCGCGATGAGGCGGCGCTCGCCTTCCAGCATGTGCTCAAGCTCGATCCCCAGGATGCAGACGCGGCCCATCAGGCCGGCTTGCTGCTCTACCACGCCGGCAAGCCCGAGGCGGCGCTCGCCCTGCTTGACCAGGCGGACGGGCTGCGCGCAAACCATGCAACGACCTTGCACATGCGCTCGCTGGCGCTCGCCGGCTTTGGCCGGTTCGAGGAGGCCGCTTCCGAGCTCGCCCACGCGCACGCGTTGGCCCCCGATGATGCGGACATTTGCAACGACAGGGGTGTGTTCCTGCGCCGGCTCGGCCGCTGTGAAGAGGCGCTGACCTGGTTCGACAAGGCGCTGGCCTTGCAGGCGAACGTCAAGGTCTCGCTCAACAAGGCCTTCGCGCTCGAACGGCTGCGCCGCTTTGACCAAGCGCTCGCGATCTACGCGGATATCAAGGCGGCCGATCCCGATAATGCCGGAGCGGATTTCAATACGGGCCTGCTGCGGCTACTCGCCGGGGATTACGAATCCGGCTGGGCGCTGCGCGAAGCGCGCTGGAAAGTATCGAGCCTTTCGATCGCCCGGTACAATTTCGACCGGCCGATGTGGCAGGGCAAGGAGCCGATCGACGGCAAAACGATCCTGATCTACCAGGATGAGGGATTGGGCGACGTCATTCAGTTCGCGCGCTATGTGCCGATGGTGGCGGCGCTCGGCGCGCGCGTCATCCTGGTCGTGGACGACGCGCTGCTGCCGTTGTTGTCAAAGCTTTCCGGGGTCGCGGAATGCCTGTCGAGATCGGTGCGCAGGGACGTATCGTTCGATATCCATTGCGCCATCACGAGCCTTGCTTTGGCATTGAACACCAGGCTCGACACGATTCCGTCGTCAGTGCCTTATCTGCCGGCGCCGGAAGAGTCGCGGCGGCGGATCTGGGAGCACCGGCTCGGCTCGCATCACAAGATGCGCATCGGTCTCACTTGGTCGGGCAATCCCAAGCACGACGACGACCACAATCGCTCAATTCCGTTGCGTTCGTTGCTACCCCTGCTCGACCTCGATGCTACCTTCGTGAGCCTGCAGAAGGAAGTGAAGCCGGAGGACCAGGCCACCCTCTCCACGGAAACGCGCATTGTCGATCTGACTGCTCACCTCACCGACTTCGTCGAGACGGCGGCGCTGGTGTCGTGCCTCGACCTCGTGATTTCAGTCGATACCAGCATGGCACATCTTGCGGGGGCGCTGGCCTGCCCGACCTTGATCCTGCTGCCATACGCGCCGGACTGGCGCTGGCTGCTCGATCGCGACGACAGCCCCTGGTATCCGACCGCAAAACTGTTTCGGCAGAAGGAAGCCGGCAATTATGCTGAGGTGGTCGAGCGCGTGTGGAGCGAACTCGCCGCGCGCATCGCCGCCTGGTCCGCGAACGTACCGGCGAGAAGCGGCGCCGCTCCGGTCTCTTCGGAGGACGCCGCCGCGATGGTCGAGCGCGGCTTTGCGCAGATGCGCGAGGGCCGCTACACGCAAGGCCTTGCCCTCATCGATGAAGCGGACCGGTTGCTGCCGGACCA
>Ga0207661_10001109_pt1 | contig 17911 bp, 15 predicted proteins | sample KBSC713LmetaG_FD_184337 | JGI IMG/M metagenome (GOLD analysis project Ga0207661, IMG submission 184337) | Corn rhizosphere microbial communities from Kellogg Biological Station, Michigan, USA - KBS C7.1-3L metaG (SPAdes) (version 2) | ecosystem: Host-associated > Plants > Roots > Rhizosphere ...
CGCATCCTTTACCAGGATCTGATGCGCGTGAACAAGGCGATCGAGGACGGCTCGTTCTTCGAGAGCCCGGCGTTGCGCGGCGCCTTCGAGCGCGGCGCCGATGTCCACCTGCTCGGGCTCGTCTCCTACGGCGGCGTCCACTCGCACATCGACCACCTGCGCGCGCTGCTTCGCTTCGCGCCGGAGAAGACCTGGATCCACGCGTTCACCGACGGGCGCGACGTCTCGCCGCACGCCGCTGTCCACGATCTCGCTGAGTTGCCCCAGGAGCGGATCGCGTCCGTCTCCGGCCGGTACTACGCGATGGACCGCGACCAGCGGTGGGAGCGGACCGACCGCGCGTTCGACGCCGTCGTCCGTTCCAGCCCTGTCACGGGGACAGTCCCTGTGACCTACGTGCAACAGCAGTACGACGCCGGGATCACGGACGAGTTCCTCGAGCCCGTCCACTTCGAGGGCCGGCCGGGGATCGAGGCCGGTGACACCGCGATCTTCTTCAACTTCCGCCCCGACCGCGCGCGGCAGCTCTCGCAGAGGCTGCTCGAGGCGGGGATCGACCTGACCACGATGACCCGCTACCGGGACGATCTGGACTGTCCGGTCGTGCTCGAGGAGCAGGACGTTCCGAACACGATCGCCGAGGTGTTCGCCGCACACGGCGCCCGCCAGCTGCACTGCGCCGAGACCGAGAAGTACGCCCACGTCACATATTTCTTCAACGGTGGCCGAGAGCAGGCGTGGCCCGGTGAGGAGCGGATCCTCGTGCCGTCGCCGCGTGAGGTCGGCACGTACGACCGGAAGCCCGAGATGTCCGCGCCCGAGGTGGCCGAGCGCTTCGCGGCCGCGATCGGCGACGGCTATCGCTTCGGAATCGTGAACTTCGCGAACGCCGACATGGTCGGTCACACCGGGTCGATCCCGGCCGCGGTCGCTGCGGTCGAGACGACCGACCGTTGTCTCGGCCGGGTGCTCGAGGCGGTCGAAGCGGCGGGAGGCACGGCGCTCGTCACTGCCGACCACGGCAACGCCGAGACGATGCTCGAGGCGGACGGAGTCAGCCCGTTCACGGCCCACACGACCAACCCGGTCCCGCTGGTCGTCACCGCTCCGCGCGCCGGGCTCCGTGACGGCGGAGAGCTCTCCGACCTGGCGCCGACCTGCCTCGACCTGCTCGGCATTCCCCAGCCGCCCGAGATGACCGGAAAGAGCCTGGTTACGTCCCACGGCAGAGTGGGCGATCCGCCTTCGTAAAAGTTGCGTAAGCAACATAGGGACCAGAAAAACCCGGGCTATACTCCGCCGGCCTTGTCACTCCAGCAGCCTGACCTCGGTGTCCTGCGCAAAGCACAACGGGGAGACGAGCGCGCCTTCGCGATCATCGTCCGGGCCTACGAGACGCCGGTCTTCAACTATGTGCTGCGGCTGGTCGGCGACCGGGCCCTCGCCGAGGATCTGACCCAGGAGGTCTTCCTCCGCGTCTTCCAGGGACTGCCGAAGTTCTCGCTCCGCTGCAAGTTCACCACCTGGCTCTTCCAGGTGACGAAGAACCGCGTCCTCGACGAGCTGCGGGCGAGCGAGCGCCGCCCCCGGCACCTGGTCGCGCTCGACGACGTCCCGCCGCTCGAGGTGATGGACGCGCCGATCGAGCTCGGCGAGACCGTCGACGCGCTCTGGCGCGCAATCGAGGGGCTCTCGACCGATCTGAAGATGGCGCTGCTCCTCCGCGACGTCGCCGGCCTCTCGTACTCCGAGATCGCGGACTCGCTCGAGGTCACGCTCGCGACCGTCAAGTGGCGGATCTACAAGGGCCGCGAGGACGTCGCCCTGGCTCTGGCCCGCGAGGGCATCAGCTTCGACACTCGGCCGGCCGAGGTCGAGGCCAAGACCTCGTAGAGAGCGCTACACCCCGTGGGCGAGCCGCTCGGCGAGCGCGTCGGGCAGCCCGGTGGCGTGGATCGCCTCCTGCGCGCCCGCGACGTCGTAGGCCGTCCGCCGGAAGTCGGCCGTCCGCGCGCCGAGGTCGAGCAGCAGCCAGGCCGCGTCGCGGTCGCCGTCGCGGGGCTGACCGACGGAGCCGGGGTTGAGCAGCCAGCGCCCGCCGGCCAGGTCGATCTCGGTGCCGCCCGGCGCGTGCCCCCCGGCCGCCTGGTCCCCGTCCGGGATCGCGAGCGGGATATGGCTGTGGCCGACGAGTGTCACTTCGGTGCCGGAGTCGTGGATCGCGTCGCGCGCAGCCTCCCAAGAGAGGACGTACTCCCAGACGGGATCGCGCGGGCTTCCGTGGTAGAGGCCGACACCGTGCGCGAGCCCGCTCGGGCCGAGCGCCGACAGGTAGGCGTGCGCGTCGGCAGCGAGGACCGTGCGCGTCCACCTGGCGGCGACGGCGGCATCGCCGGCGAAGTCGTCCAGCTCCAGGGTGCCGAGCACGCCGAGGTCGTGGTTGCCGACCAGGCACTCGCGCGCGTTCGCCCGCGCCCAGGCGCAGCACTCGTTCGGCTGCGCGCCGTAGCCGACGAGGTCGCCGAGGCACCAGATCTCGTCGGGCGATTCCCGCCCGATCGCCTCGGCCGTCGCCTCGAGGGCGGGGAGGTTAGCGTGGATGTCTGAGATGACGGCGACGCGCATTGGGCACCCGCTGCGGCTCGCAACGTTAGCGGCGCTCGCAGGGGCCTGGGCAGCGGCCGCCTTCTTCCTCTGGGACTCGACGAAGGTGCCGAACGGGCTGGACCTCGGCGGCGTCCAGGTGCACACGCTGTTCGGCGCGACCTTCCTCCACCGGGCCGAGCACTACGAGTCGTTCTTCTACTGGCTGGCGCTCGGGCAGACCGTCGTGACCGTTCTCGTCTTCGCGCTGTACGCCTGGCGCGGGGCGGGCTTCGCGCGCGAGTCGGCGGCGGGGCCGATCGGCACGGCGATGCTGCTGGCGATGCTCGGCGTCGGGCTGGTCTGGCTCGTGACCGTGCCCTTCGACGTGCTCTCGTTGTGGTGGCAGCGCCGCTACGACCAGGCGACGGAGAGCTACGCCGAGGCGCTGTTCGGCGACTGGGTGCTGCTCGCGGTCAAGTTCGCGCTGCTCTCGTTCGCGGTCGTGGTCGCGGTCGGGCTCGCCAAGTGGCTGCCCCGCTTGTGGTGGATCCCCGCGTCGGCGGTCTTCATCGGCCTCCAGGTGCTGCTCCTGTTCACGACCCCGTACCTGGTGCCGGACACCCACCGGCTTCGCAATCCCCGTCTCGAAGCCGCTGCGGCCCGGATCGCGGAGCGGGAGGGCGTGAAGGGCGTGCCGATCCGCGAGGAGACGGTGCACACGAAGGATCCGAACGCCTTCACGACCGGGCTGGGCCCCTCGCGCCGGGTGTTCGTCTGGAGCTCGATGCTCGACGGCCGCTTCACCGAGCGGCAGCTGGAGGTCGTCGTCGCGCACGAGTACGGCCACCAGGCGAGGAACCACCTGCTCAAGGGGATCGCGTGGTACGCGCTCTTGACGGTGCCGCTGGCGTACCTGATCGCGCGGGTCGCGCGGAGTCGGGGTGGGATGCGGGAGGCCGCCGCCATTCCCCTCGTGCTGCTGGTCTACGTCGTCGTCGGGCTGCTGGTGACGCCGGTCGAGGCGGCGGTCTCGCGGCACATGGAGGCGGAGGCCGACTGGATGGCGTTGCAGACGACCCGTACGCCCCAGGTGACCGAGGCGCTCTGGCGCCGGATCGGCACCACCGGCCTGAGCGACCCGAGCCCGCCGACCGCGCCGTATTTGGTGTTCTGGGATCACCCGTCGCTCGCCCAGCGCGTGGCGATGGCCCGCGCCTGGCAGAAACGGCAGGCGCGCGGAGGCTAGTCCTCGCTCTTGCGCTCGGTCTGCGCCTCGGGGAGGTTCCTGATCCCCTCGCGCGCCGACCACTTCGACCACGAGTCCTGCATCGCGTCGAGCAGCTCCTTCATGAAGCGGGTCGACATGTTCACGCGGGCGACCACCACGCCCGGGATGTCGCCCTCTTCGACCTCGTGGTCGATTCGCGCGAAGGTGATCGCGAACTCGTAGTCCGAGAAGCTGATGTTCGCGAAGTTCGAGTAGACCCCACCCATGTGCGTGGGGTCGACGTGGATGTTGAGCTGACGCTCCTGGCTCTCTTCTTCCACCGGCACGGATACTACTGCTGTGCCCGCCAAGAGCATTGCCGAGCTCGCCGACGCGCTGTCCGAGGCCGCGGGGTCCGCGGTCGAGCTGGAGCGGCCCTCCGACGCCGAGCACGGGGACTACGCGACCAATGTTGCGCTCCGGCTCGCGCCCGCGCGGAAACGCGCGCCGCGCGAGCTGGCGGAGGAGCTCGCCGGTGCGGCGCGGGCTCTGCCGGCGGTCGAGCGCGCCGAGGTCGCCGGCCCCGGCTTCCTCAACCTCTTTCTGCGCGACGGGTGGTACGCGGAGGCGCTGGCGGAGATCCTCGATGCGGGGTCGGGCTTCGGCACGGGCTTCGCCGGGCAGCGCGAGCGCGTCCAGGTCGAGATGGTCTCGGCCAACCCGACGGGGCCGATCACGGTCGCGTCGGCCAGGAACGGCGCGATCGGCGACTCGCTCGCCCGCCTGCTCGCCCGGGCCGGCCACGAGATCGAGCGGGAGTACTACTACAACGACGCCGGCGCGCAGATGGAGCGCTTCCGGGCGTCGGTCGAGGCCGTGCGGCGCGGGGAGGAGCCGCCGGAGGACGGCTACAAGGGCGACTACGTCCGCGAGCTCGCACAGGTCCCCGGCGACCCGGTGCCGGCGATGCTGGAGCGGATCGAGGAGAGCCTGGAGCGGTTCCGGATCCACTTCGACTCGTGGGCGTTGCAGAGCCGGCTCGAGGAGCGGCTGCCGGAGCTGTTGCCCCGGTTGGACACCTACGAGCGAGACGGCGCGCTCTGGGCCCGGTCGTCCGGGTTCGGCGACGACCAGGACCGGGTGCTGCTCCGCTCCGAGACGCGCGAGCCGACGTACCGCGCCGCCGACGTCGTCTACCTCGTCGACAAGCTCGAGCGTGGCTTCGACCGCGCGGTCTACGTGCTCGGCGCCGACCACCACGGCACCCGCAACTGGTACGCGGCGGTCGCGCGCATGCTCGGCTACGACCCGGAGCGCGTCGAGGTGCTGCTCTACCAGCTCGTCCACCTGACCCGCGGCGGGGAGCAGACGAAGATGTCGAAGCGCCGGGGCGACGTCGTCTTCCTCGACGATTTCATCGACGAGATCGGCGTCGACGCCGCGCGCTGGTACCTGGTCAACCGCAGCCCGGACCAGACGATCGAGATCGACGTCGACCTCGCCGCCGAGCGTTCCGAGAAGAACCCGGTCTACTACGTCCAGTACGCCCACGCCCGGATCGCCGGCGTCCTGCGTAACGCCGGCGGCGCGGAGGGGTCGGCCGAGCTCTCGGCGCCGCTCGCTCCCGAGGAGCGCGACCTGGTCAAGCGGCTGCTGGAGTTCCCCGAGACGGCCGCGGAGGCGGTCGAGCGGCGCGGACCGCACGGGATCACGACGTACGCGATTCGCGTCGCCGACGAGTTCCACCGCTTCTACCACCACCACAGGGTGCTCGGGAGCGACGCTCAGGCGTTCAGGCTCGGTCTGTGCCGGGCGACCCGGACGGTGATCGCCTCCTGCCTCGAGCTGGTCGGGGTCGAGGCGCCTGACCGGATGTGACGCCGTAGGATTCGCGCGTGACCGAGGCTCCCGATCGCAATCTCGCACTCGAGCTCGTCCGGGTGACCGAAGCCGCGGCGATGGCGGCGGGCCGGTGGGTCGGGCGCGGCGACAAGGTCTCGGCCGACCAGGCGGCGGTCGACGCGATGCGGCTGATGCTCGACACCGTGTCGATGAGCGGCGTGGTCGTGATCGGCGAGGGGGAGAAGGACGAGGCGCCGATGCTCTACAACGGCGAGGAGGTCGGGAACGGCAACGGGCCGGGCGTCGACGTCGCCGTCGACCCGCTCGAGGGAACGCGCCTGACCGCGCTGGGCATGCCGAACGCGATCGCGGTGATCGCACTCGCCGAGCGGGGCACGATGTTCTTCCCGGGCGCGGCCGTGTACATGGACAAGGTCGCGGTCGGGCCGGAGGCGGCCGACGCGATCGACATCGAGGCGCCGCCGGCGGAGAACGTGAAGCGGGTGGCAAAGGCGAAGGGGATGCACGCCGAGGACGTCAGCGTCGTCGTGCTCGACCGTGACCGCCACGGGCAGCTCGTCACCGACCTGCGCGAGGCCGGCGCGAAGGTGTGGCTGATCACCGACGGCGACGTCGCGCCGTCGATCGCGGCCGCGCGGCCGGGAACCGGCGTCGACATGCTGATGGGCGTCGGCGGCACGCCGGAGGGCGTGATCTCGGCCGCGGCGATCAAGTGCCTCGGCGGCGCGATCCAGGGCAAGCTCTGGCCGCGCGACGACGGCGAGCGGCAGCAGCTGATCGACGCCGGGTACGACGTCGACCGCGTGCTCTCGACCGACGATCTCGTCGCCGGCGACGACGTCTTCGTCGCCGCCACCGGGGTCACCGACGGCGCGCTGCTCCACGGCGTGCGCTACACGGGCGCCGGCGCCGAGACCGCGTCGATCGTGATGCGCTCCCGCTCCGGCACGGTGCGCCGCATCGAGGCGTCCCACCGCTGGGGCAAGCTCGAACAGATCGCCGGCGAGCGCTACAGCTGAGCCGACGTCCGCGGTGCGCGATTCTCGCGCGCCTCTCGTGACACTTCTGTAGGGGGTCTGACCCCCTACAGAACCGTCAGGACCTGTCCGCAGGCTCTGCGCACCTCGTTTGCAGGGCAACCGGGAGACAACGTCGGTCTTCCGGCGCACTTTCGTGAGGCTGCTGTGCGGGGTCTGACCCCGCTGTTCGACCCGCGGCTACGCCGCGACCTGCGCCTCGAGCTCCGGTGAGTACGAGCCGGAGCGTGCGAGGCCGTTCATCCTGGCGCGGTGCAGGTACGCCGCCTGCCCGGACGCGACATTGGCCGCCTCGCCCGCCCACGCCTTCAGCGAGGGTGCCTGCAGCGCGCGCCCGTACGAGAACGACAGCTCCCACGGGTGCGGGCCCATCGCGTTCATCGCGTTGAGGTGTGCGGTCGCGTCCTCGTCGGTCTGGCCGCCGGAGAGGAAGACGATCCCCGGCACCGCGGCCGGGACATGCCGGCGGAAGCAGCGGATGGTCTGCTCGGCGACCTCCTGGACGCCCGCACGGTCGGACGCGTCGTAGCCGGACAGCACCATGTTCGGCTTCAGGAGCATCTGCTCGAAATGGACGCGCTGGTCGCGCAGCTCGGTGAAGACCGCGTGCAGCGTCCGCGAGGTGACGTCGAAGCTGGTCTCGATCGTGTGGTCGCCGTCCATCAGGACCTCGGGCTCAACGATCGGGACGAGCCCGGCCTCCTGGCTGAGCGCCGCGTAGCGGGCCAGCGCATGGGCATTCGTCCACAGGCAGTACTCGCTCGGAATGCCGGCGCCGATCGTGATCACGGCGCGCCACTTCGTGAAGCGCGCGCCGAGCGAGACGTATTCCGCCAGGCGCTCCCGCAGCCCGTCCAGCCCCTCGGTGATCGTCTCGCCGCGCGCATGCGCCAGCTCCTTCGCGCCCTTGTCGACCTTGATCCCCGGGATCACGTCCTGGCTCTCGAGCAGCTTGGGGAACGGTGTGCCGTCGAGCGCCGATTGGCGGATCGTCTCGTCGTAGAGGATCACGCCGCTGATGTGGTCGGCCGCGCCCTCGGTGGTGAAGAGCATGTCGCGGTAGGCGCGCCGGTTGTCCTCGGTCGAGTCGATCCCGATCGAGTCGAAGCGCTTCTTGATCGTCCCGTCGCTCTCGTCGGCGGCGAGGATCCCCTTGCCCGGGGCGACGAGCGCTCGGGCCGTCTCCTCGAGGTTGTGTCCCATCTTTCCTCCTCGGTCTCTGCGTGTCACCTGAAGTATCCCGCTTCCAAACCGGGTAAGCATTTTGTTTGGACGTTCGCTCTGACCGCGGTCCATAGTGAAGACTCCCGTGCATGTGGAGGTATGTCGGGGGGGTGGCGGTGCTCGCGCTGCTCGTGGGCGGCTCCGCGCAGGGAGCGCGCCTGGCTGCGCCGGCGAACACCTCGCTGCCGACCATCTCCGGCACACCGCGCGCCGGCGAGACCCTCACCGCGGCAAGCGGCGCCTGGTCGGGCTCGACCCCGATCTCGTTCGCGTACCGGTGGCAGCGGTGCAACAAGAACGGGAACGGCTGCAACAACATCAGCGCGAACAACCAGACCTACACGCTGCAGAAGGGCGACGCCGGCCGCCGCATGCGCGTCTCGGTGACCGCGTCCAACTCCGACGGTTCGGCCAATGCCGTGTCGGCGCCGACGGCGGTGATCGTCGCCGGGCTGAAGCCCGAGAACACGTCGCTGCCGACGGTCAGCGGCACCGCCAAGGCGGGCAGCACGCTCACTGCGACGGCGGGAGCGTGGACGAACAACCCGACGTCGTTCGACTATCAGTGGCGCCGCTGCGATACGGGCGGGCACAACTGCAACGGTGTCGGTCCGCGCAAGAACACGTACGCACTCTCGGGCTCCGACGTCGGCGCGACGATCCGCATTCGGGTGACTGCGCGGAACCAGTTCGGCGACGAGCAGGCACAGTCCGCCCAGACCGCCGTGGTTGCCGCCGCCGGGCCCCTGCCGGTCAACACGGCACTTCCCGTGATCGGCGGCGTCGCCCGCAACGGCCAGCTGCTCGTCGCGAACACCGGCTCGTGGGCGAACAGCCCGAATCACTACGACTACCAGTGGCAGCGCTGCGACGGCGCCGGCAACAACTGCGGCGGCTTCGGCGCGAATTCGTCCTCGCAGCGGCTGTCCTCCTCCGAGGTCGGCCGCCGGATCAGGGTGACCGTCTCGGCGCGGAACCAGTTCGGAACGAGCAAGGCGACCTCGGCCCCGACCGGTGTCGTCGCCGGCGCCGGCCCGGCGTCGATCGGCGTCGACCAGGTTTCATTGCCCAACCAGCTCGTGATCACGGGCGTGCAGTTCGTCCCGCGCCGCCTCCACTCGCGGCAGGCGTTCGTCGGTCGCTTCCGCGTGTCGGATGCGCGCGGAAACCTCGTGCGCGGCGCGGTCGTCTACGCGATCGGCGTCCCGTACGGCTGGGTGCGCGCTGCCCCGGAGGTCGTCACCGGCAACAACGGATGGGCGACGATCCAGTTCTTCCCGACCAGGCTGATGCCACTGCACAAGGCAGCGCTCGTCTTCTTCGTCCGCGCCCGCAAGCCGGGTGAGCGCCTGCTCTCGGGCGTCTCGACCCGCCGCCTGGTCCAGGTCGGAATCGGGTAGGCGCCCGCGCTAGACTGCCCCTGCCTGCGGGGGTAGCTCAGTTGGTAGAGCATCAGCTTCCCAAGCTGAGGGTCGCGGGTTCGAGCCCCGTCCCCCGCTCACCACAAAGCCCCGGAAACGGGGCTTTCCTGTGGAGCCGACGAGGTGGGAGGCGGGAGCCTCACCATGCCCTTCGGCATCGAGAAGCCGCTCGAGCCTGAGCATGTCTCTCCCTGAGGCCGCCCCGCCTTCCTTGGTTCGTTTCCGCCCCGCCGAAACCGAAAACGCCACTTGACCGAATCTTTACGCGGCGACGGCTGATGCGAAGGCGCTGCTCCGGTCGTGCCACTCGTCACCAGAACAAGGAGCGAGACCGATGGTCGTGCGCGATAGTGCGCGTGGGCGGGTGCTCTGCTGTGCCGTCAGGGCAAACCCTCTCCCCTTGCCCGGCGGGCGATTTCGTCCCCGGCGCCCGCCCAACACGACCTCGCCTCGCCGCTCGGAGAGAGCGGCGAGGCGAGGACTCAAACGGGTCGGAGCGGGCGGTTTCTCGGCGGAGCCGACCCCGAAGGTAACGACCTAACCCGTCGCCCTCTGCTCGAAGATCGTCCAGGCCTGGCGCTTCGTGCGGTTGGAGTTGAGGAGGCCGAAGCCGGGGACTTCGTCGTCCATCATCGAGTAGACGCAGATGAAGGCGAGGTTGTCGTCTTGGATGGCGTCGAAGTCGTGGTTGACGATTGTTGCTTGGCCGGTTTCGCCGTATTTGTTGACGGGGCCGCCGGCTTCGGTGGCGCCGATCGGGATGTTTTGGTCGCCGTGGGCGTCCATGACGGAGCGGACGGAGGGGCTCATGTGGAAGGCCATGTTCCAGATGTTCCAGGTGCCGCTCGCGAAGGGGTCGTCGTAGAGGTGGAGGGAGAGGATGTCGAAGTGGCCTTTGGCGCCGGCGTCGTACATGTCGGTGACGAATTTGACCGGGCCGCCGGCGCCGGTCCAGAGTGCTCCGGCGATGACGATTGCTTTCGGGTCGGCGGTTTTGATCGCGTCGTAGGCGGCGATCAGCGATTTGGCGTAGTTGGTTCCGGTCCAGCCGTGTAGGTCGGGTTCGTTGGTGAACTCGTAGAGGCGGACTCGGCCTTTCCATTTGGTTGCTTGGCTGGAGGCGAACGCTGCTGCCGTTGCTGGGCTGACCGGGCCGGTGGTGCCGAAGAGGACGAGGATCGGTTCCATCCCGCGGGAGAGGACGCCGTTGACGACGGTGTCGACCTGCGACTGGTTTCCGGGCAGGGAGTCGAAGCGGACGAGCTTCGCTCCGATCTGCTGGATCTGGTCGAGCTCGAACTTCTGGTCGGCGGCGCTGCGGGTCAGGATCTTGTACCCGGTCGCGATCCCGAACCGCGGAATACTCCCCAGCGCAGGCGGCGGCGGGGCCGCCACGTTCGAGACCGTCACCGACGACAACGCAGCGACGCTCAGCCCGTCGGTGCCGTATGCGGTCACCCTGAGCGAGTGCGTACCGTTCTTCAGCGTCGTGGTGTCGAGGCGGCCCGCAGGATCGCCTCCGAACTGGTACGGCGCGACCTGATCGGTCCACTTGGTCGTCCCGTCGATCTGGAACTCGACCTTGCTGACCGTGTCTCCGCTCGGAACAGCGGTCCACATCATCGAGCCGCGGATGGTCGCGCCGTCGAGGATGCTCGAGACGACCACGAACGTCGGCGCAGAGGCGACGCCGTTCTTGACAGTCACGGAGCTGGTCGCCGTCGCGGTTTGCCCGTCGGTGGCGTGCGCCGCGACGCTCAGCGTGTGCGCGCCGTCGGCCAGCGCGGTCGTGTCCAGCGTGCCGTCGGGGTCACCGTTGAACTGGTACGGAGCCACGTGCTCCGTCCACCCGACCGTGCCGTCGACCAGGAAGTCGACCGAGCTGACCGTCCCGCCGCTCGACCTGGCGGTCCACTTCAGCGAGCCGGTGAGTGTGACGCCGTTGGCGATGCTCGAGGTGACGGCGAAGGAGGACGGCGGTGGTGGCGGCGGCGGGGGTGGTGGCGGTGGCGGCGTCGTCCCGCCGTTGGCGACCGTGACTGCGCTGCTGACGGTGGCCGTGCGACCGTCGGCGGCGTGCGCCTGGACAGCGAGCGTGTGCGCGCCGTTCGGCAGCGTCGCTGTGTCGAGCTTGCCTGCCGGGTCGCCGTTGAAGATGTAGGGCGCGGTTTTCTCGGTCCACTTCACGGTGCCGTCGATCAGGAAGTCGACCGAGCTGACTGTCGTTCCGCTCGATGTGGCGCTCCACGTCACGGAGCCGCTGAGCGTGGCGCCGTTCGCGACACTCGAGGTGACGGCGAACGACGACGGCGGTGGCGGTGGCGGTGGCGGCGGCGACGAGTTCGTGCCGTTGCGGATCGTCACCTTCGCGGACAGGGTCGTGGCATGGCCGTTGCCGCCGTCGCGGTAGGCCCTCACCATCAGCGTGTGCTGTCCGTTCGAAAGCGACGTCGTGTCGAGCTTGCCTGCCGGATCCCCCCCGAATTGGTACGGGGCGGCCTGATCCGTCCACTTGGACGTTCCGTCGATCAGGAATTCGAGTCTGTTCGGTGTCCCGGTCGACGACGCCTTCCACGTCACCTGACCGGACAGTGTCATTTGGTCGTCCAGTGTCGTCCCGTCGATGGTGGACGACACCGTGAGGTCTCTATCCGTCCTCGAGGCCAAGCTCGCTCCTGTGAGCGAGATCGCCAAGACCGAGACGGCCATCAACAGCAGCGCAAAGGCAGAGTGCGGCTTCACTCTGACACCCCCCGGTGTAAATCGATTGTCTGGGCTCTCTGTTATGGGATCAGTTCTGCACTTTTTAAACATCGACCCGGCGATCCCTTTGGTGCCCCTGCGGCGGGTGCGAGGACGATCAGGGGGGTTGACCGGCGTCCGCTCTTGCTAGAGAACACCCTTCGAATGGTTGAACACGAGCCAGAACACGAGCCAGAACGGCCGCTGAGCCCCGAGCTCGTCCTCGTCTCGCCCGAGCTCAGGGAGCACGCACTCAGGGAGGAACGGGACGAGCCGCCACCCGCGCGGGCGGACGACGACACCCCGCCGGCCGCGGCACCCGAGCCGCCCGCGCCCTCACCGCCTTCCCCGGCGCCGCCGCGCGCCGAGGCGGCGGCCGCCCCGGTCGAGCGGCGACGGACCGCCAGGGCGCTCACCGTGCTCGCGCTGGTCGCACTACTCCTGTTCGGCGCCGGCGTCGCCGTCGGCAAGCTCGCGTTCCCCGGTTCAACCGACCAGGCGCCGGTCACGTCGCGCTCTGCGTCTCCCCGTCCTCCGGTCGCAACCCGACCGCCGGCCCGGACGTCGTCGAGCGTGCCGACGACGACGTCACGGGCGACGTCAACGGCTCGGTCGCCGACCGCGCCGCGCGCCACCGCTCCGCAGCCTTCGGTCACCACCGCACCGCCGGCGCGGACGTCGTCGAGCGTGTCGACGACGACGCCGCGGGCGACGTCCACGGCCCGGTCGCCAACCACGTCGCGCGCGACCGCTCCGCGGCCTTCGGTCACCACGGCGCCGCCGGCGCGGACATCGTCGAGCGCCTCGACGACTCAGGCGGCTCAGCAGCCGAAGCCTTCGACGACGCCCCCTCCGGCCGGCACACCGCCGTCGAGAATCGTCCGCCCGACCCCAAACGGCGGTTACGTCTTCTCCGGCGGGAGGTTCCGGCTCTCCGGCAACGGGCGGACGGTTCTGAGCTTCGTGCTTCGAACGAAGTGCGCCGGCTCCCTGACGCTGCCGGCGATCCAGGTTGCGGCAGACGGGACGTTCACGTTCTCGGGAAAGCCGCCGGAGGCCCCGCCGGGGACGACGGTGCACGTCACCGGACGCTTCACCTCACCGGCCGCGGCGCACGGAACGGCGCAAGTCGAGCGCCGCACGTGCCACGATCCGGCGCGGCCCTTCGCTGCCCGCCTGAGCTGATGCGCCGAGACGGTAAGAACCGCCGTCACCCGCGCCACTAACCAGGTAGCCGACTCTGCAACGTGCGGAAGGGGCCAGCCCAGGTGGTGCTCGTCAAGAAGCTGCTCGTGTCTGCGTCCTTCGTCGGCGTGCTGGCAGGTGTGCTGTTCGTCGGCGGCCTGATCGTCAACGGCGCGATCAGCGCCGTCTCCGGGCGCGCCGCCTCGGGGCCTGATCCCACCGGGGCGAATGCGAGCCGGCTCGTCGTGCAGGGACGAAACGTCTTCCGCTTCGACACGTTCGGCGACCAGGCGGTGTGGGGCGGTGTCCTCGGCCTGCACAAGGCGATCGCAGGCGCCGCCCACGGTGGCGTCGGCCCGGGGATCAGCCCGAAGCAGGCGCTCGCGCTCGGGTTGAAGGTCGACGCCAACGCGATACCGGCGAACGTCGCTGCCGCGATCAAGGCGGGGAAGGTCGACCTGAACGATCCGGCCGTGACGCTGTCGCTGATCAGGCTGAACGCCGTGCTGGGGATCAAGGGCTTCTTCGACGCGAAGGGCAACCTCGCGTCCGTCGGTGTCACCTGCGCGGCGTGTCATTCGACCGTGGACGACTCGTTCGCGCCGGGAATCGGCAGACGGCTCGACGGGTGGCCGAACCAGGATCTCGACGTCGGCGCGATCGTCGCGGCCGCTCCGAACCTGGCGCCGCTCGAGCAGTCCCTCGGCGTCGACGAGTCGTCGCTGAAGAAGGTCCTGCTCGGCTGGGGCCCCGGCAAGTTCAACGCCGAGCTCGACCTCGACGGCAAGGCGGTGGGACCTGACGGCACGCCGGGCTCCGCCGCGACCCGCATCCCGAGCGCGTTCGGCAAGGACGGCCAGAACCTGCACACGTGGGAGGGCGGCTGGGGCTCGGTCTCCTACTGGAACGCATTCGTCGCCAATCTCGAGCTGCACGGAATCGGCAACTTCTTCGATCCCCGCCTCGACGACAAGAAGAAGTTCCCGCTCGCAGCAGCAGCGCGCTTCGGGCACACGCACCCCTATATCGGCGAGGGCGTGTTGCCCGTCCCGGCGAAGGCGACCGGAATGAAGGACCAGGTGACCGAGGCGCTGCGGTCGCTCGATCTCTATCAGCGGGCGCTCCCGGTGCCACAGCCGCCGAAGCGGAGCTACGACCCGGCCGCGGCGGCACGCGGGGCGAAGGTGTTCAACGGCGTGGGCACCTGCTCGAACTGTCATCTGGGCTCGATGGGAACCGCTACCGGCTACAACGCCGTGAAACCGTCGCAGGTGTGCACCGATTCGTTCCAGGCCGACCGCGGCCCGGACGGTACGTACACCATTCCGCCGCTCCAGGCGCTCTTCACACGGTCGAAGCGCGGCTTCTACCACGACGGCAGATACCCGTCGCTGCTCGCTGTCGTCGACCACTACGACTCGTGCTTCAGGCTCGGCCTGAGCAGCTCGCAGAAGAGCGACCTCGTCCAATACCTGAGGAGCCGCTAGCGGCGTAGGCGCAGGAAGGCGAGCAGCTCGTCGTGCTCTTCCTCGCAGGCGGGGCAACCGTCGAGATGCGCGCGCATGCGCGGGTTGTCGCGCGCGGCGTCCAGGCCTCCGGCCTCGAGCTCGACATACCGGTCGAGCTGGGTGAAGCACTCCTCGCAGGTCAGCTGTGGCTCGACGGGGCCGAGCAGGCGCTCCAACCATTCCGGCAACACCTTGCGATTTCGTCGAAGCATTTCCCGTCTCGTGTTCTAGCTGCTCAAGCCGAGAGGTGGCGGCGGAGCCTGCGCCGGGCCTCGTGCAGCGTCTTGTAGAGCGCGCCGCGCGTCGTCCCCATGCGCTCGGCGAGGACGTCGACCGGCACGCCGTTCACGGCGAGCGCCACGAAGACGGAGCGCTGGTGCGGCGTCAGCACGTGCTCGATGCCGCTCCTGAGGTCCGAGAGGAGCTCGTGTTGCTCGAGACGCTCCTGCGGCGAGGGCGTGCGGGCGAGCACCGACCACCAGGCCGTATCCTCGAGCGGGATCTCGCGGCCCATCCAGCTCCGGCGTCTGACCGCCTGGAGCGCCTCGTAGAACGCGAACTTCCAGGCCCAGGTCGTGAACTTGCTCGCCCCGCGGTAGTCGCCGAGATGCTCGAGTACCTGGATCAGCGCCTCGCCGGCGGCCTCGGCGGCGAGGTCGTCGAGCGTCTCGCGGGGGAAGTTCGAAACGAGCGCCTGCCGCCGCGCGAGCACGAAGTGAGCCGCCTCGGCGAGGTGCGCGAGCAGCTCCGCGATCGCGTCGTCGCGCTCCCGTCCTTGCCCTGTCAGCCGGACGAGCCAGTCGCGGGAGGCTGCGTCCAGCAGGAGCTGCCGCTCGCCCGGCCTTCCTGTTGCGACCCGCACGGAGACGTCCCTGCCCGTTCCTTCCACCCGGAATGGTCTACTCGGCCGGGCTGCGAACGGATCCCCGATCGCGGCGCGGGTGGAGCCGGGCGTCGATCCAGCCGGGCAACCGACTACTGTCGTTCCGGTGCAGGCGGGCAACATCCGGTGGTTCCGTCGGGAATCCCGGGGGCGGATCTACTCCGCCCTGGCGGTGGTGGTTCTTGCGCTCCTCTGCTTCCCGGCCTCGTCCTCGGCCGACCTCTACGACGACACCCCTCTTCTGAACGTCGGCGGCGATTCTCATCTCCTGGGACAGGCCGTCGACCTCGAGGTCGACCTCGACCATCTCGACCAGGCCGGGGACACCGAACGGCTCGTCGTGACCGTGCCCTCCGGGTATGCGGTGAACCTCGTTCATCCGGTCGGCGCGGACATCGGGTCGGCCGCGGTCGAGACCGTTCCGACCGGCGGCGGCAACCCGAGGCTGTTCCTCGGCACCCTGGTCGCGATGGATCCCGCCGCCTACGCGGCCAGCGCGAGCGCGCAGGCCTGTAGCCCTGGAGCCCATGCCGCGCTCTGGCAGATGCAGATGAGCTCGGGGACGACCACGTTGAGCATCCCGATCGCCGTCGATCCGAGCTCGGGCGCGTACACGCTGGCGATGTGCTTCGACGACGAGCACGCGCAGAACCTCGAGATCGCCACGGTCTTCTTCGATGCCGATCTCGTCTTCGGCAACCCTTCCGCCGCGGGAAGGTACGTCTTCAGCGCTCTCGTCACCCCGTTTGCCTCCGACGGGACCGCGAGCACAGCCGCTGCATTCGAGCTCCACGCGGTGGAGGACCTGCCGCAGACGCTGTCCGCGGTGGCCAGGTACAACCAGTCGACCAAGGCGTTCACCGTCCGGGGAACGCTGAGAGCCAACGGGGCTGCGCGCGCAGGAATCAACGTGCACGTCTACGCCGGCCGGACGCGCGACCCCAAGGAGGTCGGTGTCGCGGTGACACAGTCGAACGGGTCGTACGTCTTCACGAAGCGGCTCGCCACTGCGCCGACGTACGCGGTCGGCTCGGTCAATCACTACTGGCGCGTCGGGTGTGTGGGCGCCTCGACGGCGCCGGCGGGCTGTGCCTCTCAGACGATCGACGGAACGTCGAGCCCCCTGATCAAGGTTCCGGTGATCAGGGCCCCCAAGAAGAAGCGCTGAAGCGCGCGCAGGTACGAGCGTTCGTCGGCGGGGTGGGGTGGATTCGCAGCCGTTCTGCTGCTACATCGTGAGTGAGACACCGAGGAGGATTCCGGATGCAGTACGCACTCTATGGTTGCGAGAAGTGCCCCGAACGCCAGTGGGTGGACAAGCTTCCACCGCTCTGGTGGACCCGCGACGACTGGTGGCCGGTCTGTCACGGCTGCGAGAGCTCCGAGCACGTCCGCATACGAACGCCGCTCGAGGCCGTCAAGACCTAGACGACGAAGCGGCGGCCGACGGCCTGGACGGAGCCTGCGGCGTGAACGGGTGCAGCTCGTCGGCGCCGTCCTGGATGACGCCGTAGCTGGACTCCGGCACAGCGTTCCATGCTCCGGGGACATCCCGCAGCGGCTCCGAGACGATCAGGCGGGACTCGTCGCTCACCTGGTCGAGCAACCCGAGCTCCGGGTGCGCCTTCCGCAGCGTCCGCACGCCGGTCGAGTAGAAGAGCGACCTCGAATCTCGCTCGCTGGAGTAGCGGAAGGCCCAGACGCTCTTCCCGTCCGTGGTCGCGACCGTCATCTGGATCGGGTGCTCGACCCCGTGTGCGCGCCCGATCTCTTCGATCAGCCCGACCGCGCGTGCGACCGCGCCGGGCGGGTCGTCCTCGAGCCCGAGCGTGAGCGCGAGGAAGAAGAAGATCTCCGAGTCGGTCGAGCCCTCGATGTGCGGGTAGAGCGAGGCGTCGACCGCCAGCACGAGGTCGCGCTTGACCTGGGCGAACTCGCGGACCACGCCGTTGTGCATCCAGAGCCAGCGGCCGTGGCGGAACGGATGGCAGTTGGTCTGCTGGATCGCCGACCCGGAGGAGGCGCGGATGTGGGCGAAGAGCACCGGCGAGGTGATGTGGCCCGCCAGTTCGCGGAGGTTGCGATCGTTCCAGGCCGGCTCGATGGAGCGGAAGACCCCGGGTGCGTCTCCTCCGCTGTACCAGCCGATTCCGAAGCCGTCGCCGTTGGTCGTCTCGGCGCCGAGCGTGGAGTGGAGGCTCTGCGCGATCAGCGAGTGGGCCGGCCTGTAGAGGATGTCCTCGATCAGGAGCGGG
>Ga0207661_10001110_pt1 | contig 17909 bp, 17 predicted proteins | sample KBSC713LmetaG_FD_184337 | JGI IMG/M metagenome (GOLD analysis project Ga0207661, IMG submission 184337) | Corn rhizosphere microbial communities from Kellogg Biological Station, Michigan, USA - KBS C7.1-3L metaG (SPAdes) (version 2) | ecosystem: Host-associated > Plants > Roots > Rhizosphere ...
TTGAGGCGTTTTCTCAGCTGTAATCTGCGGTTTTGCAGGGGTTGGTCATTTGGCCGAGCGATCGCCGGTCATTTGGCCCGTGACCTGAGAGGGGCCGGATGGGCGAGCGGGGGTTGCGGCGCGGTTGCTGGCAGGCGTGCGCGACCCGATCGAGCGCGTTCTCACCTGCAATCTGCGGTTTTGCAGGGGTTGGTCATTTGGCCGAGCGATCGCGGGTCATTTGGCCAGTGACCGAGGAGCCGATGGGTGACTGGGGTAGCTGGGGCGAGGTTGCTGGTTGGGTGTTCGGCACTGTTTGAGGCGTTTTCTCAGCTGTAATCTGCGGTTTTGCAGGGGTTGGTCATTTGGCCGAGCGATCGCCGGTCATTTGGCCGGCCCAGCCGGCCGACCGCCGCGGGGGAGCAGCCTTGGCCGTTGAAGCGGCGCGGAGGGAGTGGTTGGTAGCCTTGTCGGCCAGAGGGCGACGTGGCCGAGTGGTTAGGCAGAGGCCTGCAAAGCCTCGTACACCGGTTCAAATCCGGTCGTCGCCTCTTGCTGGATGGTGAGGGTGGTCAGGCGGGTGTGGGGGACGGTTCCTGGCGAGCGGTCGCGAGCACGGTGGCGGCGGCGGAGTCGACGCCGAGCGCGTCCGTGTTCACGACCAGGTCGTAGTGGGTGGGGAGTTCCTTGCCCACCTGGTGGAAGCGGCGCAGGTAGTCGGCGCGGGCGGCCTCGGCCTCTTTCAGAGTGGCGTCGGCATCCTTTCGGCTGATGCCCGACTGGCCGGCAAGCCGCTGGGCGCGGGTGTCGGGGGAGCCGGTGACGAGGACGCGGAGGACGCCATCGCGACCGCTGAGCACGTATGACGCGGCGTGCGCGACGATCACGACCGAGCCCTCGTCGGCGGTCTGGCGCACGGCCTCCCGGATCACCTCGCGAGAGCGCTCGTCGGGGTTGGGATCGGTGATCAGCTCGGGCACGGCCGCGTAGGCCTCGGGGCTGACCGGGGCAGCGTCCAGCACGGCCTTGAGCAGGCGGCGGATCGCGGTCTTACGCTCCTCGACTCCGGTCAGGCGGGCCAGATCGAGCCCGGAGCTCTCTGCGGCGGAGCGGACGATCTCCTCGTCGACGTAGCGGAACCCGAGCCCCTCGGCGACCGCACGGCCGATCTCCTCGCCGCCGGCGCCCACGTCACGTGAAATGCAGACCACCTGATACGCCATGAGTGGACCCTAGAACAACCGGTGCCGCGCCGCGACCCCCAAGTAGCCGTGACTCCCGTTGTTGCCGTTGGAGACACGGAGAACTTGTCAAGTGGGAGCCGTTTCTGTATCGTCGTGCCACTCCGCCGCGGTGTTCGTGGGCCGGGCCTTTCAGGGGGGTGGCGACATGCGCGTGCTCAACGGATCCTTGCTTGCGTTCATCGCTTCCGCGGTGGTCTCGTCGGGGGCTCCGGTTGCGAGCGCGGCGCCGACGGTCAACCCGGTGGCCGACACGTTCGTCGACGAGACAACCCCCGGCTCCAACTACGGCCGCAAGATCTACACCAAGGTGGACGCCTCGCCGGATGTCACCACGTTCGTGCGGTTCTCGGTGTCAGGTTTCACGGGAACTGCGCAGCTGCGGGTGTTCGTCGAGTCCGCCAACTCGCGCGACATCCAGGTGTTCTCGGTGCCCAGCACCACGTGGGACGAGGCGACGACGACCTACCAGAACGCGCCCGCAGTGGGCTCGCTGATCACCTCCGCGTCCGGGCTCAAGAGCGGGACGTGGGCGGCATTCAACGTGTCGGGTGGGATCACCGGCGACGGCCTCGTGAGCTTCGCACTGAAGACCTCCGGGAGCACGTCGATGAAGCTGACATCGCGCGAGGGCACCAACCGCCCGCAGCTGCTGGTGCCGGCTCCGGCGTCGCCCTCCCCGTACCTCGTCACCCGGGTCGGCAGCTCCTATCATGCCCTCTCTCAGACAAACGGCACGACCTATGACGGCAGCCTGAAGTTCGTCGGCGAGAGCGCCGTCGCCGACCTCGAGTCGGCGGGCGGCGGCACCGTCACCTTCGGAGCCGGCGACTTCGACTTCGGGACCGAGTTCTTCAAGCTCGCGAGCGTTCACGACATCGTGTTCGAGGGCCAGGGGATCGACGTCACGACCCTCCGCAACTCGACCTCAGCGTCCGCCGATACCGAGCCCTTCGATTTCAGCGGCGCCACCCGCGTGACGATCCGCGACATGACGATCTCGGCAGGCGGGCCGGCCCGCTCGACCAGCGACGCGATCGACATGGACCGAGGCAACGACTCGGTCATAGAACGTGTCAAGATCATCGCCTCGCGAGGGCGCGGAATCGTGTTCGACGGCAAGAACACCGGCTGGACGTCCCAGGGCAACACGGTCCGCGACTGCGTGATCTCGGCCACGGTCGGCGATGGCATCGAGCTCCTGGCATCCACGAACAACACGATTCAGGGCTGCACGATCACCAACGTCGGCGGCCACGGCATCCAGATCAACAAGTCGTCGACGGTAGCCGACCAGCCGAATAAGAAGGCATCCGACAACCTCGTCGCCGCCAACACCATCGACCAGGCGGGTCAGGATGGGATCAACGTCACCAGCGGCGATCGCAACACCATTCGCGACAACGTGATCACGAACAGCTCCGATGACACGAGCGGCCGGGACGGGATCCGGATCACGTCGACCGATTCGGTCACCTGCAACGACACCGTCGTCAGCGGGAACACGGCAACCGACAACCAGGCTGTGAAGACCCAGCGCTACGGGCTCGACATCACCAGCTCGCTCTGCAACCGCACGGTCGTCGGGCCCGGCAACAACTTTGCCGGCAACAGGACGGCGGCACTCCGCAACCTGGGCACCGGGACGATCTTCGCCTGATCGGCCGTGACCGGCGTCAGTCGCTCTCTCGGCGCCCCGGTGGTGAGAACAGATCTGCCCCCGTCGCCGGGAGCCGCTCGAGGCCGTCCCAGTCGGAGCGGACGGGGGCGAACGACTCCAGCACCACCGCGCCGTCGACACCGGTCTCGACCTGGTGGGGGACGTCGCCCCGGATCCGCCAGCCGTCGCCGGGGCCGATGTCGCGGGTCTCGTCCCCGATCCGGAAGCGCAGCGAGCCGGCGATGCAGACGCCGAGCTGCTCGTTGTGGTGGCGGTGCTCGGGGATGACGCACCCCGCCGCCAGCTCGATCAGGGCCATGGTCACCCGCTCGCCCTGCACCACCCGCCCGACCACGCCCTCCCAGATCTGCAACGGCTCGACGTCGGGGAGGTGGGAGAAGGCGCTCATGTCGCGCATCGTGTCGCGCGGCGGGGCCGACTGCAAGCGTTCAATCCGCCGGCGACCCTGCCGATCTCGGGAACCAACGCCGACAGCCGCGCCGATCGACCGCAGCGAGCTGCGCCTGACCGAGCGCATGGGCACCGCCAGCTTCCATGCCCGCGTGATCACCTACGCCGAGCCCGAGCGGCCGGAGGCCGCGCGGCCGGCGCGCTGATCAGCCCCCGCTGAACGTCTTCATCAGGTTCAGCATCGCCGGGCCGAGCGCCACGACGAACATCGAGGGGAAGATGAAGATGACGGTCGGGAACAGCATCTTGACCGGCGCCTTCATCGCCTTCTCCTCGGCCGCCAGCTGGCGGCGGACGCGCATGTCCTGGGACTGCACCTTGAGAATGCGGGAGAGCGAGATGCCGAGCTGGTCGGCCTGGATGATCGCGCGGGCGAACTGGCCGACGTCCGGCGAGTCCACGCGCTCGGCGAGATTCTTGAGCGCCGCGCTTCGGCTCTGGCCGATCCGCATCTCGTGCAGCACGAGCGCGAACTCGTCGACCAGTGGGCCTTCCATCCGCTCGTTCAGCTTGACCAGGGCCTGGTCGAAGCCGAGCCCGGCCTCGACGCAGACTGACAGCAGGTCGAGCACGTTGGGCAGGTCGGTCTTCATCTCGTCCTTGCGGCCGCGGACGCGCGAGTTGATCACGAACTCCGGCGCGATGAACCCGATCGCGGCGCCGACCAGCGCGATCACCAGGCCGAAGGTGCCGCCGCCGCTGATCGAGATCATCAGTCCGAGCAGGATGGCGCCGCCGGCGGTGCCGGCCTTCATTGCCAGGTACGCCTGAGGCGTCACCGACCGGGCCATGCCGGCCTGCAGCAGCTTCTGGGAGACGTTCTCCAGATTCGTCTTGGGAGCGAGCTTCATCGTCACGCTGGCCAGCCGGGCGGCGGTGGGCCCGAGGATGCGGTCGTTGACGCTGCGCCGGGTCTCGATCTCGCGCTGGCTACGCGTGCCGTAGCGGCGCGCACGGCGGACCGAGATCGCGATCTCCCGCTGCCGCACGGTCAGGCCCGACAGCAGCAGGTAGACGGATCCGAAGAACAGGACGATTCCTAGACCAATCAGCATCCGGCTACCCCTTGAAGGCGACGATCTTCTTGATGATCATTGACCCGATCGCCATCATCACGAGACTGCCGGCGATCATCATCTTGCCCATGCTGCTCTCCCACAGGATCTTCATGTACTCCCCGTTGACGAGGTAGATGGCAAGACCCATGAGGAACGGCATGGCGACGAGCACGTAGGCGGAGGCGCGGCCCTGGGCCGTGAGCGCCTTCACCTTCTTGGTGAACTGCTGGCGCTGGCGGACGGTGTCGGCCACCAGGTCGAGGATGTCGGCGAGGCTGCCGCCGACCGTGCGCTGGATGTTCACGGCCATCACGACGAACCCGAAGTTGGTCGAGTTCATGCGCCTGGCCATGGCGTCCATCGCCTGCTCCGCGGGCATTCCCAGCTGCACCTCGGCGAGCACGCGGGCGAACTCCTTGGAGGTGGGCTCTGCGCCCTCGTTGACGGCGCTCTGCATCGCCTGGTTGAAGGCATGCCCGGCCTTGAGGCTGGCCGCCATCGTGATCAGCGTCTCCGGCAGCTGGTTCTCGAAGGCGTTCATGCGCTGCTTTGCCTTGAAGCGGACGAACAGCACCGGCAGCATGAAGCCGACCACGACCGCGACCAGGGCGAAGATACCGCGCCTGCCCAGGCCGAAGGCGGCGATGGTGCCGACCAGCAGGCCGGTGCCGATCTGGATGTAGTAGAGCTCCGCGGTGCGCAGCGGCAGGTCGGCCTGCTCGAGCGTCCGGGAGATCTTCTTCCACCACTTCATGGTGCCGATGATCTTCTCGGTCGCGATGAACAGCTGGTGGAGAAGGCTCAGCCGCGCCTTGTCGGGATCGACCTCGGCCAGCGTCGCCGCCGCGGACTTCTGCTCGGTGAACGGTGCGATCCGCTTGCGCAGGATCACACTCGGCTTCGCCGTCAGCAGGGCGATCGTCGCGATCAGGACGAACAGGGCAGCGAGCGCAGCGACCCCGAACCGGCCGGTGTCCCCGGCGGGGATCCACGACGAGCCGGGCTTCTGGGGCTCGACGAACGTGCCCGGTGCCTTCAGGGTCTGAGCGGTGCCGGTGAAGCCGGGCGCGTTCACCGCCAGGGCGATTTGGGTGCCGGCCGGGGCGGCGCTCTCATATGTGATGGTGTAGGTGCTGCCCAGTTTCTCGGAGATCGCGGCGTAGACGCCGCTCAGCGCCGATGAGCTGGATGCGCTCGAGTAGCTGCCGCCGGTCTCGCGCGCCATCCGGCTGAGAGCCTGGGTGGCGGCCGGGTCGGTGGCGACGCCGATCGGGTAGATCCGAGCCTCGGCGTTCGCTGCGGCCGCCAGGGCGTCGCTCAGCTTCACGGTGTCGGCCGACGAGGCGCCGTCCGAGAGCAGCACGACGATCCGCTTGTCGGACGAGCTGGCGCCGAGATCCTTCGCGGCCAGCGCCAGCGCCCCGTACAGGGCGGTGCCCGGCTTCTGGGAGATCGCCAGCTGGCTGACGGCGGTCACCGTCTGGGTGCGGTCGCGGCCGATCGGGGCGGCGGTGTACGGCTGGTCGCCGAACCCGTAGACCCCGATCTCGGCGTTGGGATCCTGCTTCTGCACGAACGCCGAGGCGGCCGCGGTCGCGTCCTTGAGCTTGGTTCCGCTCATGCTCCTGGACGTGTCAATGACCAGCGCGATGGCCGGCGGCTCGTTGGGATCCGAGATCGAGACGGCCGAGGCCTTGTTGCCGTTCTCGGTCAGTTCGAGTGCGGCCTGCTGGCCGGGACTGTGCGATTCCACCGTCACCTTGACGGTCGGGAAGGCACCGGTGTCGACCTTCACGATCTGCAGGCTGCCGCCCGCGGCGGAGGCCGACGCCGCCAGCATCAGCGTCATCAGCAGCGCGAGCGCTGCCACTGCTCGACGGATCATTGACCGGCCGCCCGGCCGAAGACGCCGCTGGGAGACTGCGAGCGCTCCGGGGAGTCGGGGACGAAGAAGTTCGGCGGCAGGTTGACCCCGTTGCCGGCCATCTTGTCCAGGAACTGCGGCTTGATGCCCGTGCAGGTCAGCGGGCCCAGCAGCCGGTGCCCGGTCTCCTGCTGCGCCTGGATGTCCTCCACCGGCTTGGCGATGAAGATGTCCTGCAGCGTGACGACGTCGGACTCCATGCGCAGAACCTCGGTCACGTGGGTGATCCGGCGGGTGCCGTCGACCAGGCGCGAGACCTGGACGATCAGGTCGAAGGCGCTCGAGATCTGCTCGCGGATCGCGCGCAGGGGCAGGTCGACGCCCGCCGTCAGCACCAGCGTCTCGGTACGGGCCAGCGCGTCCCGCGGGTTGTTCGCGTGGACGGTGGTCAGCGACCCGTCGTGGCCGGTGTTCATGGCCTGGAGCATGTCGACCGTCTCCGGGCCACGGCACTCGCCGACGATGATGCGGTCGGGGCGCATACGCAGGGTGTTGCGGACGAGGTCGCGGATCGTGACCTGGCCCTTGCCCTCGATGTTCGACGGGCGCGACTCCAGTGTGATCACGTGCTCCTGCTTCAGCTGGAGCTCGGCCGCGTCCTCGACGGTGATGATCCGCTCGTCGGACGGGATGGCCGACGACAGCACGTTCAGCGTGGTCGTCTTACCCGAGCCGGTACCGCCCGAGATCAGGATGTTCAGCTTGCCGCGCACGCAGGCCTCGAGGAACTGGCCCGACTTGTGCGTCAGCGTGCCGAACTTGATCAGGTCGGCCATGGTGAACGGGTCCTTGCGGAACTTGCGGATGGTGAGCGCGGCGCCGCGCACCGCCAGCGGCGGGATGATGGCGTTCACACGCGAGCCGTCGGGCAGGCGGGCGTCGACGTACGGCGACGACTCGTCGATCCGGCGGCCGATCCGGCTGATGATCTTGTCGATGATGCGCAGCAGGTGCTGCTCATCGACAAACCGGGCGTTCGTGCGCGTAATCTTGCCGTGGCGCTCGATGTACAGCGTCGCGTGGTCGTTGACCATCAGCTCCGTGATTGAGTCGTCGCGCAGGAACGGCTCCAGCGGCCCGTAGCCGAGGATGTCGTCCGTGATCTCGCGGATGATGTCCTGGCGCTCCTGCCGGGTGAGCGGCGTCTTCTCCAGCGCGAGCACGTCGGTGACCGCTTCGTTGACCGTCGTCTCCAGGTCGGAGTCGCTGGTCGAGTCGGAGTTGAACAGCCGCGGGCCGAGCCGGGCGATGATGTCCTTGTGGACGCGGGTCTTGAGATCGGCGAAGGGATCGGTGACGACCGACGAGCGCTCGGGGGCGGACTTGATCGCCTCCTGCGTCGCTGCGCCCTCGGTCTCCGGCCCGTCGTTCGTCGCGACCTGGATGCGAGAATGTAGCGACACGGGCTATCCCTTCTTTCGGAACTTGCCGCGACCGGCCTTGGCGTCGCCCTTCGCGGTCACCGGCACCAGGGTGTCGGCCACGCCGGCCAGCGCCTTGGCGACAGCCGACTTCGGCGCCGACAGGGCGATCGGGACGCCGCGGTTGACCGAGACGGCAACCTCGCGCTCCACCGGGACCTCGAACTCGACCTTCATGTCCAGCGCGCGCTCGACCTCTTGCGGCTTCAGGCCGACCTTCGAGCCCGACCGGTTGAGCAGCAGGTGCCGCCGTTCCTTGGGGTAGTGCAGCAGGTCGAGGGTCTGCATGGTCAGCTTGACGTTCTTGATCGCCGGCACGTCGAGCGACGCCACCAGCAGCAGCTGGTCGGTGCGATCGAGGGTGGCGAGCACCGGGCCGTGGAAGAACGGCGGGGTGTCGACCACAATCACGTCGTAGCTCTCCTTGGCGACGGCGAACAGGTGGCCGAGGCGCTCCTCGGTGACCAGCTCGGCGTCCTCGGGGCGCAGCGGCGCGGGCAGCACGTGCACACCGGACTGGTGCGCCGTGACGTAGCCGGCCAGGGCGTCCGAGTCGAGCTCGCGCCGGGCCATCACCAGGTCGTAGATCGTCTTCTCCGGCTCGATTCCCATCATGATGGCGGCGTCGCCGAACTGCAGATCGAGATCCAGCAGCAGCGTCCGGCGGCCCTGATGGCGTGCGAACACGGCCGCCAGGTTCGACGCCAGCACCGTCTTCCCCGATCCGCCCTTGGGCGAGAACAGCGTGACGACCTTGCCGTCGAGTGCCGAGGACGCCTTCGCCGTCGCGCCGGCCGCGCGGCCGGCCGCCAGAGAGTGCGCCTTCTTGATGGTGAAGACGATGCCGTCGGTCAGCTGCGGCAGCAGCACGACGTCGAACACGCCGGAGGTGAGAGCCTCCGACAGGATCGAGTTCGTGCTGGCCGAGGTGACGAGCACGATCGGGGCGGCGGTGATGGCGCGGATCGCCTCGATCTCGGCAGAGGGCACATGGTCGGATGCGGTCGAACCGTGCAGGATCACCTGCGCGCCGCTTTCCGCCAGCTTCGTGCCGGCCTTGCCCGGGTCGGCGGCCGTGCCCACCAGCTCCACCTCGGGGTGGTCGGCGAGGCCCTCACGGACCTCGGCGAGGCCGTTGGCCGCTCCGGTGATGAACACCTTGATCGGAGAGAAGCTCATGTTCAGTTTCCCTTCGGTGCCGGGACGGAGATGGCGTTGATGATCTGCGCGGCGGTCAGGCCGTCGAACACGACCGACTTGACGGTCGCCAGCGTGGTCGTGCCGTCGCAGCCGTGGCTCTTGTCGCCATCGTTCCCGCTGCACGAGGACGAGGGGCGAAGCGCGAACCAGAGGGCGAAGTCGCCGCCCCGCAGGGTGAACAGGATCTTTGGAACGACGCTGTCGGGCACCTTCAGGACGACGGAGTCGTCGCTGCTGTTGGGCGACTGGCCCAGCTTGGTGCCGGTGGCGTCGGTTGCCTCGGGCGCCTGAAGCACCTCGACGTCGCGGACGATGATCCGGCTGACGTCGAAGTCCGAGCCGCCGTTGTTCGAGTGGATCGTGTAGGAACCGACCAGGTCGACGTGATCACCCGGCCGGAGCGTCCCCGAGAGGATCGCCTCCTTGCCGATCTTGATCTCGACGGCGCGATAGGTCTGGTCGATCCTGCTGACGATGCTGGTCTGGCTTGACGGCGCGAACATCGCGGCCGTGATCTGCTGGCCCTCGTAGATCGGCTGGCCCGACACGAGCGTGCCGTCGAGCTCCGACTCCTTGTGGAGGGCGAGCGGAATCTCGTCCTGCTGCACGACCTGCTCAACCTTGAGCTTGCCGCTCGAGATCGCCTCTTCGGCGGAGGTTCCGGCCGGGATGTCGGTCGCGGCCTTCAGGACGCCAATGGTTTCCTGCTGGCTCTTCGCCTGCTTCTTGACATCGCCTGTGTAGGCAATGACGAGGAAGGCGGCGACCGCTGCAAGAACCAGTGCGATCGCGATGTTGCGGACGTTGTACGTCATGCGGCTGCCTCACTTGGGACGGACGGGTCGACTAGCTTTTCTGCTATCGGCAGGGCTGCCGATCACCTTGAGTCCGATTGCGGACCCGGCCGGCGAGAAGGGCGCAGCGGCGCTCCGGCCGGCCCGGCGCCGGGCATCAAGGGACGAAAGTACGGCGCCGCCGGATCGTTATTCGACGCGGAACGTACTGGACGACGTCAGGTTTCCCGAGGAGACAACGCGACCGAGGATGTTGATCGCGTAGGGATACTTGACGGTGACCTTGACGTCGGTGCCCTGGGCCCACGCGCCGGTGGCGGTGACCGTGATCTGGGAGTCGGTGAGACCCAGGTTGGGGGCGGCGTTCTTGGCGGCGGTGCGAGCTGCGGTGGTGGCGGCGGAGGAGCCCAGGGTGCGGCTGACCGACGCCTTGCGGGCACCTTCCCGGGCGGCGGAGGTGACCTGGATGTAGTTGTTGAAGCTGACGCCGAACTGGATGATCCCGAGCAGCAGCAGAAGCAGCACGGGAAGGAGGATGGCGAACTCGACGAGTGCCTGGCCATCCTGTCTATGTCGGCGTGTGGTGTTTGTGCGGAGCATGGGAAGAAGACATCCCTGGGACGGGAAAGGCGGGCCCTGAACCACAATCGGCCAGGGCCCGCCAAAGAGAAAAGCGGCGAACTTACATCGCAGACGTCACGCTGCCGAGCACGCTGCCGATCTTGCCGCTGAGGGTGGTCAGGGCGACGACGACGGCGATCGTGATGACGCCGAGCACGACGGCGTACTCAGCCATCGTCTGGCCGTCCTCATCATGCATCGCGGCGAACAGGCGGTTCAGGTAATCCATCAAGGGGGTTCACCTCCTCTCGGTATCTCGCGGACGTCCGCCTGGGGGCTGGATCATCCGTGGAATCAGCTTCGGCGGCGGGCGCCGAATACTTGAGAGTCCGCCGATCGATCTCCCCCCTCCGGGGGAGTCCTCTTCAGTAGACCCGATGCACAAACGGATACGGCCGTGCGGCCTCCGGCGCCATCACTCCGACGGGGGAAGCTCCCGGCTTTGGGCCGACACGCTTTGGTATCTTTCCGCCCCCATGGCGATCATCATCGACGGAAAGGCCACCGCGGCAGCGGTCAGGGAGCGCACCGCTCGCGGGGTCGCGGCCTTCAAGCAGGAGACCGGGCACACCCCGGGGCTGGTCACTGTGCTGGTGGGGGAGGACCCGGCCTCGCAGGTGTACGTCCGCAACAAGGGCGAGCAGTGCGAGGCGATGGGGATGGCCTCGTTCCACGAGGAGCACCCGGCGACCATCGGCCAGGAGGAGCTGCTCTCGATCGTCGACCGCCTGAACGCCGACGACCGGATCGACGGCATTCTCGTCCAGGCGCCGCTGCCGGACGGGCTCGACTTCAAGGAAGTGCTCGACCGGATCGACCCCAGCAAAGACGTCGACGGCTTCCATCCGCTGAGCGTGGGGCGCCTGGTGGCGAACCAGCCGGGCCTGAGGGCCTGCACGCCCGCCGGGGTGATGGAGCTCCTTCATGCCTACGAGATCCCCGTGTCCGGCGCCGAGGCGGTGGTGGTCGGCCGCTCGGACATCGTCGGCAAGCCGGTCGCCTTCCTGCTGCTGCACGAGAACGCGACGGTGACGATCGCCCACTCGCGTACCCGTGACCTGCCCGGCGTGATCCGCAGGGCGGACATCGTGGTCGCGGCCGTCGGCCGGGCGCAGATGATCACCGGAGACATGATCAAGCCGGGAGCTGCGGTGATCGACGTCGGGATCAACCGCACCGACGCCGGGCTGGTGGGCGACGTCGAGTTCGAGTCGGCCGCGCAGGTGGCAGGCGCGATCACGCCGGTTCCCGGCGGAGTGGGGCCGATGACGATCGCGATGTTGCTGCAGAACACGCTTGAGGCGGCACGCGCGCGCCACGGCGTCACTGCCGCCAGCGCCGTGTAGCCCATTGCCATGGGGCGGTCCGTGCTTTATGGTCAGGTCGTTCGGGCGGCCGGTGGCGGCCGCCGCCGTGCCGAGGAGGGCGAAAGTTGGCAGTAGGTACCGTGAAGTGGTTCAGCAACGAGAAGGGCTTCGGCTTCATCGCCCAGGAGGGCGGGGAGGACGTTTTCGTCCACCACACCAGCATCGAAGCCGATGGTTATCGCTCGCTCTCCGAGGGCCAGCGTGTCGAGTTCGAGGTGGTGCAGGGCAACAAGGGCCTGCAGGCGAGCAACGTCCGCATCGTCTGACGCCACCCATGTAAGCCGCCCGGCGGCCGCCCCCGATCAGGCTCCATGAGCGCCGCGAGGGGGGCGGCCGCTCGGATATCCTGCCCCGATGGCGGAGATCTCTGCTGACGACGTGCTGCACGTGGCGCGGCTTGCCCGGCTGCGGCTGAGCGACGACGAGGTGGGGCGGATGTCCGAACAGCTGTCCACCATCCTCGGCCACGTCGAGGCGCTGGGCGGGCTCGACCTCGAGAACGTGCCGCCGACCGCTCACGCGCTCGCCCTGACCCATGTCACCCGGCCCGACCGCACGCGCCCATCGTGGTCGCGGGATGAGGTGCTGGCGGAGGCTCCCCAGCCGCAGGACGGGGCCTTCCGGGTGCCCCCGACCGCATGAGCGGCGTGGAGGTGCTCGGCCTGACCGCCGAGCGCTGCATCGAGCTGCTCGACGGCCGTGACGTGTCCTGCCGCGAGCTGGCCGAGGCCTATCTCGACCGCATCGACCGGGTGGACGGCGACCTGCACTGCTTCCTGCGCACCCGGCGGGAGTCGGCGCTGGCGGAGGCGGACGCGCTCGACCGCGACGGCCGCAGCGGGCTGCAGGGCGTACCGGTGGCGCTCAAGGACATCCTCAGCACGCGCGGTGAGGAGACCACCGCCGGGTCGCGGATCCTCGAGGGGCACCGTCCGCTGTTCGACGCCGGGGCGGTGACCCGCCTGCGCGAGGCCGGCACGGTGGTGATCGGCAAGACGAACATGGACGAGTTCGCGATGGGCTCGTCGACCGAGAACTCGGCCTACGGGGTCACGCACAACCCGTGGGACCCGGCCCGCGTGCCCGGCGGCTCGTCCGGCGGCTCGTCCGCGGCGGTGGCGGCCGGCCTGGCGCCGATCGCCTACGGCACCGATACCGGCGGCTCGATCCGCCAGCCGGCAGCGCTGTGCGGGGTGGTGGGGATGAAGCCGACGTACGGGGCGGTCTCCCGCCACGGCCTGATCGCCTTCGCATCGTCGCTCGACCAGATCGGCCCGTTTGCGCTGACGGTGCGCGACTGCGCGCTGGCGCTGGCCGCGGTGGCGGGCCACGACCGCTGCGACTCCACTTCCGTGCCGCTACCCGAACCGGTGCGGGTGCCCGACGCCGAGGATCTTCGCGGCGTCACCATCGGCGTGCCGGAGGCGCTCCTGGCCCAGGGCGTCGAGCCAGGGGTGCGGGAGTCGTTCGACGCCGCCCTCCGCCTGGCCGAGGGGATGGGCGCCACGCTGCGCGAGGTCGAGCTGCCGCACGCCGGCTACGGGCTCCCCGCCTACTACATCATCGCGCCCGCCGAGGCCTCGTCCAACCTGGCCCGGTTCGATGGTGTGCGCTACGGGCTGCGGGTCGAGGAGGCCCGCGACACCGTGATCGACATGTACGAGCGGACGCGGGCGGCCGGGTTCGGGGCGGAGGTCAAGCGGCGGATCATGCTCGGCACCTACGCCCTCTCGTCCGGCTACTACGAGGCCTACTACGGCACGGCGCAGCGGGTGCGCACGCTGATCCGCCGCGACTTCGACAACGCCTTCGCCGGTGTCGACCTGATCGCAACGCCGACCTCTCCGACCGTGGCCTTCGAGATCGGCGAGCGGGCCAACGATCCCTGGGCGATGTACGCCAGCGACGTGCTCACGGTGCCGGTGAACCTGGCCGGGCTGCCCGGCATCTCGATCCCCAGCGGCCTCGCCGGCGGCCTGCCGGTCGGGTTCCAGCTGATCGGCCCGGCCTTTGCCGAGAACCGGATCCTGGACGCCGCCCACGCGCTCGAGCGGGCGATCGGGTTCGATCCGGTGCCGCCCCGGCTGGGAGGCAGCGCATGAGCCAGAACGGGTGGCAGCCGGTGATCGGCCTGGAGATCCACGTCCAGCTGAACACCGAGACGAAGATGTTCTGCGCCTGCGAGAACCGCTACGGAGCGGAGCCGAACACGCTCACCTGCCCGCTCTGCCTGGGGCATCCCGGCGTGCTGCCGGTGATCAACGAGGGCGCCGTCGAGAAGGCGATCATGATCGGCCTGGCCCTCAACTGCGAGATCGCGGGCCGCTCCCAGTTTCATCGCAAGAACTACTTCTATCCCGACAGCCCCAAGGCGTATCAGATCAGCCAGTACGACGAGCCGATCTGCGGCCCCGGCCGGCTTGAGGTCGAGGGCGAGCCGGTGCGGATCACGCGCGCCCACCTCGAGGAGGACGCGGCCAAGCTCGAGCACTCCGGCGGCCAGGCGGGCCGGATCGGCGGCGCCGAGTACTCGCTGGTCGACTTCAACCGCTGCGGCACCCCGCTGGTCGAGATCGTCACGGAGCCCGACCTGCGCTCGCCCGAGCATGCGATCGCGTTCCTGCAGCTGCTGCGGACGACGCTTCGGACGATCGGTGTGTCCGACGTGAACATGCATGAGGGATCGCTCCGCTGCGACGCCAACATCTCGGTCCGCCGGTCGGGGTCGGGCGAGCTGGGCACGAAGACGGAGCTCAAGAACGTCAACTCGTTTGGGCACCTGGAGGCGGGCATGGCGGCCGAGATCGCACGCCAGATCGAGCTGCTCGAGTCGGGCGGCCGGGTCGAGCAGGAGACGCTGAACTTCGACCCCGGGACGGCACAGCTGCGCTCGCTCCGATCGAAGGAGGAGGCGCACGACTACCGCTACTTCCCGGAGCCCGACCTGGTGCCACTGGAGCCGTCGCCCGAGCTGGTCGACCGGCTGCGCGACCGGCTGCCCGAGCTGCCGGCGGCACGGATGGCACGCTTCCGCGACCAGTACTCGCTGCCACAGCAGTACGCCACCGACCTCAACGCCGAGACCGGCGTCGCCGACTACTTCGAGCGCGTTGCCGACGGGTCCGGCGACCCCAAGGCTGCGGCCGACTGGGTGCTCAACAACCCCGGCTCCGTGGGAGCGATCCCGGCCGAAGGCCTGGCCGGCCTGATCGGCCTGATCGCGAACGGCACGATCACGTCGACCATCGCCAAGCAGGTGTACGCCCGGCTGGAGGCCGATCCGGCCGCCGACCCGGCCGCGATCGTCGAGGGCGAGGGGCTGGCCAGCATCGGCGACAGCTCCGAGTTGGAGGCGATGGTGGTCGAGGTGATCGACGCCAACCCGCAGTTCGTCGAGCAGTTCCGGGGCGGCAAGGAGGGCGTCATCAACGCGCTGGTGGGCCAGGTGATGAAGCGCACGCAGGGCCGCGCCGACGCCCGCCAGGTGCAGGAGTTGTTCCGCTCGAAGCTGTCGTAGCCTCGTCGCCGATCGGGCGCCGCACGCTGCCATCCTCGCGTGACCCTCCCGGCACACCTCGCCCGTCTGCAGGTCACATCTCACGCACGACACCGCCCCCGGCCCGTCACGGACCCGTCCCCCCGGCGGAGGAGCCCGGCACCGTGCCTGGCACCGTGCCGGGCTCGGCGCCGGGCACGCCCGGGTGTGGCGGGCGGCGGCGGTGGCGTGCGCGGGAGTCGTGACGCTTATCCCCGGGGGCGTCGCTGCCGATGGGGAGTCGAGATGTCCGTCCTGCTCGCACCTCTTCGCGTCGGCGCGCGCCTGCTCGACCGGCTCGAGCTCGTCATCGACGGGTCGGAGTCCGCCCGCTCGGCGGGCGCGGCAAAGGTGCGACGCGTGCTGGCGGTGGGGGCGGCCGCGGCCGGCGTCGGCTTCTCGGTACAGGCCGTGCTGGGCGGGAACGCGCCCGGCATGGGCCACGTGCTGATGGTGCTGGTTGCGCTCGCGCTCTACACCAACCGGTTCGGCCGCTTCCTGCGCGACTGGGCGCCGGTCAGCATCCTGATCATCGCCTACGTGGTGGCGTTCCAGCTGGTCGACGGCTTCTCGCTGCGCGTCTGGTACTGGCCGCAGATCCATGCCGACGAGGTGATCGGGTTCGGCACGCTCCCCACCTACCGCCTGCAGGACTGGTTCGGCGCCGCCCACAACCAGCCGCTGGCGATCTTCTCGGCGGTCGCCTACATGTCGCACTTCCTGGTGCCGCCGCTGATCGGCTTCTATTTCTGGTGGAACCGCCGCGGCGAAGGGTTCAAGGAGTACATGTACAGCCTGATCGTGGTCAACCTGCTGGCCACCGCACCCTGGGTGCTGACGCCGACCGCGCCGCCGTGGCTGGCCGGCCGCGAGGGGCTGATCAGACCCCCGGTGGACGTGCTGCGGATGGGCCTGAACGATCTCGGGCTGCACCAGCTGACCCAGCAGCTGCATGCCGGCACGTACCTGATCGCCGCCGCCGTCCCGTCGATCCATGCCTCCTGGCCGCTGCTGGGCATCCTCGCCGCCCGCAAATACCGCCTGCCCCGTCCCCTGACCGCGGCGATCGGCTTCCACCTGCTCGCGGTGTGGTTCGTCATCGTCTACTCCGGCGAGCACTACGCGACCGACATCGTCGCCGGGGTGATCGCCTCCCTGGCCGCATGGACGATCGTCCAGCGGGTGTCGGCCAGGCGTGCGCCGCCCGCTCCCGACGGTCGCCCCGCCGAGCAGCTCGAGCCCGACGTGGAGATCATCCACGTGCCTGCCGCCGAGCGCAGCGCCGTCCGGTAAGGCAGGCCGGGGGCTCCCCCGGGTGGGCGTCGATACACTCCCGGCCGGGAGGAAGCGACCGCCGCCGAGGGAGCGCCGTTGCCAGAGAAGACGTACCTGATCACGCCCGGGCCGACCCCGGTGCCACCTGAGGTGCAGGCGGCGCTGGCGAAGCCCGTCCTGCATCACCGCAGCCCCGATTTCAAGCGCCTGTTCGTCGACACGCTGACCGGGCTGCGGACGGTGTTCGAAACGTCCGGCGAGGTGCTGGTGATCCCCGGTTCGGGCACCTACGCGATGGAGTCGGCGGTGGTCAACCTGCTGTCGCCCGGCGACCGGGCGGTGGTCGCGTCGGCCGGCAACTTCGGCGAGCGCTGGTTGAAGCTGGCCACCACCTACCGCGCCGACGTCACCCATGTCGAGCAGCGGTGGGGCGAGTCGCTCGACGCGGCGCGGATCGGCGACGCCTCGGCGGACGCCAGGGCCGTGTTCATCACGCACTCCGAGACCTCAACCGGCGTCGTCCATGACGTGCGGGCGATCGCCGCGGCCGTCCGGCGGGCGGGCGATGCCGTGGTCGTCGTCGATGCTGTTTCGAGCCTGGGCGGGGTCGAGCTGGCGATGGACGACTGGGGCATCGACGTCGCGGTGTCAGGATCCCAGAAGGCGTTGATGACGCCGCCGGGCCTGGCGTTCGCGGCCGTCTCGCCGCGGGCGATGGCCATGGCCGCCGAGAGCACCACGCCGCGGTTCGCTCTCGACTGGCAGCGCATCGCCGCTGCGCAGGCCAAGGACGGCACCGCGTTCACCCCGCCGGTGACCCTGGTCTCCGGCCTCAACGAGGCCATCCGGCTGATCGAGCGCGACGGCCTCCAAACCACCTACGCCCGCAACCGGGCACTGGCGCGGGCCACGCGCGAAGGTGTGAAGGCGCTCGGACTGGAGCTGTTCTCGCCCGACGACGACAGCGCGGCGATGGTGACGGCGGTGCGTATGCCCGAGGGGATCGACGGTCAGGACGTGTACACCGAGCTGCGCGACCGCCATGGGGTCGTCCTGGCCGGAGGCCAGGGCCCGCTTCGCGGTGCCGTCATCCGCATCGGCCACATGGGCTATATGAACCGGTTCGACATCCTCACCGCGCTGGCCGCGCTGGAGCTCGCGCTGGCCACCTTCGGCCACCGGCCGCCGACCCCCGGCGCCGGCGTCGGCCGGGCGGCCGAGGTGTTCGCCGAGGAGACGGTGGATGTCTGAGCCCGCCCGCGTGCTGGTCAAGGAGGAGATCGCCGACGCCGGCGTGGCGCTGCTCCGGGAGCGGTTTGACGTCGATGTGGCGGTCGAGATGCCGGCCGAGGAGCTGTCCGAG
>Ga0207661_10001111_pt1 | contig 17899 bp, 11 predicted proteins | sample KBSC713LmetaG_FD_184337 | JGI IMG/M metagenome (GOLD analysis project Ga0207661, IMG submission 184337) | Corn rhizosphere microbial communities from Kellogg Biological Station, Michigan, USA - KBS C7.1-3L metaG (SPAdes) (version 2) | ecosystem: Host-associated > Plants > Roots > Rhizosphere ...
CGAATCGGTGCCGATCCGGCACGGGATGGTGCGGGCCGGCCGCTACGCGATCGAGAAGATCATCGGGCGCGGCGGGTCTGGCGTGGTCGTGCGCGCGCACGATCGCGACCTGCGGCAGGTGGTCGCGATCAAGATCGTGCGCGCGGAGCTGGTCGGCCAGCGTGTGTGGGCGGCGCGGCTGGCGCGCGAGGTGAAGCTGGCGCGCCAGATCCACCACCCGCACGTGTGCCGCGTGTTCGACTTCGAACAGGCGGAAGGGCGCGCGTTCCTGGTGATGGAGCTGGCGGTGAACGGATCGCTGCGCGACGAGCTGCGATCGGGCGCGCTCGCGGCGCGGCCGCTGACGGAGCGGATCGCAGACGCGCGAGCGGTCGCATCCGCGCTGGCGGCGATTCACGCGGCGGGGATCGTGCACCGCGATCTGTCGCCGCAGAACCTCCTGCGCATGGGCGACGGGCGGCTCGTGCTGTCGGACTTCGGCCTGGCGACCGATGCCAGCGAGAGCACCAGCGTCCACGGTGGAACCGTCGCGTACATGGCGCCCGAGGTGATGCTCGGCGGGAAGGCCAGCGTCGCGTCTGACATTTGGGCGCTCGGCGTCGTGATGCACGAGATGGTCTTCGGCGCGAAGCCGCGCTGGGCAGGGGCGGCGGATGCCGCGCAGATGCTGCCGCCCGCACTCGGGCGAAAGCTGTCAGAGGAGGAGCGGGCGGTGCTCGACGCCTGCCGCGCGTGCGCGGCGAAGGCGCCGGCGCGGCGGGCGGCGAACGCGGAGGAGGCCGGGCGCCTGCTCACGGCGCGGCGGCGATGGTGGGCGCGCCGGCGCGTCAACGGGCGCCCACTCGTGGTCGCGGGCGCGCTGATCTTGGCGGCCGCGGCCGCGGTGGCCGTGGTGCGGACGCAGCACCGGTCGGACCAGACCCACGCCACGTCGCCGTCCGAATCGCCGCTGATCATCCCGACCGGCGAACCCGCCGACTGGACGGACATCTCGACCGTGATCGCGGAGGTCCCCGACCGCATCCATTGCACCCGCCTGCTCCCCGACCAGCGCACCATTCGCTTCGTCTGGGGCACCCCGCCGCGCGCCGAAGACATCGACACCACCACGCGCAAGCGCATTTCCTCACCGCTCATCCCCGCGTCCTACGCCGAAGGCTGCCCCGACCTGTCCGCCGACGGCAAACGCCTCGTCTATCAGGGCCACGCCGCCGACGGCCGCGCCTTTGCGTTCCTCTCTGAATATTCGGACGGAAGAGAAGCCGTCCCTGTCGTTCCTACGGCCGAACCGTCCATGTCCTCCGAACCCACCTGGCTCGCCGATGGTCAGACGTTCTCGTTCGACGTCGATCCGAAGCACACGGGCGTGTTCTCGACGGCGACGGGTCGGATGAGGGTGCTGCCCGAAACGACAGCAAAGCCGTTCGTGACGTCGTTCCGATACGTCAGCGGCAATCGAGTCTACGTGGCGACAGTCTTGGAATCCGGCGAGGCCGAATTCTTGGAGATCGGGATGCCCGAGATGAAGCTAGGGACGAGATTTCGCCTGCCTCCTGTCGCCCTCGACCTTTGCACAGCAGGTTCGGTCTTCTACCTGTCATACGGGGGACCGGAGAAAGCGGAGATGGTAGAGCTCGATGTGTCGAAGGGCGAAGCCCGTTCTATTGGTTGGCTACGCGGCCAATTATGGCTCAGGTATCCAGTCGTGCTGCCTGCTGGCCTTGCGTTCGTCGGCGCTCAGCTCAGCACAACTGTGGCCGTCGCGGGACCCGATGGCACGACCCACAAATGGCAGACGACGGGCATCGTCATGTCGGCCGCTCGTTGCGGGGACGACATCGTGGTCGCTTCCGCTCGGGATGGACGCGTGAAGATTGACCGACTTGGACCAGACGGGCGATTCATCGCGACAGTCACGGACGGTCCCTGGGACACAGACGCGGCGTGTTCAAGTGATGGACGGACCCTGTTCTATCTACGGCAGAAGACCCGTCCCGGAGTCGTCCGCTGCGACGAGACTGGATGTCGAGACCTAGTCGATCGAGTCGGGGTCGACCTCGCGGCGTCACCAGACGGCAAGCGGCTCGCATTCATTACTGCGGACGACAAGCGAGGAGCGATCGTCGAGATCGTCAACGCCGACACCGGTGAGAGTCGTAAGTTGATTGAGACGGAGACGGGGTGTCGTCCTGGATGGACTTCGAACGAAGCACTATGGGTTTCGCGTCGCCAGGGCACGAAGATCGTCTGGACCGAGGTCAACGCTGACTCGGCTGCCGAGACCGGGCGAGTGATGCCCGGTTCACGCGACTGCACGGACGGAAAGCCCGATCCCGTCTCTCCCGCTGAGTCAGACGTGCGCGTTATCTTTGAGCGGACGTCGCAGCTCAGGCTGCTCGGGCGCGAACATCTATCCCGGCACTGAGCCGAACCCTTGGAAAACTCTGTGAAAATCGTTAGCCTCGGCGCGGATTAATGGGCGACGATTCATCATCCGACGTCGCGGCCGCCGCGCTGGACGACGACCCCAGCGTCACCGCCGTGGCCGACGAGCCCGCGGTTACGCGAGAGCGTGCGCCCGAGATCAAGCCCGGTGACCTGCTCGCCGGCCGCTACCAGATCGAGGCGTTGCTCGGTAAGGGAGGAAGCGGAGTCGTCCTGCGCGCGTACGATCGTGTGTCGGCGACCGTCGTCGCCGTGAAGGTGCTGAAGCCGGGCCTCACGCACGACCCGCGCTGGGAGAAGCGTTTCCAGCGCGAGCTGCGCCTCGGCCGTCCCGTTCGCCACCCGAACGTCTGCCGCATCTTCGACATTGGCGACTCCGACGGTTACCGCTTCCTTACGATGGAGTACGCGACCGGCGGCACGTTGCGCGACCTCATCAAGAAGAACCAGCTGCTGCGCTCGCTTCAGGACCGCCTCGCCGATGCTGCGGGAGTGATCGCTGGTCTGGCAGCGATTCACGAAGCTGGAATTGTTCACCGCGACGTGAAGCCCGACAACGTGCTGCGCATGGAGGACGGTCGCCTCGTTTTGGCAGACTTCGGACTCGCGACGGACCTCCCCGACAGCACGATGGTGAGCGTTTTTGTTGGCACCCCACATTACATGGCGCCCGAGGTGCGCGAAGGTGATCCGGCGACCACGCGCTCTGACGTCTGGTCGTTGGGAGTTGTCCTTCACGAGCTCTTTTTTGGCAGGCGTCCGGAGAAACGTTCCGCGCGAAGCGTCCCCGGGACTCCGAAGATCTCGTCAGGCAGCACGTCCTCAACGATCGAACGCGCCGTGCTGGCTGTTTGCACAGACTGCCTCGCCGATGATCCCGCGACTCGGCCCGAGGATGCGCGGGCTGTCAAACGCTTGTTCGAACGCGCTCGCCAGTCGCCGGGCGCCCTCCTGTGGTCACGTGCCCGCCGACGACTCGGGTATGTGGCGGTGGGGACGGCAGTGCTCGCGGTGTTGACCGCTACCGGAATGAGCCTGCGGTCCCGATCGCGAGTCCCACCACCGCCGTCCATTACTCGCGTCGTCAACACGGGCGAGGCGCCCGATTGGACGAGTCTCGCGAAGGTGGTCTCGTCGGTTCCAGGCCACGTTCATTGTTTTTCGCTCGTCAATGCGAATACGGTCCAACTGATCTGGGGCAGCCCCAGGAAAGCCGAGCGTGTCGACATCGCTACGGGCGCGCGGCATCCTGCGCCGCTTGTCACCGAGGCGTACTCAATCGGTTGTCCCGACCTGTCGCCCAACCGGCGCGAGTTGCTGTTTACAGCGAGCACTGCGACGGGTGGTGCCGAGGTAAGGCACAGCGCGAATCCGGACGGACGGGACGCGCAGCCGGTCACGCCTGGCTCGGAGCCCATATGGCTGCCGAACGGTGAAGAGTTTGCGTACGACATCGATGGTACACACGTGGCGATCTTCTCCCTGCCAACGATGAAGTTCCGCCTGCTCGCGGATCCCGGCCTCGGGAGCCTCCAGTCGGTGCTCGGCAAGACCGTGAGCGATCGTGGGGTCGCGGTAATGTTCTACGTACACGGCGTCCAGTGGGCAGTCGCGATGTACGAAGGTCCAGGCCTCGACCGCACCGCGGCCTACGCGATTCCCGGCGCTCGAAATTTCCGTTTCGCCCCGGACGGCGAGAAGCTTTTCATCGCTGCGCTGGAAGCGAGAGCTCCCTTGACCGCTCTCCAATGGCGGGACGGGCACAACCGTAACGTCGGCCGGTATGGGGACATGGACTTGGTGGACGTCGCAATCAGCGAGTCCACGGCCACCCTCCTCGCGCAGCACCGATCGAGGGACGTATGGATTTTTGACGGATCGTCTAAGCGACGGCTCACCACGGACGGTGAAAACGACGCTGCCGCGATCTCGCCAAACGGTGACCTGCTGCTGGCGCGATCAGGAGGTGGCGGCACGACGGAGAATATCTGGTTGCGTGGTGGAGATGGCACTGTCCGCAAGGTAACGAATGGGCAATTCGACACCGCGCCGGACTTCAGTCCGGACGGCAGCGCTTGGATTTACTCCGACTACCCAAGCAGGAGCATCATGATTTGCGCCGCGAAAGGGACGGCATGTCGCGTCCTTCGGCGCGATGAGATCCTTCCTGCGTGGCCCCGCTTCTCGCCGGATGCCTCGAAAGTTGCCTACGTCAGATTTGGTGCAGCGGCCTCTCAGCTGGTGGTGTTTTCGATCGCCGATGGAAAAGAAAGGTTGCTGGGCAGCACACACTGGCAGTGTCCGCCCGTGTGGTCGTCGCCAAACAATGTCTGGACATTCGAAGGCTCGGCTGGAGGCTACGCCTGGGTAGAGAAAGACGTCGAGACTGCTTTGCGAACGGGACGGCGGGTTCAGGTCACGGACAACCAGAACGCTGTAAACGACCAACTGGAATGCTGGCCGAAGACCGCGGATTCGCAGTCACCGTCGTTTCCTCGGGTCCGGGTGCTGACGGAGGAAACCTCGTCGGTCCTCCTGGTACCTGCGAGAGAACTCGCCGACTGATCCTGCTCAGCAACGGCTACCCGGAGGAATGCAAAACCCTCGCGGTGCTTGCGGCGAGACCTGAACTTGCGGCGCTTTCGCCGTCGCGATGCTCGCCCCGACGAATGCGGCCGACACGACCAGAACAGCAGCGAGCGCAATCCTCTTGAGCATTGGTTTCCCCTGTGGTTTCGTGGTTTGCGGTTTCAAACCGACGCGCCGCATCCGGCGCATCAGCCGGAATCAGCGGGAGCAACCAGCGAACCATGGGGGAAAGACCTGATTTCAACGGGTTGCAGTTCCTGAACTCCGGAATTCCGGTTTCGGTATCGAAACCATATTTGCAAGGGGACTTACGCTCAGCCGTTCGTAAAACGCCGTGATCACGCCTAACGAGAGCGTGACCTGGGTCCCTCGGAACAAGCCGAAGGACGGCCCGTCACATGTCCCCCTGCTGCTGATCGTCGGCGATAGCCGCGGTCGCATCGCGCCGGCGCGGCAGCGCGTCACCTCATTCACGGGCACGCTGGTGGTGGGGCGGCGCGAGGCGTCCCAGAAGGGCGGCATCACGCAGGCGTCGCTGGTGCTGCTGGATCGGATGGTGTCCGGTCAGCACCTGGCGATCGCGCCCGCGCCCGAAGAAGGCACCTTCGAGATCACCGACCTCTCCAGCACGAACGGCACGGTCGTGGACGGCGAGGCGGTCGAATCGACGATGAAGCTGCGCGACGGCGCGATCATCTTCGTGGGCAGCCACGTGATCGTGTTCCGCGTGGCGACGTCGACTCAGGTGACGGCGATCCAGGAAGAGATCGCGCAGCCGCTGGGTCCGGTGCCCTCCATCAACCCGGCCTTCGCGGTCATGTGCAAGCGGATCCGCAAGCTCGCCGAGGCGGGGCAGGAGTTTCTACTGACCGGCGAGACCGGCGCGGGCAAAGAGGTCTACGCGAACGCCATCCACCAGGTCAGCGGGCGCACCGGGCCCTTCGTCGCGGTGAACTGCGCGGCGTTGCCGCGCGAGCTGGTCGAGAGCGAGCTGTTCGGTTACGCGCGCGGCGCCCACTCGCAGGCGGCGATGGCGAAGCCCGGCATCATCGAGCAGGCCGAGGGTGGCACGCTGTTTCTCGACGAGATCGGCGAGATGGCGCCCGAGCTGCAGACGAAGCTCCTGCGCTTCACGCAGGACCGAATGCTGTCGCCGATCGGCGGCGTCCGCGCGCGCCACATCGACACGCGCATCATCGCGGCGACCAGCCGCACGACGACGCCGACCGAATCGGGCAGCGGCGGCCTGCGCGCGGATCTCGCGGCGCGCCTGGGCGCGGAGGCGATCCGGATCCCGCCGCTGCGCGATCGCGTCGAGGATCTCGGCGCGCTGGCGTCGTACCTGATGGGCGAGCGGGAGAAGCCGTTCGAGCTGTCGGCGTTCCAGTCGATGTGCCTGTACGGCTGGCCGGGCAACGTGCGCGAGCTGGGCAAGGCGATGGTCAGCGCCGAAGCGCTGTCGCGTGGCGCCGAGCGCATCGGCTTCGATCACCTGCCGATGTCGATCGCGTCGGTGCCGCGGCTGCGGTCGTCACCGGGGCGGCGGAAGTACCGCAAGCCGCCGAGCGCCGAGGAGCTCGGGACGCTGATGAAGCGGTTCCAGGGGAACATGATGCGCGTCGCGCGCGAGCTGGATCGCAAGCCGGCGCTGGTCTACCGCTGGGCGCGGCGCTTCGGTTTGCCGGTGGCGGAGTTCCGACCGAAGGACGGCGCCGGCAGCGGAAGCGGTGACGGCGACGCGGACGAAGAGTCCTGACGAGGGCTCTGCCGGTCGTGGTTCAGTCCTCCTCGGCGAAGAAGGCGCACATGTGGGCGCCAGGGTACAGAATCATGGTTTCGAAACCGAAACCCTGAAACTGGAAGACAGCGACAAGCACCTACCTGCATGGAGATCTGGAGCGTGCGACCTCGGTCACGAATCGCAGAATGTGCCGCGCTGATCGGAGCCCGATCGCATGGATGACCTGACGCGATTTTTACGCCCCGCGGGCGGCGGCATCTTCACCGTCAGCACGGGACGCGCCGAGCAGGAGGCGTTGCAGCGGCGCCTCTACGACGCGCCCGATGCCGACGAGGTGCAGCGCAAGTGGCAGGCGGCGCTGGCGGGCGCGGCGGACGCGCGCGCGGCGATCATCGGCATTCCGTCGGACACGGGCGCCGGTCTGGTGCGCGGCGCGGCGTTCGGTCCCGAAGGCGTGCGGCGCGCGCTGCTCGCGGCGTGTCCGGATTTCGCGGCGCGCGCGGCGCGCGCGGGAATCGTCGACGTGGGCGACGTGTTCGCGGTGCCGCAGCTGCTCGTGGACGACATGCTCAGCGACGAGCAGCGCCGGCGCACGCGCGCGGCGCTGTACGGACCGTCGGCGGCCGGTGACGCGAGCCTGCCCGTGGCGCCGCTGTCGATCGCGGAGCGCGCCGTCGGTGACTTGCTCGCGCGCAACCCGCGGCTGCGCATCTTCATGCTCGGCGGCGATCACTCGGTGGCGTGGCCGGTCGTCGCGGCGCTGGCGCGGCATGTGTCCGAGCCGTGGGCGATCGTTCACGTCGACGCGCACACGGACCTGTTGCCGGAACGCCTGGGCGTGCGGCTCTGCTTCGCGACGTGGGCGTACCACGCGAACGAGCTGCTGGGGCGGGGCGGGCGGCTGGTGCAGGTCGGCGTGCGCGCGTCGTCGCGCTCGAAGCAGCACTGGGAGTCGACGCTGGGCGTGCGCCAGTTCTGGGCGGAAGAGGTGCGCGCCCGCGGCGGCGACGGGATCATCGACGACGTCATCGCGCACCTGCGCGGCCTCGGCGTCGCGCGCGTCTATCTCTCGAACGACATCGATGCGACGGACAGCGCGACGGCGCCGTCGACGGGCGCGCCCGAGGCGAACGGTCTTCAACCGGCGTTCGTGCGATCGCTGATCGCGCGGGTGGGAGAATCGTTTCCCCTCCTGGGTGGCGACGTGGTCGAGGTCGCGCCGTCGATCGGCAGCGCCGACGACGCGCGACGCACGACGGATGTTGCGGCCGGGTATATGCTGGACACGTTGGCGGCGATGACGGGCGCGCGTGAGCTTCTGGACGGGCGCCCGTAGAGCCAGCATGACGGAAGGCGACGACGACGATGGTGAGGCCCCCGGAAGACGACATCACGCAACAGGGTGACGGTTCGGCCGCGATCCGCGCGGCCTGGGACGCGTTCGATGCGGGAAAACTGGAGACGGCGCGGCGGCGGGCCGAGCGGCTGGGCGAGAAATCGCCGGAGGGCTTGTTCCTGCGCGCCGCCTGCAGCCGCGAGGAGGATGACGTCGCGGGCGCGATCGCGCTGCTGCAGCGGGCGATCGCGGCCGATCCCGAGTGGGCTTCGCCCGAGCTCGCGTTCGCGGAGATGCTCGCGGAGTCACCCGAGACCTTGTCCGAGGCGCGCAAGCACGCCACGCGCGCGGTCGAGCTCGCGGAGGAAGAGGACGAATATCTTTCGGCGCTCGCGCTGAAGGCCGGGCTGGAGGCGGAGTCGGGCGACGAGAAGGAGGCGCGGCGCACGCTGGCCGAGCTGCCGCCGCCTGACGTCGCGCTCGGCGATCCGGCGGCCGCGCTGGAGATCGCGGACCTGCACCTGGCGCTCGGCGACGCCGAGCTGGCGCGCGGGCGCCTTCGCACGCTGACCGCGTCGGTGCCCGGGTCGGAGTCTGCAGAGGCCTGGCATGCGCTCGGCTGCGCGGCGGCCGATCTGGGCGACGACGCCGAGATGCGAACGGCGTGGAAGCGGGCGTGGGCGCTGGACACGGCGCCGGGGGCGGCGCGCGACGAGGACCGGACGTTCACCGACGCCGAGGTCGCGGCGATCGCGGAGGAGGCCCTGGCCGAGCTGCCCGAGCGGGCGCGTGAGCTGCTGCGCGACGTCCCGATCGTCATCGCCGACCAGCCCGCGGAATCGGACGTCGACGCCGGGGTCGATCCCCGGTCGCTGGGCCTGTTCAACGGCACGGCGTACCCCGACGGGTCGCACCTGGGCGGTCAGCCGGGGCTGACCCAGATCCTCATTTTCCGGCGCAACCTGGAGCGGGTGGTGGGGAGCGACGAGGAGCTGCGGGAGGAGATCCGGACGACCCTCCTCCACGAAACCGGGCACTTTTTCGGGATGACGGACGAGGACCTCGAGGGGGTCGGCCTGGGCTGAAGCCAAGGGATCGCCCGGCCCCGGGGAGAGGGGTCAGGGTGGGGGGCTGCTTGACAAGGCGGGGGCGCCTCACCATGATGCGCGCCGCAATATGGCGAACATCAAGTCATCAGAGAAGGCGAACCGGCAGCGCATCAAGCGGACGGCGCGCAACACGGCCCAGAAGACGGCCATGCGCACCATCATCAAGCGGCTGCGCTCCGCGATCGGCGGCAAGAACCCGAAGGAAGCGCAGACGCTGCTGAAGACGGCCGTTTCGGCGATCGACAGCGCGGCGTCGAAGGGCGTCATCAAGCGCGGCACGGCGTCGCGGTCGATCTCGCGCCTCACGGTTGCCGTCGCGAACCTCAAGTAATCTGCGTTTCTGAGCCGTCGGGCCCGGGCCCGACGACTCATGGGGACAAATGCGACGGGTGTCGTTTGTCCTGGTTTCGTTGCTCGTCGGCTGTGGAGGGGGGAAGGGCGCGCCCCAGCAGGACGGCGCACCGTCCGATGGCGGCATCGACCTGGTGGTCGATCCGGACGCGTCGGACGCGCCGCAGATCGCCCCGCTGGAGCACGTGACGTCGACGTTCCCGGCGGCCGGCGCGACGGACGTCTGCACGGACGCGCCGCTGCGGATGGTGTTCGACACGCCGCCCGCCATCGGGACCGCCGGCACGATCCGGGTCTACCAGGCGAGCAACCCCAGCGCGCCGGTCGACATGATCGACATCGGCGCGCCGCTGACGACCATCGCGATCGCGGGCCGCAACTACTTCTACCGGCCGATCGTGGTCAGCGGAAACGAGGCGTACATTTACCTGCGCAAGGTGTTGCAGCCCGGCGGCACGTACTACGTGAACATCGATCCGGGCGTGCTGACCGCGGGCTCGGGCGGCGCCGCGATCGGGGCGGTCGCCGACTCGACCAGCTGGCGTTTCTCGGTCCGGGCCGCGGCGCCGGTCGGGGGCGCGGCGGTGGTCAATGTCGCCGCCGACGGGACGGGCGACTTCTGCACGGTGCAGGGCGCGATCGATTACATCCCGGCGATGAACACGACGCCGGTGACGGTGAACGTCGCGGCGGGCACGTACCGCGAGATCGTCGCGATCGCGAGCAAGAACAACATCACGATCCACGGCGCGGACCGTACGGCGTCGGTCATCACCTACGCGAACAACGGCGCGCTGCAGGTCCCGCCGGGCGGGACCTCGTCGCTGGGGACGAAGTGGCGCGCGATGCTGGGGATCGACACCAGCAACGACATCGTCATCGAGAACATCACGCTCTGGAACCCGAGCCCGCAGATGTCGACGAACGGACAGTCGGAGACGCTGCGTTCGGAGGGCGGCAACCGGATCATCGTGCGCGACGCGACCCTGAAGGGGCTGCAGGACACGTTGCTGCTGAGCGGGCAGGGCTACATCGCGAACAGCACGATCGAGGGCAACGTCGACTTCATCTGGGGCAACGGCGTCGTCTACTTCGACCACTGCGAGATCAAGGACGTCGGGAGGAAGGGCTACAACGTGCAGGCGCGCAACCCGGCCGCGGCGTTCGGCTACGTGTTCGTGGACAGCGCGATCACGGCGGACCCGGCGATCACGGGCGGGCACTTCCTCGCGCGCACCGACAAGAACAACACGATGCCGCCGTCGCAGGTCGCGTACATCAACTGCACGCTGGGGCCGCACATCGATCCGGCCGGGTGGCTCATCGACGGCTACCAGCGTCCGGCTGCCGACGCGGGCGCGCCGGACGGCGGCCCGAACTGGAGCTTCGCGAACTTGCGCTTCGCCGAGTACAAGAGCGTCGACCTGTCGGGCGCCGCGGTCGATGTCAGCCAGCGCATCCCCGAATCGAAGCAGCTGAGCGACAGCGAGGCCGCGCAGCTGCGCGACGTGACGTACGTGTTCGGCGGCTGGAACCCGAAGGGCGGATCCGCAGACGCCGGGACCGACTAGGTCGGACCCCTCACCCTAACCCTCTCCCCGCTCCGCGGGGCGAGGGGACCTGATCGTTCAGTGTCGAGGCGGCGCTGGCCGAAAAGTCACCCTCTCCCGCTTGCGGGAGAGGGTCGGGGTGAGGGCAAGCCGCTCTCGGGCGACGTTCGCCCGGGGTGAGGGGGCTGCCTAGCGCGCTTCGGCGAGGGCTTGCACGAGGCGGGAGAGCTGGAGCTCGGGCTCCACGCGCGACGTCTTCACGAGCAGGTCGGCCTGGTAGAGGCTTTCCAGCGCCCGCTCGAGCGCGGCACGTGACATCCGCTTCGCCGGCACCAGCACGTCATCGAGGAAGTAGGGGTTGATGCCGACCGCGGACGCGATGTCGCCCCGCGACGCGCCCGATGCGGCCAGCTCCTTGGCGCGCCAGATCTGCCGCACCTGACGGACGAGCATGAACTGGATCTTCAGCGGCGGCTCGCGGTTGCGCAGCATGTTCGCGCACAGCGCGAGCGCGCGCGGCACGTCGCCCATCCCGATCGCCTTGGTCAGCTCGAAGACCGCGTGCTCGCGCGTCTCGGCGACGAGGTCCTCGACGTCGTCGACGGCGATTGCGCGTTCGCGGCCGACGTAGATCGCCAGCTGCTCCAGCGCCTGCGCCAGGCGCCCCAGGTCCGGGCCCGCCAGCATCGCCAGCGTGTTGGCGGCGTCGGGCTTGATGTCGATGCCGCGGTTCTTCGCCTCGGTGCGCAGCCAGCCCGCCAGCGCGTTGTCGCGCAGCGCCGCGAACACGTACAGGTACCCGCGCTTGCGCATCGCCGAGAACGCCTTCAGCCGCACGTCCACCTTGTCCGCGATCAGCAAGAGGCAGGTCGACGGGTTGGGATCGTCGATGTACGCGACCAGCGGTTCGAGATCGGCGGCCTTCACCTCGTCGATTGACTTGCCGACGACCAGGCGGCGCTTCGCCATCATCGGCAGCGTCCGCGCCGTGCCAACCGCGCTGCCGACGCCGCTCTCCTTGAGCTCGAACGTGTCGTGGTTGAAGGCCGCCGCTGCGCCGGCCTCGGCCAGCACGGCGGCGCGGACCGCCGCGACCGCGGTGTCGACCAGGAAGCGCTCGCCGGAAAAACAATAGATCGGGGCGATGTCGCCGCGCTTCACCGCGGCCTCGATGGCCGCCGGCGTCGGCGCATCCGAATCGTACGAGGATCGAGCCACCGTCCGTTGTCATACAATGCCGGCCGCGACGTGGGCAATGTGGATAGACGCAAGACGACCTGGGCGATCGCGCGCCCGCTGCTCGGCTGGTACGACCGATCGAAGCGCGACCTGCCGTGGCGGCGCGCGCCGAGCCCCTACCGGACGCTGGTGTCCGAGTTCATGCTGCAGCAGACCGTCGTCGCGACGGTCGAGCCGTACTTCGCGCGCTTCATCGCGCGCTTTCCGGACGTGGCGGCGCTGGCGGCGGCGACCGACGACGATGTGACGGCGCTGTGGTCGGGCCTGGGGTACTACGCGCGGGCGCGCAACCTGCGCCGCGCCGCAGCCGCGATCGTCGCCGACCATGGCGGCGTGATCCCGGCGTCGGAGGACGCGCTGCGCGCGCTGCCCGGGATCGGCCCGTACACGGCGGCAGCGGTGGCGGCGATCGCCTTCGACGCGCGCGCGTTCGCGCTGGACGGCAACACGATGCGCGTGCTCGCGCGGCTGACGGGCGATCGGCGGCCCGTCGACCTGCCGGCGACGCGCGCTGCATTGCATGCGCGCGGCCTGGGGGCAGTGCCGCGGCGCCGCGCCGGCGACTTCAACCAGGCGATGATGGAGCTGGGCGCGCTGATCTGCACGCCCCGCGCCCCGCGCTGCGACGTGTGCCCGCTGGCGGCCGGCTGCCGCGCGCGCGCCGACGGAAACGCGGCCTCGCTCCCGCGAAAGCGGCCACGCCCGGAGCGGCCGATCGTGCGCGTCGTCTGCGCGTGCATCACCGACGGCGCGCGCGTGCTGGTCGTCAAGCGCGGCGCCGGGCTGCTGGCGGGGACGTGGTCACTGCCGGAGGCGGTCGATCGCGGCGCGCGGGCGCGGCCCGGCATCGCGCGCGAGCTGGCCGAGGCGACCGGCGCGCGCGTCGCGGCCGTCGCGTATCGGGGCGCCGTCCGCCACGTGTTCACCCACCGCGACGTCACCGCAGAGCTGTTTCGCGTCGACGTCGACACGTCGGGACCACCGGCGGCCGATCGCCGCTGGGTGTCGCCGGCGGCGCTCGCCGCGCTGGGCGTGTCCACCTTCGCGCGCAAGACCGTCGCGCTGGGCGTTGGCGGATCGAAAACATAGAAATCCACCCAAGGTAGAAAACGGGACACGGACGGGTTTCGGTCGTAGTAAATCAGGGATGGTGAGGCTCGCGTTCTGTGTGGCATTGCTCTTTGCCGCGTGCGCGGCGACGCAGGCGCGGCCGACGCTTCCCGGCACGTTTGGCGCCGGCGAGGCGTTGCCGCCGCCCGTCGCTCCCGAGCCGGGCGGTGCGCTCACGCCGGTGGCCGCGCCCGCGGCGCCCACGGCCGGCGCGACGGCGCCTGCCGATCCCGGCGCGGAGGCCGACTTCCGCGACGCGAAGGCGCGCTTCGACAGCGGCGCGCAGGCCGAGGCGCGCGCCGCGCTGGAGGCGTTCATCGCTCATCACGGCCAGCACCCGTTTCGGCCCGCGGTCGATCTGATGCTCGCGCGCCTCGCGCTGCTGCGCGGTGACACGGCGGCGGCGAAGGGCCTGCTGGAACCGCTGGTCGCGACGCCGCCCGATCCGGGGACGGCGTCCAGCGCGCGCTACTACCTGGGCATCGCGGAGGTGCGCCAGGGCGGCTACGCGCGCGGGCGCGAGCTGCTGCTGCCGTTCTTGCCCGCGGCCGGGACGTCCGGGCCGGGCGATGAGGCGCTGGTCGAGGTCCGCGGCGCGCTCGCCGAAGCGACCGCCGCCACCGGTGATACGACCGCGGCGCTGGAGCTGTGGGACGGTTACGCGCGCGGCGGTCGCGAGCACGAGAAGGCGTATGCCCGCGCTCGCGCGACCGAGCTGGCGGCGGACGTCGCGCCCGATGCGGCGGCGCGCGCATGGCGCGCGTCGGCCGAGAAAGGCCTCGCGCGCGCGGTGCTGGGCCCGAAGGCGGCCGCCTACGTGCGCGCGGGCGCGGACCCGGGCGGCGCCGCGGCGATCGACTCCGAGACGGTGGCCGCGCGCCACGCAATGGGCTTCGACGACGGCCAGGCGCAGGCGCAGGGATCGGGCGACGCCGGGCGCCTCGGGCTGGCGATCGCGCTGACGGGCAAGTTCCAGCCGGTGGGCGAGGCGGCGATGCGCGCCGCGATGCTCGCGGTCGGCTCGCCGATCAAGACCGCGGCGGCGCCCGCGCTGTCGTCGGCCGCGGCGATGCAGCTTTACGTGCGCGACACGGGCAGCGAGCCCGAGCGCGCGAGCCGCGGGGTAGGGGAGCTGGCGCACGACGAATCGGTGATCGGCATCCTCACGGCGGCGGACCGCAAGGTCGCGGCCACGTCGCTGGCGGCGGCGAACGAGAACGGCGTGCCGACGCTGGCGCTCGACGACACGGCGCCGGGCGCGACGAGCACCGCGTTCCAGCTGATTCACGCGCCGGACGCGCGCGTCGCGGCGCTGGCGCACGCCGCGCTGAAGATGGGCGCGCGCGACTTCGCGATGCTGGGCCCCGACAGCGCGGCGGGCAAGCGCCTGCGCGAGGCGTTCCGGCGCGAGGTGATCGCCGGCGGTGGCCGGATCACAGGCGACGCCAGCTATGCGGCGGGCGCGACGTCGTTCGGGACGCAGGTCATCGCGATCAAGAGGACGCCGCCCCAGGTGGTGTTCGTCGCCGACGGCGCGGATCGGCTGGAGCTGATCGCGCCCGCGCTCGCGGCGGCGGATCTGTGGGCAGCGCCGTGGGGCGCGCCGCGGCCGGCGGCCGCGCCGGGCGCGCCGCGGCCACGCAACGTCCTGCTGCTGTCGACCGCGAGCGAGCTGTCGCCACGCCTTCTCCAGAACGCGGGCCGCTACGTCCAGGGCGCGCTGCTGTCGCCCGGGTTCTACGCCGCGGCCAGCGACGCGCGCGCGCGGGCGTTCGTAGACGCGTACCGCGCCGCGTACGGGGCCGACCCGCACGCGACCGAGGCCTACGCGTTCGACGGCGCCAACGCGTTCCGCGCGGTGACCGCCGCGGGCGCGCACACGCGCGGCGACGTTCTGAACGCGCTGGGCGGTGGGACGTTCGACGGGCTGACGGGCGCGATGCGCTTCGGCCCCGACCACGGCCGCATCGATCCGCCGCGGATCTACGTCGTGTCGGGCGACGACATCAAGCCGCTGCCCTGACGCGGACGGCGCCGCGAAGGCGGGTCAGGTCTTCTACTTCTCGGCGTCGCCCAGCGCGACCTCGAGCAGCCGCAGGGCCTTCTCGACCTCGGCGGACGGCTTGCGCGCCAGGTAGCGCGCGACCTGCTCGCGGGCCGCGAGCGCGCCGGCCGCCCGCTCGACGCCGCCCGCCGCGCGATCTTCCTCGAACTGCAGCAGCGCCGCGGGCTCGACCGACAGCGCGTCGGCGAAACCGGTGATGACCTCCAGCGTCGGGTTGCCGGTGCCGCGCTCGATCTGACCGACCAGCTTGCCGCTGACGTCGGACCTTTCTCCCAGCTCTTCTTGCGTCAACCCGCGCAACCGTCGGAGCGCGCGCAGGCGACGGCCGAACAGCTGGCGGATGCTGGCACGACGGCCTCGCGACATGCGCGCATGGTCCCGGGGGCGACCTCCAACATAAACCCAGCAAAGTTCATAAAAATGTGCTCGATTGACTGATAAAAGGAAGTATGATTCCTATTTAGGAATAAATGGGGGCCTGACACGTAAGCGATTGGGCAAATGAGCTTGCCGTCGCGACTTGGTAAGGGCGGTGCGTCGGCGGCGGGTGACGCAATTAGGCGATCACCCGCGGACCTGAAGGCAACCGATGCACCGCCCGCTTTTTTCTTTCGCGGAGGGCGTTCGTCTTGGAAGAGGTCACGAAGCAACATGACCGGAGCCACCTGGACGGTCGGCTGTGCGTCTGGCTGCAGCAGGCCGAGCGCGAGCAGCGCCGGCTCGCGGTGCTGGTCGTCGCCGCCGACAGCCTCGCCTGGATCAACCGGCGCTGGGGGCGCAGCGCCGGCGACTCCGTGCTGCGCAAGCTTGCGCGGCGCCTCGCGGCCAGCCTCGCGCCGGACGACGCCTTCGCGCGTTACGAGAGCAACCGGTTCGGGATCGTCCGCTGGGCGGCGTCGGGCGAGGGGCTGACGCTCGCGCAGCACCTCGCGGGCCGGGTGGCCGGCGCCCCCTTCGAGTTGCCGGGCGGGCGCGACGCGGCCTTTCTGACGATCAGCATCGGGATGACCGTCGCTGGTCCCGTGGGCGACGCCGCCTCGATCGTCGCGGCGGCGGAAGCGGCACTGCGCCAGGCCAAGGACGGCGGCGGCAACCGCATCTGCGGCGCCTGACCCGCGGCCGCCCCCGTACGGGCGTCGCCCGAGAGCGGCGTGCCCTCACCCCGACCCTCTCCCGCAAGCGGGAGAGGGAGCAAGAACAGATGCGACGCCACGCGATCTGGTCCCTCTGATCCCCTCGCCCCGCGAAGCGGCGGTGTGGGTTAGGGTGAGGGGTCCGGAGCGGTCACCCGGCGACGGCGCGCAGCAACTTCGCGGTCAACCGCTGTTTCGCCGCGAGCGTCGCCGCCCACGGGTCGGCCTTCAGCCTGGCGACACGCGCCGGCACGGTCTCGACGGTGAACGCGCGCGGGTCCAGCGCCGGTGTCAGCTCGTTCCACGCCAGCGGAACCGACACGGGCGCGCCCGGGCGTGCCCGCGTCGAGTAGGCCGCGATGGCGGTGCTTCCGCGGTGATTCCTGAAGTAATCGATGAAGATCTTTCCGGTCCGCTGCGCCTTGGACATCGTCGCGACGTACGCCTTCGGTTGCTCGCGCGCGAGCTGTTCGGACACGGCCTGTGAGAACGCGAACGCGTCGTCCCACGACACGCGGCTGGCCACCGAGAACGGCATCATGATGTGCAGTCCCTTGCCGCCAGTCGTCTTGACCACGCTGTCCATGTCCAGCGCGGCGAGCCGCCGCCGGATCTCGTGCGCGCCCTCGACCACGCGCGCCCACGGCACGGCGGGGTCGGGATCCAGATCGAAGATCACCCGGTCGGGAAACTCGATCTCGTCGACGCTCGCGTTCCACGGGTGAATCTCGAGGATGCTCATCTGCACCAGCTCGAGGACGCCGGCCAGATCGCGCGCGACCATGTAGTCGGCCGGCTTCGACCGCTCGAGGATCCGGTGCTTCTCCAGCGACCGTGGCGTCATCAGCCCCGGATGCTTCATGAAGAAGCAGGCTGGCTTCGCCTTCGGATCGTCCGGCATCCCGTCGGGACAGCGAAACAACGACAGCGGCCGCCCCGCCACGTGCGGTAGCACGAGCTCCGCGACCGCCTGGTAGTACTGCACCAGCTGCAATTTCGTGAAGCCGCCCGAGACATCCGGCCACAACACGCGTTCAGGGTGCGTGAGGCGGAACCCTTTTGGCAGCGGCTGCGGCTCGATCGGTCGTGCCTTCGCACCTCTTTGCCCGGCCCCCCGCGCACCTCTTTCTCCCTCTCCCCGCGCACCTCTTTCTCCCTCTCCCCGCGCTGCGGGGAGAGGGTCGGGGTGAGGGGTCTTCCGCGTCTTCCGCGTCTTCCGCGCCTTCCCCGC
>Ga0207661_10001117_pt1 | contig 17867 bp, 8 predicted proteins | sample KBSC713LmetaG_FD_184337 | JGI IMG/M metagenome (GOLD analysis project Ga0207661, IMG submission 184337) | Corn rhizosphere microbial communities from Kellogg Biological Station, Michigan, USA - KBS C7.1-3L metaG (SPAdes) (version 2) | ecosystem: Host-associated > Plants > Roots > Rhizosphere ...
AGCCGTTTGCGGTCGCACGGCAACGCACGCGATCGGCTCGCGGTTGCGGATCGCCCGCGCGCCGAGCTGGCGCGCCCAATGTTCGAGACCCTTAGCGCTGTACAGCCCAGTCGACGGATCGAGCAGCGCCGCCGTTCTCGCCTCGCGAACATCGCGGCTGGCGCGGACAAATGTCGAGAGCTTGAGCATCAACGCTTCGACGTCGATCGGTTGGCTGCAGTATTCCCAGGCGCCGGCGGCGTACGCCGCGGTGCTCGCCCGGTGCGCAGCCGGGCCCGCGCTCGTCACGATGATCGGCGTCGAGTGATCGAATAGCGGATCGTCACGCAGCGCGCGACAGACTTCGATCCCGCCCATGTCGGCGAGACCGGCATCGAGGAACAGCGCGCCCAGCGGCGTGCGGCGCGCGAGCTCGAGTGCGCGTCGTCCGCGCTCGATGCGAATGACGCTGTAGCCATTCAGCTCGAGGACACTCTCGATGGACCGACCTTCCCACTCGCTGTCGCTGGCGATGAGAACGGGGAGGCCGCGGGTCTGTGAGTCGACCATTGTCCGATGAACCTTAGCCCTTACCGCGGGTTGACTTCGGTTTCACGTGCCTGCGCCACGTACCACTCTAGTGCCTCACCGAGTCCTTCTGCCACGGTCATCTCCGGCTGGAAGCCAAGATGTCGCCGCGCTTTCGAGATGTCCGCTACTGAACGTCGAATATCGCCAGGTCTGAACGGTTCGTACACCGGCTCGCAAGAAGCCAGCTCCGCTTCGTAGCCGGCCAATCCCAACCGGATCATCCGAAACAGCTCGTTCAAGCTGGTTTCGGCACCACAACCCACATTGTATACCTCACCCGCGGCGGACTCCGCCGCTACTGCGGCGAGTAAGTTGGCTTGAACGACGTCCGACACGTGGCAGAAGTCGCGCGTCGTCTCGCCGTCGCCATAGACGTAGCACGGCCCGCCGCGCAACAATGCCTCGACCCACCGCGGGATGACGGCGGCGTAGGCGCCATTGGGATCCTGCCGGCGACCAAAAACATTGAAATAGCGAAGTCCAATAGCCTGCAGACCGTACTGCTTCTCCCAAACGCTGGCGTAGATCTCGTTGGTCAGCTTGTCGGCCGCGTACGGGGACAATACCGCGCCGGCGTGATCCTCGGAGACCGGAACGAGCGACGCCTCGCCGTACACGGCGCTCGACGAGGCATACACGACTCGGGACACGCGCGCCTCGCGCGCCGCGGATAGCACGCTCAGGAAGCCGCCGACGTTCACAGAATGGCTGGACAGCGGGTCTTCGATCGACATCGGAACCGAGGGGAGCGCGGCTTGGTGGAGCACAACGTCCACGCCCTCACATGCCTCACGACAGTCCTTGCGACTCCGGATATCGCCCTCGATGAAACGAAACGCGGCGTTTTCGCGGCCGTCGAGAACGTCGTCGAGGTTGTCGCGGGATCCAGTGCAGAGATTGTCGAGTCCGACGACGCGCTGCCCGAGATCGAGGAGCTGCTCGAGCAGGCTCGATCCGATAAAGCCGGCAACACCGGTTATGAGCCAAGTGCGCGGCGTGGCAATCAAGTCGTCGCGAAGACGAAAATACACCGCTGGGAGAGGCGAGTCGCGCATTCAGGGAGGCAGGACGCCCGGGGCGAAAGCATCTTCCGTTCCGCCCTCGGCCGTAGTCGAGACCGACCCAACACCCATCGAGTGAACGACTTGCACTCACGCAGCGAGGTTGGGCTGCAGCGTCGGCGCCTGACTGTCGCGTCGCCGCGGCATTTCTGTCGTCCTGACTCGTCAGGGTGCTGCGGCGCAACCACAACGCGCCGAGCGAGCAGAGCTATGGCGCGATGCTGAGCTGGAGTCCGAAGCTGCGGGCACTCGGTAACTGGCCCATTTCGATTCCCTGAAGGCTACCGGCGCTGAGCGCGGTCTCGGGATCGACGTTCGGGACATTCGTCCAGAGCGCGAGATTCCGCCCAATGAGCGACACCCGCACGCTTTGCGCGGTCATCACGGGTAGTGAGCGCAACGGCAACGCAAAAGTCAGCCGAAGGTCGCGCAGTTTCACGAAGCCGGCGTCATAGACCCACGGCTCGGCGATGCCGCGAAGTGCGTGATAGTAGGCCTCGGTTGTCACGTGCTGCGTGTTCGCCTTGCCCGTCGTCGCGTCGACCCCGGCGATGATGATCCCGGTGTCGGGTCTGAACGCGGTCTCCTGGAACGTTCCGGAGCTCATGCCCCACAGGTTCGTCGCGCTGAAGACGCTGCCGCCGCGATGGATGTCGAGCAATCCGGACAGCTCGAGATTCCAATAGCGAACGGTGCTGCTCAACGAGCCCGTCCAGCTTGGCGCCATCACACCCAAGAGCCGCGGTTGGGCCTCGGCGACTGGTAGTCCGTCCTGGAGCAGGAGGGCGCCCGTATTCGCGTCGCGACGATACCCTGTCCCGACGAGTGCTCCCAGCGCGTACCCTTGCCGCGCCTGCACGGTCACGCCGTAGAGCGAGGGCGTGAGTGCGACGGCCCCAGAGCCGGTTCGGAGCTCGTCGACCGTATTGGAGTTTTTCGCGTAGCGCCCTTGGACCGTCCAATCGATGCCTCTCGGGTTGCGCAGCGGCACGAGCGTCAGTGTCGCCTCCACTCCCTTGTTGGTGATAGCAGCAACGTTCGAAGCGACGACTGAGCCGGACGCGCTACCCGGAATCCCGAGCACAACGTCGGACGTGCGTTCGTTGTACACGGTGAGGTCGAGCGAGGCGCGGTTACGAAGGAGACCAAATTCGCCGCCGAGCTCCATCGCGTTCGTCACCTCCGGCGATAACGACGAACTCAAGGTCAAGGCCGTCGGTTGCGTTCCGGACTGCGCGAGAATCGTTCGAAGCAGCAGCGGATTGACTTCACCGCCGGCTTTGGACCAACTCGCGTGCAGTCGCGCCGACGTGATGCCACCTGCTTTCATGCCGGCGAGCTTGAACAGATCGAGCGTCGCCGCGAGCGACGGGTAGATCTGCGAGCTGTTCCCCGACGAATACGATTCCGCGCGCACGCCGGCGCGTAACGAGCTGGCGTCGGCAATCCATTCGCCGGCCCCGAACAGCGCAGTCGTGGTGCCCGACGCGGAGACCCGGGCTGTGGGCGTCAGCGTGGGCGACGAATCTTCCGTGCCTTGATCGGAGCCGTCGCTCACCACTTTGAAGTCCGTGGTATGCGTTCCGGCGCCGCCGGACAGCACGAGGCTCGTTCGCCCTCCGGCCTGCGCCATCGTGCTGGTGATCAAAACGTCGCCGTTCGTCTCCGACGCGTTGATTTTCTGTCGCTGAAAACCGCCTCTCGAGAAATCGCCGCGCCCCGCGAACCACGCGAAACCGCCGAACCAGCTCGTGTCGATGGTAAAGTTGCGGGACTGATCGTACTTGTCACGGCTCCCGCGCAGGGTGGCGACGAACCGGGGTGACGCGGCGTACGTGGCCGAACCGCCGGCAGTCCAAGCCGTCCGCTGATCGCGGTTGGAATTCTGGTTCGTGATGAACCACGGGTTGTTGTGACCCGCGTAGTTCCAGCTGATTTGGCGTCCAGCGAAGTCAGCCAGGTTGTCCTTGAGGGTGCTGACGTCAACCTGCCGACCCATCCGTGCGAATTCGGCCGCGGGATTTCCAACGTCGAAGCCCGTGCCAGGTCGATTGTGCCCGTTCTCGCCGCTGAAGCGCGCCTCCACGGATGCGGTCAGCTCGTTCGAGAGCTGATCGGTCGCCACGAGCGATGCGCCTTGCCGCACCAGGCTGCTCGACGGCGTCAGGCCACGCGTATCCCGCCGGTTCGCCGAAAAGCGCCCGTTCAAGTGATCGTTCGCGCCCTGCGCGGCGACGTCCGTCTTCAGCGTGTGGCCCGACCCGTAAAAGTCGCTGACGTTGTTCGCAAACGGCAGGAAGGCGCGGACGTCCGCCTGACGGGGCGTGGTGAAGCTGAATTGCGGGATGACTTGACCCTGCAACGCCGGCCCCCAGTTCTCGGCGACGCCGTCGTTCGTGCCGCCGCCCGCGCCGTTGAAGTAGGCGAACTTCCCTTCCAGTCCCTGGCCATACGAATTCTGGAATGAAGGAAGTCTGAGAACACCGTCGCTCGTAAACTGCTGCGCGGCTGAGATCTCGAGACCCGCGAGTCCGTGCCCGTTCTTCGTCGTGATCAGAAACACGCCGTTCGCCGCGCGCCCGCCATAGAGCACGGCGGCGTCGGCACCGCGCAGGATGGCGACGCTGGCGATGTCGGCAGGGTTGAGTCCTTGCACCGGCGTTCCGTAGTCGAAGCCACCCGACCCGAACGCCTGGCCGGGCGTCGCGAATATGGAGTTCTCGAGCGGTACGCCGTCTACCACAAACAGCGGCTGCACGGCATTCACGATGGATCGATAGCCGCGAACGACGATCGGCGCCGAGCCGCCCATGGTCGACGGCGTCGTCACGATGACGCCCGCGATGCGGCCGGCGAGCCCGCTGACGACGTCGACCGGGCCCGCCGCCTCCTCGTACGCCGAGCTATCGACAGCGGCCCGTGTGGGAACGACTCGCGCCACGACCGGTTGCACCTCCGTCGGACCGGCGTCGGCCCGCGGCGTGCCCACGGGGCTCAGCTCAAAGTCCTTGATCAGCGAACCGCCCGTCAGTGTGACCGGCGTGGTCTCGATGTTGTAGCGCACGTGCCGTGCAACGAGATCGACCGTCTGCCCGCGAACCTTCGCCGACGGAACGATCAGGCTGTAGCGCCCCTCCGACGTCGTCGTCGAGCTCAATCCCAAGGCCGGGATGCGAACGGTGGCTCCCTGCACCGGATTGCCCGCCGCCGAGACGTGCCCACCAATTGTCACCGATTCCTGGGCGCTAGCGCGCGCCGCGGAGATCGAAAGCGCGACCACACACAGTGAAATACCGACGCGGGTACGAGTCATTTGTCCTCGAGAGCGATGTACGCGGGCACACATTCGACTACGACAGGGCCGCGTCGCGACGGCACGCGCTATGGCGTGACGCCGAGCACGACGTACCGCGGGATGACGCGTATTGCCGCGTTCTTATCACCCAGTTCACCCGCCAGGTTGGAGCCCCAGCAGGCCACAGAGCCGTCCGACGTAATCCCGCACGTATGGGCAACACCCGCGGCAATGGACGTAAAACGCAGCCCACCGGCAACGGCCGTCGGATTGGATCTCGATACGACGGAACTATCGCCAAGCTGCCCGAACTGGTTGTTGCCCCAGCAAAACGCCTGGCCGTCGCCGGTTAGCGCGCACGCGTGGAGGCTTCCAACGCTCAGCGATGTGAATGTCGGGGTGCCCGTGTAGAGATGCGGTGTGGTGGCCACGCCGAAGCCTTCGAGTCCGCCCCAGCAATAGGCCTTGCCCGTTGTCGACAGACCGCACGACCACGGATCGCCAACGTCGATCGATTGGAACGTGACACCTCCTCCAACGAGCGTCGGCGCCAAACGCGCGACCGTACCACCGTCACCGAGCTGTCCGAAGTTGTTGTTCCCCCAGCAGAGCGCCGTCCGATCGAGCGTGAGGGCACACGTGTGTGTCGCGCCGGCGGCAATGCTCATGAAGCGGAAATCGCCGTAGACCGGTGCGGGCTTGAAGATGATCCCCGTGTCGGAACGAATGCCAAGCTGTCCGATGCTGTTCACACCCCAGCAATAGGCGACTCCATCCTGCGTGATGGCGCAGTTATGCGCTCCGCCCGGGCTTACCTGCGACCAAACCAAGTCGCTGCCGAGTTTCGTCGGCGTCTTTGTAGAATTCGACTTCCCCGAGGTGTCGACGAGCGAGTTCGCGCCCCAGCAGTAGACGGCGTTGTCCGTACCGACGCCGCAATTGTGTGTCGGGATGCTGGTCACTCGGCTCGGCGAGAGCGACTTGAACTTGATGGACCCCGCCGTGAGCGTCGGCGTGAATTTGCTCGCCGTATCGCCGTCACCGACTTGCGGTTCCTGACCCATGCAGCTCGCAAAACCGGCGGCGTCGAGCGCGCACGTCACGAAGCCGCTCGCGATGAGCCCAGACGCCGGCCTGTAGTGGATCGGCGTGCCGGTCGCCGACGCTTTCAGCTCGAGTTTCGCGCTCTCCACGGTGGCGATCAGTGTCTGCTGGCCGGGGATGTCACCGAGTGTCCACGTGCCCGGCGAAGCGACCCCGTTGGAAGCCGTCGAGACAACGGTCAGGGCCACGCGACCACCTTGTGTCGCGGTAAAGGTGATCGGGATTCCAATGCGCGGTTTGCCCAGGCTATCGACCAGTCTGACCGAAGGAACGACTGGCAAAGCCGAAAGGATTTGAGCCGTCTGGCCATCACCGTCGACAGGCGCCAGCGCGTCGTAGCTCGTGACCGAGAATTTGGTTCCGTTGCTGTCGACCCAGGTCATCGGTTTGTCGTCCTGACCGAGAACCGTCGCGGTAATGCTGTTTACACCCTTCTGCGGACCCATCGTCCACTTCACGGCCGCGACGCCGTTCGGATCGGTCTTCGCGCTCGCCGGCGACACCGAGCCGCCTCCCGCTGTCACGGCAAATGCGACTTTGGCGTTGCCGACACTCAGGCCAGCCGGATTCGTCACGCGAACGCGGACGGAGTCGCCGACGGTCGCTCCGGGGGTCGCGGCGTTTGGTGGTGTCCATTGCACCCGACTGAGTTTGGCCGGCCCCAGCCACACAACTCTCACCTCGATCGGCTGCGATTGCTTGCCCAGCGACGACGCCACGATCTGGGTCGTACCTGAGTCGCCGGCGACGAGCTTCCCACCGGGCAGGAAGCTCGCAGCTTTTTCGTCCGTGCTCGACCAGGCCAGCGGTACGTCGAGTTTTTGGTGATGGATGTCAAAAACGGTCGCGGTCAGCACGACACTGCTGCCGCGCTCCATCGTGAACGAACCGGTGTCGATGGTGATCGTGCCAATTTCTTGCGGCGGAACAATCGACCCTTCACCACTTCCGCCGCAGGCCGCGGCGCCCACGACGAAGAGCAGAGCGGCAAATCGGGCGAGCGCGCGCCGATCAGTCGCCCGCGCGAGTCTGGCGCCGGTGTTTCTGCTTAGGGATGTTGGCACGAAAGACATGTCTGGCTCCGCCACACCGCGACCGAAAGCGAGTCAACCCCGGGCATGAACCGGGTGTACATACGGACGATTGACGCGCCGCCCGGATTGCGAAGTCTATCAATCAGGGGGCGAATGGAACCGTTCGAAGGCCGAAGGTTATGTGGCGTTCGAGTAACCAGCAACTGGCAGTAACCACCGTTGCCTTTCGTGATTGAACTGACCTGTTGCGTCGAAGCGGCGTCAGCGTTGCCCGGTTGCTACAAGGCTCGTCTAAGATCATACTTGCCAGACGAAGTTAAGTCGGCGGAAACGACGTTCGCGGCCGGAATGGATCGCATACCGCCGCGCGCTGGTGGTATGGCGGGTGCTAATTGCCTGGCCGTCAATGATTTGAATCGTGGGCGCCGTAGTATCATAAGGTCATCATCCGGCGTTCCTCGCTACCAGATTCGGTGGTTCATGGGTTCAAGCGCAATGCATCGTCGCAACATCATGACTGGATTGATCGCGCTCGGTGTTGCCAGCGGTCGACTGTCGGCGCAGACCGTTCAGCCGGCAGGCGCGACGGCGTCCCCGCGCCGCGAATACGAGTCGCGGAGCGAGTTGGAGGCGCAGGCGAAGGCCGCCGAGGGGGCGCGCCGGACGGGTGAGGCGTGGCTTCTCCGGCAGCGACTGGAAAAGGGCGACTTCCAGGATGGCGACAAGATTGCGTGGAGCGTTCAGGCGAGTATGATGGCGGGTGCGCTCGAGCTTCCCGATACGCTGACCGTGCGCGCTGGCCGACGCGTTGAGTTGGGACGCATGGGTGAGCTGTCGTTGGAAGGCGTCCTGCGCTCCGAGCTCACGGACAAGTTACGCGATCATCTGGCGCAGTACGTGAAAGAGCCGCTCGTCCGGACGACTCCTCTCGTTCGCATTGGTGTGCTGGGCAATGTCGGACATCCAGGGTTCTTTTATTCGCCTGCCGACCGGCCTCTCAGCGACATCCTCATGTCGGCCGGAGGACCGGGCTCGGATGCTAACCTCTCGGGTATGACGGTGAAGCGCGGAGACGAGGTCATTTGGACCGCACAGGACACGCACACAGCGCTCGCTGACGGTCTGTCGCTGGATCGGATGCATATTCGCGCCGGCGACGAGATTTATGTCCCGCAGCAGCGGCACATCGCGTGGTTGGGATTATTGGGCTTGGCATTTTCGGCGTTTGGACTCATCTACAGCCTGTCACGATAGTGCGCCTGCCATCGACGGCATCACCGTCGACGCTACGCGCAGTACTCTCGCAAACCGCGGTTATTCATGTCCGAAGACGTTGGCTCTTTTGATCTAGTCCGTTCCGAATCGACGGCGCTGCAGGCTTGGGATCGTGGTGGCCTTCCCACTGCGACAGTTCCGCGCCCCCCGCTCGAGCGCGCTCGCGGGGCGATTCGTCGCTATCGGTGGCTCATTCTCGGCGTCATGCTGCTGGCGACGCTTGGAGGCTTCGTTGCGACGAAGCTCGTGCGTCCCGTCTACGATGTCGCGGCAACGGTCTGGATTCAGGCCGAGACACCCATGGCGCAGAAGACCGGAGCCTTTCGCTCCGAGGAATTGCTCAATGAGCAGGCCTGGGTGGCCCTGTTGACGAGCACGAAAGTGGCGGACGCAGTGGTCCTCAAGCTCGGGCTGTATCTCAAGCCGGATAATCCGGAGGATTCCGTTGCCTTCCGTGGCTTTACGATCGCCGATCGTTTTGTGCCGGGACGGTACACGGTGAAGATCGATCGCGGTCGGCAACGGTGGCAGCTCGCCATGACGAGCGGCGCGATGGCCGACAGCGGCGCCGCGATTGACTCGGTTGGACGCAGGAGTGGGTTCCGCTGGGTATTGCCAAGCTCCCTCTTCGAAGGGCTCGGCGAACGGAAGATCGACTTCACTGTGTCGACACCGCGTGAAACGGCGAAAGATTACATCGGTCGTTTGGGGATCTCGCTTCCCGAGCGGAGCAGCTTCCTGACAATCGGGCTCCGCGATTACAACCCGCAGCTGGCGGCGCGAACGATCAACGTCTGGATCAACGACTTCGTCGCTCTCGCGGCAGATCTGAAAAAGCAGAACGTGAAGACATACGCCGAGATCCTCGGCGACCAGCTCAACTACGCGGAGAACGCGCTGCACGGCGCCGAGAACGCGCTCGAAGGCTTCCGCGTGAAGACCATCACGCAGCCGACCGAAGGCGGCCCGGTGGCTGCGGGTGTCGAGCAGACGCGCGACCCCGTGATGAGGAATTTCTTCGAACAGAAGATCGAGCTCGACGCGCTCCGCCACGATCGCGAAGCGCTGGAGAAGATCATCGACGCGGCGCAGCGTGGTGAAGCCCAGTATGACGCGGTGCTCTTCCTTCCGAGCGTGAACGGCGGAGCCGGAGCGGCCGCGCTACGCGATGCACTCAACGAGCTCCACACGACGAAAGCGAAGCTGTCGACGGCGCGCCTCGCCTACACGAACGAGTTCCAGGGCGTCAAGGATCTCGCGGCGCGTGTGGACCTGCTCGAGAAGCAGTCGATCCCACAGCTCGCCGGAGAGCTGTTGTCCCAGCTGAAGGGTCGCGAGGTGCAGTACGAAACGCGGATCGCCGGCGCCGGGCAGGAGCTCCAGTCGATTCCGCAACGATACATCGAGGAGATGCGGCTACGCCGCCAAGTGACCGTGGACGAGGGCCTGTACACGAACTTGAAGGGGAAGTTTGCCGAGGCGCAGCTCGCCGAGAAGAGCACGACGCCGGACTTGTCGATTCTCGACACCGCGGTCGCGCCGTTGCACCCATCGAAGAACACCGCACCGCGGTTGATGGCGATGGCGATCCTGGGCGGTCTCGGCGCGGCGATCGCGCTCGCGCTCCTGCTCGACATGGTCGATCGAAGGATTCGGTACTCGGAGCAGGTAACGAATGAGCTCGGCCTGTCGATCGCGGCGGCAATACCACGCTTCCCGAAGGGCGGCGTGAGCGCGCGGTCGCCCGAGCAAGTCGCGCATCTGGTCGAGTCGTTCAGAACGTTGCGCATGCATGTACGGCATGCGTGCGAACCGCCCATAACCATCGCGATCTCGAGCCCGTCGCCGGGCGACGGAAAGTCGTTCGTTGCGGCGAACCTCGCGATGTCGTTCGCCGACGCGGGCTTCAGAACGGTGCTCGTGGACGGAGATACACGTCGCGGCATGGTGCACGAGGTTTTTGGGCTCGGCATGGGCTCGGGCCTCACCGAGTACCTGTCCGGTCGAGTCGATTTCTCGCAGGTGGTGCATGAGACGACGCATGACCGGCTCAGCCTCGTCCCATGCGGTACGCGACAACCGCACAGTCCGGAGCTTTTGACGTCGGCGGCTCTACCGCGGCTCGTGGCCGAGCTCAAACAACGGTACGAGGTCGTGGTGTTCGACACGCCGCCGCTGGCAGCCGGCGTGGACGCTTACGCCATCGCGACCGCGTTGAATCACCTGCTCGTCGTGCTTCGCATAGGGAAAACCGAGCGTCGTATGGCCGCGGCGAAGCTGCTGCTGGTGGACCGTCTGCCGATCAACATCCTGGGCGCGGTCCTGAACGGGGTCAATCTCAAGGGCGAGTTCGACTACTACGGCTACGCGTCGGGGTATTCCTTCACCGAAGACGTCACCGAGAGCGAGTCAACGGCCGTTCAAGTGACCTAGAAACAAGCGTAGCACAGGAAGGAATCTTTACGCCGGGCGTGAGTTAACCCCTCACGCCCGTTTCTATTGCGGGACACTGAGGTGTCGAGCGTTGTTGCGAGGTCGCGGAGACTTGTGGGACCGTCGCAACAGATTTCTGGGTTGTCGCTTTTTGCGACGCGGCGTCCGAACACTCAAGTCGTTGTCTAGCAACGATATCTGCGCTTTTTCGCGAAGTGTGATCCTGAGCACGCAGGCTGCATAGGGCTTCCCCGCTCGCTGAGTGAGACTCGGTTCCTCACTCCCCGAACAGACTCGCGCTTGGAGATACCTCCTGTATGCAGGCAGCGCAGTTAAAGCTCAGTAGTGAAATCGCGGTTCTCGGACCTCGCGCCGAGGAAGTGCGGCACAGCCGCGCGCTGGCGAACGAGGTCGCGCTCGAGATTCCGACCATTCAGTTCGCGGACGTTGGATTTGCCGTCGCCAGCGACGAGGCCGCACAGCCGCGGGAACGTGACGAGGTCGTGGCTCGCGTCCTCAACGTCGTCATTGCCGTCGTAGCCCTGGTTCTGCTTTCGCCGCTCATTCTGTTGGCAGCCCTTGCGATTCGGGTGACGTCGCGCGGCCCTGTCCTGTACTCGCAGATTCGCGTTGGCGTCGATCGCCGTTGGCGTTTTGCGCGCAGCTTCGACCGCCGCGTTTACGACCACGGTGGCGCGCTGTTCAAGATGTACAAATTCCGCACGATGCAAGTGAACGCCGAACCGGACGGCCGTCCGGTCTGGGCGTCGAAGCAGGATCCTCGCGTGACGTTGGTTGGGCGGTTCCTGCGCAGCACCCGGTTCGACGAGGTGCCGCAGCTATGGAACGTGATTCGGGGCGACATGAACATCGTGGGACCGCGCCCTGAGCGTCCGGCGATCTTCGCCGAACTGCGCAAGAACATCCCCGAGTATCCGCTGCGTCAGCGTGTGAAGCCGGGTATCACTGGATGGGCGCAGGTGAACCAGGCGTATGATTGCTGCATCGACGACGTGCGCTCGAAGGTGCGCTACGACCTCGAGTACGTGCGACGTCAGAGTGTCGTCGAAGACCTTCGCATCATGTCCATGACGCTGCCGGTCATGGTGTTCCGAAAGGGCGGCCACTAAGCCGTCACGGTTTCATCAGCAGGGAGAGCACGAAGGGGCCGACTGTGAAGTCGGCCCCTTCGTGTTTCCTGCACCCTCAACCCTTGAGATACCAATCCACGACCAGCGGCAAGCCTTCAGCGACACGATGAATCGGTTCGTAGCCGAGGGCACCCCTGGCATTCCCGATGTCGGCCCGCGAATGCGCGATGTCGCCCGGGCGAAATGGGTCGTGGACGGGCGCGGCGGCGCGTACGTCCGGCCGTGTTACCGCGATCGCGTCGCGCAGCATGAGGAAGAGCTCATTGAGCGACGTCGATTCGTTGCAGGCGACGTTGTAGGCCGCTCCCGTCGCGTCTGAGGGCGCCACCGCGGCGAGAAGATTCGCCTGGACGGCGTTGGCGATGTGACAAAAGTCGCGGCTCGTCTGGCCGTCGCCGAAGATATGACAGGGCTCGCCGCGCATCAGGCTCGCGATCCAGCGCGGAATGACAGCCGCGTACGCGCCCTCGGGATCTTGCCGCGGGCCGAACACATTGAAGTAGCGAAGTCCGATCGTCTCGAGGCCGTACGTCCGCTGGAAGACGGCGGCGAACATCTCGTTGGCGACCTTCGTCGCGGCATACGGTGAAAGTGGCCGGCCTGTCTTCGCTTCCGTCTGGGGCAACGTGCGCTCGTCACCGTACACCGAGCTCGAAGAGGCATAGACGAAGCGCTTCACACCCGCGTCGCGCGCCGCGACAATCATGTTGAGAAAACCATCGACGTTGACTTGCGCCGTCGTGATTGGATCGCGGATCGAACGCGGCACGGAGCCGAGTGCAGCCTGATGCAATATGTAGTCGACGCCGGCGCACGCGGCGTAACACGCGTCGATGTCGCGAATGTCGCCTTCAACGAATCGAAAGCGGCGGGCAAAGTCGGCGTCGATGGCGAGCACCGCGTCGACGTTGTGCCGGTGTCCCGTCGCAAAATTGTCGATGCCCACGACGATTTGACCGTGATCGAGCAACGCCTCCATGAGGTTCGATCCGATGAAACCGGCGACACCCGTGACGAGCCAGGTCTTTGGATGCGCGGCGAGCTCACGAAGAAGTTGCTGATAGCGGGGTGGCAATTCCGTTTGCACGATGATTTAAAGGTGGCAAGTACTTTGGCGCGTGTACGACGACGAGCCAAGTTCGTTGATGTAATCCGCGGCTTTTCTGCAATGCAATTCACTGATGTAAAGTGATTTGGCGCATAGTTCTTTACGCCTCGAAATCGCCGTGACTGGGCCCCAAATCACTCGTCAACCTAGCGCAATCAACACTCGCTGGATGAGCGAGTTGTGGTTTGCGCTTCCCCCGGTAGTCGCCTCATACAACTGATCGGCAGGATCGCTCCCCTCCGCGGGGATTAAGCGACAAAGGCATCCTGTGCGAAAGCGCAGGGAGTACGCAAAGCCAACGAGGCTACAGCGCGCGCTAGCGCGCCATGCCGGTCGGGTTGCCGAAAGAATCCTTTCGGAGGGTTTTCCATGCGCTCGATCGTCTCGACGCTCGCTACGTGCGCGACTGTCGCTGCTATGATTGCATGCGAGTCGAACGGCCCCGCGGATCCGACCCTCCAATTCGCGCGAGTTTCATTAAATCAGCGTGCGGTGGACGTTGGCATCGACGAGCAGCAGCAGCTCACGTTGTCGTCGACAGAGCCCGGATCTGCAGTAACCTGGCAGAGCGCTGATCCCTCCGTCGCAACGGTGACGTCGAGCGGCGTCGTCTCCGGTCGCAAGATCGGATCGACGATGGTGATCGCGGCCGCGAAGAAATCGAGTGATACAGCGACGATCGTCGTGCACACGCCGATCTCGTCACTCGCCTTTCCTTATGAGCTGACCACGCTTTCGCTCGGCAACGGCTCGCAGCTCACGTTCATCGCGTATGACAAGGCCGGCAAGATGGTGCAGTTCTCGCCCGGATCGGCACGGTGGACGTCGCTCTCGCAGGGTATCGTATCCGTGACGTCCACCGGCTTCGCGACGGGACGATCGCTCGGTACGGCGACCATCCGGATCGACATGAACGGCAAGACGGCAACGACGTCGGTACAGGTCGTTCAGATCCCGATCGCGAGCATCTCGGTCACGCCGACGCCGACGACGTTGAACGTCGGCGGCAAGAAGCAACTTCAGGCCATCGTCAAAGATTCGGCCGGCAACACCCTGCAGAATCGAACGATCAACTGGACGTCGTCGGACACGTTGGTCGCCGACGTTACGGGAACCGGTACTGTCACCGCGCTCGGAACGGGAACGACCACCATCACCGCGACATCGGAAGGCAAGCTCGCCGCGGCGACGGTCACGGCGAATCCTGCCGTCGTCGTCTCGGTGGGTGTGACACTGAACGCCGGCAACATTCAGGTTGGTCAAACGACGCAAGCCGTGGCGACCGCGCGCGATTCCGCGGGCAACGGCATCTCCGGCCGCGCCGTAACGTGGGCGAGCTCGAATCCCAGCGTCGCGACCGTATCCAGCCAGGGCGTGGTGACGGCCGTTGCCAACGGCTCGACCTCGATCAAGGCTACCGTCGACGGCGTGAGCGGCAGCGCAAACCTCACGGTCTCGACGGCCGTTGTGTCGTCGGTTGGGGTGACCCTCGGAAGCTCGAGCCTCGTCGCCGGCAGTACGACGCAGGCGACAGCGGTTGCCAGCGATGCACTGGGCAATGCCATTACCGGCCGATCAGTCGCGTGGAGCACGTCGAATTCGGCGATTGCCACGGTTTCGAACCTCGGTCTCGTGACGGCCGTCGCGGGTGGTACGGTGTCCATCACGGCAACCGTGGACGGCGTCCAGGGGAGTGCTACTCTCGTGGTCACGGCCCCGAGCGTCGCAAGCGTGACCGTGACGGTGGGTTCCTCATCGCTGATCGCCGGTCAGACGACGCAGGCGTCAGCCGTCGCCAAGGACGCGTCGGGCAACGTTCTGAACTTGTCCGTTACGTGGAGCAGCACCGCGCCTACGGTGGCCAGCGTCTCCGCGAGCGGGACGGTGAGCGCGCTCAATGCCGGGTCGACAAGCATCACGGCAACAGTTGCTGGTAAGTCGGGAAGCGCCAACGTCAGTGTGCAGTCAACAGCGCCTGCGCCGACTGGCAGTTCTGGGCCGAACGATGCGGCGTTGCCACAGGTGTATTTGACGACGACTGTGGCGAGCACGCCATCGGCGGGCCGTACACTGCGCGTGGCCGCCGGCGGAAACCTCCAGCGGGCGCTCGATACCGCCGTCGCCGGCGATAAGATCCTCCTCGCCGCCGGCGCCACCTTCGTCGGCAACTTCACCATCGGCCCGAAAGCGGGCGGCCTCGCCGGGGGCTGGATCACGGTGATGTCCGACGGCCAACTCCCGGCCGAAGGGACGCGGGTCTCGCCGGCGATGGCCAGCACGATGGCCTTCCCCAAGCTCGTCTCCCCGGGCCTCATCTCGACGCTCATCACCCAAGGCCCCGCCACCCGCTGGCGCTTCATCGGCCTCGAGATCACCGTCGATCCCAGCGTGACGATGAACCAAGGCCTCGTCCTCGCCGGCGACGCCAGCTCGGTGCAGAACTCGAGCGACAAGGTGCCGAGCGACTTGATCTTCGATCGCATCTACGCCCACGGCCAACCGGCGCTCGACCTGCGCAAATGCTTCGCCTTCAATGCGGCCAGCACCGCGCTCATCGACAGCTACGTCAGCGAGTGTCACTCGACCTTCGATGCCCAGGCGGTCACGGGCACGAACGGACCGGGTCCGTTCAAGATCGTCAACAACTATCTCGAGGCCGCGGCCGAGAACATCGCCTGGGGCGGCGCGCCGGTCTGGATCGCGAACATGGTCCCCGCCGACTTCGAGATTCGCCGGAACTACATCTCCAAGCCGCTGGCCTGGAAAAGCACGTGGCTCACGAAGAACCTGATCGAATTCAAAGTCGGGCGCCGCATTCTCATCGAAGGCAATGTGCTCGAGAACAGTCCGGTCGCCGCGCAACCTGGCTGGGCCTTCGTTCTCTGGTCGGCCACCGCGCAGGTCGGCTGCTCGTGGTGCATCACCGAGGACGTCACGATCCGCAATAACCTGATCCGCAATGTCGCCGGCGGCTTCTCGCTCACGAAGAGCTACGATGCGACCACACAGGGCATGCAGACCGTCACGATCCGCAACAACGTCATCATCGGCCTCGATAATCCCGCGGTCGGCAGCAACGGGCGGGTCTTCTCGATGAACTACGTCATTCCCAACCTCACGATTGAACACAACACCGCCTTCAGTCCCTCGAACGCAAGCTTTATCTGGGATGGCCAGTCGCTCTCGCCCAACCAAATCATCCGCAACAATCTGGTCGGCGGCCCGCAGTACGCCATCTTCTCGCCACTCGGCCAAGGCACACTTGCCTGGAACTCAGCGGCCGGGCCGGGATCCGTGTTCGCCGGCAACGTGGTGGCGTACGCGTCCGATTGGCTCAACGTGATTCCCAACAATTGCTATCCGCAGAGCTTCGATGCCGTGGGTCTCGTCGGAGGCGGCGCCGCAGCGACCAGCACCAGCGCGACGCTGAAGAGTCTTGCGCTTTCGTCGACGAGCAAATGCCATAACAAAGGCACGGACGGAAAAGATCCGGGAGCCGACGTGAGCGCCATCGCGATGTCGATCAGCGGAGTCACGCCGTAAGCTTTGGCTCAGCGCGATCAGCGCGCGCGCAGATAGCCGTCTCGACAATTGAGTTCGCGCGGTGCTCATGTCGAGTGACATCTCATTACGGTGACCAAAAGCAATCGTTGCGCGAAGTTGTGACGCAGCGTACAGCACGAGCGTCCGTCGATTGCTTTTTTGTCGGCGCTCGCCGCATGACTGCGTTGACGCGCTGGTGATCGCGACGCAGTCGCCGTGTCCGATCGCCGCGTAGCGGATCCTCGCTCGCGACGCACCCGCCACTATCGCCCCCCCAAAAAATCGTGAAACAACGACCGACTTTTCGTCGTGCGTGCGCCGTTCTGACGATCGCCGCCCTCGCCGGCTGCGATTCATCCGCCGCGCCATCCGAAGTCGCACACCGGATCGCGTTCACCGAAAAGGTCATCGAGCTGGGAGCCGGCCAAACGGCGCAGCTGACTTTGACGACGCAAACATCCGTCGTTACATGGCGGAGTGAGGATCCCAGCATCGCGACGGTAACACAGGACGGACGAGTGTTTGGCGTCGCGGAGGGCGTCGTCGGCGTGGTTGCATCGGGTACGGGCGGCGCGGACACCGCGAGGGTCGAGGTGCACCGGCCCATCGCGGGGATTCGCTTGCTCGAGGACTCGGTGGATCTCAGCATCGGCACCTCGGCACGACTTCATTTCTCTGGGCTCGACGATGCGGGGCAACCTGTAAAGCTGTCGTCGCGGGCGCGCGCGCAATGGTCATCGAGCGCACCGGCCATAGTGGAAGTGGACGCGAACGGCCGTATTTCCGCGGTGCAAACCGGTGCATCGTCGATTGTCGTCGACGTTGACGGTCATGCGGATACGGCATTCGTAGAGGTCGTGTCGACGCGCGTCGCTGCCGTGATCGTCGATACGACGAAAGCGTCGGTCGGGCGAGGTCGTACGCGACAACTGACGGCGGTCGCTGTGGATTCCAATGGCGCCCCGCTACACGGAAGAGTGTTCGAGTGGGCGAGCGCCGATGCCGAGATCGCCTCAGTCTCGGAGAACGGTTTGGTCACTGGCATCGCCGCGGGCGTGACGACGGTCAGCGTCGCCGTCGAGAACACGTCGGCAAACGTCACCATCGAGATTGCCGATTCTACGTTGCTTACGCCTCCGGCTCCGCTCGCTCCGGGCGCTAACGACGCGGCGTTGCCACAGGTGTATTTGACGACGACTGTGGCGAGCACGCCATCGGCGGGCCGTACACTGCGCGTGGCCGCCGGCGGAAACCTCCAGCGGGCGCTCGATACCGCCGTCGCCGGCGATAAGA
>Ga0207661_10001118_pt1 | contig 17862 bp, 12 predicted proteins | sample KBSC713LmetaG_FD_184337 | JGI IMG/M metagenome (GOLD analysis project Ga0207661, IMG submission 184337) | Corn rhizosphere microbial communities from Kellogg Biological Station, Michigan, USA - KBS C7.1-3L metaG (SPAdes) (version 2) | ecosystem: Host-associated > Plants > Roots > Rhizosphere ...
CGCGGGACCGTAGTTGACCGCGCTCCCGGCGACTCTTGCCGTGCTCGATCGGGTGTTCGGCGCTGCCGCGGAGCGGAACTACGACATCCGGATCTGGGATGGAACCGTCAGCGAAGGAAGCATTCGACCGCGCGCCGACTTCTCGCTCCACGTCCGGCGACGCGGTGCGCTGCGGCGGATGTTGCTGCCTCCGTCCGAGCTGTCGATCGTGGAAGCCTTCATCTCCAACGACATCGACATCGAGGGCAACGTCGAATCCGCAATGGGGCTCGCCGATGCGATTGGACAGCGGATCCACTCGCTGGGCGCACTTCTCGGGTTGATCCCGGCGATTCTCGCGCTGCCGCGCGACGATGAAGCGCCGCCAATGGTCGAGAGCCGCTACTCGCGTTCGCTCCGATTGCTGACGCCGCGCGCGCGGAGGAGCGCCGAATCCGAGATCCAGTTCCACTACGATGTCGGCAACGATTTCTACGCGCTCTGGCTCGACCCGAGCATGCTCTACACCTGCGCGTACTATCGAAGTGAGTCCGACGATCTCGCGGCGGCGCAGATCAACAAGATCGATCACATCTGCCGCAAGCTTCGGTTACGGCCCGGCGACCGACTGCTCGATATTGGTTGCGGCTGGGGGGGATTGGTGATGCACGCCGCCGAACACTACGGCGCCCGTGCAACCGGCATCACCTTGAGCTCCGCGCAAGCGATTTATGCCCAGGCAAAGATCACCGAGCGGGGATTGGGTGACAGGTGCAAGGTCCAGATGATGGACTTTCGGGACCTGCCCGCTAATGCGCGATTCGACAAAATCAGCTCGGTGGGGGTGACCGAGCACGTTGCGGAAGACCGGCAGCCGGAGTATTTCGCGCGCGCCTTTCAGGCCCTGGAGCCGGGCGGGCTTTTCCTCAACCACTGCGAGGTCAGCCTGCGCGCCGCCCGCCGCACCCACACCCTCGGCGAGCGGTTCGGGCGTTGGCTGTGGAAGCGGGACCAGTTCATCGACAAATACGTGTTCCCGGATGCCCGCCTGGTGGCCTTCGGCAGCGTCGTCAGGAGCGCCGAGAGCGTCGGATTCGAGGTTCGGGACGTCGAGAGCCTCCGCGAGCACTACATGATGACCCTCAGGACCTGGCTGCGCGGGCTCGAGAAGCGGCGGGCCGACGCCATCCGGCTGGTGGGTGAACGTACGTATCGGGTCTGGCGGCTTTACATGTCGGCGGGCGCGTACGGTTTTCGCACTGCAGGAATCAACATCGTCCAGACGCTTCTCTCGAAGCCCACCCGGGAAGGGATCGCAGGGGTGCCGCTGACGCGAGACGACCTATATCGAAGCAACTCAAACGGAACAGGGAGCTAACGATCCAATGGCAGTCCGCGACATAGTCGACGAAAACGGAACGAGGTGGCGGGTGTGGCAGGTCGCGCGCTCCGCAATCCACCCCAAAACTGCGGCCGAAGATTTCCTCGGCGACTACAGTGAAGGCTGGCTGTGCTTCGAGTGCGCCAACCAACGCCGCCGCCTTGCCCACTTCCCCCAGGATTGGGACCGAATGTCCGACAAGGAAGTCCTGACCTTGTTGCAAAAGGCGGCGGTGGTGCCGGTCCGTGGAACCAGGACGCCGCCCAAACCTGGGGACGCGGCTTCTCCATAGTCTCGGCTTCTGGGATTTGGGCGCTTCGGCTTGCCACCACATGAAAGAAAGCGGGGAGACGATAGCGTGACAGCAGCTACGCCGAGAGCTCTCGGGACGCATCGCGTCTCGTCGTCGTAATCCGCAGTTGGAATGGCGAAAAAATGCGGACGTGCCGTGCTCTCGGCGTAGCTGCTCAGCCGCTAACGGCTCCGTGCTTCAGTACTGTTAGATGCAGAGGAACCGCCCGAGTACGAAAATCCGGGCAAAAGCTGCCGGCCAAGCTGCTGTAAACCTTGTGGCTGCCAGCTTCGGTATTGTTAGATGCCAGCCCCAGCGCCGAGATCCGTACGCCGACGAACTGGCAACCAATCCCCGCCAGCCCGCGTCCAAGTATTCAACATGAAACGCCTTCTGTTCCTCCTGATTGTCCTGCTCTCAGCTACCAGCACCGAGGCCATCAGCCAACAGGTCGACGTCATCCGCGGCCAGATCCTCGGCCCCGACTCCAAGCCACTCGAAGACGCGAAAGTCACCGCGACCTCGCTCTCCGGCAACGTCAATCGCAGCAGCCGCACCGACAAGAACGGGCGCTACACCATCACCTTCCCGGGCGGTGAGGGCGACTACTTCGTCGAAGTCTCCGCGATCGGCTACGCTCCCCGGCGCTTCGAGGTCAAGCGCACCGCCGACCAGGAGATCCTGGTCGCCGACGCCCGGCTGCAATCGGCGGCGGGTCAGCTCGACACCGTAAGGGTCGCGGGCCGACGTGACCGACCCGAGCGCAACGACGCCACCCCCGACATCAGCGGCAGCGAGCGTCCCATCGACAACGGCGCCGTGCCCGCCGACCAGCAGGGCGACATCGCTTCGATGGCGGCGTCGCTCCCCGGGGTGAACCTCGTGCCCGGCCAGGACGGCGATCCATCAGGATTTTCGGTGCTCGGCCTTTCACCCGATCAGAACAACACCACCCTCAACGGGCTCAATTTCGGCGGCTCGAATCTCCCGCGCGACGCCAACGTCAGCACGTCGCTGGTGACGACCCCGTACGACGTTTCGCGCGGCGGCTTCAGCGGCGCGCAATTCCAGATTCGCGGCCGGCCCGGCTCCAACTACATCACGCGCATGATGAGCCTCAACGTCGATGCTCCGCAGATGCAGTGGACCGACCGCGCCGCGCGCAGCCTCGGCCAGCAGTACAGCAATCTTTCTGTCGGGGGCCTGCTCGCCGGACCGATCAAGCAGGACGCGTCGTTCTACAACTTCTCCTTTCAGCTCGGACGACGCTCCAACGATCTGCGCTCCCTGCTCAACACCGACGCCATCGGGCTGCAGACTTCCGGCATCGCTCCCGATTCGGTCACGCGACTGCTGTCGATTCTGCAGGGGCTCGGCGTTCCGATCGCGACCAACAGACTCCCGAGCAGCAAGCTCGGTGAGCAGGGCTCCGTATTCGGCGGCTTTGACTTCACACCGCCGTCGTCGTCGAGCGGACAGTCGTTCAACATCTCCTACAACGGAAACTGGAACCAGCAGACGCCGGCGTCACAGCTCACCAGTGAGCTTCCCGCGCACAGCGGCGACCGCACCAACTGGAACGCCGGACTTCAGGCGCGCCACACCAATTACTTCGGCGTCGGGGTGCTGAGCGAAACGTCGCTCGGACTCAGTCGCTCGCGCAACTACGGCTCGCCGTATCTCGATCTGCCCAGTGGAACCGTTCGTATCGGCTCGACGTTCCCCGACGGCACGAGCAGCATCAAGACTGTCGCGTTCGGCGGCAGCTCGAGCATCAACACCAGTCAGACCAACACCGGAACCGAGCTGACCAACCAGCTGTCGTGGTTCAGTGCCAGCAACAAGCACCGCATCAAGCTCACCACCGAGCTGCGCCGCGACGCGTTCACCCAGAATCAGCAGATCAACACCCTCGGCTCATTCACCTTCAATTCGCTCGCTGAGCTCGAGGCGCAGCAGCCATCGTCGTTCAGCAGGCAATTGTCGCCGCGCATCAGAAGCGGCAGTCAGTTCATTGGAGGGCTGTCGCTCGGCGATTCGTACCGAAGAACCGACAATCTCCAGATCCAGTACGGACTGCGCCTCGACGGTAACCACTTTTCGGCGACACCGACGTTCAATCCCGACCTCGAGAGCGTTTTCGGCGAGCGCAACGACCGCGCGCCGAATCACGTTTACGTGAGTCCGCGGATTGGATTCTCGTGGAGCTACGGCACCGCGCCCGAGATAGCGGGATTCATGGGTGCGGTGCGCGGCCCACGCGCAGTGGTGCGCGGCGGCATCGGCCTCTTCCAGAATACGCCGAGCACTTCGCTCATCAGCGGGGCGATCGACAACACCGGACTGGCGACTGCGCTGCAGCAGGTGCTTTGCGCCGGTCCCGCGACGCCGCCGCCCGACTGGTCGACGTATGGAACGGACCCCTCGACGATTCCGTCGCAATGCGCGGACGGCAGCGTCTTCGCCAGTACGGTTCCCAATGTCACCTTCTTCTCCAGGGATTACACGGCGCCGAGGAGCCTGCGCTCGAATCTCAATTGGAGCGGGCCGATTCTGAACAATCGCTTCACCGCCAACGTAGAGGCGACTTATTCGCGCAACATGAATCAACCGGGCATCGTCGATTTGAATTTCCTTCCGACCGTGCAATTCACCCTGCCCGACGAATCGCAGCGGCCGGTCTTCGTGCAGACGACGAGCATCGCTCCGACGACGGGCTCGATTGCGTCGGGCGATGCGCGGGTGAGTCCGCTGTTCTCGCGAGTCACCGAGCTGCGATCCAATCTCAGGTCGGACAGCAGGCAGCTGCGAATCGGTCTGTTCCCCTCGAGCTTCAGCAGCAATTTCAGCTGGTCGCTCTCGTACGTCTACTCCAACCTGCGCGAGCAAATTCCCGGCTTCACCAACACCGTCGGGAATCCGCTCGCCGTCGAGTGGGCACGGTCGGCATTCGATTCACGGCATCAGATTCAGTACAGCTTCGGCTACAACTTCTTCGACGCCGTGCGCGTCAACTGGTTCGGCAGCTTCAGGTCGGGGATGCCGTACACTCCGATGGTGCAGGGCGACATCAACGGCGACGGCTATGGCAACGATCGCGCGTTCGTGTACGATCCAGAGACCACGGCGGATCCTGCGCTGTCCTCGGCAATGCAATCGCTCTTCAACAGCGCGACGGGCGGGGCGCGCGACTGCCTGTTGAGGCAGCGCGGCACCCTTGCTACCCGCAACAGCTGCGAAGGTCCGTGGACATCCCAGGCATCGATGTCGGTGTCGTTCAATCCGCTCAAGTTCCGGATGCCGCAGCGCGCGACCCTGTCGCTGCAAATCGGCAACCCGCTCGGCGCGGCGGATCTTCTTCTCCACGGCAACGACAAGCTGCGTGGGTGGGGCCAGTTCTCGTTCCCCGACCCGAACCTGTTGGTCGTGCGCGGCTTCGATGCGGCTAACAAGCGCTACACCTACGATGTCAATCAGAGATTTGGATCCACACTTCCAGCGCTCACCGCTGTGAGAGCGCCTGTCACTGTAACTGCAATCATGCGCTTCGACCTCGGACCGACGCGCGAGCGGCAGGCGCTCACTCAGCAGCTCGATCGCGGCAGAACTCTCAAGGGCAACAAGGCGCCCGAGCCAATGCTGCGCGCGATGTACGGCACGGGCGGCATCCCGAATCCTTTGTCGACGATTCTACGTGAGGCCGACACTCTCGGGCTGAGCGGTCCACAGGCCGACAGCATCGCAAGCATGAATCGTCGCTACGTGGTGAGTCTCGACTCGATCTGGGCGCCTGTAGCCAAATACCTGGCTGCTCTGCCCGACAATTACGACAAGGACGAGGCGTACGCGCATTATCGTCGGGCGCGCGAGGCGTCGATCGACATGCTGATCAGGCTGGTACCGGCGATCAAATCGGTCATCACGCCCGCGCAGCGACGCAAGCTGCCGCCGCTCATCGCCAGCTATCTGGACACTCGCTACCTCGCATCGATTCGGTCGGGTACGGCGGGCGCAGGTAACGGCATGATGATGTTCCCTGGCGGGATGATGATCGGCGGCGGCACCACGGTTATGGGCAGCGGTCCCAGCGGCCAGGTCATTATCATCAGGCACTAACGACGAAAGTCGAACGAGTCGACAACTGGAGTCCATCAGTCATGAAAACTTTCAATGCGACAATCGCGCTTGCGATTTGCAGCTCTATCGCCGCGGCGCAGTCGTTGCCGCCCATTCGTCAGCTCGGCCCCGTCACGGCGGTTACCAAAGATTCACTCGGAGCGATCTCGACCGTACGCCAGCTGAGCGACGGGCGCGTGCTCATCAACGACATAATCGGCCGGCGCGTGATCCTGTTCGATTCGACGCTCGCAAGTGAGACCGTCGTCGCCGATACCACCAGCGCGACCGCCAACGCCTACGGCACTCGCCCCGGCGGGCTGATCGCCTATCGCGGCGATTCTACGCTGTTCATCGATCCCGCATCGCTGTCGATGCTGCTCATCGACCCGTCGGGGAAGATCGCGCGTGTGATGTCCGCTCCCCGCGCGCAGGACGTTGGATTTCTGATCGGCGGCCCATTCGGGACACCGGGCTTCGATCCGCAGGGACGGCTGGTCTACCGCGCGCCTCCCGATTTCCGAATGTTCGCCGCCGCGTTCGGTGGAGGCGGGGGCGGCAGTCCCCCGACACCGCCCGACTCCGCCGCCATCGTGCGGTTCGATCTTGCCACCCGAAAGCTGGACACCGTCACCTACTTCAAGACGCCGAAGATCAATCTCACCATCACTCGCGCCCCGAATGGTGGCGGCATCCGGGTGATGTCGACCGTCAACCCGATGCCGCAGGGCGACGACTGGGCGCTCCTGCCCGACGGTACTATTGCCATCGTGCGGAATCGGGATTTTCACATCGATTGGCTCGACGCGAACGGGAAGATGACCTCAACAGCAAAGATTCCGTTCGAGTGGCAGCGTCTGACCGACGAGCAGAAGGTCGCGTTCGTGGACTCCGCTAAGACCGCTCTCGAGAAGATGCGCGCGTCCGGTCAGTTTGGTTTGGGCGGAAATCAGGTCGTGATGCGCACGACGACTGGAGGAGGCCCGGGCGGGACCCCGGCGCCCACGGCGAGCAGTACACCGCACGCTGCGGGAGCGACCGCCGGAGGCGGGAACGCCACCACAGTGACCGCGGTTGGACCCGGCGGAGCCGCATCGGCGCAGCTTCCCGATATCAACATGGTCTCGCCGACCGAGCTACCCGACTACCGGCCTGCATTCACTCCCGGCTCGACCCGCGCGGATTCGGAGGGGAATCTCTGGATTCGCACCAGTCAGTCTGTCGACGGCCGCCCGGTCTACGATGTCGTGAATCGCAAAGGCGATCTGGTCGACCGCGTCCAGATCCCGGCCAACCGCGCGATCATCGGATTCGGGTCGGGGGGAGTGGTTTACCTCGGGGTCAGGGATGGTACGGTCGCGCATCTCGAGAAGGCGAGGGTCCGATAGATCTCGGATTCTGGGACTCGTGCTGCTTCATCTGCCACCACGTGAAAGAAAGCGGGGAGCCGTTAGCGAGACAGCTGCTACCTCGTCGTCTTAGGTCTTGCCGTTTGGGGTCGGCGCAATGATGCGACACCAGCCCGCTCGCGGCATAGCTGCTCAGCAGCAAAGGGCTCCGCGCTTCAGTACTGTTAGATTCTCACGAAGCGCGGAAGTCCAGACTCCGAGGAACTACCGACGCAATCCCCGCGCGATCCACCTGGCGAGCGCCATGATCGTCACCATTGGGTTCACCCCCGACGAAGCCGGAAAAAGACTGCCGTCCGCGACATAAGCTCCTTCCAGCCCGAAAACAGCTCCACGCTCATCACAGACCGCTTCGCGCGGCGTCGTTCCCATCCGGCACGTTCCCATCTGATGCGCGCTGAACAGTGGCAATCGATTTGGCGCGGTCGACGCCCGCTCGATCTCCTGACAGTAATCTCCGATCGGCTTGCCACTCTCTCGCTCCCATAACATTCGCTGAGCGTGAAGGGTGAGAATGCGGTCGGCACCCGCGGCGTGATGAATTCTCGACACCACCGTCATGCCGTGCCGCAGGAGTCGCTTCTCCTGGCGGCCGAGCCTGTAGTCGAAGTACGGCTCGCCTTTCTTGTTGACCCGCACCCGGCCGGAGCTGAAGTCGCGGGTCAGCACGATGAACGGCGCGAATCTCCGAGCGCCCTGCATCTCGCGCCGATGCTCGCGCGCGCCCGGCCAGGGAATGCCGACCGCCAGCAGCCCGGGATGGGTTGGCGCCGCCTCGATCCTGTAACCGTAATTGCCAACCAGATGGCTGAACTGGTCGCAGACGATCGTCTGCGGCGGCCCCTTCCACGGCTCGACATCGTCGCCGTACACGCCGAGCACCGCCACCGTCGGATGCAGAAAGAGGTGCGCGCCCAGATGCGGTGACCGATGTCCCGATCGCATCAGCAGCATCGGTGTCTCGAGCGCGCCCGCTGCCAACACGACCCTCGCGGCGCGCACCGTCACGTTCCGCGCTCCGGCTGCTGAATCGGTGTAGATCCCTTCGACACCCGTGACCTTGCCGTTGCTCTGAGCCAATTTTTTGACCGCAAAACCCGCGATCACCCGCGCTCCCGATCGCAGCGCGTCGGAAAGAAACGTCGCAGCGGCGCTCTGCTTTCCGCCGACGCGGCACCCGAACATGCAATTGCCGCACTGCGACATGTCGCAGCCGAGTGCGTTGCGCGAGATGACGCTCCAGCGGTAGCCGAGTGCCTGCGCACCGCGGCTGATCGCGGAGTTGTTGGGATTGACCTCGCTCTCGTCCGTCGACGCGGCGATCCGGCGCCACACCGCGTCGAGTGATTCCGTGAACGCATCGGCCGTGAAGAAATCACAGCCCGAGCGCTCTGCCCACTCGGCGCGAACTTCGTCCGGCGTGCGGAAGCAGGATTGCCAGTTGACCGTCGTTCCCCCGCCGATCGCCGAGCCCGCCAGCAGCGACATGCTCAGGTCGCGGGTGCCCGCGAGGCCACCTTCGCGAAAGAGCTGGCGCATTCCCACGAGCTCGTGCTGATCGAAATCATCACCACTCCAGCCGCTGCCGGACTCCAGCACCACTACGTCCTGTCCGTCAGCCGCGAGCTCCGCGGCGACGACGCTCCCTGCCGCGCCAGAGCCGACGACGCACACGTCGCACTCGATTCGCGCCGCGACGTCGCTGACACGCGCCACGGGAATCCGCGGCGCGGTTGCTTTCGGATTGAGGTTGGCGTCGTAGCCGATCGAGCGAAGCAGCGCGTCCGATTCGGGCGTCCCGTCCGCCGCATAGGTGTGCAGCATCACCAGGCTCCGCGCACCCTGATACGCGGTGCGCAGCTGCGGAAGGGCGCTCTTTGCGAGACGGAGCAACACCCGCTCGCGAGCCGGTAGCGGGAGCCGCGAGAACGGCATCGCCTTCGCCGACACGGAAACGATGAAAACGGGGTTCTCCAGCATTGCCAGAAAAAGTCGGAAGGCCGACCGTTTGCCGGAGTCGATTCGATCGAGGGCTTCGGCGACTTTTTGGGCGACTCCCATGTCGCGCGCCGACATGCTGAAGAGGGCGGGATCTTCGTCCGGCTCGAACGCGAGCGATGGAACGAAGGTGTCACACAGCGCCTCGAGTGCGTCGGTCTCGCTTTTGGTGAGCTTCATCCAGCTGCCGTCCCGCGTTTGGTGAGCTTCATCCGGCTCCCGTCGTCCAGGCTGCCCTCAAGCTATCCATCCGGGGCAGACTTGCTATCCCGGCGCTGAAGCCGACATTTTCCTGCCACGACGAGGAGGTTTTTCTGGCTGGGTATGACTTCACGACCAGGGTGCGCGGTGCCCTGATCAAGGCGCGGGATGAGGCGCATCGGCGCAATCACGAATACGTTGGCACCGAGCATCTGCTGCTCGGTCTCCTCGCCGAGGACGATGCCCTCGTCATGGATGTCTTCGACAACCTCGGCGTCCGGCCAATCGACATCCAGACGACAGTCGCCGGCTATCTGACCGATGGGCCCGCGCCCACGAGATCCAGAATCCACGATTTGCCATATACGCCGCGGGCGCGAGTGGTGCTCGATCAGGCAATCGCCGCCGCCCACGAATTCGGCGATGGCTACGTCGGCACCCAGCATCTGCTCCTTGGATTGATCCGCGAACGGACGGGTCTCGCCGCTACGGCGCTCACCGCCGCTGGACTTACGGAGCCGATTCTGCGGCGCGAGATAGTTCGCCTGTTGCAGGGCGAAGGCGTGGCTGCCGCCCTCGACATCGACGGCAGCGATCAGCGTCGCGAGACCCAGGTGCCGCTCAGCATCGCCGTCGAGGTTCGCTATGAAGACGGCACTCTGGCGAAGAAGATTTTTACGTCACCCGACGAAGCGATCGGATTTCTTCGCGACAAGTCAGCGACCGACTAGCGCTCGAGCTCCTTCATTCGCTGCACCGCGATCTTGATCGGCACGAAGGTCGCTGCCAGACAAATCAGAGTCGCGCCGCCGAATCCGAGCCACATCTCGACCGGGTCACCCTCGATCTTCATGTACCGCGCGCCGACGTACTGATAGACAGGCCGGGCCTCCATCACGATCACCAGTCCGATCAGCACCACCGACGCCATCATCAGCACCAAGCCCCCGAACGACGTCGGAATCTGTGCCGCGTTCTCGGTGTTGAACTTCGGGAACAGCGCACCGAAGCCGAGCGCCAGACCAGCGATCGCGAAGGTCATCATCGTGATGGTGAAGATCGACACCAGCATCATGAAGTCGCTGACCTGGAGCAGCACGTCGGTGGCGAACACGAGAATGAGTGCCAGGGCCAGCAGCGGAATCGTCCCGACCCAGAACTTGGACCATAGCAGCTGGCGCATCTCCAGCGGACTCGATCGCAGCAGCCACAGCGTTCGCCCCTCGAGGCTGATTCCCGGGAAGATGAAGCGCGCCGCGATCGAGGCGAGCACGAATCCGGCGAGAATCAGGTTGACGAACGGGATGACGTTGGCGAGGAAGAAGGTCACGCCCTCGCCCCGCAGCGGCAAAAACTTGATGTTGAACACATACACCACGACCAGCACCGTCAGCAGGATCAGCTGAGACCACTGCGTCGTGTCGCGGAAGAACAGCCGCATCTCTTTGAGCACCAGCTCGCGGCGCATGACACCCCACGGCGTGAGCACTTTTGCCACCAGGCGGCCGAGCGATCCCTGCCTCACCCAACGCTCGCCACTTTCCTGTGATTTGCTGAAGCCGCGCGCGTAGAGCCAGCGATGGAGCATCGCACCGAGCACGACGACGAATGCCGCGGTCGACCACAAGAGATAGAACGAGAGAATCTCCGGATCCTTCCGCAGCCACGTCATGATACTCTGCGCTGCCCACTCGCTCGGAATCCACGGCGAAGTCGGAGTGCGCAGCAGCGAAATGAACTCCACCAGCGAGCGGAAGCCTTCCGGCCGCGCCAGTCGCTCCGGTCTCACCAGCCGGAAGATGAGGACGATGCCTGCGGCGGCGAGGATGGCGATCACGCTCAGGATGTCACGCGTTCTGCGCGCCGGGAAAATGTTCACCAGCATGAGGGTTACCGCGCTTCCGATCGCCGCCGGAATAATCAGGAACGGAATGATCGCGCCAGCCGCTACCAGCGGATACAGGATTCCGCCTTCGTAGATGACGCCGTAGGCGGTAAGAACGGGTGTCGCCACGAGCACCACCATCCAGCTCGAATGGGCGGTGGTCTCCAGCAGCTTGGCGCCGTAGAGTCGCAGCCAATCGACGGGCGCCGCGACGAGCAGGTCGAGATCCTTCGCGAGAAAGAAACTCGACAGCGCGGTCACGACGTTCGACAGAATGAGAATTCCGAACAGGCTGATGAACATCAGCCCCAGCAGCTTGGCCGCCAGCAGCGCTCCGATTTCGGGAATGCCGCGGAAGTACTTGAGCAGCCGATACAGGAGCCCAAACACGAATACCCAGAAGACCGCGCCGATCAGGGCGAACAGGACCAGCCTGCCGGATTTGTTATCCGTCTTGCCCAGCGGCCGCGCCTTCGCCGCGAGGAACTTCGGCGACAGTACGTGAAACAGCCCCGGCGACGGCGCCACTTCTCGCGGCGGAAGAACCTCGGCCGGGATGGCCAGCTCGCTAGTCATTCAGCTCTCCGCTTCCCGCTTCCGGCGTCCGCCTAAGCATCCAGCACCTCCATCGCATCCCGCGCCGCGCGCTCCCCGGTCAGCTTGAGGAAAATCTCCTCCAGCCCTCCACCACCGGTCGCTTCAGCGCGCAGATCCTGGATCGTTCCAACCGAGCGAATCTTCCCATGCTGGATGATCGCGATCCTGTCACACAGCGTCTCGGCAACCTCCAGGGTATGCGTCGACATCATGATGGTGTGTCCACGCCGCACGTACTCGCGGAAAAGATCCTTCAGAATTCGCGCTGCTTTGGGATCGAGTCCCACCATCGGCTCGTCGACCACGATTACCTGCGGTCGGTGAATGAAGGCGCTGGAGATGATGAGCTTCTGACGCATGCCGTGACTGTAGCTCTCCACCAGCTCGTCGCCCCATTCCTCGAGATCGAAGAGCGCCATCAGCTCGCGTCCGCGATGCTCGACTTTGTCCCCGTCCTGGCCGTACAGTCCCGCGACGAACCGCAGGAACTCGCTGCCGGTCAGCTTCTCGTAGATGAAAGGCCGATCGGGAATGAACCCGAGCTGCGACTTTGCCGCGAGCGGATCACTGGCGAGATCGATTCCCGCCAGGTGGATGCTGCCCGCCGTCGGCTGGAGAATGCCCGCGATCATCCGCAGCGTCGTCGTCTTGCCGGCGCCGTTGGGGCCGAGGAATCCAAACAGCTCACCGTCGGGAACCGACAGATCGATGTTATCGACCGCGGTGAAGGAGCCGTATTTCTTGGTCAGATTCTTGAGCTCGATCATTTATTTGGCTTTGACGTTCTTGAAGGCGATCTCGAATGCGGTGCGAATTGCCGATAACCCGCCGGCGTGACCGGCGACGAGCCGGCCCTCGGCGTCGAACCATCCAGTAGCTCCGTTGGGCGCGCCATCGATGCGCCATGCTCGCACGGTGTCGCGATGCGCTTCGGCCCATACGCCGTCGGGGCCCGGCGCCGCGCTATCCACCACCGTGAACAGCGACTCGGCGCGAATCTGCAGCTCGGGTCTGATCACGAGGCGCGTGGTTGGGTCGAACACCGACATCGTCTGCTTCCGTCCAATGGTGTGAGGGCCGCTGAGCATGAATGCGACCGGCGCCAGCGCCGGTGTGAAAAGCGGCGCGACGAAGCTGTAGCGAGCTGGCGGATGCCGGGTCTTCTTTCTGCCCGCGATGAACAACACCGTGTCTTCCTGAACTGCGGCGTTGACGGAAAACGGACGGGTCGGCCGGGCGATACCGATAGTCAGGTCGGCGAGCCGGAACCCACGGGTGAGCCTGGTCTGCCAGCGCGCCGATGTTCGTTCCAGCGTTTTTCCGACTGGAAGATCGCCGACGAAGTATTCCTCGCTGACGAGGGTGTTGGAGGTCGTGTCTACAGCGGACGACGCGCCGCCGACCTGCTCGCCGTCGCGCTCGATGCTGTAGTAGAAGGTCGCCGGCTGGAGTCGCAACGCGACTTCGGAGAGCTGTTGCGCCTCGCTGCGATTCTGATTGCGGCGCACCATCATCGTCATTCCGCCCACCCACAGTGCGACGACGATCACGGCCAGCGCGCCACGACTGGAATTCCTGATCGATTGTGCGAGCGAATCGGGGCGGGAGTTCACCCCAATAAGACGATTTAGACGATCGTTAGACTCGTCTCGGCGTTGATCCAGCCAAGGTACCGGTCGAGACCGCCGGTTACCGGTACGGCGAGCAGCTCGGGCACCTTATAGGGGTGGAGCTCCTTGAAGGCGCGCTCGAGACCATGGAACGCGCCCGACCGCGATTTGAGCATCACGACGACCTCGGATTCGTCCGCCAGCTTGTCTTCCCAGCGGTACAGCGACCGGGTGCCCGGGAGAATCGTCCCGCAGGCGACTAAACGTCGCTCCAGCAACGCCTTGACGAACTTCACGGCTTCGTCCGTGGTGGCAAGGGTTGTGAGTACTACTACCGCGTCGGTGTGGCCCATTTGTCGGCGAAAGTGTCGGTTTGCACGAATCTAATCAGACATTCTTAACAACACTCCGGTAACAACACATCTTTGGGTCCGGGGTACAACCATAGGCATGACGCTAGATCCTTCGCTCTACATCAATCGCGAGCTCAGTTGGCTGGAGTTCAACGCGCGGGTCCTTCACGAGGCCTTCGACGCGCGCAACAAGCTGCTCGAGCGTCTCAAATTCCTTTCGATCTTCAGCACCAACCTCGACGAGTTCTACATGGTTCGCGTCGCGGGCATCAGACGGCAAATTGCCGCCGGCGTCCAGCACAACGCCCCCGACGGCGTCGCGCCCGCGCAGCAGCTGGCGATGATCTCGGAGCGCGTCGCCGAGCTGATGGAGCTCCAGCGGAAATGCTTCTACGACGTGCTGCTGCCGGAGATGGAGAAGAACGGAATCCGGCTTGTGAGCATGAGCGAGCTAACGCCGCAGGAATGGCTGCGCCTCGACCAGTTCTTCGAGTCGCAGGTTTTTCCGGTGCTGACGCCGCTCGCTGTCGATCCCGGACATCCATTCCCGTACATCTCCAATCTCTCGCTGTCGCTGGCGGTTCAGATCCACGATCCTGCAAGCGGCGCGTCGCGCTTTGCGCGCGTCAAAGTTCCGAAGAGCCTGCCGCGCTGGATTCCGTTCGGCCGCCCCAATCAGTTCGTGCCCCTCGAGCAGGTGATAGGCGCCAACCTCGGTGCGCTGTTTCCCGGGATGGAGATCAAGGGTTACAACACCTTTCGTGTCACGCGCTACTCCGATCTCGAGCTCGCCAACGCCGACGATGACGACGATCTGCTCACCATGATCGAGGAGCAGGTCTTCCAGCGCCGCTTCGCCGAAGTCGTTCGGGTGGAAGTCGAGAGGGGAACGCCGCCGGAGCTGCGGGCGCTCCTTCTCGCCGAGCTGCTTGAAGACCAGCCGCCCGAGATGCCCGCGCTCACCGAGTCGGATCTCATCGAGACAGGTCCGCTCCTCGATCTCGGCGACCTGATGTCGCTGGCGACGATGGACCTCGCGCCGCTTCGCGATCCGCCGTTCATCCCCGTCACGCCGCCGGAGTTCCGCGATCCGACGCGCTCCATCTTCGATGTGATTCGGGAGCACGACATCCTCGTCCACCATCCGTACGACTCGTTCACCGCTACCGTCGAGCACTTCCTGACTTCGGCGGCGGTCGATCCCAACGTGCTGGCGATCAAGATGACGCTGTACCGCACTTCAGGCGACACGGCTATCGTTCGCGCGCTCACCGAAGCCGCGCAGCGCGGTAAGCAGGTCGCGGTTCTGATCGAGCTCCAGGCCCGCTTCGACGAGGTGAACAACATCACCTGGGCTCGCACGCTCGAGAACTTCGGCGTCCACGTCGCCTATGGGCTGCCGGGTCTCAAGACCCACACCAAGACGGTGCTCGTCGTTCGGCGCGAGCCGGATGGCAGCATCCGACGCTACTCCCACGTCGGCTCGGGCAACTACAACTCCAAGACGGCGCGCATCTACACCGATGTCGGCCTTCTTACCAGCAGCGCGAACATCGGCGCCGACCTCACCGATCTCTTCAACGCCCTCACCGGCTTCTCGCGGCAGAGCAGCTACCGGAATCTTCTCGTCGCGCCGAGCAACATGCGCAGCCGCTTTCTGGAGATGATCGATCGCGAGTCGGCCAATGCGAGGGAGGGGAGGCCGGCGCACATCATCGCCAAGATGAACGCGCTCGTCGATCCCGAGATCATCGAGCACCTCTACGCGGCGTCGCAAGCCGGCGTCAAAATCGATCTCATCGTGCGCGGCATTTGCTGCCTGCGCCCTGGAGTTCCGGGCGTCAGCGATCGCATCAAGGTCATCAGCATCGTCGGTCGTTTCCTCGAGCACTCACGCATCTTCTACTTCGCCAACAACGGCGACGAAGAGCTGTACTTCGGATCTGCCGATTGGATGCCGCGCAATCTGGACCGACGGGTGGAAGTCGTCGCGCCAATCGAGGATCGGTCACTGCACCCTCGCGTCTGCTCGCTGCTGGAGACGAGCCTTGCAGACAATCGGACCGCCTGGGATCTCCACCCCGACGGCTCCTACGTGCAACGCAAGCCGGGCGCGAATCCGGTGATATCGGTGCACGAGCGATTTCTCGTCAACTCATGGGGTCTCGAGCCGCTGCCGCCGGGAAAAGAGAACGGCCAGACTACGGGCGAGCACCCCATTCCGACTCAATCGGCGGTGCCGACCTCGTCGTCGTAGGTCATCACCGAGCCGTCGGGCGCGACGATCTCCACCGGGACGCCCGCGACTTCGGCAAGCAGATTCGATTTTCTGCTCGCCCCCCACAGCTCGAGTCGCAGATTGTCGTTCGCCCGGGCCGGCACCGCCGTCAATCGCAGCGCGCGCTCCATCCACCGAACCTTGATCTCGCCAACCGCGCAGGCGTGCCCGCGGTCGAAGCCATCGGCGACCCGCAGCAATGCCGACAGCCTCTTGATCGTCTGCCGCACCGGCCGCTCCAGCGCGCCGTAATTCTCGTGCTTCTTCCGCGGCTCCGCGCCGCGATGATAGCGCGCGACGTTCGCAACGATGATCTGCTCGGCCGGCGTCATGCCCAGCAGCTCGGCGTGCTCGATCAGGTGATACGAATGCTTGTTGTGCTTCTCGTAGCTGATGTGATATCCGATGTCGTGCAGCAGCGCAGCGTCGGCGAGTAGCCGCCGGTCCTCGGGATCGCATCCCAGACGCTGCCCGAGTGAATCGAACAGCTGTAGCGCGAGCTTTTGCACGTGGCGCGAGTGCGGCGCTTCGAAGTGCGACCGCTCCGCGAGCTCGCGCACCGACCTCTCGCGCGCTTCGCCCGGATCCGCCGGGAAGGGAATCACCTGCGCGGTCTCCAGCAGCAGGCCCTCTCTGATTCCGTAGCTCGAGACAACGAGCTCGCGCGCTTCGACACGCGCGGCGACTTCTGCCGCTACCGCCAATCCACCGACGATGATGTCGCTGCGTGCTGGATTGAGCCCGGGAACCGCCTGCCGCTCCTCTGGCGACATGTTGTGCAGCAGATCCACTAGGTGCTCGAGATCGATACGCGGGATCACCGTCCCGTGCACGGTCTTCGCGATCTCCATCCCACTGCGCGCGAGATGAATTGCAGCGAGGCTGGTGAAGGTGCCTCCCGAGCAGATGATACGCGCGGCATGCCAGTGGCGCGCGGGCAGATGCTCGCGGAGCTCTTCGCGGACATGCTTCCTGAGCTTGCGCAACGCCTTCTTCTTTTGCCCCGCGCCTTCCAGATAGCGCTCTGTCATGCGGATCGCACCGAGTCGCAGCGAGATCACCCGTTCGACGAGCCCATCGGCGCTGAGTGTCAGCTCGAGCGAGCCGCCGCCAATGTCCATCACTACCGCGCGTCCGGCAGCGAGATCGAAGTGCGCCAGTGCGCTCCGGAACGCGAGCCGCGCTTCGTCTTCGCCGTTGAGCACCCTGACGCTCAGCCCCGTCTCGCCTCTCACCAGCTGCAGGAACTGCTCGCCGTTCTCGGCGTCGCGCACCGCACTCGTCGCGACCGCCTCCGAGCGCTTGACACCCAGCTGCTTGGCGAGCGTCGCCATGCGGGTCAGTGCGACGAGCGCGCCTTGCACCGCGAGCTCGCCCAGTCGCCCGCGCTCGTACAAGCCCGCGCCGAGTCGCGGTGCTGCTTTCATCTCGTCGACAACCCGGATCGCCCCGCTCGGCGACACGTCGGCGATGGTCTGCCGGATCGAGTTCGATCCGATGTCGATCGCCGAGATCCGAATGTCGCTTTCGGTCTTCGGCGACGCGCTGCTGCTCAGTGTGAGATGCGAGTTCGATGAGGCCATGACTCGAAACTTGTACGCCCCCGCGTCGGAGCGATACCTCGTCAGTTATGGATCTAGTGGCACTTCCTCGTTCCGGAATCCCAGATGTGGCCGTCGACCCCGATGAAAGTGTAGCTGTACTCATCGGCGCCCAGAGCCAGCTTCAGAACTCCGAAACGTCCCTGTACCTGGACGACGGAG
>Ga0207661_10001120_pt1 | contig 17854 bp, 19 predicted proteins | sample KBSC713LmetaG_FD_184337 | JGI IMG/M metagenome (GOLD analysis project Ga0207661, IMG submission 184337) | Corn rhizosphere microbial communities from Kellogg Biological Station, Michigan, USA - KBS C7.1-3L metaG (SPAdes) (version 2) | ecosystem: Host-associated > Plants > Roots > Rhizosphere ...
GCTGTCGAGGTTGAGGAGGATCGACCCGCCGACGAGCGACGGGTCGAGCGCGTTTGCGCCCTCGAGGCCGACTTCCTCGGCGACGGTCATCAACAGCTCGAGTGGCCCGTGCGCGAGCGACTCGTCCTCGACGAGCGCCATCATCGCCGCAATCGCGACCCCGTCGTCCGCGCCGAGGGTCGTGCCGTCGGCGGTGAGCCACTCGCCGTCGCGGACGAGGACGATCCGGCCCTCGGCCGGGTCGTTCGGGCTCGAGGGGTCCCGCTCGCACACCATGTCGAGGTGTCCCTGGAGGGTGACGGTCGGGGCGCCCCCGCGACCCGGCGTCGCCGGGACGTGGATCACGAGGTTCCCGCCGTTGTCCTGCCGGAGCTCGAGCCCTCGAGCCTCCGCCCAGCGGCGGACGTGCTCGATGACCGGCTCCTCGTTGCGGGACGGACGCGCGATGCGCGTCAGCGCCTCGAAGTGCCGCCAGAAGGCAGAGGGCTCGAGCCCGGCGAGGACGGACGTTTTGGTGGTCACGTGACGACCGTCGGTTCTTCGACTCAGATCCCGAGGATCTGCTTCTTCTTGGCCTCGAACTCCTCGTCGCTGAGGATGCCCTGGTTCTTCAGCTGCGCGAGCTTCTCGAGCTCGGCGGCGTAGTCGGGCTCCGCCGGTGCGGCCGGTGCGGCAGCCGCGGCGGCCTGCTGTTGCGCAGCCATCTGCTGGTCGTAGGCGGCCTGATCCTGCGCGGCGTACTTCTGGTCCTGACGGTGCCGCACCGCGCCCGCGGTGCCGGCGACGACTGCCGTCGTGGCGGCCGCACGGACGAGACCCGGTCCTCTGCGTCCAAACATTCTGCTCTCCTCCTATGCGTTTGCCTGGTCGAGCGCCCACTCGCGTGCGGCCTGCACGATCTCGTGGGGAATCCGTTCGAAGGTGACGAGCACGCCGCCCGCGTCGCGCATCGTCTGAGTCACCTTGCGCGCCCAGACGTTCTCCCAGACGATCAGCGCGGCCGAGCTGTCTGGCTCGAGCGCGTCTGCCGTCGAGATGAGATCGTCCTCGTTGAGCAGGCCGCCCACCTCGATTCCCGCGGAGTCGAGGCTTGCCTGCACGTCCGGGTCGAGCTCGGTGAGCTCGAGCGCGACGACGTCGCCGTCGGGGTTCTTCCCGACGAACGCGATGTCGATGATCCTGATCGTCTCGCTCTCGACGAGGTCCGAGAGCGCGGGCCCGATCTCACCGCGGAAGCGGTTGCCCGGGAAGGCGATGACTGCGTAGTCGACAGGTCCGATCTCTTCCATCGTTCCTCCTAGGCCAGTGCCTTCTGCTTGATCGCATCGAACTCGCTCTGGTTGATCGCGCCGCTGTCGAGGAGCGACTTCGCCCGCTCGATCTCGGCCGTGGCGCCGCCGCCGCTCTCACCCGCGGTCTGGCGGACGTAGTCGTCGAACTGCGCCTTCTGCGCGCGCGCCCGCTCGAGGTTGCGCTCGGTCATGCCGGTGTTCTGCGTGATCAGGTACACGAACACGCCGAGGAACGGCAGGAGGATCGTGAAGAGCAACCACGCGGCCTTCCCCCAACCCGAGATGTCGTGCCGGCGGAAGATGTCCGCGAAGACCGTGAACAGGAGCCAGAACCACAAGATCCAGATGAAGAAGATGAGCATCGTCCACATCAGATCGAGGAACGGGTAGTCCGCTGCGAGCATTACTCCTCCTGGGATTTGCATGCCGGCGCCGTGGTGCGCCGGAGACCCACGCTATACGCGCCGCGGGAGCATAGACAAGCGGGCTCGCTCGCACTTCATCCCATCTGAACGAGGCTGATCGCTCCCGGGCTCAGAGAAACGGGGAGAGGCCGGCGAAGACGGCGGCCTTCGCCCGTTCCCTCGTGCCGGTCAGTCGGCGACCGTCGCGGGAGAGTGCCTGTGCCGGCACGCTGAAGCGCTCCTCGAACTGCGTCGCCAGCACATGTGAGCGCACGAGCACGTCGATCTCGAAGAACCGCCTGAGGCTCCAGGCCTCCAGGTTGCAGGTCCCGGCAAGCACCTCCTCGCCGTCCCGGACGAAGGCCTTCGCGTGGAGCATCGCGGGGTGCTCGAGGATGCGCACGCCCGCGTCGAGCAAACGTCCGTGGTGGAACTGCTGCGCGGCGGCGCACGCCCAGTTGTTCGCCTCGGCGGGGACGAAGAGGCGCACCTCGACCCCACGTCGCGCCGCCCGCTCGATACGGCGGATCATCCCGCGGTCGGTGACGTACGGGTTGACGACGTCGAGCGTCGTCGTCGCGCCGTCGAGGAGCCGCGCGATCGCGTCGGTGATCGGTCGGTACCGCCCCGGGGCGTTGTGCAGCACGACGGCCGGGACCGGAGCCTCGCCGGCCTCGAGTGGCGGAAAGAGCGCGTCCGCGTCGTCGACCCGGCCGCCCAGCCAGAGGAGGCTCGCGACGAAGACGAGCTGGAGCTGGCCGACGACCGGTCCTTCGAGGCGGACGAAGAGGTCGTGGAATCGGCCGTCCTGGAAGTGGTCCTCGATCCCCGCGCCACCGACCCAGCCGACCCGGCCGTCGACGACCACGACCTTGCGATGGTCGATGTGCCCGACGGAGTCCAGGTTCCAGTGGTTGCCGCCGCCGGAGCCGAGCGGTCCGTGGGGAGCGCGGAGCTGTGTCGCCCTGACCACGCAGATCTCGGCGCCTGCGGCGGCGAGCCGCCCGTAGAGCGCTTGCGAGGAGCGCGTGGGGTCGGAGCCCTGCCGGTCGACGACGATCCGGACCGGGACGCCGGCGCGAGCCTTGTCGACGAGCGTGGCGGCGAAGGCGTCGCCGACGAGGCCCGGACGGAAGCCGAACTGGTTGACATGGATCGAAGAGGTCGCCGAAGCGACGTCCTGGAGGATCCGCGGGTAGAACGCGTCGCCTCCGACGAGAACCTCCGCGGAGGAGGCGAGGCCCTCCTCGAATGCGAGCGCAAGATCGGCCAGCGACACGGGCCCGGCGAGCAGCCGCCCCGCGTGCAGACGGACGTCGACGACCGGGATCATCCGCGACACCCTATGCCGCGCACAGCCGCTCGTGGCCGTCCGGCGCGGTGTTCATCCTCGTCCGTGATCGCCGCCCTGGCGCTCTGTCGACACGAAAGGTCCTCATGGAACGACGAAACCCCTGGCTCACCTACGCGGCCGTGATGATGTTCATCGCCGCTGCGCTGTACGTCCTCTGGGCGGTCAACCTCTGGTCCGACAGCGCCTGGGTCTCGGACATCTCCAACGGCGTCCTGGGCACGAAGGGCTGGCTGTGGGGGCTCTTCGACGCGGCGCTCGCCGTCGTCTACGTGATCGGCGGCAAGAGCCTCCTCGACGGTCGGAGCTTCGGCCGCTGGATCGCCTTGATCGGCGCGTCGATCGGGGTCGTGCGCTGGTTCTACTGGATGGCGTTCGCGCCGTTCCTGTCGCTCACGATCCTCGCGATGCTGTTCCTCGTGATCTACGCCGTGCTCGTCACCTGGGGCGAAGAGCCGGCGCGCTGAGGCTCGCGGGCAGTTCGGCCACGCTGAGGCGGTGCGTAGGCTCCCGGGATGGAGCGGGAGCCCATTCGCGTGTGCGTCGCTGGCATAACCGGCTGGACGGGGAGCGCCGTCGCGGAGGCCGTGCGTGAGGCGCCCGACCTGGAGCTCCTCGCCGGAGTGTCGCGATCGGACCCCGACAGCCATTCCTCGGTTGCGGAGGCGCTCGCGGCAGTCGAGGTGGACGTCCTCGTCGACTACACGCACGCCGAAGCGGTCAGGGAGAACGTCGCGGCGGCGATCGAGCGCGGCGTCGACGTCGTGGTCGGGTCGAGCGGGCTCTCTGCCGAGGACTACGCGGAGATCGACGACGCTGCGCGTGCTCGCGGCGTGGGCGTCGTCGCAGCGGGCAACTTCTCGATCACGGCCGCAGTCCTGCTCAAGGCAGCGGTCGATGCCGCCCGGTGTCTCGACGCCTGGGAGGTGATCGACTACGCGAGCGCGACGAAGCCGGACGCGCCGAGCGGAACGGCCCGGGAGCTCGCGGAGCGTCTCGCCGAGGTTCGCGCGCCCGCGGCGCCGGTCCCGGTCGACGAGGTGCTCGGCCGGCGCGAGGCGCGCGGCGCCTCCGTCGCCGGCTCGCAAATCCACTCGCTGCGCCTCCCGAGCTTCGTCGTGTCGACGGAAGTCGTGTTCGCAGCGCCCGGAGAGCGCCTGAGCATCCGCCACGACGCCGGCGAGACACCCGCCCCGTACGTGGCCGGCACGTTGCTCGCGGTCCGCTCCGTCGGCGGCAGGACGGGCTTGACGCGCGGACTGGACCGGCTCCTCGACTCGTAGCCGGGCGCGCACCGGGCTGCGGGGCGGCTAGAACAGGCCCCGGGCGACGAGCACGAGCCCGAAGACCAGGACGCCGACCCACACGAAGTCGCTCAGGACGATCCCCCTCGCCTTCATGCCGCGATCATCGGCAAAGCGTGAAGAGGGCTAAAGGGCCGGTCATCCCCCTGCCGTGTCTCAGAAGTGAGACCGGCCCCTCAGAGCTTCGCGATCCGGCGCCGACCCTGCAACCCTGGCCCGAGTGACTCGGTCACCGGTTGCGGTTCCGGCTCCCCCGGCCGGGATCCCTCGTCAGGCGTCGGCCCGGTGTGTTCCGGCGAGCACGCGCTCGAGCGCCGCGCGATCCGTCGGCTCGCCGTGCGCGGGCAGCACGAGCTCGATCGGGAGATCGAGCAACGGGCGGAGCCGGTCGACGACGTCGTCGTGCGTGACGTGCGTGCGACCGCCGAGCTGGACGTTCAGCCCCTCCCCGAAGTCGGAGAGGGAGTCTCCGGTGACGATTGCGTTGACCGACGGGAGCCAGAGGACGAGGTCGTTGTCCTCGCGTCCGGCGTAGGCGGTGATGCCGAACGGCCACGGCCCGGGATCGTGGAAGTGCCCCTCGCCTTCGCCCGCGCGCAGCCACGCGAGGTCGTCGCTCTCCAGGCCGCGCACCCGGTCGGGGTCGACGCCGAACTTCTCGACCCAGTCCTGCCAGGTGTCCGCGGGCGGCGTGTGGATCGGAAGACCGAGCCGACGGGCATCGCGCTCGTGATACGGCGCGGTCAGGGCGACTGCGGTCGCTCGCTGGCGCAGCTCGTCGGGAACCGAGAGCGGATCGAACAGCACGAGCTCGTCGCCGAGCTCGATCCCGTACGACGAGACCAGCTCGGGCCACCACTGCTCCTCGTTCCAGTCGGGATGAGGTGATGGCCAGTGCCAGACACCCGGGCGCACCTCGCGCATGGGGTGTGATGGTACGCGCGTCGCGGAGACGATGTCTCCACCGAGGATCTCCGGTAGCGCCGTGTTTGTGGGACGGGGGCGCGAGGGAAAACGTGCAAGGCCCCACTGCGGCTACAGGAAGGAACTGCGGCATGATCATGGGAGGGGTCTGGGTCGACGACGACGTCGTGCGTCGTCTCGCAGCAATGTTGGAGCGACGTCCGCTCGGACGAAGGCTCGAGCAGGCTTTGCTGTTCCGCGCTCAGGTGATCGCGATGACGCGGAACGAGAAAGAAGACGTCCTCGCCGCTCTCGCCCGAGCACCCGAGCTCGAGGACGTCCATGACCTCCTGCTGGCTGACGACAACTGGCGCGAACCCCGCAGCAGGATCGAATAGCCTGCTGGCCGAGCCTCCGCCTGGACGGGTCGGTGGCACGCAACAAGAGGGGCGGCTCGCGCCGCCCCCCGCACCGGTCCGTAACCTCCGACGCCGTCAGTCCGAGTCGTCGCCGCCCTTGTGGGACTTCACGCACTGGCCAAGGTTCTTGTAGTCCTGCGCAAACTTCGCTGCGTCTGCCGCCTGCTGTTTCTTGCACTCGGCGGTGGCAGCGTTGGTCTCGGCCGAGTCTTCGCGTTTCTCGGCCTTGGCCTTCGCGGTCGACGACACGCACTTCCCAAAGGCGTTCTTCTTGTTCTTGTTCGTTCCGTATTGCGTCTGGAAGGCATCCACGCCTTTCGACTCGCGCACTGCTTTGCAGTACTTCGCGGCGTTCTTGAAGTCAGCCGGCGCCGGATCGGCCGCGAGTGCTGCGGGCACGACGAGAGCCGCCACCAAGACACACACGGCCAGGATGCGGGTCATTCGAAGAACCCCCTCTCGAGCGCTCAAACAAGGAACAGCCCACAGATGATGGGTCGAGATCGGCCAAGGAGCAACCCTCCGAAGAGCAGGAAGCCCCGGGGGCTCGGCGCCTCTTTGCCGTCACGTCGTCGGACCGCCCGAGTCGGCCGTTCTAGATTCGGCGGAAGCGCGCGTCGCTGAACGAGTAGACGGCGAAGGCGATCAGCCCCGCGGCCACCACCCCGAGGAGGAGGGGGCCAAGCGGCTGGTGCAGGAGCTTGGCCAGCGCGCCATCGATCCCCACGGCTGCATGCGGGTCGTACTCGACGGCCGCCTTGACCAGAAACGTTCCCGCGAGCATGAAGACGACCATCCGCGCGAGGTGCCCGACCAGCCCGATCCCGCCGATCCACCTCCTGGTGCGAGGGCCCATCTCCTCGGTCTTGGAGTCGGCGAGGAAGTCCTTCGTCAGGCCGCGGTATCCCTGGTAGAGGCCGACGCCTATCAGGACGAGCCCGGCCGCACCGACGATCCAGGTGCCGGCCGGCCAGCCGAGGACGCCTGCGGTCGTCTTGTCAGGATTTGCCGAGGCCTTGTGAGAGCCCGTCAGGATGCGGACGGCAAGGAGGCAGAGGCCGAGGTAGACGAGCCCGCTCGCGAATGCGGCGACTCGATCGAATCCCGTGTCCGAGCCCTCGGGACCGTGCCCGAGCGCGGCCCGGACGAACCTCCAGAGCGCGTAGCCTCCGAGCCCGATCGCCACCAGCAAGAGGAGGACCTTGCCGAAGGGCTGCCGGGCCACGGTATGGAGGGCGCCCTGTTGGTCGGTGAGCTTGCCGCCGTGGCCGAGTGCGAGCTTGAGCGCCAGCACTCCGATGATGGCGTAGATCAGGCCACGAGCGACAAAGCCGGCCCGCGACAGCCATTCGAATCCACTCGAGTGCACCGCGCGTTCACGGGCCGCCCGAGCGGAGTCGGCCGGACCGCCGGAGCGCAACAAGGTGCTGTTCGACGTGTCGCTCATGTCCTCATCTCCCACTTTCTGCCCGGCGCGAGTCAGCCGCCCTCCCGGACGCGCACCGTGATCGCCTTGGGCTCGACCTTGGCCTTTAGATGCTTGACGGTCGTTCGCTCCCCGCCGTCGAGCTCGTACCGCACCTTCCGGCTCAACTCGATCTCGACCTTCTCCGCCTTCGTGGTCTGCACGAAAGGTGACTTGCTGGTGGTGCCGACCGCCGTCTGGGCCATCGTCCGCGCCCATTGCCCGATGCCCTCGGCGTTCGTGACTCCCAGCTCCAGGAGGCCGTCGTCCGGCCGGGCGTTGTCGAACACCTCGACACCGCCGAACAGCGAGCCGATGTTGCCGAGCAGCACGCAGCTCGCCTTGCCCTTGTACCAGAGCTCGCCGTTGACTTCGATCCGGGCCTTGAAAGGGTCGCCGCGCAGCTGCTTCGAGGCCGTCCAGATGTACGCGAGGCGGCCGAACCGGTCCTTCAAGCCGCCGTCCGCATCCTGGATCATCTGCGCGTCGAGCCCGGCTCCGGCCATGACCGTGAATCGCTCGCCGTTGATCTTCCCGACGTCGAGCTCACGCTGGGAGCCGTGCAGCCCGATGTGCACGGCCTCTGAGATGTCCTGTGGGATGTCGAGGCTGGACGCGAAGAGATTGGCAGTTCCCGCCGGGATGATCGCGAGGGGCACGCCCTTGCCCGCGGCGACGTCCACGCATTGCTGCACCATCCCGTCCCCGCCCCAGACGAAGATCAGATCAGCCCCGTCCTTCAGTGCCGCGCGGACGCGCTTCGGCGCGAAGCGGCTTTTTGGAACCTCCGACCAGATCGGGTCGGTCACTCCGGCCCGCGAGAGCGTCTCGCGAAGCTCCTCGAGCCCACCACCGACCGTCTTGCCCGCATGGGCGATCACCGCGACCTTGCTCATGCCGTGCTCCTCGTGTCGTTTCGGGTGACGGCGTCGCGCCGGTCGGCCGCTGCCCCTGCGGCGCGCGCGGCAAACACCGTCACGACGAGCGCGCCGACACCGAGGAGCAGACCGGCGGCACTGTCGGTGAGATGGTGCATGCCGCGGTACATGCGCGCCCAGGCAACGAAGAGGGGGATTGCGACCAGGAGGCAGCAGACAAGGACGGTGACGCCCGCGCGGCGGACGTACGAGGCGAGCACCAGCAACAAGCCCCCGTAGAGGGCAAGTGACGCGGCCGTGTGGCCTGACGGGTAGCTCGCGTCCACCGGCAGGCTCTCCAGGCGATCGACTGCGGGTCGATCACGGTGCACAACGAGCGTCGTGGCGCGATATGCGCCCGACTCGACGCAGATCACGAACAGGACGAACGCCGCCAGACGCCAGCGACGGAGAACGAGGAAGGTCACGACGCACAGACCCACGACCACGGGGATCACGACTCCGCCGGCGAGCGTCGAGCCGATCCAGGACAGGTGCTCGAGCTGGGAGTTGCGGTGGTCGGCGAGCCAGCGGTTGATGTTCTCGTCCCAGGCTGCGAACCCCCCGATCGGCAACAGCAGCTCCGTCAGCACGAGGCCGGCGCCCACGGCGAGCGCGACCAGAGCCGCGTATCCGAGCAGCACCGCGGCAAGGAACACGGGGATCGGCCCTGCTCCTAGGCGCCTCGCGAAGGACTCCGCCCAGCCGTCGCGCCGCGCCTCGAGGAGCGGCACATCCTTAGCCTTGGCGACGCTCCCGGGGGCGGTGGCCGCCGGCCGCTCAGTCGACGGATCGAACGGCACCGTGTCGAGCGTTGCCATGGCGCCGGGTTTACCCATCTCCGATCGTGGACAATCCACTTGGGAATGGCACCGCTGAATGGCACCGCTGAACGAGAAGCAGGCGTGACCCGCAGATGCCGATCCTGATCCTCATGCTCATCGCGACGGTCGCCGGATCCCTGGTGTTCGTGATCGGAAATCGCCTTCCCACGGCCGCCGTCGCCGAGGAGGCCTCGCAGGCTGCCGGACGCAAGCTCGGGCACGAAGCCGTCCGCCATCCGTGGCTGTCGAGGACCCTCCGCAGCCGCCTGGATCCGGCCACGGCGACCGGCCTCGCGCTCACGGTGGCGCTCCTCGCCGCGGTCGCCGGCGGTCTCGTCCTCGGGCTGCTCGCCTACCTCATGCGGACGAACGCCCAGCTCGTGAACATCGACAACAGCGTCGGTCAGTGGCAGGTCGACCACGGAACGCACTTCTCGACGCAGGCCCTCCAGGTGGTCACGGATCTCGCGAGCACGTACGCCGTGCTGATCGTCATCGTCGTCGTCGCGGTCGCCGAGTACGTGCGGATCCCCAACAAATGGGTGCCCGTCTTCCTCGTCTCCGTCGTCGTCGGCGAGATCGTCCTCGTCACGACGATCAAGGAGGCGCTCGACCGCGTGCGGCCGAGCTTCAACCCGGCCGCGGCAACACTCGGTCCGTCGTTTCCGAGCGGCCATTCCGCGACTGCTGCCGCGCTGTACGCGGCGGTGGCGCTCGTGCTGGCGCGACGGCGGGCACCGCGCACGCGGACCGTCATCGCGGCTGTCGCTGCTGCAATCGCCGTCGCGGTCGCGTGCAGCCGCGTGATGCTCGACGTCCACTGGCTCTCGGACGTCGTCGCAGGGCTTGCCTTCGGGTGGGCGTGGTTCGCCGTCTGTGCGATCGCCTTCGGCGGCCGCTTCCTCACGTTCGGCGCCCCACTGAAGACCGCGACGAACATCGCGGCATCCGACGAGAGGGCCTCCGGCTCGTCACCCGCAGTCCAACCGTAGCGGCGCGTTCCCCCATTACGATCAGGAGCGATGTCCGTCGCTGCGCCGGAGCACGAGCTGCTCGTCGGACCACTCCTGCGGTACACGGGCACGACGACGGCCACGGTGTGGGTCGAGACCAGTCGGCCCGCGGAGGTGACAGTTCTCGGGCACAGCACGCGAACGTTCACCGTCGAGGGACACCACTACGCGCTCGTCCTCATCGAGGATCTCGTCCCGGGAAGCGTGACCCCGTACGACGTGCGGCTGGACGGAAGACTCGTCTGGCCCCCGGAAGACGGCCGGCCGCGCCCCGTGATCCGGACTCGCGAGGGAGAGCGAGAGGCACGGCTCGTCTTCGGCTCGTGCCGAGTCGGGGCGCCCGAGCGTCCGCCCTACTCGCTGTCGCGGGCAGAGCACGAGGAAGGGGTCGAGGTCGACGCCCTCTGGGCGTATTCGAGACGGCTCCAACAGGGAGAGGTCCCCTGGCCCGACGCGCTCCTGTTGCTCGGCGACCAGGTCTACGCCGACCTCGTCCCGCCGGACACCGCAGCATTCATCCGTTCTCGCCGCGACGTACGCGAGCCCCCGGGCCAAGAAGTCGCCGACTTCGAGGAGTACACCCGCCTCTATCGCGACTCATGGTCGGACCCGGATATCCGCTGGCTGCTGTCGACGGTGCCGTGCACCATGATCTTCGACGATCACGACGTCAACGACGACTGGAACATCTCCGACGCCTGGGTCGAGGAGATGCGCAGGCTGCCGTGGTGGGACGAGCGAATCACGGGCGCCTTCATGTCGTACTGGCTGTACCAGCACATCGGAAACCTGTCACCCCCCGAGCTGGCGGAAGAGGGGCCGCTGCGCGACCTGCGCGATGAGGACGACGGCGGGCCTCGCTTGCGGGCGCTCGCCCGGGACTGGGATCGCGAGTCAGCCGCGACCAGGTGGGCGTACTACCGCGACTTCGGCCGCTCCCGGCTTCTGGTGATCGACTCGCGCGCGGCGCGGGTCACCGTCGAGGGGCGACGAGACATGGTGGACGCCGAAGAATGGGAGTGGATCGCCGAGCATGCGGAGGGCCCGTTCGACCACCTGATCCTCGCGACGACCCTGCCGGTGTTCCTTCCTGCCGGCATCCATCATCTCGAGGCCTGGAACGAGGCAATCTGCGACGGCGCCTGGGGAGCGCTCGCCGGGCGTCTGGGCGAACGGCTCCGGCGAGCCGTCGACCTCGAGCATTGGGCCGCGTACCAGCGATCCTTTCGCCGCCTGACTGAGCTCCTGCGATCAGTCGGCGGGCGCGACGAGGCACCTGCCACGATCACCATCCTCAGCGGTGACGTCCACACGAGCTATGTCGCCTCGGTCGATCTCGGCGCGGGATCGGACGCGAGTCGCGTCCACCAGGTCGTCTGCTCCCCGTTCCGTAATCCACTCAGCCCGTCCGAGCGCCGTGTCGTGAGGATCACCGGTTCCCGACCGGCCGCGTTCGTCTTCTCCGCACTAGCGCGCGCGAGCGGTGTGCAGCGGCCGGACGCGGCATGGACGATCGCGAGCCGGCGCACGTTCCACAACTCCATCGGCGAGCTCTCCCTGGAACGGCACCGTGCGCACGTCACGCTCTACCGCAGCGCATCCGCTTCGGAACGGGCGGCCCCGGCGAGCCTCATCCGCATCTACGACGCGGACCTCGCCGCCCAGAACGTGGGCTAGAGGCTTGTTCACATCGAGCCTCTATCCGTCGACGAGGAGGCTCTGGATCGGCCCCAGCAGCCGACGAGACCGGCGTGAGACGCCGGGGAGCAGGCGGAGTCGGTGCGTGGGAGGCGAGCCGGCCCGATGTCGCGTGAGTTGCTCGGAGGCGATCGGGCGCCACATGTCGTCGACCAGCGTCGCCGGATCGCCGGCGGCCGCGTCGAGCGGGATCTCCAGGTGCTCGGCCCACAGCCGGCGCCGTGTGGCTGCGGCGAGTCCTGGATCATCGATGACGAGGTTCACCTCCGTGTCGTTGAACAGCGAGTGCTCGTTGAGGTTCGCCGACCCGAGGGTCAGCCAACGGTCGTCGACGATGCCGATCTTGGCGTGGACGTATACGGCCTCTGTCGCACCACTGCCACGCGCAACGAGCGTGCAGCACAGCAGCCGGCCGTCGGCATCGGCCTCGCTGAGCACCCCGAGCTGGCCGCGGGTGTCGTCTGCGCCCGTGCTCGGGTGGCCGGGCAGCACCAGGACCATTCGGAACTCGTCGGTTGGCGGCGCTCTGAGCAGCTCCGCGAGGATCTCGACAATCTCGCTCGACCAGAGGAACTGGTTCTCGAGGTAGACGAGGGTGCGAGCCGCGCGGAGAGCCCCGACGTACGCCTCCAGGATCGAGAAGTCGCCGAACGGGAGGCTTCGGTAGATGCGTTCGGGCACGGTCCGCGCGACCTGCACCGTGATGTTGCCCGTCGGCTCTTGGGGCTCCGGGGGCGTCAGCTGCTCGCCGGTCACCTCCAGCCAGCGCATCCCGAAGTGGCGCGCGAGATACTCGACCACGGTTCCCTCGGCCAGCATGGTGGCGTCGTGCCAGCCGTTGCCATCGCGGATGGGATGGCGGCGGGTGTCGAAGCGGTCGCCGGCCAGATCCGTGAGGTCGATCCCGCCGACGAACGCCTGCCGACCATCGAGAATCACGAGCTTCTCGTGGTGACAGTGCATCGGCCGTTCGCGACGATCGGTCGCGAGATGCAGGCGCGAACCGTCGCCGAGGTCGGCCATCACGGCTTCGACCTGGCGCCGACCCGGCCGGAACAACGGTAAGGGCGCACCCGCCCAGGCCAGAAGCCGCACCTCGACGCCGCGGTCCACGGTCTCCCGGAGAAGCTCCGAGAGCGTCTGCCTTTCCTGCCCCCGCGTCAGCTCGAACTCTGGGCTGAAGAACCACCCCGCGAGGTCGACGGAGCGCTTGGCGGAGCGGATCGCGGCCGCGATGCGCGGCAGCGCATCGGCGCCGTCGACCAGCACCTCGACCCGATTGCCCTCGCGCGGGGGGAACGCGTGTGGAGCAACGTACGCCGCGGGCGCGTCCAACGCGTTCTCCCAGCCGATTCGTCGCAGACGACGGCGATGGTGTCGTCGCACCGACCGCTCGACCGCGTCTCCCAGGACCGAGTCGACACGTCCGAGCGCGTCCGAGAAACGCGACGGTCGTCGAATGGGCGTTGGGACGCTGGCTCTCATGGCCGAGCTTTGGTTCTTTCCCGCAGGCGTCCCAGAAAAACGCGGGAATGGGTGTTCTCCGTGGCCGACCTGGCTCGTGTCCATCGCGCCGCGCTCGACACCGTGGGTTTGGGAGCCCCACGCATGAGAGATCAACTCAGCATGTCGCTGCGGCGCGACGTTGACGTTGCCGGGGTGCCGGTGCAGGCTCAGCACGTTCCCGAGCTGATCGGCCGACTGCGGAAACGTGGCTATCCGTCCGTCGCGCACAAGCTGGAACGAGCCCTCTCCACGAGAACGGTACGAGTGGAGTTCAATGCGACCGAGCGTGAGGTGATCGCGCGCGCCGTGGCGGACAGGCCGGAGAGGTTCTCCGAGCTCTACGAGGTGCTCATCGGCGAGATCAAGCGGCGGCGCGCCAGAAGCCGGTAGATCATCGCTCTGGCCGCAGCAGCGAGGAGCCGGTACCGCGTGCTGGCTTGCGTCGGCCCCACACGAAGTACGCAATCGGCACAGCGCCAAGCGAGTTGATCAACGACACGGCGGTCACCCACCTTGCCTTCGAGCCGCGTACCTGATTCGAGGGTCGTCGCGCAAGGTCGAGCAAGGCGGCGAGCTTGAGCACACTCTCTATCGCGCCGGCAACGACGATCAACCTACGCGCGCGCGGGTCAAGGTCGGTCCATCTTCTTGTCGCTCTCACAGCTCCGAGATCGTAGGCGGCCAGGGCCGTGCAGGTCGTCGTCATGACGTCCGGGAGCGTGCGGCACGTTCAGGTCGAAGTGCAGCCCGGCGAGGCGGATGACGAAGCAGACGACCGCACCGACGATCGGGACGGCGAGGTTGTGGCTTCCGCTTTCGGAGGCGATGACGACGATCGCGGCTCCGATGAGCGCAGGAATGGCGTAGAGCCCGGTGCGGAGAACCACCGGGGTCTCGCCCAGCAGGATGTCTCGCAACATGCCGCCGCCGATGCCCGTGATCGCACCGAGGACAACAGCGGAGACGGCGTTGACATGGTGATCGAGCGCGGTGCTCGCGCCGGTGACGCAGAAGAGCGCGAGACCCGCTGCGTCGAGGACGAGGATCGGACGCCCGAGCCGTTCCAGCTTCGGCGCGGCGAGAAACGTGACCAGACCCGCGGCCCCCGCAACGGCGAGGTAGCGCCAGTCGCGGAACGTCTGCGGTGGGATCCCGATCAGTAGGTCGCGGGCGATCCCGCCTGCGAGGCCGACGGTGACCGCGAGCACGACGACGCCGAAGGCGTCAAGCCGCGCTTGAACGCCGGCGAGCCCACCGCTGAGCCCGAACACGAACGTTCCGGCCAGGTTGAGGAAGAGCAGCAGTGTTGGGTCGAAGCCGTTGAGTACGGAGGACACGCGGGGTCACGATGTCACGCCGCGCCGAGCCAAGCGTGCGCCGCCGCGACGAGCGTCTCGACGCCAGTCTCGAGGGTTGGCTGGACGACAGGCGCGAAGCGGGGATTGTGGTTCGTCGGGAGCTCTGCCAGTCGACCCTCTTCCTTTGCCCGTTGATACGCGTCGCGGTCAGTGCCTCCCACCGTCCAGAAGACCGACGGGACACCCCACTCACTGCCGAAGGAGCCGAAGTCTTCGCTTGCAGAGATCGGCGGGATGTCGAACACGCGCTCGCCGCCGAAGTGCTCGTCGAAGGCGCGTCGAACGCGCGTGGTGGCGTCGACGTCGTTGCAGACGAGCTGGTAGTGGTCGAGCGGTGTGATCTCGGGCCGCTTGGGCGCCCGGGACGCGGCTGCTTCGGCCTCGACGATGCGCGTGATGGCGTCGAGCACGTGCGTACGGACGGCCTCGTCGAAGGTGCGCACGTTGAGCTTGATGACTGCCTCGTCCGGGATGACGTTCTCCTTCGTGCCGGCTTGCAGCGCGCCGATCGTCACGACGGCCGACTGCGCCGGCGCTACCTCGCGCGAGACGATCGTCTGCAGCCGCATCACCGTTGCCGCGGCCATTACGACGGGATCGACGCTCGCCTCGGGCATCGAGCCGTGCGCGCCGCGACCGAACAGGCGGATCTCGAAGCTGTCGGCGGCCGACGTGATGACGCCGGCTCGCGTGCCGATGTTGCCGGCCGGTGCGGGCATCACGTGCTGCCCGAGCACGACGTCGGGCTTCGGAAAGCGGCTGAAGAGGCCGTCGTCGATCATCGCCTGTGCGCCCGCCGCCGTTTCTTCCGCCGGCTGGAAGAGTGCGAGCAGCGTCCCGTTCCAGGCGTCGCGAGAACCCGCGAGCACCCCTGTCGCGCCGGCAAGCCATGCCACATGCATGTCGTGACCGCAGGCGTGCATGACCCCATCCGTTCCGCTCGCGTAGTCGAGGCCGGTCTGCTCCTGCACCGGTAGCGCGTCCATGTCGGCTCGCAGCATCACCGTCGGCCCGTCGCCGTTTCGGAGCACGCCTACGACCCCCGTTTTCCCAACTCCGGTCGTCACCTCGAAGCCTGCTCTCTGGAGTCGCTCCGCAGCGAGGGCGGCGGTCCGCTCCTCCTGCATCGAGAGCTCCGGATGGCGATGCACGTCCTTGTAGAGCCCCTCGAGATCGTCGAGCACGGGCCCGATTCCCGCGAAGATCGACGCGATCGTTCCGTCAGTCATGGCGCCTCCTTGGTGCGTCATGATCGCCGATCGCGCCCGCGCGCCGTCGAGCCGGACTGGCGCCGCGCCTGGTGCGGCATTCGCTGGCGCGGACATCTCACATCAGGTCTCTAGCCGCCCGTACTCCGCTCGATTTCCGTGCGTGCGCCGGGAGGCGCGTCTCGGACGATGAGCTCGCCCGTCATGCCGGCGATGTCGATCACACTCCTGGCAATGCTGTCCGGCGGCGCCACAACGACGAAGGATTGATTGTGGTCAGCAGCTCCCGTCGAGACTCGACTAAGGAGCCGAAGGCCCCCGCTGTCGAGAAAGTGGACCTCCGTGAGGTCGATGACGACGTCTCGGGCATCTGCGATCGCCCCCTCGATCTGTTCCTCCAACCGCCCTACGTTCGTGAGATCGATCTCTCCGCTGAGCCGGATGACGACGCGTCCGTCCTCGTGGTCGGATTCCAGTCGGGCTGGATCAGCCATCGTGAAAAGGCTCTCCTGACGCGACGCGGAAACGTACCACGGTGCCGGCCGAAGTCGACTCGCGACTGAAGTCCGCCGTCAGCTGCCGCATGATCCCCGTTCCGCGTCCCCGGTCTTCCCGTGAGCCACTCGGTTGGAACCGTCCGAAGTCGCGGACCTCTACCAAGAATTCGTGGTCGGCGCTCTGCGTCATGTCCACCTGAACGTCACCGGGCTCCGTTAGTCGGTAGGCGTGCTCGACGGCATTTGCGCATGCCTCGTGCACCGCGAGGACGAGCGCCTGCTGCAGGGGCTGTCCGATCGCCTGATCATCGAGCCAGCCTCGCAGAGAGGCTCGAAGCTGGGCGAGCTCGTCCGCACGGGCTGGGAAACGACGGTGGTACCGCGTTTGCCGGACAGCCCCTAACCGCACGGCCAACACCGCGACGTCATCCGCGCGCGTCTCGTCGACTCCGAGTCTGACCACCAACGTGCGGCAGACGTCCTCGAGGGGGGAATCTGCGACGTCCCGAGCGGCGGCGGCGAGTCGGTCGAGGCTGTCGTCGAGACGCTCGTGACGGCGCTCGACGAGCCCGTCCGAGTACAGCACGAGCAGGGACCCGGGCTCGAGCAGCGCTGATGTCTGTGGTCGAGCCGGGCAGTGACCGAAGAGCGGAGGCGATTGTGCACCGTCGAGCCAGGCCGTCACACCCCCTTGGGAGACCACGAGCATGGGGAGATGGCCGGCCGAGGCGTACTCCACGACGCACGTGCGCGGGTCAACCACCGCATAACAGACGGTTGCGAAGTCCGTTGCCCCGCTACGAGCGAGGAAGGCGTCCAAACGCTCGAGGAGCTGACCTGGCCCCGTGGCGTGATCCGCGAGGGCGCCCATCGCCGTTCGGAGCTGTCCCATCGCCGCGGCGGCGGACAGCCCATGGCCCACAACGTCCCCAACGGTGAGGCCGACCCGTCCGTCCGACAGGTCGAAAGCGTCGTACCAGTCACCTCCCACCTCGAGCACGTCGCTGCCGGCTTCGTACAGCGCTGACAGCTGTACGTCGGGCCGTTCGAGGAGACGCGCCGGAAGGAGTGCTCTTTGCAGCCCGACCGCGATCTTGCGTTCCTCAGCCTCCAGCTTCCGCAGGGCTTCTTCGGCCTTGAGCCTGTCGGTGATGTCGATGCCGGTTGGGTGGAGAAAACGCACGACGCCCGCTTCATCCACGATCGGGTGCATTGCGAAATCGACGATGCGTCGACTACCGTCCGCCGTCCAGTACGGCAGCGCTTCGCGAAACACGCCACCTGCCGCAGCCTGGCGTACGGCCAGGCGGATGCGCCCCTTTACGTCCTCGGAGCCTCGCCACCACGGTGTCTCCCAGAACGGCCTTTCGAGCACGTCTTCGCGGCGATATCCACACGCGTCGAGGGCGAGGACGTTGACATCGCGGAGGTTTCCTTCCGTGTCCAGAATGCCCGCGAAGATTCCGGACTGGTTGAAGACCGACTCGAACTTCGCGTTCGCCGCAGCTAGCGCATCCTCCGCTTGCTTGCGCGCGCTGATATCTCGAACGATCTTCGACGCGCCGATGATTCGCCCGGACGGATCCCATATCGGTGAGATCGAGAGCGATACGTCGAGCGGGCGTCCGTCCTTGGTGAGTCGGACCGTCTCGTAATGCTCGATGTACTCGCCCTGGCGGAGCCGCGAGAGGATCT
>Ga0207661_10001125_pt1 | contig 17839 bp, 16 predicted proteins | sample KBSC713LmetaG_FD_184337 | JGI IMG/M metagenome (GOLD analysis project Ga0207661, IMG submission 184337) | Corn rhizosphere microbial communities from Kellogg Biological Station, Michigan, USA - KBS C7.1-3L metaG (SPAdes) (version 2) | ecosystem: Host-associated > Plants > Roots > Rhizosphere ...
AAGCAGCCGGGCGTTGTCTCCACGCGGGTCGGGTACTCGGGCGGCGAGGTCGAGAACGCGACCTATCGCAACCACGGCACGCACGCCGAGGCGATCGAGATCGTGTTCGATCCCGAGCAGACGTCGTACCGCGAGATCCTCGCGTTCTTCTTCCAGATCCACGACCCGACGACGCTGAACCGCCAGGGCAACGACGTCGGCACGAGCTACCGCTCGGCGATCTTCTACGCCGACGAAGAGCAGCGGCGCATCGCCGAGGAGACGATCGCCGAGGTCGACGAATCGGGGCTCTGGCCGGGGAAGGTCGTGACGGAGGTCGCGCCTGCGGGCCCGTTCTGGGAAGCCGAGCCCGAGCACCAGGACTACCTCGAGCGCTACCCGAACGGCTACACCTGCCACTTCGTCCGTCCGAGCTGGGTTCTCGGGCGGAAGGAAACCGCCGCAACCGGCTAGCGCGGCGCGGGGCGTGCGGGGCGTGGCTTCAGCCTCGCCCCAGAGACGCGCGCGGCGACGACGATGCCCCCGGACGACGGCCGGCGAACGGCGCGGGCCGTAGGCCGTAACAGAGCGCTTTCGACGAGCTCGCCATTCGAGCCGCTCCGCTCCGAGCGGTCACCACGAGCTCAGTCGGACGCGACTCGTATGACGTCCCCTCTAACCATGTCCGTATGTGACCACTGTTCGATGACCATGGTCACGGTATAGTGACCACATGACTGCTAGCCTGCCGGACGTGGAGCGGACGATCTCCGCGAGTCGGTTCAAGGCGCAATGCCTCGCGCTCCTGGACGAGGTTGCGGAGAGCGGACAGGCGCTCGTCGTCACGAAGCGCGGCAAGCCGGTCGCTCGGGTCGAGCCCATGGCGCCGCCCGAGTCGCTCGAAGGGTCTGTGACCTTCCTGGTCAGCGACGACGAGTTCATCGCGCCGCTGTACCCCGACTACGAGCCTCCGTTCCCCTGATCGTCCTCGATACCCACGCGTGGGTCTGGTGGCGTTCCGCGGCTCGTCGCCTCTCGCGCCGCGCCGCCCGTGAGCTCGAGCGAGCGACGTCGATCGGTATCTCGACCATGAGCATCTGGGAGTTGGCCCGGCTCGAGCGAGCGGGGCGAATGACGCTCGACCGGGGAGTGGAGGGTTGGGTCGCGGCTGCGTTGGCCGAGGAGCGCGTGATGACTCTGCCGGTGACACGGGAGATCGCCCTGACCGGCGCGGCCGTCGCAGAGAGCCTCCGCGATCCCGCCGACCAGTTGATCTATGCCACGGCCGTCGAGCACAACGTGGTTCTCGTGAGTCGGGACGGCGTCATGCGCGATCTCGATCCTCGCCGGGTGGTCTGGTAGCCCGTCCCGGATTGCGACCCGCTGTGGAATGCCTCTGCCACGAAGACTCCGTCGGCCGATCCGTCCGCGACTGGAATCTGCTGTCCTGTCCCGTCAACCGCGTCCGCCTCGGGACGCAACGACTCGAGCACCCGGCGCCTCGGCTCAGCGGGCTCGACTGCCACGACCCGGGTTAGCGGTCGACGGCCGCTGACCGACCAAGCACACGGCGATTGGCAGCGAGCGCCTCCACCGCGAATGTCTCGGCGTCCGAGTTGACGGCCACTTTCGTCTCGAAGCCTGACTTCGCGGCGGTCGCGGCCGGCGACAGGTGCTGCGCATCGGGCCCGGCGAGGATGCGCCAGCGCGCGACCTCGGTGGCGCCGTTCCAGCTCGCGTAGACCGTCGTCCGGTCGCCGTCGGTCCGCAACGCGACCGTCGGCCGCGTCGTCGGCCGCCCGGTCCATGGGAAGCGAAACGCACGGTACGAGTCGACGCGACCGGCGCCGAAGCGCAGATCGAAGACCATCTCGCCGGCCCGGTCGAACTCGGTCGCGTATGGCTTCGAGCCCCAGCCGACGAACAGGTGGCCGCCCGGCAGAAGCTGCGCGTTGCCCTGGCTGGTCGAGAGCAGCGGCGGCGAGCGGATGAAGCTGCGCACGAGGGTAGCGGTGCGCCGCCCTTCATCCACCCGCAGCACGAGGACCCTCGACCTCGCCTTGCCGGGCTCGGAGGCGGCGTTGTCGAACACCCTGACCGTGCCGTCCGGCTGCCGCCGCGCGTCGTGCTGCCAGGCGAAACGCGTCCCGGGCCCCAGCCTGAAGTCGCTCTGCTTGCCGCCGAGCCGCCAGTGGATCTCGCCGTCGCTCTTGCGGATCGCGTAGACGGCGTGCGTGTGCCGCGCGGAGACGAGCAGCCTATCCCTCCCGTCCGGGTCGATCGAGTTGACGTGGAAGTAGTCCCACGGGGTCGCGTCCTTCGGTAGCGGCTCGTACGACTCGGAGGGGTCGACGTGGTCGGCGCTGTGCCACTCGAACAGCACCCGGCCGGTCGCGATGTCGAGCTCCTGGACGACTCCCTCGTCGAGCTTTCCCTGCCTCGCGCCGCCCCATGGGCGGAGGTCGTACGGGATCTCGCGGTAGACGGTGATCAGCGCGGTATTCGCGGGCGTGATCAGGAACTCGTGGATGTCGCCGTGGAGGCCGTTGCCCGCCTGGACGGTGGCGATCTGCCGGTAGTGGTCGTCCATGATCACGTAGTGGCCGTCGCCGATCCCCTTGTCGGACTGGCCCTGCCACCACGTGAGCACAGGCTTGCCGCTGTAGGTCTGGACGCGGAAGTCGGTGACGCCGTGCGTGGAGAGCGGGTCGAACCAGACGACCTGCCCCCGGTCATCGAGGATCAGCGGACCCGCCTGGTCGACGTCCTTCTTCGGCGCGAGGAACACGTACCCCGGCGCGGTGCCGTGCGCGGGTGTGCGCACCGACACGGGCACCGGCCGCAGGTCGGGGCGCGAGACGAAGTGCTGTGACGGCGGCAAGGGGTCGGCCCGGGAATCGGAGCCTCCGCAGCCCGCAAGCAGCCCCGCGGTCGCGAGAAGCAGAAGGAGCAGTGGCGCAGCTCTTCGGCCGGCCGTAGGTCCTTTTGGCCTCCGCGTACAGCGCATGCGACACGATCACTAGCAGCGCGGGCGGTGGGCGCAAGTTGCAAGCTGCAACTTGCGCCCACGGGTCGCGCGTCGTTCTCAGCGCGTGAGGCTGCCGCCCTTGATCTTCGCGAGCTGCTGCGCCCAGGAAGTCGCCGACTTGAGATTGTCCTTCGTCAGCAGCTTCGGCCGCATCACGACGACGAGCGGAAGCTTCCCGCCCTGCTTCGTGAGGATGTTGTACGCGCCCGCTGCGGCCTGCGCGCCCTGGTTGACCGCGTCGACCTGGATGATCGCCGCGACGTGGCCGTCGTCGAGCGCCGAGGTCCCCAGGCTCGAGCCGTTGATGCCGATGATCTTGATGTCGTTGCGTCCCGCGCTGCGTGCCGCCGTGTACGAGCCCACGGCGCTCTCGTCGTTGTAGGCGAGCACCCCGTCGATGTCGGAGTACTTCCCGAGAAGGCCGCTCATCGCCTGGCGTCCGCCAGGGATGTCGTCGGTCGGGTTGTCCTGCTCACCGATGACCTGGAGGCCGAACTTCTTCGCCCAGAACCGGTAGCGCTGTGCGAGGTACTTGATCGCGGGCACCGGCGCTCCGATCCCGACGATTACGACCTTGCCGCGCGGTGCGACCCTCGCCATCTCGGCGACCGAGAGGTACGCCTCCGCATCCCGGCCCTCCCAGATCTGCGCGTCGTAGCCTGGCGCCTTGGCGCTCTTCGTGAACGTGACGTTGAAGCCGATCACCGCCACGCCCTGCCGCTTCGCCTTTGCGAGCGAGGCACGCAGCGCATTCGGCGCGAGCGGGTACAGGGCGATCGCGTTCGCACCCCTGGCGAGCAGCTGGTTGAAGTTGCTCACCTGCTTGTCGATCGAAAGACCGTCGTCGAGGCCGATGTACTTCATGCCGAGCGCGCTGGCCTGGGCCTGGACGCCCTTGCAGAAGGTGGTGGTGGTCTCGTTCCCTGGCCCGACCGGGTTCTGGCACCCGATCGTGTAGGTCTTGCCCGTGACCTTCTTCGGGATCGGGAAGCTCGACCGGTACTGCTTCTCGAACCCGGGGTACGGCTTGACCGCTGTGGTCGCCGCCGTCGAGCCGGGAGCCCCCACCGCAGGCGCCGTGAGCGCTGCCACTGCCGCGATGAGCAGACCCGCCGTCAGCACGATGCCGACGATCCTGCGACCGGCTGCCGTCATTCGTCCCACGCTCCTCTCTGGTCGAACAAACACTGTCGAGCCGTCGTGTGACACGACAGACTGACATGACACGATAGTCCAGTTCGGACGCTCGCGCTCGTCACGCAGATCACGCGCTGGCGTTCGAGCGCCCGAGCAGTCGACGGAGATCGCCCGGCCGCCTTCCGCGCTGAAGCTGTTGTCCCAGCACCGCGAGGATCACGATCGCGCCCGAGATGACCTGTTGCCACGCGGACTGGATGCCCGCGAGCGCGAGGCCGTTCTGGAGGACACCGAGGAACAGCACGCCGATCACGGTGCCGCCGACCCCGCCCACTCCCCCTCCGAGCACAGTGCCGCCCAGCAGGACCGCGGCGGTCGCATCGAAGATCACGTTCGCGGAGCCGACCGGGCTCGCGGCACTGATGAACGCGACCTGGAGCACACCGGCAAGCGCGGCCATCGCACCCGCGATCGCGTACGCGAGCATCAGCGTGCGCGGGACGTGGACCCCGGCGAGGCGTGCCGCGGTCGCATTGCCGCCGGTCGCGTAGATGTCGCGTCCGAAGTACGTCATCCGCAGCGCGAACAACGCGACGATCAGTGTCCCGATCATGATCCAGACCGTGATCGGGACGCCGAGCGCGTTGTCGAAGCCGATCGAGTCGAGCAGCGACGAGGTGATCGAGGTCGTCTGCCCGTTCGAGACCAGATACGTGATGCCCTGGTAGAGGGAGAGCGTGCCGATCGTGACGACGAGAAACGGCATTCCCACCCGTCCGATGAGGAATCCGTTGACGAGACCTCCGATCGCCGCGCCGGCGGCCACGGTCAGGACGACGGCGCCGAGCGCGGGAACCCCGAGGTGCAGGTAGAAGCCGACGAAGATGAACCCCGAGAGCGCGAGCATCGAGCCGAGCGATAGGTCGAACCCGCCTGTCAGCATCACGACGGTCAACCCCAGGGAGATCATCCAGAGGATCGCGATGCCGGTCAGCATCACGCGGATGTTTGCGACCGTCAGGAACCGCGGCTCGCGGATCGAGAACACGATCACGAGGCACAGCAGGACGAGCAGCACCCCGACGTACTGGTTGCTCGCCGACCAGCCCGCGAGCCGACCCAGGCGACTCGGCGCCCGCGTGGAGGCGGTGTCTGCGTCACTCGCGGTGGTCACGACACCCCCATCGAGTAATGGGCGAGGTTCGCCTCGGTCGCGTGCGCGCGATCGAGCGACGCCACGATCCGGCCGCGAGCCATCACGAGGATCCGGTCGCACAGGAGAAGGAGCTCCTCCGTCTCCGATGAGCTGACGAGGATCCCGACACCCTGCTCACGCGCGTCCGCGAGCAGTCGGTAGATCTCGCGCTTCGCACCGACGTCGACGCCGCGCGTCGGCTCGTCCATCAGCAGGACCCCAGGCGAGCCACGCATCCATTTCGCGATGACGACCTTCTGCTGATTGCCGCCGCTGAGCGTTCTGCACGCAGCCTCGGTCGACGGGGCGACGATCCCGAACGTCGCCGCCAGGCTGCGCGCCTCGGCACGTTCGCGGGATCGGGACGGGACGCGGAGACGCATTCGCCGGCTCGTCGTCGCCATCATCAGGTTTTCCGTGACGCTCATGCTCAGGACGAGGCCCTGGCTCTTGCGATCGCCGGGAACGTATGCAAGCCCGTGCTCGATCGAGTGAGCGACGTGGCCGTGGCGGAGCTCGGCTCCTGCGACCTCGACTCGCCCCGCGCTCGGACGGCGCATTCCGAAGATCGCCTCGAGCAGCTCGGTCCGTCCCGAGCCGGTGAGCCCCGCGATGCCGACCGCCTCTCCCGCCGCCACTGTCAGCGTCGCGTCGTGCACGCGGCCCGGCACCGACAGCTGGTGCACGCGAAGCGCGGGCTCGCTCTCCTCGGCCGCGGCGCTGTGTCCGACCGCCGGGGCCGGGATCGCGCCGACCATACGCTCGATGATGCGGTCGGAATCGTACGACCCGATCTCTCCCACCTCGACCGTGCGCCCGTCGCGGAGGATCGTGACGCGGTCGGCGAGCGCGAACAGCTCGCTCATCCGGTGGGAGACGAAGATCGTGGTCAGTCCGCGCGCCTTGAGCGAGCGGACGAGGCCGAAGAGCGACTCGACCTCCGCCTCGGTGAGGGAACTGGTGGGCTCGTCGAGCAGCAAGAGGCGCGCGTTCATCGAGATCGCACGTGCGATCTCGACGAGCTGCCGCTGGTCGGGCGGCAGGTCCGAGACCATGTCGTCGACCGAGAACTCCGCCCCGAGCAGCTTCTGGATCTCGGCCGCGCGACGGCGGCTCGCGCGCCAGTCGATCCCGAACCAGCGGCGCACCTTGCGCGGGCCGAGCAGGATGTTCTCCGCGACCGAGAGGTCGGGGACGAGTGTCGTCTCCTGTGTGACGGTCGCGATGCCGGACGCGAGCGCGCGCGACGGGTCGCGGAACCTGACCGGCTCGCCGTCGAGCACGATCGTCCCGGCGTCGGGCGCCACCTGACCCGACAGGATGTTGAGCAGCGTCGACTTCCCCGAGCCGTTTGCGCCCACGAGGCTGTGCACCTCGCCCCGGCGGACCGTGAGGTCAGCGCCCCGGAGCGCATGGACGCCGCCGAAGCGCTTGTGGATCCCGGTGACGCTGAGGAGTGCCTCGTCGGTCGCCACAGCGGGTCAGCTGCGTCCGGACGCCTCGCCCGCGAACGCGGCGTAGAAGCAGCGCGCGCCGAAGTCGATCCACTCCGGTTGCGCCCAATCGGGATGGAGCTCCCGGAACGACCGGTCGAGCTCGGCCGCGACCTCGTCCTCCGAGCGACCGGCGCCCGCGAGCCGTTCGGTCTCGTCGCGTAGCTGCTCGATGTACTCCCGCGCGGTCGCGATCACCTCGACCCCGCCGACCTCGCCGTGGCCGGGGACGACGACGTCCGGCTCGAGCCGCTCGAGCTCGCGCAAGACCTCGATCCAGCGGTGGCCGTCGACGTCGACGTCGTCCGGTGGGAACCAGGGGAAGATCGCGAAGCAGCGCTCCTCGACGAGATCGCCGGCAAACAGCACGCGCTGCTCGGGGAGAAAGACGGTCTGGTCGCCGAGCGTATGGGCCTGCCCCCACGGCCGAAGCTCGGCGCGCCGCCCTCCGAGGTCGGGGTCGGCCGCGCCGTCGTACACGATGTCCGGCTCGACGAGCTCGACGCCTTCGAGCTCCGCAGCCACCGTGTCGCCGAAGGTCTTGAAGAGCTCGAGATAGCCGGCGCCCTTCTGCCGCAGCTCTTCGAGCTGCGTTCGGTTGTAGAACGTCACGGCGCGGTCGGCGAACGCCTGCGCCCCGTAGCCGTGCTCGGGGTGGAAGTGCGTCAGCGTGAGAAAGAGCCGCCGGCCGGAGGCGAGCCGCTCTGCGTGCCCCCGCACCGTCTCGCCGTTTCGCGGCCCCATGCCCGTGTCGACGACGAGCACGGCCCGGTCCCCCAGGACGATTCCGACGTTCGGGACGAGCGGCACGCGGCCGTCCGGGATCACGAAGACGCCGTCCGCGACCTCCGTCGGCTCGTTCTCGATGACAGGGGGCGGCGGCAGCTCGGTCGCCATGACATGTCAGCCTATGTGATAGTCGAGAGCGATGGACGATCGACGGGAGCGCGGCGTCGCCGCCTACGCGAGCCAGCTCGGCCTCCGGGAGGACGAGGTCGAGGCCTGGTTTGCCGAGCGAATGGGTGAGCGCTTCGGAGCGGAGGCGATCAACGCCGCCGCCGGAGCGTGGGTCGACGACTGCCTGAGCTTGCGCGACCGAAGCCTCTTGGTCGTCGCCGCGTTGGTGGCGCAGGGCGCGGTCGACGACCGGCTGCGGGGCCATGTCCGCTGGGCGGTCGAGCATGGGTCGAGCCGGGACGAGCTCGAGGCGCTCGTGACGCTGCTCGCGGTGTACGTCGGCTTCCCGCGGGCTTCGGTCGCGATGGAGGTCGTGCGCGAGGAGCTTGCGCAGCTCGAGTCGGGCTAGACCTCGGGCTTCACGATCACCTTGCCGGTGACGCGTCCCTCGTCCAGCAGGACATGGGCCTCCCCGAGCTGCTCGAGGGGGAGCACGGCCCCGATCAGCGGGGAGAAACGGCCCGCGCTCAGGTGCCGCGCGGCGTCGATCGTGTCGGCCATCGTGCCCAGCCGCGAGCCGAGGATGCGCAGTTGCTTCACGAACATGTAGGTGACGTTCACCCGTGCGTCGTCCCCGCTCGTCGCGCCGGCGAAGACGATCGTCCCGCCGTGCGCCGCCATCCCGATCGACCGCTCCCAGGTCGCCTGCCCGACGTGCTCGAAGACGATCGTCGGGCCGACGCCGTCCGTCAGCTCGAGCACTCGGTCGACGAGATCGGGTGAATGGTGGTCGAGCACCTCGTCCGCCACACCGTCCCGAAGCACTTCCCGCTTCTCGCCGGTGCCTGCGCTCGTGAGGACGCGAGCGCCGTGGAGCTTGGCGATCTCGATTCCGGCGCGGCCGAGCCCGCTCGTGCCCGCCCACACGAACACCGTGTCGGCGGCGCCGACGCCTGCCTTGCCCACGAGCATCTGCCAGGCGGTGATGTACGCGTTCGGGAATGCGGCGACGTGCTCGTCCGGCACCGACGGGTCGACCCTCACCGCAAACTGCGCGGGCACGAGGAAGAGCTCCGCGTACGTGCCGTGGTAGACGTCGAAGTCGGGGCACAGCTGGAACTCGCCGCGCACGCAGTAGCGGCAGACACCGCACTGCATGTACGGGTTCGCCGTGACGCGGTCGCCTGGCCGAAAGCCCTCGACGCCCGAGCCGACCTCCACGACGTCGCCGCAGACGTCGATGCCCAGTACGGCAGGGAGGTCGACGTGGTACGCGGGGTGCGGATGGCCCCGGCGGATCCAGACGTCGCGGTGGTTGACGGACGTCGCGCGCAGCCTGACGAGCAGGTCGCCCGGGCCGGGCTCGGGCTCGGGGATCTCGTCGAGCTGGAGCGCCTCAGGCCCGCCGTGGGTGTGGATGCGAACGGCACGCATGAGCTCGAAGGTCTAGCACCGTTCCCTGGTAGACCACCGAGGGTGAAGATCGCGATCGTCGGTGGTGGCATCGGAGGCGTCACGGCGGCACTCGCGCTCGTCCGCAAGGGCATCCAGGTCGAGGTGCTCGAGCAGGCGGCGACGATCGAGCCGGTCGGAGCGTCGCTCCAGCTCGGCCCGAACGCCATGCGCCTGCTCGCCGACCTGGGTCTGCTTCCAGCGCTCCGGACGGTCGGCGTCCGGCCCGACGCAGTCGATTTCGTGCGCTGGGACGACGGATCGCTCCTCCTGCACACGGAGCTCGGCGAGGCCGCCGAGCGCCATTTTGGTGCGCCGCAGCTCGACTTCTTTCGTCCCGACCTGCACCGCGTGCTCGTCGATGCGCTCCCTCCGGGCGTGTTGCGACTTGGGGTGAGGATCGAGCGGGTGGAGCAGGACGACGCAGGCGTGATGCTGGTCGCGAGCGGCGGTGACGAGATCCGCGCAGACGCCGCCGTCGCGGCGGACGGGATCAACTCGCGTCTGCGGCAGCGGCTCTGGGGCGCCGACGATCCGGTCTTCTCGAACACCGTCGTCTATCGAGGGGTGGTCCCGAGAGAGGCGGTCGAGCATCTCCACCCCGACGGGCTGAACGTCTACTGGCTCGGCCCCAACCGTCATGGGGTCTCGTACTGGATCGGCGGCGGGCGGTTGCTGGCGATGAACTGCGCGGTCCGGGACGCCGAGTGGTCGCAGGAATCGTGGACCCTCGAGACGGAGCCGGCAGAGGCAGCGGAGGCGTTCGCGGGATGGGACCCGTACCTCGTGGAGCGCATTCGCCTCGTCACCACGACGCTCCGCGGAGCGGTCTTCGTCCGAACGGGGCTCGAGCACTGGTCGTTCGGCCGGATGACGCTGCTCGGCGACGCCGCGCACGCGATGGAGCCGTTCCAGGCGCAGGGGGCCGCGCAGGCGGTCGAGGACGCCTACGTCCTCGCCGCGTGCGTCTCTGCGCACGACGATCCGGTCGACGCCTTCGGCGTGTACGAGCGGATTCGGATGGCGCGCGCAGAGGAGCTGCAGGAGTCGTCCGCGGCCGCCGCGGACGTCTTCTACCTCCCGGACGGCGAGGAGCAGCGCGCCCGCGACGCACGCTACGCGACCTTGCTCGCGGACCTTCCGTTCGGCACCCGCCAGCCGATCTGGGAGTACGACGTGCGCGACGCGCTCGCCGGCGCCGGCGTCGCCTGAGCTCTCAGCCGCGCCCCGCGCCGGGATCGCTGGTCAGCCGCTGGGCGAGGGCGACCGGGATCACGCTGACGAGGATCACGACGAGCGCGATCGCGTTCACGACCGGCAGGTTCTGGCCCTGCCGGATGAAGCCGAAGATGAGGAGCGGCAGCGTGTTCTGCGCGCCCGCGGTGAAGTACGTGACCACGATCTCGTCCCAGGAGAGCGCGAACGCGAGCAGGCCGCCTGCGACGATCGCCGTCCGCACGACGGGCAGCGTCACGTAACGGAAGGTCTGGAAGCCCGTCGCGCCCAGATCGGCGGATGCCTCGAAGAACGACCCCGAGGTGCGTCGCAGCCGCGCGAGCACGTTGTTGTAGACGACGACCACGCAGAACGTCGTGTGCCCGATCACGATCGTCCACAGCGAGAAGCTCACGCCCCACAGCACGAAGAACGAGTTGAGCGCGAGCCCGGTGATGATCCCGGGGAGCGCGATCGGCAGCACGAAGATGAACGAGATCGCGTCGCGGCCGAAGAAGCGCGTGCGCGCCAGGCCGAAGGCGGCAAGCGACCCCAGCGCGAGCGCGACGACGGTTGCGAAGAGCCCGGCGCGGAACGAGAGCCAGAGCGCGTCCCGCACCTCCTGGTCGTTCCACGCCTCGTGGAACCACTTCGTCGTGAAGCCTGGGATCGGCCAGCTCTGGATGTTCGAGGAGTTGAACGCGTAGAGCGCCATGATCCCGATCGGGATCCAGAGGAACAGGAAGATCAGCGTCGCCCACGCCCAGAGCCCGACCCGTGTGGCGCGTGTCTCCATCAGACCCTCAGAGGCTCTCGAATGCCCCGAGGCGCTTCATCAGGGCGAGATAGACGGCCATGATCGCGAGCGGGATCGTCGCGAACGCGGCCGCGAACGGCAGGTTGTTCGCGAGCCCGAGGTTCTCGAAGACGACCGTGCCGATCAGCGACGAGCCCGGCCCGCCGACGAGCGACGGCGCGATGTAGTCGCCGAGCGTCAGCGAGAAGGTGAAGATCGAGCCGGCCGCGAGGCCGGGAACCGCGAGCGGGAGGATCACCCGCCGGAGCGTCGTCCAGCCCTTCGCGCCGAGGTCGGCCGATGCCTCGACGTACGAGTACGGCAGCCGCTCGAGCGCGGCGTAGACGGGCAGCACCATGAACGGGAACCAGATGTAGGTGAAGACGAGCCACATCGCCCAGTTCGTGTAGGCGATGTTCTGGTCGGGCAGCCCGAGCTTGTTCAACCACCAGTTGAGCGCCCCGTCGGGGTTGAGGATCAGCCGCCAGGAGTACACGCGCACGAGGTAGCTGACCCACAGGGGCAGGACGGTCGCGACGAGGAGCGCGATCCGAAGCCGCCGCGACGCGATCCGCGCGAGGAAGTACGCGTACGGGAACGCGAGCAGCATGCAGGTGACGGTGACCGCCGCCGCGATGAAGACCGTGCGCCGGATGATCGTGGGGTACGGGTCGTTCGCGATCTCCGCGAAGTTGTCGAGGGTCCACGAGTGGATCACCTTCCCGGTGAACGAATCCGACGTCCAGAAGCTCTGGATCAGGAGGGCGACGAGCGCCGCGACATAGACGAGGAGGAACGCCGCAACCGGTGCCGAGACCTGCCCGAGCGTGACGAGCCGCGGGCGGCGCCAGGTGAAGCGCGCGACGGCACGGAGGGCTCCCGTCCCGGGGGAGCCCTCCGTGCCTACTGCCGGGTCGACCGCCACTCAGATCAGGTAGGTGTCCGGGCGACCGTCAACCCTTGATCTTCGTCCACGCGTCCGTCCACGCCCGGAGGTCCATGCAGTTCTTCTGGCCGTTGCCGCAGTCCGTGATCGGCGTCTTCCAGAACTTGATCGAGCGGTAGTAGCTCTCGGTCTTGTTGCCCGAGTACTGCGCACACGACCCCTTCGACAGCGAGTCCATGACCTTGCAGGCCTTCTTGTTGACCGGTGTCTCGCCGAAGTAGATCGCCTGCTGCGCCTGCGGCTTCGGTGTGGAGATGTACTGCATCCACTTGTAGGCGCAGTTGGGGTGCTTCGCCTTGGACGAGAGCATCCACGTGTCGAGCCAGCCCGTCACGCCCTCCTTCGGGATCACGCCGACCACGGGAACCTTGGCCGCGCGAAGCGTGTTGACCTGGTAAGGCCACGAGGCGCCGATCGTCGACCCGCCGTTCTTGAACAGGTCGATCTGGTCGGACGCGAGCGCCCAGTACTTCTTCACCAGCGGTCGCTGCTGCTCGAGGAGCTGGACCGCGGCGTCGAGCTGCGCCTTGGTCAGCTCGTACGGGTCCTTGATCCCGAGCGACGGCTTGGTCTTCGAGAGGTACAGCGCCGCGTCGGCGATCTGGATCGGGTTGTCCGGGATCGTAATCTTGCCCTTGTTCTTCGGGTCATAGATCGCGCCCCACGTCGTCGGCGGCTTCTTGAAGGCCTTCTTGTTGACCATCAGGACGTTCGGACCGAACTGCAAGGAGACGCCGTAGTGCTTGCCGCCGACGGTGTTGTTCGGCGGCGACTGGAACGCCTTGAAGAAGTCCTTCGAGGCTGGGACCAGCTTCATGTTCACCTCCTGCACCGCCCCCGCGTAGATCAGCCGCAGGCTCGCGTCGCCCGACGCCGAGACCATGTCGTACTGACCGCCGCCGCCCGACGTCATCAGGTTGAACATGTCGTTGGAGCTGCCCGCGTACTTCGTGGTCACGTTGCACCCGGTGGCCTTCTCGAACGGCGCCACCCACTGCTTCTCGGTGTAGCCCTCCCACGCGACGAGCGTGAGCTTGCCCTCGCCCTTGCCCACGGACGTCGGCAGCGCGTCCGACTTCGTCACGCCCGCAGCCGGGACGGCAAGCGCCGCGACGCCGGCCGCGACCAGCATGTGCACGAGACGTACTCGCTTCACGTTTCCTCCTTGACGACGAATTCCACGTCAGGGCTCCAGCGGAGCCGGACGCGCCGACCTTCCATCTCGTGGACGTCGCTGGACGACGTCTCGAGGTTCTGCTCGAGGACGGTGAGCTCCCCGCCGCGGTCGAGCGCCACGACGAGCTTCGTGAACGGGCCGACGTAGACCGCGGCCCTGATCTGCCCGGGCTCGCCCTCCGGCCCGTCGCCGGGAAGAACCCGAATCTTCTCCGGGCGGACGGTGAACGTGCGCCCGTCCCGGTCGATGATGTTCGAGGTGCCGATGAAACCCGCGACGAAGGCGGTCGCAGGGTGCTCGTACATCACGGCAGGCGTGTCGACCTGCTCGATCCTGCCATCGTTGAAGACCGCGATCCGGTCGCTCATCGTGAGCGCCTCTTCCTGGTCGTGGGTGACGTAGACGAAGGTCATCCCGAGCTGCTGCTGAATCGACTTCAGCTCGATCTGGAGCTCCTGCCGCAGCTTCAGGTCGAGAGCGCCGAGCGGCTCGTCGAGGAGCAGCGCCCGCGGCGTGTTGACAATCGCCCTCGCCAGCGCGACGCGCTGGCGCTGGCCGCCCGAGAGCTGCCCGGGCTTGCGGTCGCCGTACCCCTCGAGCCGCACCACGCGGAGCGCCTCGGTCGCCTTCGTCCGCCGTTCCGCCTTCGCCACGCGCTTCACCTTGAGCCCGTACTCCACGTTCTGCTGCACGCTCATGTGGGGGAACAGCGCGTAGTCCTGGAACACCGTGTTGACGTCGCGATCGAAGGGCGGCAACCGGGACACGTCTCGGCCGCCAAGCTCGACGGTCCCGCCGTCCGGCCGTTCGAACCCGGCGATCATCCGCAGCGTCGTGGTCTTCCCCGACCCCGAGGGCCCGAGCAGCGTGAAGAACTCGCCGCGCCCCACGTCCAGGTCGACTCCGTCGACCGCCGCGATGTCGCCGTAATGCTTCCGCAGGCTCCGCAGGCGTATGTCCGGAGCGTCGATCACCCGCCGACGCCGGCCGCGAGCGCCTGGTCGAGCAGGTCGAGCCCTTCGTCGAGCTCCTCCTCGCCGATCGTGAGCGGCGGCAGGAGCCGGATGACGTTGCCGTACAACCCGCACGAGAGGAGCAACAGCCCGCGCTCGAACGCCGCGTCGACCGTTGCCTTCGCACGCTCGGGGGTCCGCTCCTCGAGCTCGAGCGCGAGCATCGGCCCGAGCCCGCGCACCTCTCCGATCGTGGCGTGACGCCCGGCGAGCTCGTCGAGCCTCGCCCGGAGGACCTCGCCGAGCCTCACCGCCCGCTCGAGGAAATCCGGCTCGCGGAGCGCCTCCAGCACGGCAACCGCCGCCGCGCACGAGAGCGGGTTGCCGCCGAACGTGCCGCCGAGCCCTCCCGGGGGCACCGCGTCCATCAGCTCCGCGCGACCGGTGACGCCCGCGAGCGGCAGGCCCCCGCCGATCGACTTGCCCGAGACGAGCAGGTCCGGCTCGACGCCGTCGTAGTGCTCGATCGCCCAGACCTTGCCCGTGCGACCCGCGCCCGACTGCACCTCGTCGTCGACGTAGAGGATCCCGTGCTCCCGGCCGACCTCGGCGAGCCGCGCGGGGAAGTCCGGGGTCATCGGGACGAAGCCGCCCTCTCCCTGGACGGGCTCGAGCACGACGCACGCGACGGTCTTCGGGTCGACGTCCGACTTGAAGAGCTTCGCCAGGCCGTCGAGCGCGTCCTGGGTCGTGATCCCGTGGTACGGGTAGGGCGCGGGCGCGCGATAGATCTCGGGCGCGAAGGGGCCGAAGCCCGCCTTGTAGGGGACGACCTTGCTCGTCATCGTCATCGTCAGCAGAGTCCGCCCGTGGAAGGCCTGGTCGAACACGACCACCGCCGGCCGGCCGGTTGCCGTCCGCGCGATCTTCACCGCGTTCTCCACGGCTTCGGCGCCGGAGTTGACGAGGATCGAGCGCTGCTCGGCTCCGACGCAGGGCGACAGCTCCGCGAGCAGACGGCACGTCTCGACGTACGGCTCGTAGACGCCGACCATGAAGCACTGGTGGAGAAAGAGGTCCGCCTGCCGGTGGATCGCGTCGACCACGGGGCCGAAGCGATGGCCCGTGTTCTGGCAGGCGATCCCGCCTGCGAAGTCGACGAAGACCCTGCCCTCCGGGTCGGTGACCCGCGCGCCTTCTGCAGACGAGACGACGAGCCGGGGCGTCGAGACGCCCGCGGAGACGTACTGCGCACGCCGCGCGAGAATCTCGGACGTGCTCTGCTGCTGCTCGATCGAAGTCATGCGCGCGAGTATGACGGAGCAAACGCGCAATGTGGAGGGCTGTTTGCCTCGCATTGCGCAGCGAGGCAGTTGCGGCGGCGAAGCCGACGCCTTCAGGGGATGCGCCCCGCCCGCAGACGGGATCCGAGCGCGGGATTCCACTTCTGCGGAACCCCGCTTGCGAACAAGGGCGGTGCGGTTTCCCACACCTCGCAGGACGTACACCTCTCGTACGATGGCGTCGTGGAGACACGCACGACCGTCCTGATCGTCGACGATCACCCGAGCTTTCGCGCCTGCGCACGGGCAATCCTCGAAGCGGACGGATTCGCGGTGATCGGCGAGGCAGAGGACGGGCAAGGGGCCCTCTCCGCCATCGACACCCTCACTCCGGACGTCGTTCTGCTCGACGTCCAGCTTCCCGACATGGACGGTTTCGCGGTGCTCCAGCGCCTCGGCACGGGCGCCCCACCTGTCGTCCTGATCTCGAGCCGCGACGCGTGTGACTATGACGGGATGATCCGCGGCAGCGGCGCGCGCGGGTTCATCTCGAAGGCGGAGCTGTCGGGCTCCGCCATCCGCTCGCTCCTGCGGTGAGCCGCGGCCGGCTCGTCGCCGCCGTCATCCTCGGCGCGCTGCTCTACGCCGGCGCGATCTTGCTCGTCGCGATCTCCGACCTCGAGAACCCGAGACTCGCGATCGTCATCGCGATGCTCGCGGGCCTCAGCTTCTCGATTGCGGGCGCGTTTGCCGCGGCCACGCGGCCCGAGAACCGCACGGGGGCGCAGATGCTCGCAGTCGGGCTCCTCTGGTCGCTCGGCGCGCTCCAGGTGACGAGCGGATCGCTTCCGTTCACGATCGGCTACCTCTTGAGCGGGCTGGCGTTCGTGGCCTTCGCACGCCTGATCCTCGCCTACCCGACCGGTCGCCTCCATCCGGGTGACCGCTGGCTCGTGTGGGGCGTGCTCGTCGTCGTCGTCCTTGGCCCGCTCCTGGTGACGCTCTTCGACCCGACCCCGATCCCCACGTGCGACAGCTGCCCCAAGAGCGCGTTCCTCGTCCGCGACAGCCCGTCGCTCGCTCGCGCCGCCGGAGTGGTGTTGGCGCTCGGCGCGGCCGCGATCGGAGCGGCAGTCATCGTCCGGCTCGTACGCCGCTACCGACAGGCGACGCCGCCGCTTAGACGAGTCCTCGGTCCCGTCTACCTCTTCACGCTCGTCTCGTTGCTGGCGCTCGTCGCGAGCGGCCTGATCGCCACCGTCAGCGCTTCGGTCGGGTTCGTCGTCGAGCTCGCTGCGCTCGCCTCGCTCGCGCTGATGCCCGTCGCGTTCGTCGCGGGCATCCTCCGCGTGCGCCTCGCGCGCGCGGGCATCGCGGATCTCGCGATCGCGATCGGCAACGGCACGCCGCTTCGTGATGCGCTCGCGGAGGCGCTGGGCGATCCGTCGCTCCAGCTGGCTTACTGGTCGCCCGAGCGCGAACGCTGGGTCGACGAGGAGGGCATGACGCTGAGCGACCCAATCGCGAAAGACGCGCACGCGGCGACCTTCGTCGAGCAGGGCGGCAGGCGCGTCGCCGCGCTGATCCACGACCGGACGCTCACCGAGCAGCGGGAGCTCGTGGACGCCGTGGCGGCCACCGTCTCGATCGCGTTCGAGAAGGAGCGGCTCCAGGCGGAGGTGCGAGCCCAGTACCGCTTCCTCGAGACGATCATCAACACGGTCCCGAGCCTCCTCTCCGTGGTCGACACGCAGGGGCGCTTTCGCAACTTCAACCGCGCAGTCGAGATCGCGAGCGGGCTCGACGACCGCGAGCGGATCGACCGGGCGTACTTCTGGGACGTGTTCATCTCGCACCAGGAGCGCGAGGCCATGATCGAGCGCTTCCACCAGGCCGCGCCCGACTTCGCCGAGGCGGAGTACGAGAACAGCTTCATCGACGCAACGGGGCAGGAGCGCGTCATCGCCTGGCGGACCGCGCCCCTCGTCGACGAGAGCGGCACCGTCGTCCGTATCGTCGCCGGCGGGATCGACATCACCGATCGGAAGCGACGCGAGGTCGACCTCCAACGGCAGCGCGACTTCGCGAACACGGTCGCGGACACGATCCCGAGCTTCATCGTGGTCACCGACCGCGAGGGACGCATCGTGTCGAACGGCGCCAATCGCGCGTTCTGCGACGCATTCGGCAGAAGGATCGACGAGCTCGCCGGCGTGTCGATCCTCGACCTGGTCGACCCGGTCGACGAGCTCCCGGCGCGCATCGCGATCGCCGGGGCGGCCAGCGGC
>Ga0207661_10001128_pt1 | contig 17822 bp, 18 predicted proteins | sample KBSC713LmetaG_FD_184337 | JGI IMG/M metagenome (GOLD analysis project Ga0207661, IMG submission 184337) | Corn rhizosphere microbial communities from Kellogg Biological Station, Michigan, USA - KBS C7.1-3L metaG (SPAdes) (version 2) | ecosystem: Host-associated > Plants > Roots > Rhizosphere ...
CGAGCGACAGGCGCCACGACGACGGGTCGACCGGCGGGGTCGAGTCGTTCAGCCAGATCGTGTACGGCATCGCCGCGGGCTGGAACGAGCCGGCCTCGTACGAGCCGGTGAACCGCCGCCGCGTCCCCGGCAGCTGCGCCACGGTGGTCGTCGCGGCCAGCGCCGCATAGACCGCGATGCCGAAGCCCGCGAGCGTGCCGGCCCGCAGCAGGTTGCGCCGCGACAGGTCGGTGCGCCGGGGCCGGGCCGGCCGGGCGAACACGTGCCAGATCACCAGCGGGATCAGCCCGAGCGCGATCGCCACGTGCCACCACAGCGTCTCCCGGTCGCCGACGGCCCGGATCACCCCGGTCGCGTAGGCGATCCCGCTCGCCAGCACGGTCAGCGCCATGAGGGCCAGCAGATACGACAGCCAGCGGGTCAGCCGCCGGCGGCGGATCCCGTGGCGGACCACCCGCGACTTCCACGGGATCAGGACCACCACGGTGATCCCGACCAGGCCGTGCGCCAGCACGATCCACGCGCCGCGGGCCGATCCGGTCCAGACCGCGCCGATCCCCGTCGCGAATGCGAGCACGAGTGCGCTCAGCAACGCGAGGTTCGTGTTGCGCGGCGGCAGCATGCAGCAAGCGTATGAGCAGAGCCCGCCGAACGACCCTTACAAGGTCGTGACCGGCGCCCGCCCGCGTGGGGCGAGCCGTATGGTCGGCAGCGCGGGCGCCGGCAGCGGGGCACCGGCGTAGCCGTGCACGGTGCCGAACCGCTCGGACCGCTCGCCGTCGCCCCAGGCCGCCCGCGCCTCGGCGATGTCCTCGTGACTGCGCCCGACGAAGTTCCACCACATGACGAGTTCCTCCGCGAAGGGCTCGCCGCCGATCAGAAATAGCCGGGCTCCCCCTTGTACACGGGAAGAATGAAGATTCTCGCCGAGGTAAAGCAGGCTGTGGGGCTCGACCGGGGTGCCGTCGACGCTGACTGCACCGGCCATCACGACCATCGCGTATTCGAAGTCGGGGCGCAACGGCAGCTCGATCGACGCCCCAGGGTCGAGGAGGAGGTCGACGCCGACGAGCGGGCTGAACGTCAGCGCCGGCGAGGTCAGCCCGCCGAACTCCCCCATCACCACGGTGGCGGCGCCGCCGTCGAACGTCGTGCGGGGCAGGTTCTCGTGGTGGTCGAAGCGGGCCGTGCCGTCCTTCGCGGCGGCCGGCAGCGCGACCCACAGTTGCAGCCCGTGCAGCGACGGCGGGTGCTCGGCCGGGGACTCCTCCGAGTGCGCGATGCCGTGTCCGGCGGTCATCAGGTTGAGCTGGCCGGGGTGGATGGTCTGCAGCGAGCCGACGCTGTCGCGGTGCAGCACCTCGCCCTCGAGCAGCCAGGTCACCGTCTGCAGGCCCATGTGCGGGTGCGGCGGCACCTGCATCCCGGGCATGTTGATCACGCTCTGCGGACCGAAGTGGTCGAGGAAGCACCACGCACCGACCGTCCGCCGCTCGCGCTGGGGGAGCAGGCGCTGGACGAACGTGTACTTGCCGAGAGGCACCTCACGACCCGGCAGAAGTTTGCTCATGCCGTAAATGTAGTGCGGTAATTTCGGGGCTATGGCGGCGTGGATCACCGCGTTCGCAGCGCTCGTGGCGGCGGTCGTGGCGGCCCTGGTGCTGCTGGTGGTGTGGAAGATGCAGCGGGCGCTGGTGGGGCGCTCCCGAGTCCTCGAGCAGTGGTACCTCGCCTACCGCGAGGAGCGCTGGCGCGCCCAGGCCGACCTGGTGAGCGCCTGGCCGGTGAGCGAGCGGGAGACGTTCGAAAAGATCATCACGCGCGGCGTCGTGGGCGCGGCCGTCCGCAACGGTTCCGCTTCTCCCGTGTACGAACTGGAGCTGGTCTACCGCGACCCGGAGGCGGCCTGGACCGCGGTCAAACGGGTGCCGATGGTCGCGCCGGCCGAAACCGCCGAGGTGTACGCGGGGTTCGACGAGGACAAGACCGATGGCGATCCGCACCCGGACCGGGTCAACGCCGACGGCACGATCCGCCTGGCGGCGTCCGCCCAGATGCGCCTTGAGCTGCGATTCACCGACCAGCAGGGACGGCGCTGGGTGCGGGACGAGCGGGGCGTGCTCACTAGCGTTTCGTGAGTGTCTCCGCCGCCGCGATCGCCGCTCCGCGCGCGCCGGCCATGTCGCGGTCGGGGACCAAGGCGAACTCTTCGACGGCGGCCTGCTCGGCTCGGAGGAGGGTGTGCTCGCGGATCTTGGCTAGGAACCACTCGCGGAAGTGCGGCTCGGCCTCGACGACCCCGCCGCCGACGAAGTAGGCCTTGGGGTCGGTGAAGTTGGCCGCGATGGTGAAGAGCCGGCCGAGGGCCATGGCCTGCTGCTCGAAGATCTTGAGCGCCATCTCGTCGCCCTGCTCGCCGTACGAGCGGACGAGCTTGGCCGCCTGCCTCAACGATTCGGCCTGGTGGAGCGGGTGTTCGGGGAAGCGGCTCAGCCAGTACGGCAGGAGGTTGCGGCTGATCGCGGTCAGCGACGCGACGCTCTCGACGTCGCCGAGGAAGCCGCAGGCGCAGGTCGGCAGCGGCTGGCCCGCCTCGAGCAGGCCGTGCATCGGGATGTGCACGTGGCCCAGCTCACCGGCCATGCCGGCCGCCCCGCGGACGACCTGGCCGCCCTCGACCACGCCGCCGCCGAGCCCGGTGCCGACGATCGCCGAGACCGAGGAGTGCTGCAGCGAGGACGCCCCGAAGTGGACGAAGTGCGCATACAGCGCGGCCGCGTTGCCGTCGTTGTTGTAGACGACCGGGAGCCCGATGCGATCCTGCAGGGCCGTCCGGAAGTCGAAGCCCCGCCAGGCGACCTGGGAGAAGTTGGTCGACCCCTTGGACGAGATCACCCCGTCGGCACTGGCCGGTCCGGGGGAGTCCATGCCGACGGCGGCGACCTGGGCGAGCGGGATGCCGGTGAGATTGAGGACGTTGGTCATCGCATCGGCGAGCGCCTCGACGGCCGCCGCCGGCCCGTCGAGGACCCGGCTCGGCACCTCGACCAGGCGATCGACCAGAAACCGGCCGGACGCGTCGAGGACGGTCGCGTTGTTGGCGGTGCCGCCGTTGTCGAGCCCGACCACGACCCATTCGTCTGCAACTGGCATTACGTCGTTCCTCTTGTCCCGATGTTGGTCGTCACGCTACGCGAACCGGCCGCTAGTCGTCAGCTCAGGATTTTGCGGATTTCGTCCGGTACGCGAGCGGGCGTGGCCGTGCCGGGGGTGACGCAGACGCCGGTGAGGACCGACGCGAAAATCTCACGCCCGTCGACGTTTCCGGTGATCTTGACGTCGAACGAGGAGTTGCCCCAGCGGGTCACCTCGGCGTCAAGCCGGAGGAGGTCGCCATGGCGGGCCGGGCTCGACCACTCGACGACGACCCTGCGCACCATGTAGTCGAAGCCGAAGTCGGTGGCCGCGGTGAACCCGGAGACGTCCGGCCGCCCGAGGGCGTGGGCCAGCCAGTGGTCCATGGCGTCGTCGACGTAGGCGAGATAGTTGGCGTTGAAGACGACACCCTGGGCGTCGCACTCGCCGTACCGCACGCGGAGCTGGTGCTGGTACACATGGTCTCCTCGGGTCGGGGGATCGGAAAGCTGATGCTCTGGTGCGCACTGACGTGGATCCGCACCGACGCTAGCGCTGGAGGTAGGCCAGCACGGCCAGCACGCGCCGGTTGTCGTCGTCCGAGGCGGCCAACCCGAGCTTGCCGAAGATGCTGGCGATGTGCTTGGCCACCGCCGACTCGCTCATGAACAGCCGCTGCGCGATCGCCGCGTTTGAACGGCCCTCCGCCATCAAGCCGAGCACCTCGTCCTCCCGCGGGGTCAACGTTCGCGCCGGCGAGGATCGGCTCATCAGCTTCGCGATCACGTCGGGATCCATCACGGTGCCGCCGCCGGCCACCCGCCGGATCGCGTCCACGAACTGCTCGGCGTTGAACACCCGGTCCTTCAACAGATAGCCGACCCCGCCGGTGCCGTCGGCCAGCAGCTCCCGCGCGTACAACTGCTCAACGTGCTGCGAAAGGACAAGGATCGGCAGGCCGGGGATCTCGCGGCGGGCGGCGAGCGCGGCCTGCAGGCCCTCGTCGGTGAACGTCGGCGGCAGCCGGACGTCGACGACCGCGACGTCCGGGCGGTGCTCAAGCAGCGCGGTCAGCAGCGCCGGGCCGGTGTCCACCGCCTGCACGATCTCGAACCCGTGCGCGCTGAGCAGCGTGATCAGGCCGTCTCGGAGGAGGAAGAGATCCTCGGCGAGGACAACGCGCACGGCACCTCCATGGTCAGAACAGTCGGGCCGCCCTGCGGGCTGTGCAAGGTCAGCGTGCCGTCGAAGCTACCCAGCCGCCGCTCGATGCCGCGCAACCCGGTGCCCTTCGACGGGTCGGCGCCGCCCACGCCGTCGTCGGTCACGGTCATCCGCAGGACGCCGTCGTGGTAGCGCAGGCCGATCGCGACGTTGCTGGCCTCCGCGTAGCGGGTCGCGTTGGCGATGGCCTCGCTCACCGCGAAGTACGCCGCCGACTCGACCGGAGCCGGAAAGCGTCCGGGCAGCTCGCCGTGCACGGTGACGGGCAGGCTGGCGTCCATCGCGAGCGCCCGGAGGGCGTCGCCGAGGCCGCGCTCGGACAGTACCGGCGGCAGAATCCCCCGCACCAGATCACGCAACTCGGAAAGGGCGGCCGCGGACGTCTCCCGCGCCTGGGCGAGCAGCTTGCGTGCGGCCGCCGGGTCGGTCTCCATCAGCCGCTCGATCGTGCCGAGCGTCAGGCCGACCGCGACCAGCCGGGCCTGGGCGCCGTCGTGCAGGTCGCGCTCGATGCGCCGCACCTCGGCCGACTGGGCGTCGATGACCTCGGTGCGCGACCTCTTCAGCCGGGCGACGGTGCCGCGGAGCTCGGCCGCCTTGGTCGGGGACAGCAGGAAGGCGGTCCAGCGGGCGTGCAGCTTGAGCAGCGGCCGGGCGATGAGGAACGCCACGGTGACCAGCCCGGCGCCGACCGGAGCGGCCAGCCAGCGGTGCCCGTCGACCGCGCCGTACCACGCGGCGTGCGGCGCGCCGACCAGCGATGTCAGCGACGGGAGCATGAGGCCCCAGATGCCGTAGATGAACATGAACGCCGGCCACCCGACCAGGACGATCGTGACGAACGGGTCGGTCAGCAGCCAGGCGAGGTCGCGCCAGCTGGCCACGTCCTTGACGATCCAGGTGTAGTACGTGGCGGCCATCGCCGACCGGCGGCCCTTGTAGAGCGCCCGGCCGGCCCGGTACATCCCGTCCGGGCGCAGCTCGGGCTCGTCGATCGGCCGGTATGGGCGGGGGATCTCGACGCCGGTCCAGTGCCGGGCCCCGCTCCGGCGGAGGTTGGCCAGCCACCGGAAGTGCCACAGCGACAGCGGAATGAGCGGGATCATGCCGAGCACGGTCCCGAACAGGAGAGCGACGATCGAGACCGCCCCGAGGATCAGCTCGAGGAGCGCGCCGGCGACCAGCGTGATGGCGGCCCCGAGGTTGACGAAGAAGCGGATGCGGCCGGGGGCGGGCGGCTGGAGGAAGAAGCGGGTCCAGCGGGCGAACAGCGCGTTGGTGACCGGGGTCAGCAGGAACGCGACCGGGATGGCAAACAATCCCCAGGGCGCGAGCCACAGGCCGCCGATGACCAGGGCCACCGGGAGGAGCCCGAAGAGCACCCCGGCCACCGGGGTGGTCAGCAGCCAGAGAACGTCGTATCCGGTGCCGCGGTCCTTGAGCACCCAGTCGAGCCGGTTGAAGAACGCCGGGATCCGGGGCGTCTTGTGCAGGGTGCGGTCGTGCCGGTAGTAGCCGTCCGGCTCGGGCTCCGGCGGCGCCGGGTGCGGCCGGTACGGGACCGCGATGTCCATATTGGACAGCCGGGCGACGATCCGGCGCCAGGTGTTGGTGAACCGGCGCAGGTATGAGATCGACGCCGGCAGCAGGAAGACCATGCCGAGCCCGAACCCGGGCAGGAAGACGAGCAGCGTGGCGAGCAACTGGGCCAGGGCGGCGAGCGTCAGTCCCGCGTACGCGAGGGAAACGAGGGCGGATCGGGCGAGCGTTCTCATGTCGATGAGTCTTCAGATCGAGGCACCGGCGCGGCATGACGGTAGTTGCCGAGGTTGGGGTGCATTTAGCTACACCCCGTCACATAGGGTACGCGTATGATCGGCGCGACCAGGGGGGAGCGAGAGGAGGGCAGCGTGGAAGGAATCGTGGCGGAGGCGGTCATCGACCTGGACGCCATCGCGCACAACGTGGCGCTGCTCGCCGAGCGCGCGCTCGTGGACGGTGACCACCCGTCGTCGCTGATGGCGGTGGTCAAGGCGGACGCCTTCGGGCACGGCATCATCCCGGTGTCGCAGGCCGCGCTCAAGAGCGGCGCCAGCTGGCTCGGGGTGACCTCGGTCGAAGAGGCCCTCGCGGTGCGCGGAGCCGGGATCGACGCGCCGATGCTGGCCTGGCTCTACGGCACCGACGACGACTTCATCGCGGCCATCGACGCCGGGGTCGACCTGTCGGTGTCGTCGATCTCGCACCTGGAGAGCATCGTCGACGCGGCCGAGCAGGCCGGCCGGCCGGCGCTCATCCACCTGAAGATCGACACCGGGCTGACCCGCAACGGCGTCCGCTTCGACGACTGGCCCGACCTCGTGCGCCAGGCGCGCGTCCGCGAGATGGACGGGACCGTGCGGGTGCACGGCATCTGGTCGCACCTCGCCTCGGCCGACGACCCCGGCAACCCGAGCGTCCCCGCGCAGCTGGCCGCCTTCGACCGCGCACTGGAGATCGCCCGCGACTCGGGACTGGACCCGGACCTGCGCCACCTGGCCAATTCTGCCGGGATCCTCGACGTGCCACAGTCCCACTTCGACCTCGTGCGGGCGGGCATCGCGCTCTACGGCGTCGAGCCGATCGACGGGCACGACAACGGCCTGCGGCGGGCGATGACCCTGCGTGGGCGCGCGGTCAACGTCAAGCGAGTCGGCGAGGGCACCGGCGTCTCCTACATGCACGAATACATCACGCCCGGCGAGACGACCGTCGTGCTCGTCCCGCTCGGCTACGCCGACGGCGTGCCGCGGCGGGTCAGCAACCGCGGCGAGGTGCTCATCCGCGGCCACCGTTGCCGGATCGCCGGCCGGGTCGCGATGGACCAGTTCGTGGTCGACGCCGGTGACCTTCCGGTCGAGCTCGGCGACCCGGTGGTGCTCTTCGGCCCCGGCGACAGCGGTGAGCCGACCGTCCAGGACTGGGCCACCTGGGCCGAGACCAACCCGCATGAGATCCTGACCGGCATCGGCGCCCGCGTGCCGCGGCACTACTTGCCGATCAAGCCCGAAACCCTGAAGAATCTGGAACAGGAGTTCGCGGATGGCTAACCGGACCCGCATCGCCGTCGTCTTCGGCGGGCGCAGCGGCGAGCACGAGGTCTCCTGCAAATCGGCGTTGAGCATCATCAAGCACTTGGACCCCAACCGCTACGACGTGCGGCCGGTGCGCATCACCCCGGACGGCAGCTGGGTCTTCGGCAAGTCCGCGGAGACGCTGGACGACATGCTCGCGCTCGAGTCGGAAGAGGGCGCGCTGGCCAGCATCGCCGAGGCCGTCGGCGCGTTCGGCGACATCGACGTGGTGTTCCCGGCGCTGCACGGACCCTACGGCGAAGACGGCACGATCCAGTCGGTCCTGGAGATGACCGGGCTGCCCTACGTCGGCAGCGGCGTCTTCGCGAGCGCCGCCGGCATGGACAAGGAGTTCACCAAGAAGCTGCTCGTCGCCGAGGGGTTGCCGGTCGCCGACGGGGTCGTGCTGCGCGGCGCCGAGACGGTGTCCGATGTGGACCGTGTGCGTCTCGGGCTGCCGGTCTTCGTCAAGCCGTCACGAGCCGGCTCCAGCCTGGGAGTGTCCAAGGTGGACACTTGGAGCGCGCTGCCGGCGGCGCTGGCCAAGGCCCGCGAGAGCGACGGCAAGGTGCTCGTCGAGGAGGCCGTGCACGGGCGCGAGGTCGACCTCGGGGTGCTCGAACACCCGGACGGGCGGCTCGAGGTCGGGCCACCCCTGGAGATCCGGATCCCGTCGCAGCATGCGTTCTTCGACTACGAGGCCAAGTACAGCGACCCGTCCACGATCTTCGACATCCCGGCCCGGCTCGAGCCATCGATCATCGAACAGTTGCAGGACTGCGCCGTCCGGACGTTCCGCGCCCTGGACTGCCGCGGTCTCCTGCGCGTCGATTTCTTTCTCCGGTACGGGACACAGCCGGTCGTCAACGAGGTCAACACGTTCCCCGGGTTCACCGCGGTGTCCCAGTATCCGCAGATGTTCCGGGTCGCCGGCCGGGATTACCCGGCGCTGCTGGACGTACTGGTCGAGACCGCGCTGGCCCGCGGCGTCCAGCGGAGGGCCCTCCGCGCGGTGTAGTACCGCTCCCGAAAAACGAATACGCTGGCGCGCAATGCGAGTGCTGTTGGTGGAGGACGACGCGAGGGTGGCGGCTGCGCTGGCCGCCGCGCTGCGCCGCCGTGGCCACGAGGTGGTGCACAGCCCGACCGCCGCCTCCGCGCTCGCCGCCGACCCGGTCGATCTGGTGCTGCTGGACCTGAACCTCCCCGACGGCGACGGGATCGAGGTCTGCCGGGCGATCCGCCGCCGCGACGAGAGCGTCGCGATCATCGCGGTCACCGCACGGGCCGAAGAGCGCGACCGGGTCATGGGCCTGCGCACCGGCGCCGACGACTACGTCGTCAAGCCATACTCGATGGCCGAGCTCGACGCCCGCATCGAGGCCGTGCTGCGGCGGGCCGTCCGGGCCGCCCCACGGCCGTCCGACGTGCTGACCGCCGGGCCGGTGCGGATCGACCTGGCCGCCCACCGGGTCACCGTCGACTACCGCGAGGTCGCGCTGACCCGCAAGGAGTTCGAGATCCTCGCCGTCCTCGCCCGGACGCCGGACGTCGTGGTCAGCTACGACCGGCTGATCCTCGCCGTCTGGCAGACGACCTTCGTCGGCCGGCACACGCTCGACGTGCACGTCGGGTCGCTGCGGGCCAAGCTCGACGTGCCCGGCCTGGTCAACACGGTCCGCGGCGTGGGCTACCGGCTCGGCACCAGCTGATGCGCCGCCGCCTCATCGCCGGCTACCTGCTCCTCCTCGCCTTGGTCCTGGTGGCGCTGGAGGTGCCGCTCGCGATCACCATCGCCGGCCGGGACACCGCACGGCTGGTCGCCGACCGGCTCACCGACGCCACCCGCTTCGCGACCCTGGCCGAGCCGGCCCTGCGTAGCGGCGAGTCCGAGGCGCTGCGTTCCGAGCTCGACCGCTACGACGAGCTGTACGGCATCGCCGCCGCGGTCGTCGACGAGGAGGGGCACCCGATCGTCGCCTCCCGCAGCGCCGTCGACCTCACGGCCACCGATGTGGTCAACCAGTCGCACCGGGCCCTCGCCGGTTCGCAGGCCTCCGAAGACGGCACGATCTGGCCGTGGCGCACCCGGCCGCTGGTCGTCGCCGTCCCGGTCGGCAGCGGCGGCGAGATCCTCGGCGCGGTCGTCACGGTCTCGCCGTCCGGCAAGAGCGCCGAAGGCGTCCGGACCGCCTGGGCCGTCCTGCTCGCCGGCGGGCTCGTCGTGCTGGCCGCCGGCATCGCCGCCGTGTGGTGGCTGGCCAGCTGGATCCTGCGGCCGGTCCGGGACCTCGACGCGGCCGCCCACGAGCTCGGCGGCGGCGACTACGAGGTCCGGGTGCCGGTCGACGACGGCCCGGACGAGCTGCGCCGGCTGGCCGGGGCGTTCAACGAGATGGCCGAGACGGTCGCCGACTCGCTCGAGCGGCAGCGCCAGTTCGTCTCGCACGCGAGCCACCAGCTGCGCAACCCGCTGACCGCGTTGCGGCTGCGGGTCGAGGACCTCGGGGCCGATCTCGAGGATCCCGACGTGGTCGAGCTGCACCGGCTGGCCCTGGAGGAGACCGAGCGGCTCGGCCAGGTGCTCGACAGCCTGCTCGCACTCGCGCGGGCCGAGCGCGGCCGGTTCAGCCTCGTGGACGTCGACGCCGGCGAGGTCGCCCAGGCCCGCGTCCTCGCCTGGCAGCCGGTCGCCGCCAAGCACGGGGTCGTCCTGCGCTACGTGCGCCCGCCCGGCCCGGTCCCGGTCCGGGCCATCGCCAACGCGCTCGACCAGGCCCTGGACGCACTGATCGACAACGCGGTCAAGTTCAGCAACAGCCAGGACCCGTCGGTCACCATCCGGATCGCGGCCGACGACGGTGGCGCCGCGGTCCATGTGATCGACACCGGTCCCGGGCTGACCGAGGCCCAGCGGGAGCTCGCGACCGAGCGCTTCTGGCGGGCGCCCGACGCGCAGAACGTCGACGGCAGCGGGCTCGGCCTGCCGATCGTCGCCGTCCTCGTCGAGGCGTCCGGCGGCCGGCTGGAGCTGCTGCCGGCCGACCCGCACGGCCTGCACGCGAAGCTGTGGCTGCCGGTCCCCTAGGCCCCGTGGCCTATACCTTGATCGTCCGGTAGTAGCGGGCCGCCCCCGGGTGCAGGTTCAGCGGCGGTGTGCTGATCGCCGCGCGGACGTTCAGCCGGGCCCCGGCCGGATGCGCCTTGGCGAGCGTGTCGCGCCCGTCGAAGAGCAGCTTGGTCAGCGCGAACGCCATCGGCTGGGGCATGCTCGCCGGCACCACGAGATAGTTCGGGATGCCGATGGTCTGGGCCGCCTCCACACCCGAGTAGGTCGAGCGGGGCACGACCCGGTCGGTGTAGTACTCGCCGTACTTATCCCGCAGCGGCTTCACGTAGTTGTGCAGGTCGACGAGGTGCAGCGTCACCGACTGGGCGAGCGACGCGATCGCCTGCACCGGCAGGCCGCCGGAGAAGAAGAACGCATCGATCGTGCCGGCCCGGAGCGCGGCCGCCGAGTCGTCCAGCCCGAACTGGAGCTTCTGGACCGTCCCCGGCAGCCCGGCCAGCCCGACCGACAGCAGCCGGTTGGCGGTGACCCCGGTGCCCGAGCCGGGCGCGCCGACCGACACCTTGTGACCGATGAGGTCGGCGAAGGTCCGGATCGGCCCAGTCAGGCGCGCGACCAGGTGCACATAGTCGTCGTACAGCCGGGCCAGCGCGGTCAGCGACCGCGGCGCATCGGGCGTGTCGGCGGCGATGTCGGCCTGGGTGAAGCCGACCTCGGCCGAGCCCTCGAGCAGCATCTTGACGTTTTGCGCGGACGCCGCGGTCACCAGGACCGCCGGCTGGACCTTCGGCAGCCGCTCGCGGATCAGCCTGGCGATCGCCCCGCCGTAGACGTAGTAGACGGCGGTCTGGCTGCCGGTCGCGATCCGCACCGGGCCGGACGGCTCCGGCTCGCCCGACGTGCAACCGGCCGCCGTTATCGCGAGCGGCGGGATGAGCAGGAGCGAACGACGCCTCACAACGGCACGCCCAGCAGCGTCGACAGCGACGCGATCGTCGCCGGGGTGTCCCGGTGCAGGACCGTCGTCATGCCCAGCGCGCGGGCCGGCTTGAGGTTGCCGCCGATGTCGTCCACGTAGACGCACTCGGCCGGGCTCAGCCCGACCGCCTGGGCGCCGAGTGCGTAGATCTCCGGCGCCGGCTTGCGCAGCCCGACCTCGGCCGAGATCACCACCCCGTCGAAGAGCTCGGCGAGCAGCTGCCGGTCGTATCGCCCAATGCCCCAGGAATTGGACACGAGCCCGGTGCGGATGCCGAAACGCCGCGCGGCGCGCACCGCGTCCTGCATCGCCTCGTCCGGCCCGGCCGCGCCCATGAGCCGCTCGATGAGATCGTCCGGCGTGACGCCGAGCAGCTCGGCGAAGCGCCGCTCGAACTCGTCGTCCGCGACCGTGCCGTCCTCGAGCCCGACCAGCAGCTCCAACCCGGCCGGATCGGTGCGGAAGAGATCCTTGACGGTGTCGATAGGTAGCCCCTCGGCTGCGCAGAACCGCTCGAACGAGGCGAACACGTCCGTCGTCAGGACCCCGCCGAAGTCGACCAGCAGACCGCGAACCGTCATGGAACCCGAGCCTAATCGCTTCGCACCTGAGCCGCTCCCGGGCCGCCTCAGCCCCGGATGCCGGCCGCCGATGGCAGGCCATGCTCAAGCGCCTCCTGTTTGTCATAGCCGCTCTCGTGGTCGCTGTTTCGGCGGGTGTACCAGCCAAAGCCGGCGATCCCGCCCGCTGGCGGCCCACCGTCGGGCTGTCCTGGCAGTGGCAGCTCAGCGGCAAGCTTGACCTGACCGTGCCGGCGAATGTCTACGACGTCGACGCGGTCGACACCAGCACGGCGGCGGTGGCCGCGCTGCACCAGGCCGGCCGGAAGGCCGTCTGCTACGTCAACGCCGGGGCGAGCGAGGACTGGCGGCCGGATGCCGGCAAGTTCCCGGCCGCTGTGCTCGGCGCCGGCCTCGACGGCTGGACGGGGGAGCGGTGGCTGGACATCCGCCGGTGGGACGTCCTGCAGCCGATCCTGGCCGCGCGCTTCGCCGCGTGTAAGCAGAAGGGCTTCGACGGGGTCGAGCCGGACAACGTCGACGGCTACACCAATGACACCGGCTTCCCGCTGACCGCGGCCGACCAGCTCACGTTCAACCGGCGCCTCGCCGACCTGGCCCACGGCCTCGGGCTCGCCGTCGGCCTGAAGAACGACCTCGAGCAGGTGGCCGCGCTGGTGCCGGCGTTCGACTTCGCGGTCAACGAGGAGTGCGCGGCGTACGCCGAGTGCGGCGCCCTCAAGCCGTTCATCGCCGCCGGTAAGCCGGTCTTCCACGCCGAGTACGACGTGAGCACCACCACGTTCTGCCCGGTCACCAAGAAGCTCGGCTTCTCCTCGATCCGCAAGCGGATGAGCCTGAACGCCTGGCGTCAGGCCTGCTGAGTCTCGGCGATGAGGGCGCCGACCAGCTCCCTGTGCTCGGCGCCCTTGTGCAGCAGCTGGCGCTGCCGGTCGGTCGACGTGCCGCGGATCCGCAGCGCCGTCCAGAGCTCGGTCACGGCATCCCAGTCGCCGCGCCCCTCGAGGGCCGGCTGCACATGTCGCAGCAGCGCTTCGACCCGCTCGGCGGCCGGTATCGCGCTGCGCGTCGTCGGGTCGAGCAGGTGGCCCTGCAGTCCGGACCGAGCCGCCCGCCAGGTGGCCGCGCGCAGCAGGACCTGCGGCGACTGGGGCAGCGGCTGGCCGGCCTCGTCCTCGTGGACCGCGGTGTCGACGAGGGCCCGGGCGAGCCCGGCGATGAGCACGGCGTCGTCGACGCTCGGGCAGGCGTCGGCGACCCGGATCTCGACGGTCGGGTAGCGGGCCGAGAGCCGCGCGTCGAAGTAGATCATGCCGGCGTCGCTGATGACGCCGCTCTCCACGAGCTCATCGACCAGCCGCTCATACTCGGCGGCCGACTCGATGTCGGGCGACGGCCCGACGGTCGGCCAGCGCGAGGTGACAACCGTGCGGTACGACGCATAGCCGGTGTCCAACCCGGCGAACAGCGGCGAGCTGACGCTCATCGCGAGGAGGGCCGGCAGCCAGGCGCGGATGCGGCGGGTCACGCGGACGGCGAGATCCCGGTCCGGCACGCCGACCTGCACCTGGCAGGCGCACACCTGTTGCTCGTCGACGAGCTGCCGGTATTCCTCGGCCATCCACTCGTAGCGATCGCTCGGGTACACACTGGTCGGCCGGGATCCGGCGTCGGGCACGGTGCCGGCGGCGACCACGGCCACCCCGATCCGCTCGGCCGCCTCGCCCAGCGCCCGACGGTGGGCGACCAGATCGGCGCGCAGGGTGATGAGGTCGGTGTGGATGTCGGTGGCCGTCTCGATCATCGAGCGCTGCAGCTCGGGCTCGGCGTCGGTGCCGCGCAACAGCCGGCGTGAGGCCGGCTCGGGCTGGCCGGTGTCCAGCCGGACGACGTGGAACTCCTCTTCCACGCCGAGGGTGTCGCCGGGCTTCACCATCGACTGTGGACGGACGGTCGGATCAGCTCGTCGTAGACGGCGGCGACCTGGTCGTGGACGTCGGCGGAGAGCGGGTCCAGGGCGGCCGCCTCGACGTTGAGCCGTGCCTGGGCGGGGTTGCGGGCGCCCGGGATGACGACGGAGACGGCCGGATGGTCGATGATCCACCGCAGCGCGAACTGCGCCATGGTGGCGCCTTCGGGCTTGAGCGGGGCCAGCCGGCGCACGGCCTCGAGCCCGGTGTCGTAGTCCACCCCGGCGAACGTCTCACCCTGGTCGAACGCCTCGCCGTGCCGGTTGTAGGTGCGGTGGTCGTCGGCGGCGAACGTGGTGTGCTCGTCGTAGCGGCCGGAGAGCAGGCCGCTGGCCAGCGGCACGCGGACGATGATGCCGACGCCCGCCTTCCGCGCGGCCGGCAGCGCCTCGTCGAGCGGCTTGAGCCGCAGCATGTTGAAGATGATCTGCACGGTCGCCACGCCCGGCCGGGCGATCGCGGTCAGCGCCTCGGCGGTGCTCTCGACGCTCACCCCGTAGGCCGCGATCCGCTTCTCCTGCACCAGCGTGTCGAGGTCGTCGAATACCTGGTCGGTCGAGTACACAATGGACGGCGGACAGTGCAGTTGGACGAGGTCCAGGGTGTCCATGCCGAGGTTCTCGCGCGAACGGTCGGTCCATTCCCGAAATGATCCAATGTGTACTGAGCGAGCTCCAGCGGGGCCCGGCGGCCCATCTTGGTGGCCACGGTGAGCCGGGTGTGGGCCGGCTGGCTCCCGAGCGACCGGCGGAACGCGCCGATGATGCGCTCGCTGCGCCCGTCGCCGTAGACGTCGGCGGTGTCGATGAAGGTGACGCCGGCCTCGACCGCGGCGCCGAGGGTCGCAAACGCCTGGTCCTCGTCGACCTCACCCCAGTCGGCGCCGAGCTGCCAGGCGCCAAGGCCGATCACACCGACGGCGGTGGCGGTGCGCCCAAGGGTCCTCTCCTGCATGGTTGGCAAGCCTATTCGTCCGCGTTGCCGCTCGCGCGCCGGGATGAGCGGTGGCACGATCTCGTCGCATGAGGACGCTCGCCGTCATCCTGGGAGTAGCCGGCCACCTGGTGGCCCTGGTGTGGTTCGCGGCGTCCGGCCTGGTCGCCCCGCCGTGGGCGGTCGTCGTCCTGCTCGCCGTCTGGGTCGTGCTGGCGGTCGCGCTGTGGCGGCTGGCCCGGCGCAAGTCCGGCTGGACCGTCGCCATCCCGGTTATCGACGCGGCCTTCTGGCTGGCCTTCATCCAGGCCGGCTCGGCGCTGTTCGACTGGACCGCTTAGGCCAGTATCAATCTGGGGGTCGGTGCAACGCCTGAGTCCGCCGTAACCCTAGGAACTCATGGCGCCCGGATGGGCCGTGAAGAGGGCGGCGACGCCGTTGATGTAGGTGTCGATGTCGAGGCGGCCGACGAGGAGTCGCTGCAACAGGTACCCCTGCAAAAGGCCGAAAAGGACGGCGCCGGCGGCCTCCGGGTCGATGCCCGGCTCGAGCTGGCCGGCATCGCGGGCGTGCCGGGCGATGGCCGTGAAGCGGGACCGGATCTGCCGGTAGATCCCGGCGACCAGGTCGCCTAGCTCGGGGTCGCGGACCGCCTCGCCCCAGACCTGGATAGCGATCTTGGCGCGCTGGTCGCCGTCGACCCGCTTGTCGGCCGTGCGTAGCCCGGAGCGGATGACTTCGAGGAGCGGCGGGGGTGGCTCGACCGCGACGAGCGCGTCGAAGTCGTTGATCAGCTCGCTGACCACCTGCTCGGCGATGGCCCGGATCAGCTCGGTCTTGCTGCGGAAGTAGCGGTAGAACGCGCCCACCGAAAGGTCCGCCTCGCGGATCACGTCCTGCATCGAGGTGCCGTGGAAACCGTCGCGGACGAAACAGGTCGCCGCCGCGTCGATGATCTGCTGGCGGCGGGCGGCGAGGTGCTGTTCGGAGACGCGCGGCATGCATTACATCATAAAACGAACGTTCGTTCTTGACGAGCGCCGGGGTCAGGCGTCACGCTGTTGGAAAGAGAACGAGCATTCGTTTTATGGAGGAGATCATGCTCACCGAGGCTCCCGTCACCCTCGCGCCGAAGCACGAAACCCGCCGACCGCCCGACAAGCTCCGGCCGATCGCCGTCGCGGCCGCGATCGTGGTGCTGCAGGCGCTCCTCGTCGCGTTCTTCGCGTGGCCGGCGCTCAAGATGGCCCCGCACGACCTGCCGGTCGTCGTCGCCGGGCCGCCGGCCGCGGTTGCGCAGGTGCAGGGCCGGCTGGACCAGCTCCGGCCGGGCGGCTTCGAGGTCACCGGGGTCACCGACGCCGACCAGGCGCTGCGCGACCGGGACGCCTACGCCGCGTTCATCCCGTCCCCGGACGGCTCGATGACCGTGCACGTCGCGTCGGCCGCCAGCCCGACCGTGGCCGGCCTGCTGACCCAGCAGTTCGCCGGCTCCGGGGTGAAGGTCGTCGACGTGGTGCCGGTCGACGCGGACGACCCGCGCGGCGCCGGCCTGGCCAGCGCGTTCCTGCCGATGCTGATCACCGCGATTATCGCGGCCGTGCTGCTGTGGCAGGCGGTCCGGTCCATCGCCGGGCGGCTGGTCGGCCTGATCCTCTTCGCGGCGCTGGCCGGGCTCGCCGAGGCGGCCGTGCTGCAGTATTTCTTCCATGCGCTGCCGGGCACCTACCTGGCCAACGCCGCCGTGCTCGGCCTGGTGGCGGCCGCGATCAGCGGCGTGGTCCTCGGGCTGGCGTCGCTGCTCGGGCGGAGCGGGATCGCGCTGGCCGTGCTCGGGGTGTTCGTGATCGGCAACCCGCTGTCGGCCATCAACGCCGCGCCCGAGCTGCTGCCGCAGCCGTGGGGCGCAATCGGGCAGTACTTCCCGCCGGGGGCCGGGATGACGCTCCTGCGGTCGGTCGCCTACTTCGACGGCGCGCACGCGGCGACGACCGCGTTGACGCTGGGCGCCTGGGCGGTCGCCGGGGTATTGCTGCTGGGGATGGCTCTGGTTCGGGCGAGGGTCAGAGGCGCGTCGCGCTGAAGATGACGACGGTCATCGTGGCTGGGGCCACCTCGGCACTGACGAGCAGCAGCCGCGGGCTGAGCGTGGTGATCGGCGCGTTCGCGTCGACCACGCCCAGCTTGCGGCTCCCGGTCGAGTTGGCGATGAGCTCGACGCCCTTGCCCGGGACCACCTTGCAGGAGACCTGCATCGCCGTGGTCGCCGTCGTCGGAGCGCCGCCGCCCTTCGGCTTGGCCGACGCGCCGAGCTTCGAGTGCTGGTCGCCGTTGTGCTTCCAGACCTCGATGACGCCGGTGCCGGTGACCTCGAACGTGTAGCCGTTGGCCAGGTTGGACCCGTCCAGGCAGGCCGCTCCGACCCGGGCGTTGCCGACGTTCTTGCCGATCGCGCTGAACTCGAGGTCGATGGAGTACCCGCTGTTGGCCACGGCGAGCTTCTGCCCGGGACCGGGGGCCACGCACCGGGTGTTGGCCGTGCCGGCCGTCACCCGCAACGCGTCGGGCAGCTCGATCTTGCAGCCGTTTGCGCCGTCCCACGGCACCTTCTGTTGCAGGGCGGCCACGGTCTTCGAGCCCTTCAGCGCCCACGGCCCGACCGAGCCGAGCCAGCAGGCGATGACCGGACGGGCCGTCCAGCCCTTGCCGGGCGGCATGAGCGGGGCCTCCAAGGGCAGGTACGACTGTCCAAAGGGGACACCGAGGTAGTCGCCGTACGACTGCTCGCACATCGCTCGCGCCGCGAACTGCACGGCC